>Ga0187771_10000515_pt1 | contig 24101 bp, 25 predicted proteins | sample 0116_SJ02_MP15_1_FD_133139 | JGI IMG/M metagenome (GOLD analysis project Ga0187771, IMG submission 133139) | Tropical peat soil microbial communities from peatlands in Department of Meta, Colombia - 0116_SJ02_MP15_10_MG | ecosystem: Environmental > Terrestrial > Soil > Wetlands > Peat | place... | reverse complement strand
CTATTCCTAATTCAACATGCGCTTGCGCATTGCAAGCGTCAGAGATGGACCAATAAAGAGATTCAACTGTTCTTCTGCGAGAACATGCGGCGTGTCCGGGGTTGACAAATGAAGAAATGGGACCCCAAGCCTTATGTTAGGTGCTAAAATGGCCGTTCTGAACCGTGTGGCTGATAGGTCCAGGGTTTGTTGAATTAGAATTAGAAAGCTGGGTACCGTAAAGGTTCAAGTCGCATTCTCCGCTTGCAATTACTTTGAATTGTATAGTCATCAGGGTTCCACTGCCGCTCACCCCAGCCACGGCCGACCCAAGCGAATGGAGCCGCGTGCAAAGTGCACTGAGATTCCCTGCGGGGTTGTTCAGTTTTGGGCTGAAATACGTGCTGTTTCCACTGCTTCTTAGCATAGGGCCTTCAGTGATGTTTGTCACGGTCAGCAGTGAAGAATTCCAACTGAAGTCAAGTTGCCAAGCGTACAGGTCAGCAACGTTTGAAATGCTCACATTGACAGCGAAAGTCTGACCTGTTGCTTCATGAACGGACCTTGGCTCCACGGATAAAACCGTCGACGGGAGAGACGACAGTATCACGTAGGTCGCCACCAAAACGACCACGATGGCGAGCAGACACACGGATACGATAGCTCTTCTTTTCATCGTTCCAGACACCCTCGAATCAAGCCTTTTCCTCCGTTAATAAATCTTGTCTTGGATCACCAAGACCTGGGGTATGCGCGCACTTTCTCTTCGTCTTCTTGGAAATCACAAGAGCTGAGGCTGTCAGAAGCGCAAAGGCAATGAAAATGGCAGCGTTTGGTATTTCCGCGACCGTCGCGCTGAACAGGCCTCCGATCGTGGAGTGCTGGATCGGCAAAGATATTCTAGGCTCTCGGTCTGGTGGAGGATAGTCTTGTAGTTGAGATTCCAGATTGATCTTGGAATTGCCGGAATCAATTACTTTGAAGGTGATTCGAACTATGTTTCCGGTTCCGTTGAAAGATGGTGCAGGAGCCTCCGAGGTAGCAGCGATTTCATACTGGCCGTCAAGCGTTGAATTCACAACAATATAAGGCGAACTTGTGGAACTGGAGTTGCACAATACTCCATCCGTGCTGGTATGTCCCAGTCTGACGTCTATGTTTACGAGCTGCAGAACCGAAGAGTTCCAGTTGATTGTAACGTCCAAGCCGTATAGGTTTTGCACGCCTACAATCGTTACGTTGATCGTGAACGATTGATCCACGCCGGCTGAAATCTCGTTTGGAATTATCTCCACAACTGTTCCCTGAGATGCTTGAACGAAGCCCGTCAGAATCAGAAGACCCATCGGCAAGGACAAGGCAAACAACAAGATCGGGATTATTTTAGATGTCGTTGAGATTTTCAAGAGGGTTCATCCTTGTTGCCTTTCACGAGGACTACTATCTTGTCTCTTCCCTTCTTGTACCTCGTGATTGTTCCCTTGCGTTCCAAGACCGCAAGAAGCTGACTCGTCTTTGCCTTTGAGAACCTCAATTTGTCCGTAATGGCAGACTGGTACAAAGTGCCGCCTGATGACCTGATCAGCTTCACAGTCCTGTCTTCATCGTTCTCCATTATCGGAAGATTTCCAGGTTTGCCTCCTTCCAGACTGCTGATCCTCTTCTTTCTGCCGCGCCTGAAGGCGTAGACAACTGTGAAGGAACCAGCTGCAATAGCAGCAAGACCGACGATTAGAAGTGCATTATCCTTCAGTATGTCAAAGCTCGAAGCCGCTGATTCTTTTACCAAGACTATTCTCGTGCCGTTCTCGAGATCGGCCGTGCCGAGCCACTCGAGGGTCTGGATGTCACCATTCTGCGCGAAAGGCGCAGGCTTCACTGATCCAACAACGTACTGCGACGGGTATACTATGTAGACCTGCCCATCCCCGTAAAGTCGATTGAAGAAGTTTGCAGTTTGAAAAACGTCGCCTATCACGATGCGCGAACCTTCAACCTCGCTGAAGTTTTCCCAATCGAATTTGTATTCCGCTTCGACGTAGGACGAGTTTGTTGGTCCCGGGAGCTCCAAAGAATCCACTCTGGCCGTCATGCTCCGTTCAGTTATGCTCTCCGAGGCCTCGACTAGGAGTGATAGCCTGTTCTGAAGCGTCTCCGGCGGCTCGATAGAGGAGTTGACCCCCAAAGTTTGCGTCACGGTCCACGTTGCCGAACCATCGCTATTTATTTGAATGCTATATTCAAGTTGGCTGGCGCCCAGCACTTTCCCGTCAGGAACCAGAAGCAAGACCATCAGAACCATGGCAGCAAGCACGAGGGTTTTGTCCATTATCTTCGTGCTGAAGAATGCTCCGCGGATATTTAAGAATTACAACTCTTGAATCCGAATTTCGAGCTCCGATTGACCAAGGCCCTGAAATTCAACCTCTAAACAAGCCCATCTCTGTGGTCGGAAGACCACACGTTGGCACTTCCTCGAATTCTCTGGCGAAACTCCATTTTTCCAAACCGAAAAAGCCAAAAGTCAGAAATTTCGCTCATAACCCAGAGTAGGCCACTAGTGAACCTTATTAAACTAAAATAAACTATTTTAAGCGGTCAAAACCTAAAAGAACCGCAGAAACTCTTTTATTCCCCACCTAACACAATAATATCACGGAAAACTGGAGATTAGACACATGAAGAAAGCAATAACGGTAATACTGCTTGCAATCATGACAATGAGCATCGTCACCTTCTTTCCGAACGTCACGAGCGCAGGCGCCGAGACGCATGGCACATGGATCCGAATGAATGGCAATATCATGAATTGGACTTTCACCAACGGAACGTCGACCAGAACCTTCGGCTGGATCGTGGCCAACGCAGCAATAGTAAACGACAGCGGTACAATAAAGGAGTGGGCCATGGTTCATGCGGCTTGGTCAGACATCATGCGCGCGTATCCCATGGATCAGCATCCGTTGGGCGGCTATGGCATCAACGACAGTGTCATCGTGAAAGGAGGCAACTTTTCCTACTCGTTCTCCTTCTACACTGCAAAATTGACAGATCTTAAAGACTTGGACTTTAACAAGACAGAGACGGGCCACGACTTCTACTTGCAGGGCTTGTGGAATGTCTCCGAAATAACTGAGACCATCAACATAACGTGGACCGATTCATGGAGCCCACCGCTGAGCCAGTGGAACAGGCTGATAAACATCACGACAACGGAGACACCTGTGGTTATCAACGCAAACGGCACACTGGTTGCAGACTGGAAGCCAGTGGTAACACCATGGGGAGGACAATGGCCCGGACTGAGGGGAGTTGGAACGTTCGCGCTCAGCATTGACGGCGTAGGAACACTAAGCGGCTATGCAGCGAGAGGGTTCACGTGGCTCAGTCCGTTGAACATATGCGATTTAGGCGATGCCACTGGGACCCCGCGTGGTAAGGTTGACATATACGATCTTGTTAAGGTGGCCCAGCACTTCGGAGAGGTGCCCGGCTTCCAAAACTATGACCCCAGCCTGGACGTTAACGGGGACGGCAAGATCGACATCGGCGACTTGACAACGATCGCTGCCAACATACAAGGGTAAGGGCAACCATCCATCCACTTTTTTTCTTTGTTCCTCGAGGAACAATGTTTATCAACGATGAGAACTCTGAATTATGTGAGCGAGAGGGAAGTAAACACTCGAAGAGGCAGTATCTTCTTTGAACGCGCGTTCAAACCGGTTGTACGCGCGTACAAAAACGTAGAATTAAGTAAAATGATGCTAAAGGATGTCGGTCAGAGCGAAGGGAAAGGCCAGATGCCAAGGCGATCTTTGATGCATGTTTGCTTGATGTTGTGTCTCTCTTCGATTCTGACTCCTATATCAATGTCTGGAGTTCTAGGGCAATCGAGTCCAACAGCAGTCAGTGTGTCACCATCGTTCATGACGGGTGACGTTGGTCAGGACTTCAGCGTCAACGTCAATATTTCGGGTGTGTCAGATGCCTACGGCCTCTACGGCTGGGAATTCAAGCTTGGTTGGAATGCGTCTCTGCTCGATCTAGTCAGCGTTGACGAAGGCCCCTTTCTCAAGTCAGGCGGCAACACGTACTTCACCTATTTCCTGAATACGACGGAAGAGCACATAGTCGTTGACTGCACGCTGGAAGACCAGATTCCAGGCGTCAATGGATCCGGTATTTTGGCTACAGTGACTTTCAACCCGACGAACGCCGGCGAATGCCCGTTGAACCTGTACGACGTGACTCTTCTCAACTCCAATGAGGAGCCAATCAACTGCAGCCTTGGCGGAAGTTATGTTACCAACGTTATTCTCCAAAAAACTGTGGTTTTTCAAGGGTACGACCTAGACTTTAACGTCACGGCTGGAGACCCGAGCAGCTACCCGGAAACTTTCAACTTCACAGCCTACGCCAACAACACGTTTATCGCGTCGCAAACCGTCACACTAAACGATGGAGACCCTACGACTCTTTCCTTCACGTGGAACACGGCCGGCTTCGCCTTGGGCCTATACTCGATAAGCACGTACGCTCGGCTTATTGTTGGCGATACCGACATGACAAACAACACTTTCGTTTACGGCTCCGTTTACGTGTCTATGGTCGGCGACTTGACCGGCCCCACACCTTTTGTTCCTGACGGCAAAGTGGACGGGAGAGATATAACCGCCGTGGCAAAATGCTTCGGCTCCAACTTGGAAGACCCAAATTATAACCCGAACTGCGACATCCTCAACCGCGGCAAAATAGACGGAAGAGACATAACCATCGTGGCCAAAAACTTCGGACAACACGAACCATAACGCTTGAGGACTAGACTGCTAGAACCAAACGAAACGGTTGATCATTTGAACTCTTCATCAGTGAAGATCAAGCAGAAAGTGACAGAATAGTTGACTTTGCAGCAGGCTGTAGAGACCTAGACGTAGACGGTTGATGAGCCCATGAACGAGCCCTCTCCTTCGATATATTCCTTCACAAACCATGATTACAATTTCGATCGAAAATCGATCTTGACATTTCGAAGCAAGGACGCCGGAACAACAAAAACTACGCATAGAGTTCCCATAGAATCGGATGGCAAATCACTTCAAAAAAAGCCGTTCGCCAAACGCTTATTTATCTACCAAGATACTGAAAAATCGTGCGTGTCCTTGTGGCACAGTCTAATAGTCAAGAAAGGATTCTCCAGAGGACCAGCATGAATGCGGAGAAGCCCCGAAGAGACCATATGCAAATCTCTGAGAGTTGGCTCGCAGCGATGCCGAGGTCGTTATGGAGGGTTTGAATGAAGCGAGTTTATGTTTGTGGGAGTTTCAGGTTCATAGGCAAGATGGAGGAACTGGAAAGCAAGCTCAAACGCGAAGGCGTTGAATGTCTGATGTCAAAGAAAGCGAGGCCGTCTGGTATCAGTGGATGCTTGAAGAACATCGAGAAATCCGACATCGTGTACGTGGTGAACCCTGGGGGGTACGTGGGGAAAAGCGTATGCGTTGATGTAGGATACGCCTACGCGAGGAATAAGCCGATCTACGTCATGCACTCTGTAAAGGATCCGCCCGTAATGACCCTTACGCACGGCGTCTTGTCCTCTGCGGAACTGATCATCCTATGCGGGAAAAACCCGGGGCACCTTGATGGAGACAGAACTTGAGGCTCCAAGACCCACTTGCGGGTAGGGTTTTCGCGTGCTTGCTTGTTCCAAATTCCATTTGGGTATCGATGTCGTGGAACAGCCACCTCTGATGTTGCTCGATGCTCTGGTCCGGGGTTTGTGTGCGCACAGCCTACCCCCCGGGTATAATATATGATCCAAATATGATCCAAATATGCCTGAAGAACGGAATGAGTACACAAGCCACTTCTCAAACGAACCGAATTTCGGAACACGCTAGCGCGCGTTTCTCCGGCGAATAATATCTTCATGCAATCTGTTTTGAGAACTGTTTCTGGTTACGTTTATCAATAGTTGAGGCTCTTGGTACTGATGGAAAAGCGGACCGTGAGTCATATGGATGTTGTTGAGGCAATTGAAACGCGGAGGAGCATTCGAAGGTTCAAGGCGGATGAAGTGTCCGATGAGTTAGTAAGGAAATCGGTTGATGCGGCTAGATGGGCTCCTTCAGGAGGTAATGCTCAACCATGGGTTTTTGTCATAATTAGGGATGAGCGAGCAAGAAGGAAGATTCGATCGTTTCTAGTTGACAGAGCCTTAAGGTATGTCGAAAGCGTTGAAGGAAAGAAGGAACTGGAAAAGTTGAATTTGGATGCTCAATCCAAATGGATTGATTTTGTCAAAAGCGACAGATACCAGGAACAATTAGGTAAAGCACCGGTGTTGATAGCGATCTTTGGGGACTCAAGTTCATCGTACTACATTCATGATTGTTCTGCTGCTACACAGAATCTAATTCTTGCGGCCCACTCGTTCGGTTTGGGCTCTTGCTGGATTGACCCTGGCATCGGGGATGAAGTTACAGAATCTCAGATTCGAGGTTTATTGAAAACCCCTGAAAACCTTAGAATAGTCTCCCTTGTTGCGATCGGATTTCCAGCAGAGACGCCCAAGCCTCGACCGAGAAAAGACTTGGAGGAAATATTATTCTTGAACGAATATCGCAAAGCAAATCATTCGAAACCGACTTGAATAGAGCCGCCAAGGTTTTCAAGTTGCTAACGGGTTTGAACTCGGGTAGCGATCTTACACACTATTCTTCGTCAAGCATGCGACTATAAGCCTTGATGAAACGCTGCAGCATCTTGGATTTCGATTGTTCCGGAAGAAAGGATGAATTCACGGCATTTAGGCTGAGCTGGAAGAGTTCAGGAGGCGAGAAGCCTAATCGGCGATGGAGTTGCAGATATTCTCTGTTCATATTAGTTCTAAACATTGTCGGATCATCTGTGTTCACGGTGACTGCCAGGCCGAGATCGTAAAAAGCCCTGATAGGATGAGTCTTGAGTGTCCGTACCACTCGGGTTCTCAAATTGCTCGTAGGACATGCCTCTATCGCGATGCCTCGCCTCTTAAGGTGTTCTAACAGTTTCGGTTCGTCGATTGCCCTTACACCGTGCCCTATGCGCTCAACTTCGAGTTCGTCGACTGCCTGCCAGATGCTCTCTGCTCCAGCTGCTTCCCCTGCGTGAGCAACCAGGTGAAGACCCATCTTTCTTGCTCTTTGATACACCGCCTTGTATGGCTTTGCGGAGAACCTTTCCTCGCTCCCTCCCAAATCAATCGATATGACGTTGTCATTCTTGCTCTCCATCCAGTCTAGGACTTCCATCCCTCTTGCTGGCCCGTAGTTTCGGACGAGGTCAACTCTGATGTTGCATTCTATTCCGAAATCCATTCTTGCCCGGCTTATGGCCTTGTTTATCGCGTCGAGCGTCTTTCCATAATCGAGCCCCCTCAGCACGTGGTCAGGGGCTGAGAAGCTGGCTTCCACGTATTGAACGTTGCACCGAGCGTCTGACTCTAGCATTTCGTAGGTGATGCGTTCGAATTGACTCTCTCTGGTGATGCAGTCAACGACTGTGCAGTACACGCCGATGAACTGCAGAAAATTCTTGTATTGGAAGAAGCGTTGAGCGTCCTCTGAAGTTTTGAAGGGTTTGTCCACGGCGCCCTCTTCTACGAGCCAGAGTAGGGTCTCAGGTCTAGTTGAGCCTACGATATGAACGTGCTGCTCAACCTTCGGAAGCTTTTTTATCAGCTGCTCGGCTTCCACCTGACTCAACAGCTCCAATATTGATGCAGGAATATATTGAGTTTTTCTTGATTACCCATCCCTTTGGAACGGGTCCAGGTTAACCAGCCCAGAGCGCGCTAGCGCGCGTCTTGCCTGCGTCTGAGCAGCTACGCCTGATTGACTCTCGATGCGATACTGGATTGAATCTCACCAATACCGAGGTCAAGTCAAGTTGTCCAAGAATTTAGCGGGCATTGTGAAAGCTTTCCTTTCGCGGTGCGGTCTTGACGTCAGAGGCCTAGGCTTTTCTCTCCACTACTTCTTCTAAGAATTCATCTCTAACCGGCTTGTATACTTCGTTGAAGAACTTGCTCTGGTCGAGGAGGTCACTTTTCGGAAAGCCTCTTAGGTATTGCAGCGCTGAGCTCCAGGCATGCTGGTATGGCAGGATTGGGTCTATTTTTGAAACTATCTGCTTGTCGTAGTCCCGGGGGAGCTGACTTTCTTCTCCTATGGTGTACCATCCATCCTCAGACGTATAGGCTCCCTCATTTCCTATGTACACAAGCGTCTTACCTTCTGTTCTCTCCCTCGCAACCTCATGCCCTTTTGGCACTGTTCTCCTCGGAGGTGGCCTGGCTACGCCTTTGCGCTTTGCCCATGCGTAGAAGATTGCCCTGTTGAGCCCAAAGGACTTTGCCCTGTCCTCTTCGCCCATCAGGATAAAGTACCTTGCGGCCTGAAGGAGGGCCATTACCTGAAACCTCCCGATTTTTCCCGTCTTAGAACCTCCTGTTTCCAAGGTAGCCTGTAGGGGCCTTCGTTCCCCCAGAGGTTTCGACCTAGGCTGCACAGTGGTAAAGTAGGTTCCTACTTCCTTAAGAGCCTTCTCAGCTAGCCGGTCTCCCTCGCCTTCCGCATATTCTCTCCAAGCCTCATTGTGCTTCAAAACTTGGGGCTCGGCCCAATCGATTTCGAAATCTCCTAACTGGTCAGGCTTGAGGCAAACGGCGCAGAGGTCGAGTTCCCTATGTAGGGAAAGCGGTGCTGTGAAAACCCTCTTGAGGTCAACTTTGTTCTCCACTTTCGGAGCGAGATCTCGCTCGCCTAGCCTGTCAGAGACTTTGGCCAAGTCCTGCTTGATCAGTCGGCAGACGTACTCAACCATAGAATACGCGACGTCGAGAGGGTTATGCTTTGAGAGAAGATTCTTCGAGAAGGCCTTCTCGTGCACGTGCACATGAGCTCCTCTTCCTGACCATTTCACGAAAACAGACTTGGAGATTCCTTCAGCCTGGAGCTTCCTGGCTATGACGTCCGCAACCAGAATCGTTTCTTTCCATCGTTCTACTTGACCATCGATGTCCCAGATGGGTGAGGCGTATGCTATGTTGGATTCCTTCTCAGTGTCCCCTACAGTCCCCAGCTTGGAGTATACGTTCACCGATCCATACAGGGTCCTCGGCTTCAGCCTGCCAAATCTGTGTAGAACCCTTCCGACGTCCTCAGTCTTAGATATGGAAAGGGGAGGCCCGTCCCTCATCCAGTACCTCAGAAAGAACCTCTGCTCTCCCTGAGGCATGCACTCGATAGCAACCCAGCGTCCCCGGCTATAGTCAGCTATCTCCTTTCTGACCAAAGGCCTGGAATAATACTCGATGACTTCTTCGAAGTCCATATTAGCAGCTCTTTGATTTCAATATTATAAGATTTCTGAAACTGATAATCTGGTTGAGAACACCTCGTAATATGGGTTTTATCTGGCAAAATGCTTCAATTTCAGCGATCCCAGACCTAGCAAACGTCTTGCTTCTAAGAGTTAACGTCAGCCCAAAGATCCAGGGCTGCAACGAAACCGTGACTTGACAGCTCACGTAGTGACAATCTCATGTTGTGGAATCCGTAAGAATTGAGGATTTATATTCGGGAATGATTCTTACTGAAAATGGATCTGTTCATATGGCAGAGAAAATCGTGTTGGACTCTCATGGTCGGTATTTTGACGTGAAACCATTGATTTTGGTTACGACACTGGGACCGACCGGGCTTCCTAATGTTGCCCCGAAGACTCAGGACATGGATATCGGTAGACGTGAGCAGTATTTTGCGTTTGCATGTACCCCGCAGCATCATACGTACCAAAATGCAAAGGCAAACGAAGAGTTTGTAGTCAACTATCCTGGCGCAGAATTAATCGAAGAGGTTTCTGCTGCGGCCCAAGCTGCTGAAGACTCTGATGAAATAGCATTGGCCGGATTGACGAGCATCCCCTCACTGGTTGTTAAGCCCCCTAGGATCAAGGAATGCTACCTACACTTGGAGTGCAGATTGTTGGAGATTAGAGATCTCGAAGACTCAAGCCTGATATTAGGCAGAATTGTAGCTCGTTCAGTCGATAAAGAACTCTCTTTTGAACGTGGAAAGTCGAAGGAAAACATAAAGCTCCTTTCGGAGCATCCAATTTTAGCATACGTTCACCCAGATCATTACGCAAAGATCAGCGTTGCGGAAGAGTTCGTTTTCCCAAGAAACTACAAGCCATAAGTCTAGAACCCTGCTCCCCACAAGCCAAGCAAGGTGATGAAAAAACAGCATCACCAGAACCGACGCCGTAGACTTATCTGCTATAGCTCTTACGGTTCCGTAAACCTACCGGTTGGCGATTCCGTTAGTTCTTTGGTTGGCTAAAAGTCAAAAAGTGAGCTTCGAAGTCAAATTGAGACTGTAATGAACTATGCTAAAGTGAAATAAACGATTATGATTGCCCAACAGCTAAAAATGCCTCAGAAACAAATATAAAAGTGGAATGAACCTAGAAAACCACGGGTGCAGAGCTGTCTTTGTTGACTGCATAGTTCTCAGGAATCATTTTTCCTTCCTCCTCAGCGAGATGGCTCTGCATCCTGATATTGTAGAAGGGTGCAAGCAAAGAAGTCTTAATCTATGAGAAGTCAGAGTTATGGAGAAGGGTGCAAGGGGCTGAGCAATATGAGATTGTTAAAGCTACGAAAGCTCGTTGACGTGCGCGGGATAGTACAGCTTAAGAAACGGGTTTGAGGGGGATAAATGCTTGGAAAATCAGAAGGCAAGGGAAGCAAGAAGAAATGAAGTGGGGTACTGTGGCTGCTACTGTCGAACTTGCCACTGGTACTCTGAAGTAATGAGAAAACCTGCGACGCAATTATTAGAACTAATCAAGGCGAATTTTGAAGTTGCTTTGTGGATAAACGAGAAAGGTGGCTCTTCCATGGAGACGCGCAAAGGGCTTGAGATACTCTCGAAAGGCGCATGTTCATTCAACTGCAAAGGCGGCGGTGGCTGGGGCGCCTGCCCAGTCCGCAAATGCTGCGCTGCAAAAGGCTTCGATGTATGTTCTGAATGCCCAGAGTTTCCATGCGAGAGAAACTGGGGTCAAAAAAGCCAGTACGCCAACGTTTTTACAGCTGCTAAGATAAAATGTCTTCAAGAGATGAAAGAGACTGGAGTTGAAGAATGGATAAGAAAACAATGGGAATGATTGACCTTCATATGCGGGGAGCAGAAGTGTCGTAGGAAATCTCAAGAGCAGCCGCGAATTTTGGACCTAGAAAAACGTCTCTTTAAACGCCCCAAGAGAGGATGAAGAAGAAGCAAATGTCTATGGTTTTCTCTTTGATGTTATCTCTTTCCGTGATCACAGGCCTCAATTATGGGGCACTCTGAGCATTTCGGATTCTGCGCTCTGCACGTATACTTGGCCAGAAGCCAGAAGAGGCCGCCAACTCTTTCGCCTTCACTCCAGGGAATAAAATTCTTCAATGCCAGCTGAATCTCTTCATATTTTGCATTTTGCTTAACTACCCCAAGCCTCTTGGCAATTCTTTCCATGTGGGTGTCAACCACAAAGACTTGGCTGTAGCCGTGGCGATCGGCGAGTAGGACGTCGGCTGTTTTTGGCCCAATTCCCGGAAGCTCCATGAACCTTTTTCTAGCCTCTGTCTTTTGAAGAGCGAGAACAGGAGCCAAGTCTCCGCTGAACTTATCCAAAACAGCCTTTGACAATTCTTTGATTCTCTTTGCCTTGACATTGTAGAGTCCACCGCTTCTTATCGCTTCTCTAATGTCCGCTTCCCTCGCACGTGCAAGTACATCTGGCTTAACCTCGAATCTGGCTGCTAGTCCTTTATAGGCGCGCACGCAGTTGGCTTCACTCGTGTTTTGAGAAAGAACAGTCATGATAAGGTTCTTGAAAGGATCCCTAGAGACTTCCTCGGGGTATTGTACGGGCCACCATTTGGGACCATACTTCTTCTCCAAAACAGGAACAAGCTTGGCGCTAAGTGTCTTCAAACCTAACACCATAGACAATTACTCACAAAGAATTAAAGTATGTTTTTGAGTGGTTCTGTGAAGTTGTCGTCGGATTAGGGGTTCATGTGAAAAATCGTCGGATGCATTCACAGGTTTGTCTTTCCCCAACTTATTCTGTTCCAAATTCTTTCGTGGAAATAATAAGCTACACTTGTGTAGACGTTGCTGATAATCATGAATCCAAGTGCGATGTCTAGGTTTCTAGTAAATAGGTAGATAGCTGTTATGTCTAGGACTATGATTATCAGTCTATAAGTGATTGCTTTCACTAGCGATCTTCTCATTCGTTCATCCAAAGTAAAACCTTCTAGTTGCTGTCAACAAATGTGACCTTCGTTATAAGTATTGAAAGACATGAAAAATCATAGTCGTTCTGATGCATGGATATGAACAGAGTTTGGGTTTTCTTCCCAAGCGTGATCAAGTTTTTGCGAAGGAGATAAAGCCGAGGTCAACTGTCCTGTAAGGGGATGTGTTCCGGGACTTCTTGCAGGATTTCTGGTGAAGGAAAAATGTCGAGTTCGCGGCATTGATACTGAAGGAGATACTTGGAGTGGAACAGACCGAGTCTCTAGACGCTCGGGAAGTACTGTGAAGGTATGATTGAATGAAACAGCGAGCCGACAATTAAGCTCAGTATCGCAAACACGATTATCGTGAGTATCGCTATGCCGAGGCCGCGTAGCCATCCAGTCCTGAAGCTAGCTTTGAAGACCCAGACCCAGGCTATGAAAGCGAGAATCAGGGCCAGCGCATTCGCGATGCCTCCCACTATCGCCCCTAGGATAGAACTCACCACGAACAGTGTTACGGCATAGACTATTGGCCCGAACAGTGTGGCAAGCATCGCCTCGACAAATGTGGCCTTTCCAGCCGTCACTACTTTTCCTGCCAAGTAAGCGGGTATCGACACGATTATCCACAGAACAATTAAGCCTATGATCACGAGAACCAAATTGAGCAGATTTGTTTGGCTCAAGAGGGAATCGAGAATCAAAACCATTAAAACTCCAACGCAAAATCAGTAACCCATGTCATTTTATAAAACTTTCGCTGCGCAGAAACACCGTACACACGTAGAGGTCCTTTCTAGCCCTTAGGGCCTTGATCTTTGAGAAGCTTTTTAAGGCTTTCACAATCTACTATCACACGCTGTTAGTAACGTTCTGTGAGGGTCGCGCATGCCTTCGTTAGAAAAAAAGAATAAACAAAAGAAGAAAAAACACGAGGAGAAAATCGGGAAATAGGACCGATTTCCTGATTCGTGTCTATGCTGATTTTTGTCATTGTATAAGCTGTGCTGTTAACTAGGCTGGCTCACGCTTAAGCGTTTTTTGGACAAGGCGACAAGGCTTAAGTCTAGCTTTTCTCAAAGCTTGCCTATTTGAGATGAACCAGATTGGCTAAAATCCATGCGAAGGCAAGGCTAGTTGAGAACCAGAGAATAGACGTTGACGACCAAAGGAGCCATGCGATCTGCTTGGATTTGGAACCGCCTGACGGGACTGACATGGGGCCGTCCGCGCTTGAACTCTGCTTGATGAGCTTCGTAGGCTGCTATGCAACAATTTTTGTCTTTACTTCCCAGAAGATGAGATTTTCTGTCAATAATCTGGAGGTAACAGCGGAGGCAGTCAAATCCTCCGAAGTGGAAACGATAACTGAAGCCAGAGTTGACATTCTTGTGGAAGCCGATATGCCGAAAGATCGAATCCAAAGAGCCCACGAACTAACGTTGGAAGGTTGTCCTGTTGGAATACTTTTCGAGAGAGCTCAAGTCAAAATCAAATATAATCTAAGAACGGAACGGTCAGGGAAAAGTCTCAGCCCAGAGTGCTAGTAGCAAGTGGGTGGGACCCAAATCCACCCGCTCGCGCCAAGTTGAGTCAAAAGATGTGATGAGGGAGACATGGTCGCAGGTGCAAGTCAGACACTTATTCTTAGATCTTTAAATCCTCGGGGTTTTGTCTTAGAGTCTACTAGGAAGGATGACGTATGAAAAAAGGAATTCACGAGTGCGTACTTCTTGCCTTGAGGAAAGAGCTTGAGGAAGAAGGATACGGCACTGGTGAAATTGAGACGCTGATAACGAACTATTCTTGGTTCTTGAGCGAATACTCCTTGCTGAGACTCCTACTGAGAAGTGAGTTGCCAATAGACAAGTGTCAACAAAGCCTGGATTTCCTTCTCGAACGCCACGAAGCCCTGGGGAAAGAAGTAAGGTCAGGATCAACCGTCTTGGACGTTGGATGTGGCCTAGGGATTCTCGGGTGCTTCTTGGCGAAGAGAAACTGTCGCGTCTACGGCACTGACATCGAGGAGACAAACATCAGAGTTGCCGCTCGTCTCTCGAGAACGCTAAACGTTAGCGAATACTGCACTTTTCAGAAAGCTGAATCGAACACTCTCAATTTCAGCTCATGCATGTTCGACTACGTCATACTAAGTTGGACGCTTCATGACATAAAGCCGGAAGATCGTGAGATTCTGCTCTCAGAATGTGTACGCGTCCTTAAGCTGAATGGTAAACTTCTCATACTTGACCCAGAAAGCCAACTTGACTTTGATCAACTACAAGTAACGATGCCGAAACGGCTCGCGGACAGGGTACAACGAAAAGTCCTCTCAAAAGTCTACGAGCACGGTGCCTTCACAAACGCGGTACTCGCAGTATATCGGAAAAAGGTTTCTGATGAGAATAAAAGCCGAGCATCTAATCCCTGATTATCGCATTCCGTCAGGGCAACGGAATTTAAATGCCCCTTCAGCTGGCGACCCCGAAGTACCACTGAAAATCTCCAGCAACTCCGCTTTCTCTCGGAGAATAAGCCTTCGTGTGAAGAGTGTTCAGAACTCGCCCGATTTTTAGGAGTATCTCCCCAGCAAGCGTCCATCGCGTAAACTACTTAAAAGTCCGCGTGTGTTAAAGGAAATGGAGGCAGATTATAAAGCCGGTGAAAAGGTTGATTGACAGAATAGAGAATATCACGGTCAGAGTGACGGATCTCAAGAGAGCCGTGTCCTTCTACGAAAAGATAGGTCTCAAGAAAAAAGACGAATGGTCAAACTATGCAACATTTAGCATAGGCGATAGGATTCTTGGGCTCGACCCGGAGTCTAAAGGCGGGGTCGACGTCTTCGTGCGCGTTGCGAACGTTGACGAGGAGTACAGGTCTCTCAAAGAGAAAGGTGTCAAGTTTCTTTCAGAGCCAAAGGACCAGTACTGGGGTGGTCGTACAGCAAAGTTTGCAGACCCAGATGGAAACGAGTTCATACTTGTCTCTCACGAAGGGTGATTCCCACAAACGAACTTGTAGATCGCTCCGAAAAGTCCCCTAGCCGCTGCCGCGTAGAGACATCGGAGCAAGGTTTAACGTTCCGGCAAATTCTTCTTTTTTTGTTTTGAGCGATTATTAAAAGCACGTAACTCTGGAAATGAAAGGTCAGTAAGCGCACGCGCAAGGATGCAAGATGTGTTTGAGATGTTCTGGGATAAGGCGAATGTCTGTGCACGCTAATGGTTCTAAGCTAGAGGAGTGGTTCAAGTTTTAGATTTTGCTTGCTAGAGCCTTGGCGTCCTGCTTGATGTTTTGTAGGTCTTCGGCGTTAGGTTTTCCTCGGATGTCGCCCATTCGACCTTTGGTGTTTGCGTTCTCCATCGTTGGATGGGACACGTTGAACTGGCTTAGGATGTACCATTCGCCAACTATGTTGAAGCCTAGGTGCTCGAAGAATTGGCCGATGTACTTGCCTGCGGGGATAGCCTCGCTCAGGCCAGTGTGTGGCCCACTGTACGTGATGAAAATCAGGGCGTTTTTTCCCAGTACTTTGGGGGCACCCAGCTTGATCTTACCCTCCTTGCGATGGGCTGCCAGGTTCTTCTTGAGCAAATCGCAGATCGGGCTGGCGGGATGCCACTCTATAGAGGGAGAGCCTACGCATACCAGGTCGTAGTTGAAGTAGTCTAGGCCGACAGCCTCCTGTGGCTTCTTCATGGTAACCTGTACACCCGCTTCTTCAAGACCTATCTTTATGGCCTGAGCGGCTTTCTCCGTGTTGCCAGTGTTTGAAAAGTAGATTATCAGTGCGGTTTTCACGGCTCGCGCCTTCCCCCGTTGGATAATTACTGGGGATTGCGGAATCTACTGGAGGATAAATCTATATTTGCATTACTGTTTTTACATCTTTCTTTATGATCACAAACCACTCAGAATTGTGACTAGGAAAGCATGTGACAGTTTCTTCCTTTATCGGTCTCATGGTTTTGTTGCCAGCACTAATTTCATCGTGGCCAGTTCTAGCTTGAACGCCTCGGCCATTTCGACCTCGATCTCGCAGAAAATGTCTCTATGTTTGTTCACAAAACCCATCAATCTACGGTTTTGCCAAAGAAGAAGAAACATGCCCATCGGTCTTAGGCGGACTGACTTAAAGCCAGCTTCTTTGAGCATTTTTTCAGCTTGATTCGTGGAATAAAGGTTTGCCTGTCCTCCTGTCCTTCCGGATATTAGGTCAAAAACCAGTTTCCCCTTGTGTGAGAGAACCCTGTGAGCTTCGGCAAGTAGACTCTTAGGATGAGCGACGTAGTTAAGAAGTGCACCCCTGCTAAAGACTCCCTGGAAATATTCGTTCTTGAAAGGAATATTTTGAGCGTCTCCCAGCAAGAAGTCGAGTCTATCAGCAACGTCTAACGACTCAGTTTTTTGAGATGCCCTTTGAATCATCTTTTTAGAAAAGTCCGTCGCAACAACTCTGTCGGTATGAGCAGCAAAACTGATCGTGCTGTCACCCGTGCCGCATCCCAGCTCTAAGACTCTTTTGCAATCGCCCAGCAATCGTGCTAGGTATAAATCGAAAGTCTTGTAGTAGTGATAATGAGGCCATTTAGAGGAGTGAATTCCTTCATCCCATTTGGCTGCTTGTCTGTCCCACTCTGAAGGAAAGGATGTTGCAAGGGGCATGAAATAACCTCGTTTAATCTAGGTGGTCTATTAAATAACTTATTTGCAAACGCAGAGGACCTCTTGGAGACGCCTACTTGAGCTGATGGTTTGTGTTCGATGCATGGCGAAGGTCCTGGTTTTTCCTCCGCCTTAGCGTCACTAGGATGAAGGGGAGAACCAAAGCAGACCCCATTGTGATGATTATGACTGGGAGAAATTGCCTGGCAAGCTTAGTCAAGGCTTGGCTTTCAGGCCCAAATTGAGCGATTGTGCTGTTGGTGCTTGAGAGGTTCCAAAGAACTCGTCCGGGAGTCAAGGTGTGTCCGTCGTAGTAGAAGATCATCTCGTAAGGGTTTTGCAGTGGGTGCTGATAGTATTGGGCGTCGACGCCCTTGTACGTCGTGCCTCCCCACATCAGGTCGTGGTCAAGGTAAGAGTGGTCGCCTTGGAGTGACCAGGCCTTGTTGACCTGGGTCCAGCCTGTCGTTGTTAGCATTTGAGGCTCTTTCAAGCCCACGTGCCAATCTGTGTCTGTTATGGCGTGATTGCTGATTACGCCGAATTGGAAATAGTTGACGTATCGGCTGAAAGGAAACGGGTCTATGACTACGTTTCCCGCAAAGAAAGTGCGTATCATGTTTTGACAGTTGGGCATGCCTGTCACGTTCACGGTGATGAGCTTTTCAGTGTTTCCTGAAACGGATATTGAGTAGTCTACGCAGCCGTTGCTGTCCCAACCCTGAAGCAGAGTGACTGGCGTTGATACGTTGACTGCTGTGATTTGCCAAGTGTAGGCGTAAACAAGACTAGACATTGCCATTTGAATTGGAAGCGTGGCCTCCTCTGTCTGATGCAACCCCAAATCCACAAACAGCCTGCCCGAGGCATCAAGTACGAGCATCATGTAAAAGCCGTAGTCCACGTTGCGAAACACGTGATCCTGCCCTTGAACAAACATGCCGCCTCCGAGCCAACAACCAAAGGGAAAAGACTTTGGTTCAGATTCTGGAAAGCTAACCGTGACCGCCGTTGCGTTAACGTTTTCGAGTACGCTCAAATCATCTGCCACCACGTGAAAACCGGCTACGTAGGGCATGTTGGAATTCAGCCCAGCAACATGATGTTGAGATGTGGGACTCAGCTGGAACGAACCGGAGCACTTTGCTTCAGAAACAGCCTGGGCGCTCAATATGAGTGTCAAGATTACGATAGCAATCCAGAAGTGCCTCAGTGGACAGACCCCTTCTACTGAGAAGCCTGAACTGAATTTGATAAGACTTGCGCAAGTCTTAACTTTCGTGTGAAGACACCTGATTCTATGATTCTGGAGGGCACGAAACGCCGCAAGCGCGTACTCGTTGATGGTGTCTGCTGCGCCGACCGTAAAGGCGGGTCCAGTTTGGCGCCTAGCATCGCTCAAGTGTACATTTCTGGCACGATGATGATCGTGGCCACGGTGGCTTCCCTGATTCTTATGATTGAAGCAACAGCAGCTCTGCTAGGCATCTATGGGTGGTACCCCCAATTCGCGGCACAGCAGTGGTTCCTGTATGACGAGTTGCTCACATCTTCTTCAGCCCTGCAACTGGCATCTGGAGCTGTTGCAACTGCATTGATGCTGTCGAGAAGAAGCTACTTGGTAGCCATGGCTTCAGCAATCCTTTGCACCCTGTCAGGAGCAAGCAGCTTCGTCATCTCGTTGATACAGCCCATGGCAGTACTATGGGAATCATTGCTCTACTACCTTCTGCCACTGTTCATCGCCCCATTAGCCGGAACTCTAACCTATCTATAGGCAGATATAGAAAGACGAGAAGAGGAATAATCGCTCAGGTAGAGAACTAATGATTTCTACCGCAGACGAGGTTCAGTAGCATCTCATTCGTCAGTGATTTTTCTGCGACTTTCTTTTACAGTTCTGTCTCTACGAACCATCGCTTCTTGAGGCCATGAGGGCGTTAGTGCGTTTTGGTAGAAAGGACAGGCTCGAATGGGCGTAAGTCTCTTGGGCTGAGTTCTATGAACGTTCGCAGGCGCATATTTTGCTCTTGTTTCTTCACCACTTATCGTGATGGATCTTTTCTTCCAGTCTTGCAGGATTCTGTTTGACTGAGTAATCATTCGGGTAGCCAATAGGAATCATGGCTGCAACCTCATAGTCTTGAGGGACATCGAGTGTTTTCTTGAGGGAGGAAGTTACCTGAGGTACGTAGGTCACGCCGTACAATCCTTCTGCAGCCATCGCTAACAGAATGTTTTCTATGCAAGCCCATACGGAAGCGAAATTGTTCAGTTCATAGAGCGTCTCACACTCTCTGAGAGACTTTCTCATTCTGAAGCAGACGACCAACAGCTCAGGCGAGTTTACCAGCATCCTTTTCTGAACGGGCAAGGCCTTGAGATACATCTGTCTCTGCAGTTCATCTGTCATGCCCTCTGTAGTCTTTTTCAGTTCGCTTTGATTCACGATATTTTGCGCTTTTGCGCCGAGCTCGACAACTCTCTTTCTCTGTTCACTGTCTCTGACGAGAATGAATTCCCACTCTCTCATGTGGTTATGCGAAGGAGCCTTAAGTCCTGCCTCAAGAACTCTCATCAGCTTTTCCTCTTCAACAGGTTTCGACTGAAAATCCCTCACACTGTGTCTTTGATTGATAACGCCGTAGAAACTCAAACCAATCCGCTTCCAATTCTGAACCCGTGAAGCATGATGTCTGCTTCCTGACTTAGGATATCACCTAGAATCTGGTCAACCTCATCAACGGGATCATATCTTATTAGAAGCTTGTCAAACCCCTCAGTGACAAATTTCAATTCTTCCTTTGAGAAGGGATCTTTAAATTGCCAGTAATCTAGCCAGAATCTTCTCTTGAGCAAAATCTGCGCCTACCAGGTTCATAGATGGCGCATAGAAAAACCTTCTGCGTCACGTTATGGTCTAACGGATCAGACCAAGACGCTGCCAATCTCGAGAAGAAGCTCCGGCTCCTCGTGGGTTTCTTCGGTTTCATAAGTCCCCCTATGTAGGAGGTACCTGTTTGGACCGATTCTTGGCTTCCAGCCTTGTGCGTTGAACTACCGTTTGAAGCTGTGCATGTTGAACTGGAATTTTTCATGTTGGGCTGACCTCGTAGTATAAGTCCCGACACTCCACAAAACAATGGTGCACTTATGCGCAAAATGCTTGCCTGTCAAGCTGCTTCAGCTTCTCCGAGCTCGTTTCTGCCTGCGTTGGATAGGTCCTTCCGGACGCGCCTATGGATAGCTTCGCCTATTCAGAAGCTTGCTGGCGTGCTGAGGTGACAACAGATTAGTGAGGTTCTCCAATTGCTTTAGCCCAGATCGGCACCTTCGAAACTGATTGACTTCGACAAACAAACCTGCAAAATGACGTATACCCAAGCGTGTGCCAACGCCTGCTAGTGAGCAAAGTGTCAAGTTTGACGCTGTGTCGCAAGAAATTTGCCTTCGAGGTAGTGTAGTAGCTGAAGACTGGACTTCGCTGTTTGCCATCCTAAGAAGACGCGCTAAAGTGAGGGGGTGGGAATAAGAAAGAAAGTGGACACGAGTTGTAGTGGATACAGGTTGAATTCTACTTGACAGTGACTTTGTGTTTTTTTGGTCCAGATGTTGGTGTTTTCTTGGGAACATCAACTTCTAGGACTCCGTCTTTCATCGTTGATTCTGCTTTTTCAGGAACAACCTCTTCGGGGAACACGATCCTCTTGTAGAAGGAAGAGTGTCCTCTTTCTCTGAAGACATATCCTTTCTTCTGCTCCTCTCTTTCTGTGCCTGCTTCGGCTGAGATTTCCATGTCATTCTTTGTGATTGAAACATCGATCTTGTTTTTGGGAATGCCAGGAACTTCAACTCGTACTACGAACTTGTCTCGGGCATCCTCGAGGTCAGCAAACGCCTCGCGAAACGGAAACGCCACTGTGTAAGGCTCTATGACACCCGGTTCCCACGGCGCCCAGATACTCTCTCTGAATCTTCTGTTGAATTCGTCCAGCAGGTCGTCGAAGGTTGCGAGAACGTGGGTTGCGGGTACGTGTCGCTTTGGCACTATTGCCCTACGAGCTTTTGCAGGGACAATCGCAGTTTTCTCTGAAGCTTTCTTGCTTTCTCGACTCATTTGTTCTCACCTCCTTTCGATTCCAAACTTTAGGCCAAATCGAAATTGATGGGTCACAGCATTTGCACCCACTTGTTGTCAGTCTTGTGGCCATTCTTCTCCAATTCTCATAAGGGTACGCGCGTATGGTGAAGGAGCCGTTCTCCGTTGGCGTTACTTATTCACCAATGACAGTCTTTACTATACAGACAAATTAAGATTTGTGAAGCCCACAAACTCTCGGATCTTGGTCTGTTGATTCTGGTTCAAGAGCTTCCGCAGGTCAAGGATCTGATTTGTGGTAAGCAATAAATCTATTGAGCGTGTTAACGATTATTGGAAATGATGGTTGTTTAGAATTGAGCCAAGAACGAATGATTTCCTACGTAATCAATCCTGAGGTCCCTCAAAGTTACGTGGCGAGCTTGTACGAGTTTATCTACAGAAAACTCATACTTCCCCAGAGAGAAGAGTACGCGGGCATCTCAAGGACGACGAGTCAAACAGAACTGTCCCTCACGTACACGGTGGTAGATTCATTAGGAAATAGGAAACTCAAAATTCAGGCGACAGGCGACAAGCCGATAGACGTGTCCATCACTCCTCTCATCGAAACAGTGTCGAAAGAAGAGATATCGAAGGCCAGAGAAGACATTGACATTGTCGTTGACTTGTTTGAGCAACAGGTTCGAAACAACACTCTGTTTTTCGCCTGGAGAGAAGGTGAATCCATCGTGCCCGAATCGACATCTGGAAAACAAAATAAATCGCTCAGACGCATCTTCCTTGAAACACAGATAATGCTAATGGTTGCTTTCATGGCCGTCGGATTGATTTTGTTCTACTTCATCGGCCCCCTTGTGGCGATTGTCCTTCTTGCAATCCAATTCGTCTTCGTTTTCTACTCAAACAAGATAATTGCCAGATCGGCGGATTGGCACATAACGGAAAGCAACCCGATGATTCACCTGCTGGAATATCCTTTGCCCCTTGACGATGCCGACTCGATCAAGAAGATCCCCAGAGATCAGTTGGTCAACCTCAAGAAAGAGGTGTACGAAAAAACCATCGCTGAAAAAGGAGAATTAGAGGCCAAAGCGGCGCACGAGATCTTCTCCAAGTATGGAATAGAATGTAAACCTGAGAATTTCATGACGCGGAAGGTGGATGTCTACCATCTTGTTAAGGGCATAGCCGATAAATTCGGTTTCCCCATGCCCGAAGTGGTTGTGTCCAACACGCTGGTTCCGAATGCTGCTGCTTCCGGTCCAAGCCCCGGCCGCGGAGTGGTTCTGACGACGACAGGTCTTTTCGCGCAGCTCGAAGACAACGAGATTCAGAGTGTTCTAGGGCATGAGTTTGGCCACTTGAAGGGCCACGACCCACTCTGGCTCTACGGATTGTCCGCCGTCCAATATCTTCTCTGGTTTTACGTGATTTTTGCACTGTTCCCGACAAGCTCCGTTTTTCTTCTCTTCATATACTTGTGGGCATTGGCGACGGTCACGTATTTCATTGCCAAATTCTTCGAGGCGAGAGCCGATCTGATATCAGCCATCGTGATAGGTCAACCGCAGGTCCTGGCTGATGCCCTTGAAAAGATCGGTTTCCAAAGACTGCTGTACGAGCGGATGCCATCCTTTCGAGTACAAGAATGGCTAAGCTTGGACCCGCACCCGCCGATCTACTTCCGAATCGATCGACTACGGAAACTTGGAGTCGTAACCAAGATAAGCCATCCTCTGATTCAATCAGCGAGAGAAGTTGCAGCAGGTTTCGTTCACAGTTTTTCATAAGAGATAAAAGAGTAAAGCTTCTGTTGGCAGGTACGTTTTTCGGGGTCATAGCTTTGTTGTTCCTCAACCGATCGATCCGCCAGATCTTTCCTGATCAATGCCACATCAAAAACCACTAGCGGGACAAACATGAGCGTGGCATTATTGGCTACCTTGTAACCAATCTGGCAACTCCTTTATCGCGAAGTAGGGTGAAGGGAGATGTGCGCCCCTCACTGAGGTTGTTCTGGGTGCTAATGATGTTCCCAAGGTGCTCAAAGCGGTGTACAAGGTTTAGGCAGACGAATAAGATGTAAACGGAACCTCAAATTGCCCAATATTCGTCACGTGTCAGTTTTCGTGTGGTCTCCCGATTCTCACTGTGCCATGGACGACTCTTTTGCGGGATTGTTGTTCCAGGGCTTTCGCTATGTTATCTTCTGCTTTTTCTCTTCCCAAGTATACGCCGAGGGTGTAGTGTATGCTCAGTCCTAGCATGACTGGGACGCCGAAGTGAATGTAGATTGGTCCTCTGCCTACCCACAGTACTTCGTAGACGATTCCTAACAGGGTCAGTCCGGCTCCTACACCGACGACGGACCCGAAGACGATGCTCAGCAGGTTCATGTGGAATGGCCCGCTGTTGACGCCTGTTATCTTGAATTTTCTGAAGTATGGCAGGACGAAGGCAGGCGTGATTCCCGAGATGGCTACGAAGGTTATCATGGCCGGAATCGCTTCTATAGAGTTCCCGACTGGGTTGATGCTCGTGGTTCTTGAGAGCACGTCCAGCCATTGCAGCAGTGGGTAGAATATTGATGTCCTGGGATCTTGCAGGTTGTGCACGTCCCATATGAGGGCTATTGATAGGACGAAGATCAGGAGGGGCATGATAAGCAGGAAGTATTCCTTTCGAATTTTCTTGCGGAAGGTTTGGGGTTTCTCGGTGACTATTTCGATGACGTGTTTGGACCTGGTTACGCGGGCTAGGAATTCTGCCAGCCGAAGAGATGCCACGCCACCTACGAGCACGACGGTTCCGTAGCCCAGAAGTAAAACGGCTGGGGCTGCTACCAGCGTGAGGACGATGATCATCGATATGTCGCGGTACGTTGTTTCAACGGCGAATATGTACAGTGCGATGCCGAGGAGGAAGAAGGAAAAGAGGATTAGCTGCTGCTCACTGATTTTCAAATAGATTCAAAAACATATTCGACACAGAACTTATATTTGTACCGTT
>Ga0187771_10000514_pt1 | contig 24109 bp, 21 predicted proteins | sample 0116_SJ02_MP15_1_FD_133139 | JGI IMG/M metagenome (GOLD analysis project Ga0187771, IMG submission 133139) | Tropical peat soil microbial communities from peatlands in Department of Meta, Colombia - 0116_SJ02_MP15_10_MG | ecosystem: Environmental > Terrestrial > Soil > Wetlands > Peat | place... | reverse complement strand
TGATGGAGACAGTGAACGGTGCTTCCCCCCGAGCCGATGCGTCGGCCGCCGGGGTCCGGGACAACGAGGATTCTCTTTGCGCCGCTAGCCAGACCGAGCGATCTTCTGAGATCGATCTGCTTCTTGTAGGCCGCTGCCTGCTTTTCGTTGGAGGCAGTGACGACCAGGTAGTCCCACTCGGGGGAAAAGCCGATTGTCTTGCTCTCGGACACGATTTTTTTCGGTCCTTGGCCAATTCCGTAGGAGATCGGAATTTATCAGAGGGTCAGCGGCAAGTCAAGGTTCACTGCCTCTTTGTCGGCTCTGAAATAAACGTGCGCTGTCCCCGTTTTATCCCTTGACATCCCGCCTCGGCTTTTAATAAAATTCCCACATCTTTTTTCCCATCCGGAAAAGGACGAGGAAGGGTATTAAGTTGGGAACATCCGTCACTGAGAAAAGGGCAGCACGGGTTTCCTCCATCAGTTCCGGATCTTCTGATGCGCGTGTCGCCGTACCTATCTTCACACCGCCACTCGCCACGGCATTCGCACGCGCGTTTGCGCTTGTATCCGTGCGTCGCCCTTTAAATCCCCGGGCTCGCCTGATTTAGATCTCGGTGACGGTTCGGCGCGGCGTTATCAAGGCCGCGCCCGATGTAGGACTTATGGACATTGGCGCCCGAAGTCCAGACGCCCTTTGGCGCCCAACGGCGGTAGCCTGCCGGAAATTCGGGATATGGCAAACGGGGACATGTAACAATTCTCTTGAATTGGTACGTGTCCCAAGTTTGCCTGCACCTTTCCCGTGAATTTTCGTGCGTGTCCCATGATTGCCGCGCCGCCTGATGTCTTGCTTATTGCATGTCCCGTTTAGCTAGAATCACCATTGCCGGCTATCCCCACCAGGTCACCCAGCGGGGGAACTACGAGCAGCGGGTCTTCGAGGAGGATGCGGATTTCGAGCTCTACCTCAAGTGGCTCGCCGAATGCGCGGCAAGCTACGGCGTCGATATCTGGGCCTACTGCCTGATGCCGACCCACGTCCACTACGTATGCGTCCCCAAGGCCGACGGCGCCCTCTCCCGGGCCTTCAACACGCTCCACATGAAGTACGCCCAGCACTTCCACGGCAAAAAGAACATGACCGGCCACCTCTGGCGGGGGAGGTTTCTCTCCTGCGTCCTGGACGACACGAGCGTCTTCGAAGAGGTCCGTTTCATCGAGAACAACCCCGTCCGTGCTGGCCTCGTCGAGCTCCCCGAGCAATATCCCTGGTCGAGCGCGCGCCACCACGTCCGTGGCACGCCTGACCCAGTCGTCGGCGACGCCTGCTTCCTACGACAGGCGATCGACGACTGGCATTCTTACCTCGCCGCGGAAGCAGACAATTCGGTGCTCGATCGAACCTGGCAGAGCCTCAAGACCGGCCGCCCGGCCGGCGACGAGAAATTCGTGCACGGGCTTGAGCGGATCGCGGGGCGCCGGCTCTCGGCGCTTCCCCGAGGGAGGCCGCGGAAGATAAACGCTAGAGTGTCTTTAGGTTGATCATGGACGCGACAAGCTCTTCGTCGAATATCCAATCGGAAAATCACCTGTTAGAGAGGAGCCTCCGATGAAAAGGGCAATGGTCTGCGGGGCCGGCGGGTTCATAGGCAGCCACCTCGTCAAGAAACTCAAAAAAGAAGGCTACTGGGTCCGGGGCGTCGACATCAAGAAACCCGAGTTCTCGCCCACGGCCGCCGATGAATTCCTGCTCCTCGACCTTCGCGAGCGCCCCAACGCGGTCAAGGCCCTCTCCGGCCGCCTCGACGAGGTTTACCAGTTCGCCGCCGATATGGGAGGCATGGGCTTCATCCATTCGGCCGAGACCGAGATCATGCGCAATAGCCTTCTCATCAACATCAACATGACCTACGCGGCCGCCGAGGTCCGCATCCCGCGCTATTTTTTTTCCTCCTCGGTCTGCATCTATCGGGACATGAAGCCGGGCGAACCCGAAATGACCGAGGAACAGGCCTATCCAGCCTTCCCGGACAATGAATATGGCTGGGAAAAGCTCTACTCGGAGAGGATGGCCCTGGCCTTCGGCCGCCGCTACGGCATGGTCGTCCGGATCGCCCGCTTCCAGAACTGCTACGGCCCCGAGGGGACGTGGACGGGCGGCCGCGAGAAGGCCCCCGCCGCAATCTGCCGGAAGGTCGCCGAGGCGAAAGACGGCGGCACGATCGAGGCCTGGGGCGACGGCTCAGCCATCCGCTCCTATACCTACATCGACGACATGCTGGAGGGCATCTACCTTCTCATGCACTCGGACATCGGTGTGCCGGTCAACATCGGCTGCCCCCAGTACGTCTCGGTCCAGGAGCTTATCGACACGGTCTCGGAGGCCGCGGGCAAGAAAATCCGCGTCAAGTGGATCGCCGGTCCCGTAGGAGTCCAGTCCCGCAACTTCAGCAACGAAAAGATCTATTCTCTCGGCTGGAAGTCCCGCTTTTCCCTGAAGGACGGGATCGCGCTCACCTATCCCTGGGTGGCCGAGCAGGTCCGGAAAACCAAATAAGGAACGCCGCATGTCAGACAAGAAAAAAGCACTTATCACCGGCATCACCGGCCAGGACGGCTCCTACCTCGCCGAGTTCCTTCTCTCCAAAAACTACGAAGTCCACGGCATCGTCCGGAGGTCGAGCTCGGTCAACCGCACGCGTATCGACCACCTCCACCGCGACCCCCATCTCCCGACGACCCGCCTCTTCCTCCATTACGGGGACCTCGCCGACTCAGGCCAACTCACGGAGATCATCTACAACATCAAGCCCAACGAGATCTACAACCTCGCCTCCCAGAGCCACGTCCGCGTTAGCTTCGACCTCTCCGAGTACACGGGCGACATCACGGGCCTGGGGACGACCCGGATCCTCGAGGCCGTCCGCCGCAGCGGGAACAAGGCCCGGTTCTACCAGGCTTCGAGCAGCGAGATGTTCGGCGACGCCCCAGCCCCCCAGAGCGAGACGACGCCGTTCCAGCCCCGGAGCCCCTACGCCGTGGCCAAGGTCTACGCCTACTGGATGGTCCGGAACTACCGCGAGGGCTACGACCTCTTTGCCTCGAACGGGATCCTCTTCAACCACGAGTCCCCGCGGCGCGGCGAGAACTTCGTCACCCGCAAGATCACCCAGACGATCGCGCTGATCCTGGCGAATAAAGCGAAAAAGCTCTACGTCGGAAACCTCGACGCCAAGCGGGACTGGGGCTACGCCCCCGAGTACGTCGAGGCCATGTGGCTGATGCTCCAGCAGAAGACCCCCGACGACTACGTCATCGGGACGGGGGAGACCCACTCGGTCGACGAGTTCGTCACGCAGGCCTTCGATTACGTCGGCCTCGACCGGCGTAAATACATCGAGATCGACCCGAGGTTCTTCCGTCCGACGGAGGTCCCGGAGCTCCGGGCCGACCCGGCCAAGGCCCGGGCGAAGCTCCGGTGGTCCCCGAAGGTCGGATTCGGCGAGCTCGTCAAGATCATGGTCGATGCCGACCTCGAGCAGATGGGCGTCAAGTCGCCGGGCGAGGGGAGGAAGATCGCCCTCGAGAAAGGCTTCGAGTGGCTGCCGGAAGTTCGGCAGCCATGAAGATCGTGGAGAGATGAGCAAGAAGAAGCGGGTTTTGGTCACCGGTGCGACGGGCTTTGCCGGCAGGTATCTAGTTCGCGCGTTGGAGGAGGATAAGGCTGCTGAATTCGAGGTTTACGGGACGTCTTATCCCGAAACGCCCGAGGCTTCCGATAAGCGGACGTATTTCCTGGACGTGCGCTCGGAAAAAGACGTTGTAAAGCTGGTCGGCGAAATCAGGCCCGATTGGGTCTTCCACCTCGCGGGCATCTCCAGCGTACGCTTTTCCTGGCAGATTAGGAGAGAGACGATCGAAACGAACGTCCTCGGCACCCATAATCTTCTTGAAGCCGTCAGGCAGAACGCGCCCGCGGCCAGGGTGCTTTTCATAAGCTCTTCGGATGTCTATGGATATGGCGGTCATCCGGGCAAGCCCCTAACGGAGGAAGCGCCTTTCGAAATCACGAGCCCTTACGCATATTCCAAGATCGTCGGAGAAATGTTGTGCGGCTTTTACGGAAAAGTCGAGAATCTCGATATCGTCATCGCACGGCCATTCCCACATACGGGCCCGAGCCAGTCGCCTGATTTCGTCTGCTCGGACTGGGCGCGCCAGATTGCACGAATCGAGAGAGGCGACAGCCCGCCAATCCTCAAGGTCGGAAACCTCAAAGTCCGGCGAGATTTCTGCGACGTCCGCGACGTCGCCAAGGCATACATCCTCCTCCTCAAAAAGGGCCGCCGGGGAGAGCCCTACAACATATGTTCGGGGAAGGCAGTCGCGCTCCAGGAGGTCCTGGATCTCCTGGTCAAGGAGGCCATGGTGAGCAAGCCTATCTCGATCGATATTGACCCCGCAAGATTTAGGAAGATCGACACGGCAATCCAGGTAGGCACCAACCAAAGAATATATGGAGAAATCGGCTGGTCTGCAAAGATTCCACTCCACCAAGGTCTACATGATCTGCTTGCATATTGGCGATATTGTCTTGATGGCAGGGTTTAAGGGATAGGAGGAGGAATAGGGTATTATTATTAGAGGGAACGCCTCGGTATATGATTATCCGGTCAGAATAAACGTCAAGATCGTAATAGGAAAGCGGCGATAAAATTAAGGTGGTGTATGCGTGTTATTGGACTGTTTTAAGCCAAAAAGCCTTAGAAAACCGGAGGATTAACCTACTGGAATCGTCCGCAATTTGCATGTTGCTGATATAGGTTATTAATTTGCAGATGTTCTCAATAACTTTGAAACCGGACGGCTATAATTCTTAATAAAGCTTAAATAGCATTGGCGAAGACCATGGGTTTGACGGAAGAAAAAAAGAGATAAATTTCGATCTATGACAGCCAACGAACCACAGCATGTCTTGTTTAGCAAAAAAGGGCAGGTGATATACCTATGGCCATATCTAGAGTGGGGGGGTGCACAAATCTATTTTGCAGGCATTATGAAACTCGCCAAACTAAGATATGAAATACTCGCGGCTATGCCCCTTTCATCAGATAGAAAGCTTATAGGCTATATGGAACGCATCGGAATCGATTGTGAATTTTTCCCAGCACATCTAGATACTTCCCAAGCCCGGTTTTTATGGGCGAAGATACGACGACGAATCAAAAACGCTTATTGTTCATTTGTGATTTTCAAATATTTAAGCCGGAAGCCACTGAAACGCATTATCCTGCACTTAGACATCGCTCCTTGGTCTTCTTTCCTGCTGCTTTCTTATCTTTCTATGCGTACGAATGTGAATGTGACCCTGCATATCGCTATGCCTAGAGCGTCTTTTTTGCGGCGATCCGAGTGGCAGTTCAAATTTAGAATTTTATCGCTTTTCCCACATTTTAGCCTCCTGGCTTCTAATAGAGACATGCTAGAAAGCTTGAGACGCTACTTGCCTTCCGATTATCTTTCCTCCGTTCCTATTGCCTATACTGGAGTTGATATCAACGAGATTAAGCGAGTATTGAACGCGCATTTAGATCGGCATTATTTATGTAGAAGGTATGGGCTGCCATCGCACCGGTTTCTTATTTTTTCCCTAGGCCAATTAATCCTAAGGAAGGGCAGTCTTGTGCTATTGGAGGCCGTGAAGGAGCTAAGAGTATTCCCAGATTGCCCGTTTTTTGTCTGGATTGGCGAGGGAGCACTAAGAAAAGATGTTGAACGGCTTATCGACCGAGATAGTATGCATGATTATTTCAAAATCATTAGGCCCGCTAATATTGGCCCGGATCGCTTCGAGGTCCTAGCGCTTGTATCTTTAGCTGATCTCTTTGTGCTTCCCAGCTTCAGTGAAGGGTTGCCTGGGGCGCTGCTGGAGGCTATGGCACTGGGCAAGCCGTGTATAGCTTCACGAATTAATGCAATACCTGAAGCTGTTAAAGACCATGAAACTGGTCTGCTTGTGCCAGCCGGTGACAGCGTTGCTCTAGCTGCGGCAATAAGATTATTAATGAGCGATAATGTGCTTCGGGAGCGGCTTGCCCAATCAGGTCAAGCTTACGTAAATGAGCATTTCGATGAGAGAATTGCAGCGCAAATCACAATGCATCATTACGAAGCTTATCGTCGAAGGCAATAACTTGAAAAGACTCAGCGCTTCTCGAAATGCAATGTTTGGTTTATTGGGGTGGTTAATCCCTCTAGGCTTTACATTCGCGTTGACACCTTTTATCGTGCATGGACTTGGCCCGGCATCCTATGGCTTGTATGTATTGGTGATGGGAGTAATCGGCTATCTCACTTCGCTTAATTTTAACGTGGGGCGTGCTCTTACTCGGTATGTATCAACATTCCAAGCAAAAACGGAAACCGACCAGATTGGAGAAGTACTATCGTCGACTCTCTGGCTTTACTTGTTGATAGGTATCATCACAGCAGGCTGCATGCTGTTATTATCTAATTGGCTAATCAAAAAGGTACTGAATATTGCACCAGCACTCCAACCAGAGGCCAAACTTGCTATCTCGTGGGCAGCAGTTGTGCTCGTATTTACTTTTTTAAGTCAAGTTTTCGGAGCGATCCCACAAGCCCTGCAACGCTTTGATCTGTATGCCGTTGTTATAGCACTCAGCGGGGTCGCGATACTTATGGGAAATGCTGTAATGGTATGGCTAAGGCTTAGTGTATCGGCCATGGTTGCTTGGGTAGCCCTAGTAGCATGCTTGGCTAGTCTAGCTTTCATACTTATAAGCCGCCGTCTTTTGCCAGGCGTGCATCTAACTCGGCATTTCCGACGGCCATTGTTATTTGAATTGCTGAGGTTCAGTGTTGCGGTGACGGCCTATCAAGTATTCGGTAATCTTCTAGTCCTTTTTGAGAGAGGTTGGCTAACACGTAGGCTAGGGGCTGAAACGGTAAGTTACTATGTTGTCCCTATGACTATCGCTACTTATATACATTCCTTTATTGCCAGTATAACGCTTGTAATCTTTCCAATAGTGAGCGAAGCAAACGCCTTAGGCGATAAGGCCCGTCTGGAGCGAACCTATACCCGTGCCTGCAAGTACGTAAGTATTCTCGTTGTATTCGCTGTAGTTACGTTAGTGATTAGTGGTCAGCGGCTCTTATCCGAATGGATGGGAGCAAATTTCGCATCCAAGACTGCCGGAGTCTTAAAAGTGCATGCTAATGCAATGGGATTAGTGGCGATGGGGATAGTGCCTTGGCAATTGGCCGACGGTCTAGGATTCCCTAAATGGAATGCATTCCTGGCTTTGTTTTGGTTGATAACAGCGGCCTTTATTACGGTATGGCTAACTCCTTTCTTTGGAATTCTCGCTCCTGCCTGGGGGAGGTTGGTAGCGGTGCTTAGCGTGCCGGCTTATGCATTATTCGTCGAGCATCGCGTATTTGGACATTCCTTATGGAAGCTATGGAGAAAAATGGCATTTTCTTTGGTTCTGGCTGGAGGGCTGACTGCGGCCGTGCAATACATAATACAAAGTAGAAGCCCGTTAATCGGATGGACTGTACTCCTGGTTAGCGTGGCATCAAGCGGTTTAGTATATCTAAGCGTTTTATGTATAGTTGACTTTGTTGGCTACGACGAGAGGGCCCAATTGCGATGCATCTTTGCTCGGCTTATGACTCAATTTACAGTTGGCCAGCCCAAATAGATTATTGAGATGCCTGAAAAGAGGGAAATTTTATATGCGTTTGTTGTTAGTGTGCGCATCAGATGATGAATAAGAAGCCCCGGCCACAGATTGTCCAACGGATAGAATACCTGAAGGAATTGTGTCGAGAGAAGACAGTGCTTCACCTCGGTTGCACTGATTGGCCATATACAAAAATGCGGTTAAAATTGGGCACCTTGCTACATATAGAGCTACAAGAGATCGCGCATGAACTATGGGGTTTTGATTATGATCGGAACGGATTAGATCTGCTGACACAGCTCGGTCTTAAGAATCTATATCATGTTGACTTAGAGCGTTTAGAGACTGTGAATATAAAGAAAGAATTCGACATTGTATTGGCAGCCGAGATAATTGAGCATTTATCAAACCCAGGCCTCTTTCTAAGTGGAATACAACGCTTTATGGGACCCCATAGCACTTTGGTAATCACTACCATTAATGCTTACTGCGGTATGCGTATGAGCATATATGCGTTGCGCGGCAGAGGCGGCCTTGCTGAGCCTGTTCATCCGGATCATGTTGCTTACTATTCCCATTCAACCCTACTCCATCTAATTTCTCGCACAAATCTCACTGCAAGGCGTTTTTTGTTCTATGATGTCGGCCAAGAACACCGTCCTTATAACCGTTTTTATCTCAACTGGATCAACGATATGTGCGTACGTATTGCGCCGCAACTTGCTGATGGCCTCATCTTGGAGTGCGGGCTGGGTCAACTTGCTACTTAGGCGACGGTATGTTGCTGACTATTTATGGTAATCGATTGGTCGATATGCGATTTAATATCATGTGGCAGAATGGCCACATATGTAACCGTAGCCAGCAACGAATTCGACAATTATCTTTATAGAATGCCTTATTTTGCCAGTTAGTTTAGGGCCAAAATGAATTCCGGTCGGGCACATATTGAAATTGTAACGCCCGTGCATAATCGGAAATCCATAACTCTACAATGCTTAAGAAGCCTCTCTGTAATCGACAGTGCGGGTCTTGAAATCCACATTATTGTCGTTGATGATGGATCAACAGATGGCACGTCAGAAGCTATTCGCGAACATTTCCCCAAAGTGGAAGTTGTGCACGGCAATGGCGCCCTCTTTTATACAGGGGGGACCAACCGCGGCATTAGCGTAGCGCTTTCCAAGAAGTCTGATTATATTCTGGCTATTAATGATGATTCTATCTTCGATAACCAATTCTTACAACGTTTAGTAGAATGCGCAAATAGCCACCCAAGATCTATTGTCGGTCCGTTACTATTATTATGGGATCAACCGCAACGCGTCTTTCAAGTTGGCGCACGTTGGGATACATGGTATGGAGGTTGGAGGCATCCAACGTGTTTATGGGCCAACACTGTTCCCAAGACGCCTTGGGAAGTTGAGATGATCGCTGGGAATTGTGTTTTATATCCTGTGGAAGCAATTAAACAAGTTGGCTTGATGAATGAAAAGCTCTTCCCACACCAATTTGGAGATGCCGAGTATACCGTACGGCTGCGTCGCGCGGGATGGAAACTTATTATTGAACCTGCAGCATATGTTTGGTGTCAACCAAATACGATCCCAAGCCCGTTGAGAACGCTCAGTATGAGAAAGCTTATCAAGATATTATTCCGAGATCGGCTAAGCCAACAAAATCTAATTGGGCAAGCCATTTTTTTCTGGGAATCAGGCCCTTCTCATTTAAGAGGTTTAGCAGCGTTCGGGATCAGTTTATTCCGACTATCTTTAAGATTCATGAGGTTGAACTCGTGGCCAGACTGGCCAGACCCTCCTATCGGGTCGGCGGAGACCGTGCATCGAATAAAAATCGAATGATGCAATAATCGTTGCAAAGGCCTATTAAATAAAAAATCGATATTGAAGAAAATCATTCATTTAATAAATTGAACTTTAGAGCTTGCATGCTACTTAAAAGTAGTAGACTATGCCGCTACTATATTTGTTGTACGAAAATTCAATGTACCTTAAGAATCCCTTAAATCGTTTTTAATTTAGCCTGCATTATTGCTAATTTTCTAAGCAACACCAAGGAGAATGAATATACATATAGGATTGGCTTTAATACACGGATTGGTATTATATTTATATGTTACCTAAACATGCCCGGAAAATACTCGTTATAGTAAGTATTAAGAGCATCGCGCCACTGATGACGCGTATCGAGCCATTATGATAGTTCGCCCTGAGAAAAAGAAGAGGACTAATACGATTAGAGCTGTGTCCCGGAAAAGGGGCTCATTAATAATTGCTGTAGTATTACTTTCATGTGCACTTTTTGTTGCGATAACCCTGAAACGCTCGTTGGTTTCCTCAATTCCGGTTGAGCGCAGTTATCTAATACCTTGGATCATATTGGTGTTAGTTATAACTCTTGTCCCAGCTGTGGTCTTGATCAAACGAAGAAGATTTCGGCTTTATAATCCGCTTGTTTATGCGACTTGGTCTTTTTTTATCCCTGTTTTTGTTTTTGGATCTGGCTATCTCTTAAATGGCAATTACCAGCCTTGGGTACTAAATATCGTGTATGACCCAAAGTATTACCTTCCCTTAGCGCTGATTCTTGTGGCAATCGGATTTGTAGGGCTTTCCATCGGTTTCGCTCTTCCTATAGGGAGGCAGGTAGGATTGATTATCAAAGAACACTTGCCACGCTGGGACTTCGGTCCCAATCTGCTTTTGGCACCTGGCGTTTTCCTAATTATTATTGGACAGGGCATGGGGTTAGTCGCATATTTACAAGGCTCATATGGATACCAATATAATGCCTATGAAGTTTCTACGCTTGGAACATTTTTCTATTCGTTCTTTCTGTTATATTATTTGGGAGTATTTTTAATTTGGTTTGCGGTCTTTCGGAAATTCAAATTTGCTCCTCGCCATCTTCTTTTAATATTGCTGCTAATAAGTTCGATGTTATTCTCGGCTTTGATGGGAGGCGGGAAAGGCGGCTTCTTCAATTACATAATAATAGTTATACTAGCTTACCTACTCGCGGGTCGCCGGCCGAAATTGAAACAGGGCATGTTCATAACCTCAATACTCGTAGTGGCTATAATAGTCGGGACGATTTACGGTATTGGCTTCCGTCAACGCAAAAGTGAGCAAGCAACTATAGGTTTGTGGGACTATATTGGCCTGATCGGGAATACGATCCAGAGTATTACGCAGCACGATAATAGCATTGGTGTTGGCCAGGCAATTCAATCGGTTCAGGAAAGAGTTGAAGATCTAAGTTCTTTTGCTGTGATTGTCAGCAATTATTCGCGTCTCCGCCCCCTAGAAGAACAATATGGATTAGATAATAATATATGGACCTATACTTGGACAGCATTTATCCCACGCTTCATTTGGCACAATAAGCCCTTAGTTTCGGATGCGCGCGCGATCGGAGCTTTATACTTTGGATATGGCAATAATTCATTCGCAATAACTCCGATGGGCGACTTGTTGCGTAATTATGGCCCTGTGGGTGTGCTATTAGGGATGGCTTTGCTTGGACTGCTATTGCGGATAATGTATAGCGCACTTGTGGAGAATCAGTCCATTACTGCAGGCCATGCCGCATTGTACGCGATGCTCCTATCAAGTGTATCATATGAGGGATTTTATGGGACAATAGTTCCTAGCATGATGCGGCAGGGTTTTGTAATCATTATTGGACTATTTATTGTGAATACTTGGATCATGTTGCGTAGGAAAAGCATGTTTCGTAATTATTCCCTTCGAAAGGGGGTATCTCCCCTAGGACAATAAGATCCTATGCGGTTTCCGTTTTTTTAATCTTTTCCCCGTTTAAGAAGAAATGATTTTGGAGTATTTCAATGAGCGTCGTATATAGCATCGGTGGGCGACCATCTTGAGTGATTGTGGTCTTTCCTTATTCAGCAATATTGCACAAGATAAAATATTCATGTCGAATCAGCATAATTTATTTGGAAGTTTAGTCCAGCACACTTAAATGGCTCTCGCCATAGCTAGATAGCGTTCTTTTGATCGCATGGAATCTCATCATTCTAGAATCTATTATGCCTCGGAATTCTATTAATCAGTATTGCCGATGCAATCGGAAACGCTTCAAAGTATAGGCTAGGGTTTATTTGGATACGGGGTGTGATGCGCAATAATAAGATATGAATTTCCAATTATGCCCATTATTATAGATTGGATTCCTTGCCAATAAGCTTAATGAAAACAATATGCGAGTAACTTACTATCAGCGCCGACAACAATTGGCTAATTTTAGTATTGAACGTATTTTCTCTGATATGCGTCGGGCGCTCCCAGATTACATATATACAAAGATAGCCGTATCGCGCTTTCCCAGCAGAGGATTCTGGAGGCGTGGGTATAATGTTTTCGAGGCGGCTTTTAGGCAGGGAGATGTCAATCATATAACCGGGGACGTTCATTACTTGGCTTTCTTCTTGAAAAAGAGAAGGACATTGTTAACGGTCCACGACCTTATTTCTATACATAGATTAAGAGGGATACGAAGAGCATTTTTCCTTTTCTTTTGGTATTGGTTGCCTATCAAGCGGGTTTCTTTGGTGACAGTGATCTCAGAATCTACAAAAAATGAACTCTTGCGCCATATTAAAATCGATCCCAGGAAAATTAGGGTTATATACGATTGTGTTTCCGAAGATTACCAGTCTTCTAATAAAGATTTCAACACCGCTAAGCCACTTATCATTCAAATTGGAACAGGCTACAATAAGAACCTCTGCCGAGTGGCCGAAGCTCTCTATGACATACCTTGTCACCTTCGGATAATAGGAATGCCGAATGTCCATCAGCAGGAAGTTCTTCGAAAATATTATATAGAGTATTCGTTTATAGCTAATATTACAGACGCCCAAGTGGTCGAAGAGTATCGGGTGAGCGATATGCTCGTATTTGCATCGACATATGAAGGATTTGGGCTGCCGATTATCGAAGCTCAGGCGACAGGAAGGCCGGTGATTACAAGTAATATCATGGCGATGCCTGAAGCCGCGGGCGATGGTGCCTGTTTAGTCGATCCCTTTGATACGATGAGCATTCGCGAGGGCGTCTTGAGGATCATTGAAGATAAACAATACCGTGAAGAACTTGTACGTCGCGGTTTAGAAAATGTGAAACGATTTCGCCCGCATCGAATAGCCACAGAGTATTTTTCTATTTATCAAGAAATATATAAAAAACATTTCACCGCGGATACCTAGAGAGAACCGGGCGAATTATATGTGCGGAATAAATGGGATTTTGCGTTTGAACAACGACGCTAGCCCTATAGATCGTGATGAACTCATTCGGACTCGGGATTATATGGCAAAGCGCGGACCTGATTTTGCCAACGAGTGGATTTCGCCTTCGGGATTAGTGGGATTTGGACATCGTCGTTTGGCAATTATAGATTTATCCCCCAAAGGCATCCAGCCGATGCTCAGTAAAGATGGCCGATACGCAATTATTTTTAACGGAGAGATATATAATTATCGCGAACTACGAACCGAACTTGAGCATAATGGTTTTTCGTTTAATTCCCAAAGCGATACCGAAGTAATCCTGGCCCTTTTCATTCAAAAGGGTAGAGAAATGTTATCGCGCTTGCGAGGAATGTATGCGTTAGCTATATGGGATGACCAGGAGCGCTATTTATTATTGGCTCGCGATCCCTTTGGTATTAAACCACTGTATTACGGTGTTCAAGATGGCGTGTTACGTTTTGCCTCGCAGGTTAAAGCGTTAGAAGCGAGCCGAGTGATATCGCTCGAAAGGGATCCAGTAGGCGTCTCTGGGTTCTTGCTTTGGGGTTCAGTGCCAGAACCGTATACATTTCGTCGGGCAATCCGAACACTGCCTGCTGGTCATTATTTATCAGTCTGCAATGGACGCATTAGCAGTCCCGAGCCATACTATGAAACATATAGAGCTTCTATCCCTCTACTGCCCGACGTTAGTTCCGCCCTCGAAGATACGGTTAGGGCTCATCTTGTATCCGACGTGCCTGTAGCCGTTTTCTTGTCCGCCGGATTAGATTCGAGTCTCCTCACTGCATTGGCATGCCGATTCCTTCCAGAACCGCCAGTGACTTTTACCCTGAGGTTCAGAAGCTTTATAAATACTTCTTGGGATGAAGCCCCGTTGGCAGTGGAAACCGCGCGTTGCTTGGGAACCCGCCACATTGAGAAAACAGTTGACCGAAGCGACTTTCCTGATTTATTTGAACAGGCCATAAACGCAATGGACCAGCCGTCGATTGATGGTTTCAACGTGTACGTGATTAGTCAAATAGCGCACCAAGCTGGACTCAAAGTGGTTCTTTCCGGCCTCGGGGGAGATGAATTATTTGGTAGTTATCCTTCATTTCATCGCGTGCCGTTGTGGACGCGCCTGGCTAGCCGGCGATTAATATATCGCCTTGATCCTATTTGGCGGAAGTTTGCACAATGGCTTTATCCTTCGCAACCTAAATTGCCTGGGCTATTGTGCTATGGCAGAACTCTTCCCGGCGCGTATTATTTACAACGGGCACTTTATTTACCCGATGAGCTGCCTCAACTTATAGGTTCTGATATTGCGGGAATTGGTTTAGATTTATATAGTCCGGTTCGTGATGCATCCAAACCCTTTAATTTAGCGACCATTGAACAATCAGATGAAACTAATGATATATGGTACAGGATACATACAATGGAATCCATGCAATACATGCGCAACCAGCTTCTGCGTGACTCCGATTGGGCTTCTATGGCTCATTCTATCGAATTGCGTGTCCCATTTGTGGATTTGTGGCTACACGAGCAATTAGCTGAAATGAACTTTGAGCCTGCTAGGAGCCAGGGTAAAATCTCATTGGTTCAGCAAGTTGCTCCGGAATTGCCTAAACAGCTTTTTAATCATAAGAAGTCGGGATTCCTTTTCCCGATTATGGAATGGTTGGACCCAGAACCGTTTCCAAAGCATCATTGGGGCCTTGAATCAAGAAAGTTGGCGATTCGTGTTCTCAATGCCTTTAAATGAAGCAGGCATAAGAACGGTTCTAATAACAACGGGATGCTATTCGCCTGGTTATAAAGGTGGAGGGCCCATTCGCAGTCTTGCAAATCTAGTGGATAAACTAGGAGATGAGTTTCAATTTAATATTATTACTCTAGATCGGGATCTAGGGGACCGGAGACCATACCAGGGCATCAAGTCCCATTCTTGGTACCCGATAGGAAAAGCAAATGTCCTTTACCTCTCGAGATCAGAAAGCTCTTGGTGGAATTTGAAAAAGCTTCTTTCTTCTTTTAAATATGATGTACTCTATCTAAACAGTTACTTCACTGGCCTGAACATTAAGATTATATGGCTTGAACTAATGCGAATTATACCTTCCCGGCCGATCATCATAGCCCCACGAGGAGAATTTTCGCAAAGCGCTATGATGCTAAAAAGTAATAAGAAACGGACCTATATCTGGATAACAGATTTAATGAAGGCTTATAGGAAAGTAATCTGGCATGCTTCAAGCGAATATGAGGCTGGTGATATTAATCGTGAAATCAAATATGGTAGACCGATTATAAAAACCATAAATACTTTGATGACTATTACACCAGGACCTCAGCATACTAGCCAATTCCGAGAGAAGTACACCGGGGATCTCCGGATTATTTTTCTATCTCGGATCTCGCGCATGAAAAACCTTGATTTTGCTTTAAAAGCACTTCGCGAGGTAAAAGGGCAAGTCACATTTGACATATACGGCCCATTAGAAGATAAAAAATATTGGAAAGAGTGTAAGCTTCTTATGGACGATCTGCCTAGCAATGTTGGCGCGAAGTATTGTGGCTCGGTAAATCCCAATAACGTCCCTGCTATCCTCTCCAATTATCATATTTTCTTATTGCCAACTCGGGGTGAGAATTTTGGCCATGCCATATTTGAGGCGCTTTCATCGGGATGCCCCGTAGTAATGAGTGATCAAACAAAGTGGAGAGACCTAGAAGGCAAGAAAGTCGGTTGGGATTTACCATTATCCGATATCGGGCGATTTCGCGAGATCTTGCAACGGTGTATAACGATGGATGCGACTGAATATAATAAATGGTCTGTCTGTTCGAGACAATATGCCGAACGTATTATCACGGAGCAAGAAGAATTAACATTGCAATCCTATAGGGATTTATTCTCGCGGACGGATAAATATCTAATGGCATAAGAATTAGCCAAATTTTATATTCCTAGCGGATTTCTAAGGCTCATAGAAAACTGATTAAGTCCTCTAGATTTATATCGCACGGCAGACCAATATCTTATAATGAAGAACTAGCATTATTAATAAACTCTCTTGGACATAAATAAAATAGAGCTAAGAGTTCGCGCATAACAGATTAATATAATGAATCGAATATAAAGGATTCGGCTAAAATTCGATAGGAAAATATCCGATAAGTGTCCTTATTGAGGGAGGGTAAATGTGAGAATCCTAATAACAGGCGGTCTTGGGACAGTAGGTACCGGACTAGTGAAGGAGTTAAGGTCTCGCGAACAGCATGTGGTCTCCTGCGATCTTACTCATCAGCCAGATGAATTCGGCTTCTCGATCAGTACTGATGTAAGGGAACCGTTATATGCCCGGTGTGATATTCGTGATTATAGGCAGATTGAAAGAATCATCCAGAAGATGGGGCCGTTTGATTATGTTTACAATTGCGCAGCGGAGTTTGGCCGATGGAACGGAGAGGATTTCTATGAGCAGTTATGGCAAACAAACGTTATTGGGACCAAGAACATTATTCGTTTACAAGAAAAATATAATTTCAAGTTAATTCATTTTTCTTCGTCAGAAGTCTATGGCGACTGGCCTGAGTTGATGCTGGAAACCGTAATGGATGAATACGAAATTAAGCAGCTGAATGATTATGCTATGACCAAATGGGTAAATGAGATGCAGATTATAACTCTGCAAGACTGCATGGAACAAGAAGTGTAATCGTTCGGTTATTCAATACGTATGGACCCGGGGAGTACTACAGCCCTTACCGTTCCGTGAATTGCCGTTTTCTTTATTGCGCCCTTCACGGCTTTCCCTGGACAGTATTTAGAGGCCATCTGAGAACCTCAACCTTTTTAGCTGATACCGTGAATACATTAGCTAATATAGTAGATAATTTTCGTGAAGGAAATGTTTATAACATTGGGGGTGGTCAAGTGCATACAATTGAAGAATTGTCTGATATTGTCCTGAGAATCACTCATGCCGATCCCCGTTTGGTTAAGTATCATGATTCAGAATTCCTCACCACAAGAGTCAAAAAAGTGGATATATCAAAATCTGTCCGAGACTTGAATCATCGTAATAACTTTGATTTAAGAGAAGGGATGGAGCTGACAGCTCAATGGATGCGTGAAGTTTATAAACTTGATAAGTAGCAGATAAAAAATAGTCGGGAGTGCGACTTAATGATGCGTTAGCATACCGAATTTGTGGACTACGTAATTAATAGAAGGATTTCGCCCCAGGTCAGTTCTCAGTCGCCTAGAATGAAGATTCTCATTCTAACTCAATGGTATCCGCCTGAACCAGCCCTTCTGATTCAAGAGCTTGCTCAAGAACTATCATCAAAAGGGAATGATGTAACAGTCCTCACGGGCTTTCCAAACTACCCTTTGGGTCGGGTTTATGCCGATTATCGGATTCGCTTCTGGCAACATGAAACTTTGGAAGGCATACGTGTTATCAGAGTGCCTCTTTATCCAAACCATAGTCAATCAGGCGTGAAACGCTTATTTAACTACTTATCGTTTGCTCTTTCGGCGTCGCTCCTAGGACTCTGGCTGGCTCCACGCCCCGATGCCATCTTTGTATATCATCCTCCGCTGACAATTGGGCTCTCTGCTTGGGTTCTCAGCCGCCTTTGGCGGGTCGGTTTTGTTTATCAAGTCCAGGATATGTGGCCTGAAACTCTGAGGGCAACAGGAATGATAAAAAACCACCATCTTTTATCTATAACAGGGAGGTTTGCTAAATGGGTATATTCGAAGGCTTCCTCGATTCTCGTTATATCTCCGGGCTTTAGAAAGAATCTAATAGATAAGGGTGTTCCGGCCCAAAAAATAACTTTCATACCCAATTGGACCGAAGGCGGCAATCTAGAGAATATCACTCCTAATAATGAGTTGGCAGAGAGCCTGGGCATGTCGAGCCGATTTAATATCATGTTTGCTGGCAATATTGGCGAAGCACAGAGTCTAGAAACTGCATTGGACGCTGCAAAGCTCCTTGATGATTTGGTTGATACGCAATTTGTTTTTGTAGGCGCTGGGATTTCTTTAGATCGTTTGAAGAATATTGTCCAGGATCAAGGAATAACAAACGTAAAATTTCTGGGACGATTTCCTCAAAAGGCCATGCCCAGCCTCTATGCTCTAGCAGATGTTCTGTTTGTTCACCTTAAGGATGATCCGCTTTTCAGGATTACAATCCCTCATAAGATCATAACTTATCTGGGGGTTGGTAAGCCTATTCTCGCTGCAATAGCCGGAGATTCTGCAGACATAATACAAGAAACGGGAGCGGGAATTGTCTGCCCGCCAGGAGATGCCCAAGCGCTTGCTCGCGCAATTCGAAGCCTTCGTGCAATGTCCGTCGATGAGAGAACGATCATGGGTGAGCGAGGGCTTTGTGCGGCAAGTGCGAAATATAATCGAAAAAATATCGTTATAGAGATATGGACTTTATTAGAAAAAGCTTCCCGGGCAAATTGTTAGATCTCATTATGTACAGGCGTTTCGGGAAAATATTATTAGACTATATATTGACGATAGGTACACTGCCATTCGCTGTTCCACTGATGGGTTTTATTGCATTTTTTGTTTGGGTTAAGCTTGGCTCGCCAATTTTATTTCGCCAGGAACGACCTGGGTTGGGCGAGAAGCCGTTCATTTTATATAAGTTTCGCACAATGAATGTTACGCATGATCTGAATGGTAATTTATTGCCGGATACCGAAAGGCTAACCATTTTCGGGAAGTTTTTGCGCATGACATCGCTCGATGAATTGCCGGAGTTAATTAACGTTCTGCGTGGCGAAATGAGTCTAGTGGGACCGCGACCTTTATTGCAGCGCTATATGCCTTTTTTCACATATAAAGAAAAAATTAGATTTCGATTCCGGCCAGGTATTACTGGCCTATCTCAGATCCTAGGACGAAATGAGCTTTCTTGGGATACGCGACTAGCTATTGATGTGGATTATGTAGAAAGCTGCTCGTTACTCCTTGATATTCGAATTTTGTTATTAACAATCTGGAGGGTAATAATGCATAAGGGGCTCAGGGTTGATCCGAGTTCTATTATGCTTGATCTTGATACTGAACGGGGAAAGCCCAGCCTAATTTCTTCGGAGAAGATCTGTTGAATAGAAATCATTACAAGAATTTCGGTATTGCGGGTATTATCCGACGAGCGAGCGCTGATGATGCTTTAGGAATTTATTCGATACTCCGGCAGGCCTTTAGTCCCTTATATCTCAAATTCACTATTTATCAAAAATCGGAATCAGCAAGTTACTTGAGAGAACAAATAGAAGCTGGAAACTCAATTGGGACCCCAACAATTTTTGTTGCTGATAGAGCAGGAACGCTATCCGGCTTCTATATTGCAGATGAATGCGACAGGGAATTCTTCCTTAGCTATATCGCAACAGGTATATATGCTAGAGGTAAAGGAATCGGTAGGAAATTGCTCTTGCACTTTGAAGGTATGGGATCCGAAAGAGGTTGTGCAGCCTTGGGCCTAGAGGTTTTTGAAAGTAACAATTACTCAGTAGAATGGTATTTAAGGGAAGGTTATCGACCTTCTTCAAAACGATACGTGGCGCGGTTTGATCTCGCCGCTTTTCAGAATGAAGGGAAAGGGGGCTTGGTGCTCGATTCATTCGAACTCGATCGTGCGTTCCAAAAAGAAGAAAAGCTTGGCTTTAGCTGTATTTCTGGGTTCCTTTCAGATGACCCAGTGAAGATCGGTCTGATTGGAGAAGATGTGGCCAATGTTCTCAGCCCTAGAGGGCCCGGGGCATTTGCCGTGGCAGAGGCCATAGCTCAATCTCCCTTGGCAAATCGGCGTTGGATACTCTTAACAACTTATGAACCGATCTTAAAAGATGACGGGCTAGATTCTCTGGAGATATCCATTCATATGGTTAAGAAAATTAGCAGAAGAGATCAGGCAAGGTAAAATATGGAGCATATTTCAAAGGGGGCCCAGATCAAGTCTGCTTTTATACGGCCAGCAGAGTTGTATCCAAATGCTCGTTCTGGATTCAAATCTCTTATGCTACGTATGGATGTATCGCGAACAGGAGGGGTGCTCCTTCCGAGCTATGTGGGCTGGAGTGCAAAAGAAGGCTCTGGCGTTTTTGATCCTGTGAAAGAAATCGGCACGCCTTATGCTTTCTATAATATGACAAAGAAGCTCCATATAGATTTGGATGACCTAGAAAGAAAGCTCGCAGATCTTCGGCCTCGCATGGTTTTATTTATTCATTATTTCGGATTCCCTGATCCCAACGTCGTACGCGCTGCTGAGATTTCAAAAGCCGCGGGCGCATTTGTTGTTGAAGATGAAGCACATGCGCTGTATTCCGATTTGATAGGCAAAGCATGCGGAAGGCTAGGAGAGGCTTCTTTTTTCTCCCTTCATAAGATGTTGCCCCTCGATTCGGGTGGAGTAGTTCTTTATAATCGTTCACGCTGGTGCCGGGGAAAATATGCTCGGACTAATTTAGATAGTAGGAGCGCAAATCTTATTATTTATGATCTTGCATATATTTCTCATATCCGAATTAGAAATACGTCCTATTTACTTGAGAAGCTAAAAAGTCTTTCATCGTATTTAATAGTCCTTCGTTCTAAAATTCCTGCCGGTGTCGTTCCTCAGTCGTTTCCTGTATTATTAAAGAAAGCACCGCGTGATGAAATATACGCTGCAATGAACAAAGAAGGATACGGTGTAATAAGCCTTTATCATACTCTTATCCCAGAGGTTCGTGAGGATATCTTCCCGAGCGCGCATTGGATTTCAAAGAGAATTTTAAACCTACCAGTACACCAAGACGTTACGCGAGACGGCCTAGACTCTTTTGTCTCAACTCTAAAGAGTTTATTAAAAAAATACAACTGAGAAATGCTCTCTTACGACTTCCACGTGCTAGCAGGTGATATATTATCTCAACGTGATTCTTGGAATGCGCTTTGGGAAGAATGGCCAGATCATGAGATTTTCGCTCATCCAGATTATATTAACTTATTTTGTCAGCGAGAGGAACGAGCGGTTTGTGCGGTATGGATGAGCAAGGATGGCGGAGTGCTTTTCCCATTGATCATTCGGCCTTTAAGTATGGAAAAATGGGCAGTTGGCGCTGGTTATGTCAATGATCTCACCGGTCCCTATGGATATGGGGGACCTTATCGTTGGGGAAATGTAAACCCTGACACGTTCTGGGAATCCTTCGATAGTTGGGCAAAAAAAAATAGAGTGGTATCTCTTTTTACACGGTTATCGCTTTTTAAAGATCAACTGTTGCCCTTTAGAGGAAGCGTTGAACTGATTGCAACGAATATAGTCAGAACTCTTGATGCCCCTATAGAGGTATTATGGGCGCGCTACGAACATAAGGTTCGTAAAAACGTTAATAGGGCTCAAAAGGAGGGAGTGGTTATCGAACGTGATGATTATGGGGCGCGTATCGATGATTTTCTTGATGTGTATTATTCGACAATGAGACGACGAGGTGCCGGGCAAGCTTATTGGTTCACTAAGGAATTTTTCCTATCTATTGTTAGTCAGTTGAAAAATAATTATACATTTTTTTATGCCCTTAAGCATGACCGTGTTATCTCTGCTGAATTGATTTTAGTATCAGGTCGACATCTTTACTCATATTTAGGTGGAACGCTTGCTGAGGCATATTTATTACGCCCAAATGATCTCTTGAAGCATAACATAATCCGATGGGGGCTTGAACTAGGTAAATCAGGCTTTGTTCTCGGTGGGGGATATAGTGGAACTGATGGGATATTCCGTTACAAGCGCTCTTTTGCGCCTGACGGGGAGGTCCCGTTTTATGTAGGTAAACGAGTTTGGGATGATAAACTCTATACAAGTATCGTGGAAATGAGACGAGCATTCGAAATTAATTCTGGGAATTTATGGGAACCTAACGCGAAATATTTTCCTCTTTACAGAGGATAACCCCAGGCGGATATTAGAGTTATATGATGTTACGCCGTATATACCTTTCTCCACCCCACCTGGATGGGGAAGAAAAATCGTATCTTCTCCAGTCCTTTGATTCTAATTGGATAACAACGCGCGGCCCTCAAGTGGATGCCTTCGAAAAAGACATCTGTTGTGTTACCGGGGTAGGCCATGCGGCGGCATTGTCCAGTGGAACGGCGGCTCTTCACTTAGCTCTTATCTTAATTGGTGTTGGTCGCGGTGATGAGGTCATTTGCTCTGATTTGACTTTTGTTGCTAGCGCTAATGCCATTAAGTACCTTGGAGCTTTTCCCGTATTTATCGATAGCGAAGTCGCGACCTGGAACATGAATCCTGATTCTCTTGTCAAAGAACTGGAGGAGAGCAAGAATAAAGGCAGGGTCCCGAAGGCGGCCATTATTGTCGATCTTTATGGCCAATGTGCGGATTATGATCAGTTGCTAGCTATATGTTCCGAGTATAATGTCCCAGTCATCGAGGATGCAGCTGAGGCGTTGGGAGCTAATTATCGAGGAACGGCCGCAGGGAATTTCGGAGCCATGGGGATCTTTTCTTTCAACGGCAATAAAATTATTACAACTTCGGGCGGCGGGATGTTGGTTTCCAATAATCCAGAGTATATCCAGCGCGCTAAATTCCTCTCGACTCAAGCCCGCGACCCGGCACCCCATTATGAGCATTCTCATATCGGGTACAACTATCGAATGAGCAATCTGCTGGCGGCTGTTGGCAGGGGGCAGCTGGAACGGCTTCAGGCCAAGATTGCCCGACGGAAACAGATCAAGGCTTTCTATAAGAGCGCGTTAGAAGCGATTCCGGGGATCGGGTTTATGCCCGACGCAGAGTATGGCCAGCCAAATCATTGGCTCACAGTTATCCTGATTGAACCTAAGCTGTTCGGAGCAGACCGTGAGGCCGTCCGGCTGGCCCTCGAAAACGAGAATATTGAAAGCCGACCTGTCTGGAAACCGATGCACATGCAGCCTGTGTTCAAGACGTGCAGAAGAAGGGGCGGCGAGGTCGGTGAAGAAATATTCGGCAAGGGCCTCTGCCTGCCGAGCGGCAACAATTTATGCGACAACGATTTGGAACGGGTAACGAGGGTTATCATCAAAGTAGGAAGACGATGATAGCGAAGTCACTAGGTTAGCTTCGGCTATTCCGGGGTTGATATGATCAGAAAAAGGGCGGACGGATTTATCAGGGAGCTATTAAGAATTAACATGTTCAAGCGGAGTGTCTTTTTTCTCATCGCGGATTCCTTGCTCATTGCCTTTTCCGTTTATGTCTCCTTCTGGCTCAGATTCGACGGTAAGATTCCGGCCGCATATCTTAACCACCTAGAATATTACATCGTCGCAGCTCTTGCCATTACTTTGACCATGCTTGCCCTTCACGGCATGTATGAAATCTCGTGGCGTTTCTTCGGACTAAAGGATTTCCTTAAGCTTCTTGCCGCAATCACCCTTTCTTCTGTAATCATGGCATTTGGAGTCTTCATATCAAAAGGCCGCTTGGGCATCGTGGCTTTTCCCCGCTCTGCCTTGCTCGTCGAATACATCCTCTCGTTGGGATCACTGGGAGTCCTCCGTATCTCCAAAAGAGCCATAATTGAATATCTCAGTAAGCCCGGGAGGATAAGGAAAGGACAGACAAGGGTTCTGATCGTCGGCGCTGGTGATGCTGGGAGTTCTATCGGCCGCGACATGCTGATCAATAAGAAATCAAGATATTTCCCGGTCGGATACGTGGATGACGATCCCTCCAAACGAGGGATGAGTATCCATGGCATCAAAGTGCTCGGGACAAGGAATGATATCCCGATGTTGCTGGATGGCAACCGGGTCCAAGAGGTCCTTATCGCTATCCCGTCATTCCATTCGAAGGATATCCGGGCAATGGTGGAGATAATCCGGAATTCCGATGCGTCGGCAAAGATCAAGATCCTCCCAGGCATCTTGGATTTAATGGAGGGCAAGATTACCCTTTCCGATATCAAAGAAGTTCAGGTCGAAGACCTTCTCGGAAGGGAGAAGGTCCAGATTAATCTAGCGGCGATCTGCGACTTTCTGAGTGGCAAGCGCGTCATGATTACTGGTGCGGGCGGCTCAATCG
>Ga0187771_10000513_pt1 | contig 24126 bp, 20 predicted proteins | sample 0116_SJ02_MP15_1_FD_133139 | JGI IMG/M metagenome (GOLD analysis project Ga0187771, IMG submission 133139) | Tropical peat soil microbial communities from peatlands in Department of Meta, Colombia - 0116_SJ02_MP15_10_MG | ecosystem: Environmental > Terrestrial > Soil > Wetlands > Peat | place... | reverse complement strand
GTCGCCCTCGGGCGAGGCCTTGCCGTCGTGGATCGTGTTGGCCGGGATGTAGATGACCGAGCCGGGCTTGGCCTCGATCTTCTTGCCGCCGATGGTGGCGTTGAAGGTGCCTTCCAGGATGTAGATCCACTGCTCGTTGGGATGCGAATGCGGATCGGCCCCGGTGCCGGCCTTCATGCGCATGAGGCCGACGATGATGCGGTCGCCTTCCACGCATGGCCCGTGCGCGGTGGAATAGGCCGGCCCGCCCATGATCTTCTGCACGGTGCCGAGATCGAAGACATATTCGCCGGGACCGGCGCGGGTGGCGCCCGGCGTGCGTGGGGCAGGCTGATCAGACATGAGGTTTCTCCCGGTTAACCGCTTGTTGTTGCACGGATGTTAGTTGAGCGGCCGAAGGCGCGCCAGTGGAGGCGCGTCCTGTATCGCCATGCGGGACGAAGCGCGGGGCTCACCACCGTTCGGCCACGGTCGCCCGCCAGCCTGGCCGCACTTCGACTGGAGAACGCCGTATGCTTCGTCTGTTGGTCGCGATCTTGGCGCTGTTCGTGCTCGCCGCTTGCGCAGGCGACTACGTGCCGAAGGAGGAGCCGAGCTTCTACCGCAATCTGGCGCAGCCGGGCGCGCAGCTCGACGCCGCCGCCGCCGCTTCGATGATCTCCGGCTACCGCACCAATAACGGGCTGCCGGCGGTGATGCTCGATCCCGCGCTCACCCGGCTCGCCGAGGCGCAGGTCGCCGTCATGGCCAAGCGCGACAAGCTCGACCACAATGCCGGCAAGCCGTTCGTGGTGCGGCTGAAGGCGTCCGGCTACGACGCCAGGATCGCGGCGGAGAATATCGGCGCCGGCTATCACACGCTGGCAGAAGCCTTCTCCGGCTGGCGCGATTCGCCGCCGCACCGCGCCAACATGCTGCTCGCTGGCGCGACCCGCATGGGCATCGCCGCGCTTTATACGCCGACCTCGAAATACAAAGTCTATTGGGCGCTGATCCTGGCCGAGCCGGACGAGCGCAAGGGGTGAGGCTGGACCGCGCGGCGTTGACTGAATAACGTCCGGGCCTATGCCGGTGCTGCCGCGTCTTGCGACTTACGACGACATCTACCGCCAATTCCGCTGGCAGGTGCCGGCACGCTACAATATCGGCGTCGACGTCTGCGACCGCTGGGCGCAAGCCGAGCCGGATCGGCTGGCCATCCTGCATGTGCGGCCGGATGGCGGCGAAGATGCCATCAGCTACGGCTGGCTGCGCGACACCTCCAACCGGCTCGCCAATGTGCTGCGCGCGCAGGGCGTTCAACGCGGCGACCGCGTGGCCATCCTGCTGCCGCAGACACCGGAAGTCGCCGCCGCGCATATCGCGATCTACAAGCTCGGCGCGGTGGCGCTGCCGCTGGCGGTCCTGTTCGGCATCGATGCGCTGAGCTACCGGCTGCAGAATTCCGCCGCCAAGGCGCTCATCACCAACGCGCAAGGTCTGGCCAAGCTCGACGGCACGCGCGACGAACTGCCGGAACTCGTCAGCGTGCTGTCGATCGATGGCAACTTTACCGAGCTGCTCGCGCGCGCCGCTGCCGATTTCACTCCGGTCGATACCGGCGCGGACGATCCGGCGATGATGATCTACACCTCCGGCACCACCGGACAGCCGAAGGGCGCGCTGCATGCGCACCGCGTGCTGCTCGGCCATATGCCCGGCATCGATCTGCCGCATTTTCCGTTCCCGCAGGCGGACGACCGCTTCTGGACGCCCGCCGATTGGGCCTGGGCTGGCGGCCTGCTCGATTGCCTGCTGCCGAGTCTGCAGCAAGGCGTCGCGGTGGTGGCGCACAAGTTCGACAAGTTCGATCCGGAGGAAGCCTTCGCGCTGATGCAGCGCACGCACGTGCGCAACGCGTTCATTCCGCCCACCGCGCTGCGCATGATGCGGGCGGCGCCGTGCCCGCGCAGCCGTTACGGCATCAGCCTGCGCAGCATCGGCTCCGGCGGCGAGTCGCTCGGCGTCGAGGCGCTGGAATGGGGCCGGGCCGCGCTCGGCCTCACCATCAACGAGTTCTACGGGCAGACCGAATGCAATCTGGTGCTCGGCTCCTGCGCGGCGCTCGGCGTGTCGAAGGCCGGCGCGATCGGCAAGCAGGTGCCCGGCCACGTGGTGGCGGTGATCGGCAAGGATGGGACGCCGCTCAAAGCCGGCGAGGTCGGGCAGGTCGCGGTGAAGCGGCCCGATCCGGTGATGTTCCTTGAATACTGGGGCAAGCCGCAGGCGACGCGCGACAAGTTCGTCGGCGACTGGATGACCACCGGCGACCAGGGCGTCATGGACGAGGAGGGCTATTTCACGTTCGTTGGCCGCGACGATGACGTCATCACCTCGTCCGGCTTCCGCATCGGACCGGGCGAGATTGAGGATTGCTTGATCCGCCACCCGGCGGTGGCGCTGGCCGCGGTGGTCGGCAAGCCCGATCCGCTGCGTACCGAGATCGTGAAAGCCTTCATCGTGCTCAAGCGGGGCCAGGCGCCGTCGCCAGCGCTCGCCGCCGAGATCCAGAATTTCGTCAAGGCGCGGCTGTCGGCGCACGAATATCCACGCGAGGTCGCCTTCATCGATGACATGCCGATGACGACAACCGGCAAGGTGATCCGCCGGCTGCTCAGGGAGCGAGCGTAGTTTCTTATTGCTGCCCGCCGCCGACAATGAACACGTGGAAGCCCAGCCGCCGCTTGGCCACGAGATAAAGCAGGATCGATTCCACCACCAGCGCGGTCGAAGTAGCGGCGCCGGCGCCCTCGATGCCGATGTAGGGAATGAGGATCACGCAGAGCACGAGATTGATGCAGAAGGCGCCGGCATAGATCAACGCGCATTGCTTGCGCTCGCCCAGCATGTTGAGCAGCCGTTCGGCCGGGCCGACCGCCGCGCGCGCCAGCATGCCGATGGCTAGGATGAACATTACGTCATAGCCGCGCTCGAAATTGACGCCGAACAAGGCAAGCAGCGGCCGGCCAAGTGCGAGAATCAGCGCGCAACAGGCGAGCGAAGGCCAGAACGTCCATTTGATGGTTTCGGCGAAGAACGAGGCGAGGCGCTGCTTGTCGCCGGCCACGTGATATTCGGTGAACTTGTGCGTGGTGGCGCCGGCGATGGCGAAATAGATGAAGGCGACCAATGCCAGCAGCCGCGCGCCGGCATAATAGACCGCGACCTCGTCGGGCGAGCGGAAATGCTCGAGCGTGAGAATGTCGACATAGGTGAGCAGTAGATAGAACGCCTCCACCACGAAAATCGGCAGCGAGATGGAAAGCCACGTCTTCACCTCGTACAGCCGCGGGCCGGCCGGCACCGTGGCCTTCAGCCGGCGATCGAGCACGACGAGTTGCACGATAGTCACCGCCCAGGTGGTGGCGACGGCGATCAGCATCGCGGTCACCGCGCTCGTCGGCGCGCCGATGAGATAGACGGCGCCCACCAGAGCGGTGATGGTGAGCTGCCGCCAGATATAGAACGGCATCAGCGCCAGGTTCGGCCAGCTGTAGGATTGCGCGATGCCGGCCTGCACCTGCACCAGGCCGTAGATCGGGACGGTCAGGCAGGCGAGATAGAGCGGCAGCACGGTGAAGTGATCGAGCCAAGGCGCGGCGATCGTCACGCCGATGGCGCCGACGGCGCCGATCGCGCTGGCGATGGCGAAGGCGAGCCAGCGGCTGCCGCTGAGAAAGCCGCGCAGCCGCTCTGGCGACTTGAGCTCGGTATATTCCGGAATGAAGCGGCGAGCCGCCGACGATAGGCCAACGTCGGACAGCGCGCCGACCATCAGCACCCAGGTCCACACATAGATGTAGATGCCGAACTCGAAGCTGCCCATCCAGCGCGCGAGCAGCACTTGGCTGGCGAGCGCGAGCATGGCGCTGCCGACGCGCACCAGGAACACCTTGCCGGCGAACAATTGCGCCAGCCGGCTGTCGCTCTTCTCGGCGAGGAAGGCCTTGATGCGCGCGATCCGGCCCGCGGCCGGCGGCGGCGCGGGTGCAACATCTTCGGAACCGACCAGCGCCACGGGTTCTCCCCGCACCGGCGGCGGCCGGCTAGCGAACAACGGCAAAGCCATCGTGCTTTGTTAGCAAGGAACCGTTAAGAATCGGTTCGACCCTGTGTCATTCCGGGACGCCGCGAAGCGGCGGGCCCGGCATCCGCACTCCCCAGCGCCGGGCTTATAGATTCCGGGCTAGCTCGCCTTCGGTCGCGGCCCGGAATGACAGATGACTAGGCCGCTTCGAGTTTGGCCACATCCGCCAAAATCTCCGCCACCGCCTTGCGCTCCTCGGCCGTAAGGGCGGCTTGCGGCAGCACGGGATCGCCCACCGCATAGCCCTGGATCTGCAAGCCGGCCTTGATGCAGGCGGCGAGATTGAAACGGGCGAAGGCTTCGTTGATGCGCCACAGCTCGCGCTGCAGCGCCATCGCCTGCCGCCATTTGCCGGCGCGGCACAGCTCGTAAAGTTTCACGCTCTGCCGCGGCACGATGCAGGCCGGCCCCGCCATCCAGCCGACGCCGCCGATCAGCATCACCGCCGCCGGAATATGCGCCGAGGCGGAGAACACCTTCATGCCCGGGCAGCGGTTCATGATCGACAGCAGCCGCCCGGTATTGGTCGAGGCATCCTTGATGTAGCCGATCCGCGGGTGCTGGCCGAGCCGCGCGATCACATCGAGCGTGAGATCGCTGCGCTGGAATTGCGGATTGGTATAGAGCACGACGGGAATATCGACCGCGTCGGCAATGGCGCGGAAATACGCTTCGACCTGCGCGTCCTTGACCGGGAAATAGGCCTCGAGGATGGCGAGGATGCCGTCGGCGCCGAGCTTCTGATAGGCCTTGGCCTGCGCCACTGCGTCGGCGGTCGAGGCGGAGGCAACGCCCGCCACCACCGGCACGCGCTTCTGCGCAGCCTCGATGGTTGCCTGCACCACGGCGGCGCGCTGCTCGCGATTGAGATAGGCGAACTCGCCGGTCGAGCCGAGCGGGGTGAGCCCATGCACGCCGGCGTCGATCAGATCGGACGCGAACTTGCCGAGCACGTCGGTCAAGATGCGCCCCTGCGCATCGATCGGCGAAACGAGATAGGGGAAGACGCCGTGGAAATCCTGCATGTCGGTCAACTCTTACCCTCCCGACAAGAGAGTGGGCAACCGATCACCCGGCAAATCCGCCGTCGTCGAGAAATTTCTGCTCGTCCGGCGTGCCGACGCGGCCGAGCACCGCGTTGCGGTGGGGAAAGCGGCCGAAGCGGCGGATGATGTCGGCGTGCAGCTCGGCCCATTTCAACCCATCCTCGTCGCCGGCCGCTTTGTAGAGCGTGATGCCGCGCTCTTGGTCCGCCAAATCCTCCGAATGCTCGAACGGCAGGTAGAAGAAGCCGCGCAGGTCAGGAAAAGCGCCGTCGAAGCCGTTGAGGATGGCGCGGCTGGCAATGGCGCGCGCCAGCGCGTCGGTGGCGAAGGCGCGCGCCGCTCCGCGGAACATGTTGCGCGGAAATTGATCGAGCAGGATGAGCAGCGCCAGCGCGCCCTCGGCGCCGGCTTCCCATTCCGTCAGCTTGCCGGTCGCCGCTGCCTCATGCGCCTTGAGGAAACGTCGGCGGATTTCGTCGTCGAAGGCGGCGTCCTTCGCGAACCAACGCTCCGGCCCCGCCGCGCGCCAGAACGCGACCACGTCGGCTGGCGTCGGCAAAGCCTCGCTCACGGATCGTCCCTGAGCGCGCGGCGCAAGATCTTGCCGACATTGGTCTTCGGCAATTCTTTGCGGAATTCGATCTGCTTCGGCACTTTGTAGCTGGCAAGCTGGCTGGCCAGGTATTGCCGCAGCTCCTGCTCGCTCAGCTCCGGCTTCTTCTTCACCGCGAACAGTTTCACCGCCTCGCCGGAATGATCGTCGGGCACGCCGACGGCGGCGCATTCGAGCACTCCGCCCTGCATCATGGCGACGTCCTCGACCTCGTTGGGGAATACCTTGAAGCCCGATACCGAAATCATGTCCTTCTTGCGGTCGACGATCTTGACGCGGCCATCCTTGTCCATCACGCCGATGTCACCGGTGCGGAAGAAGCCGTCTTCGGTCATGACCTTGGCGGTCTCGTCCGGCCGCTTCCAGTAGCCGGGCATCACCTGCGGGCCGCGCGCGCAGATCTCGCCGTGCTCGCCGACGGGTACTTCATCGCCGTCCTCGTCACGGATCGAGATCTCGGTCGAGGGCACCGGCAGCCCGATGGTGCCGGTCCACTCGGCGATGTCACCGCGGTTGCAGGTGAGCACGGGCGAGGTCTCCGATAGCCCGTAGCCTTCCACGATCGGCTTGCCGGTCGCCTTCATCCAGGCCTCCGCCACGCCCTTCTGCACCGCCATGCCGCCGGCGACCGCCGACTTCAGCATGCTCAGATCGAGCTTGTGGAAGTGGGGATGATGCAGCAGCGCATTGTAGAGCGTGTTCACCGCCGGGAACAGGTTCACCTTGTAGCGGCTTACGTCCTTGATCAGGCCGCCGATGTCGCGCGGGTTCGGAATCAGGATGCACATGCCGCCGGTGCGGATGGCGAACAGGAAGCACGCGGTCAGAGCGAAGATGTGATAGAGCGGCAGCGCGGTGACCACGATGATGCGGTCGACCACCGGCGGCACGTTGACCATCGGCTGGTTCCAGGCTTCCACCTGCAGCATGTTGGCGACCAGATTGCGGTGCAGCAGCATCGCCCCCTTGGCGACGCCGGTGGTGCCGCCGGTATATTGCAGGAAGGCGATATCGTCGGGCTTCACCTCGACGCGGGTGAACGGCAGTTTGCGGCCTTGCGCCAACGCGTCGTTGAATTTGGTCGCGCCGGGCAGCGAATAAGCCGGCACCAGCTTTTTCACCTTGCGCACTACGGCATTGACCAGAGTGCCCTTCAGCGCGCCGAGCATGTCGCCGAGGCTCGCGACGACCACGTGCTTGACATCGGTGAGCGGCAGCGCCTCCTGCACCACCGAGGCGAAATTCTCCAGCACGATGATCGCTTCGGCGCCGGCGTCCTTGAGCTGGAATTCCAGCTCGCGCGGCTTGTATAGCGGGTTGACGTTCACCCCGGTCATGCCGGCGCGCAGAATGCCGGCGATCGCCACCGCGTATTGCAGCACGTTCGGCATCATGATGGCGACGCGGGCGTCGCGCGGCAGGCCCTTGCTCTGCAGCCAGGCGGCGAGCGCCCGCGAGGCCTCGTCGAGCTCGGCGTAGGTCAGGCTCTTGCCCATGCACACGCAGGCTTCGCGTGCCGCGTGGGTCTTGAAGCTTTCCTCGAACATCGCCACCAGCGAGGGAAAGCGGCTCGGGTCGATCTCGGCGGGCACCCCCGGCGGATAATGACGCAGCCAGGGCCGTTGCATGACGTTTCCCCCAGTGCCGCCGGTCTCTTCGTCCGGCTGGGCCGGCGACGCGGATAACATGAGTAGAGTCGAGAGGAGGTGCAAGGCTCCTCTCTGTCACCCCGAGGCGCGAGCCGCGAAGGATGACGGCGGCAACTCTTACCGATCCACCCCGCCGAACGGCACCAGCGGATTGTCAGTAAGTGCGGCGCGGTCGGCGCGGTCGGGCGCGGCGGCGCCGACAAAGGCCGCGAACAGCTCGCGCACCGTGCGCTCCGGCAAATCGCGGGTGATGAACACCAGCCGGGTGCGATGGTCGTCGTCCGGCCAGCGTTCCAGCCGGGCGGTGGGGTGAAAGACGTGCTGCACTCCATGCACCACCACCGGCGTGTCCGGCATTTCGGCGAGCTTCACGATGCCTTTGACGCGCAACAGCTTGGCACCATAGGTCGCTCGCAACAGCTCGAGAAACATCTCCAGCGTGCCGGCCGGGATCGCGGCATCGGCGGTGATGACAAAAGCGCCGATGTGCTCGTCGTGCCGATTGACGTCGTGATGATGATGGCGATGCGCGTGCCCGGCATAGGCCTCGGCGGCAAGCCATTTCTTCACGTCGGGGATCTTGCGTGCGGGATCGTAAAGGCCGCAATTGAGCAGCCGCCCGGCGGTCGCTTCGCCCTTGGCGGCATCGAGGATGGGCGCCGCCGGATTGAGCGCCGCAAGCCGCGCCACCATGCCATCGCGCTGCTCGGCGCTGGCGAGGTCGGTCTTGGTCAGCACAATGCGGTCGGCCACCGCCGCCTGCTTGACCGCTTCGGCATGCGCGTCGAGCGTCGCCTCCCCGTTGACGCAATCGACCACCGTCACCACGCCGTCGAGCCGGTAGCGCAGCAGCAGATAGGGGTGCGCCATCATCGTGTGCAGCACCGGCGCCGGATCGGCGAGGCCGGTCGTCTCCAGCAGCACGCGGCGGAAGGTGCAGCGGCGGTTGTCAAGGTCGCGCAGCAGCGTCTCCAGCGCATCGACCAGGTCGCCGCGCATGGTGCAGCATAGGCAGCCCGACTGCAGCAGCACCATGTTGTCGCCGATGTATTCGACCAGCAGGTGATCGAGCGCGACGTCGCCGAACTCGTTGATGATGACCGCAGTGTCGGACAGCGCCGGGTCTTTCAACAGCCGATTGAGCAGCGTGGTCTTGCCGGCGCCGAGGAAGCCGGTGAGCAGAGTGAGCGGGATGAGCTGCGGCGGGCCGCGCCGATCCGCGCTATGACCGGTGTCGGACATCAGTTGGTCGCGCTGACCTTCGGCTTCGTCGTGCGCTTGGCGTGCTTAGGCGTGATCGCGGTCTTGGCGGCGTTGCTGGCACCGCTGTCGCTCTTGGCGGCAGCGTTGCTTTCGCCGCCTTTCTTGGCGACATGCCGTTTCTTTTTTGCGCGCGGCTCGGCCACCTGCACCGGATCGGGATGGTCGGCCGGCCCGGTGAACACCTTGATCGGCGCCTCGGTCTCGACCGGAGGGCCGAGCACGAATTTCCCGTTTGCCGGGCGCAGGCTCGACAGGAGGAAGCTTTGCGCCGAGCTGGTGTCGCCGCTGGCGCTGTCCTGTTGTTCTTCGTCGTTGTCCTCCGACGGCGGCTTGCGCCGATGGCCGCCGCACATCTCCTCGCGCAGATTGGGCGGCTGCGCGTCGATCGGCGCCAGCTGATCAACGGTACCGAGCGAGGGCGCGAGCCAGGATAATCCGCCGGAGTTGAAGCCATTCTCCAGGAGCTGCGCCGCCTTCTGCGCGCGCACCGCGCCGGAATAGGCGCCGAGCACGATAGCGATCAGCCGGCGCCCGTTGCGCGTCGCCGACGCCACCACATTGTAGCCCGAGGCGCAGATGAAGCCGGTCTTCATGCCGTCGGCGCCGGGATAGCGGTCGAGCAGCGAGTTGTAATTGCGCATCACGCGGTTGCCGTACTGGATCGCGTGGATGTGCCAGTAGAAGTCGTCCTCGGGAAATTCGGTGATCAGCGCGCGGGCGAGGATCCCTAGGTCGCGCGCCGAGGTGACGTGATTTTCCGCTGGTAGCCCGTTCGGATTGACGAAATGCGACTCGGTCATGCCGAGCCGCTTCGCATTGGCGTTCATCATGTCGGCGAAGCCCTCGATCGAGCCGCCGACACCTTCGGCGATCGTCACCGCCATGTCGTTGGCCGACTTCACCATCAGCATCTTCAGCGCATTATCGACGGTGAGCTGCGTGCCGACCTTGAAGCCCATCTTGGTCGGCTGCTGTGCCGCCGCGTTGCGCGAGACGGTGAGCAGCGTGTTGAAGCCGATGCGGCCTTCCTTGATCGCGCGCAGCGTGGTGTAGGCGGTCATCAATTTGGTGACCGAGGCCGGGTACCACGGGTAGGCGGCGTTCTCCGCGTGCAACACTTTGCCGGTCGACGCTTCGATGAGGAGCTGCGCCTCGGCGCGCGCCTGCGTCGTGCCGGCGAGCGCCAGCGCCGCCGTCGCGGCAAAAGCGAGGATGGTAGAGCGGGGACTAGCGCAATATGGCAATGGTCGCGGTCCGGTTCAGGGCCTCGGGCCAAATCGGGACCCGAGCAGACGGGTGGGTTCCATCGGCGGTGGCGCTACGCTATCTAAGCTTAGCACGTGACGCAAAGTCCGCCGCAACCCGGTTTGCATTTGGATGACTCGGGCGTAGATCGCCGACCAATGCGACCAAAGTTCGGCAAAGGAGGCTGCGATGACCGCCTGTATCGTCGGTTGGGCCCACACCCCGTTCGGAAAACTCGGGGGTGAGAGCGTCGAAAGCTTGATCGTTCGAGTGGCGGGCGAGGCGCTGGCCGATGCTGGCATTGTGGCCAAGGACGTCGACGAGATCGTGCTGGGGCATTTCAACGCCGGCTTTTCTCCACAGGATTTTACCGCTGCTTTGGTGCTGCAGGCCTCGCCCGATCTGCGCTTCAAGCGCGCGACTCGGGTGGAGAACGCCTGCGCCACCGGCTCGGCGGCCGTGCACCAAGGGCTCAAGGCGATCGAGGCGCGCGCGGCACGGATCGTATTGGCGGTCGGTGTCGAGCAAATGACGGCGACACCGGCGCCCGAGATTGGCCGCAACCTGTTGAAGGCATCTTATGTGCGCGAGGAAGCCGACATTGATGGCGGCTTCGCCGGCATCTTTGGCAAGATCGCCGGCCTTTATTTCCAGAAATGGGGCGACCAGTCCGATGCGCTGGCGATGATCGCCGCCAAAAACCACAAGAACGGCGTCGGCAATCCTTACGCGCAGATGCGTAAGGATCTCGGCTACGAGTTCTGCCGCAACGAGAGCGAGAAGAATCCCTTCGTCGCCGGTCCGCTCAAGCGCACCGACTGCTCGTTGGTGTCGGACGGTGCAGCGGCGGTGGTGCTCGCCGATGTCGACACCGCGCTCAAGCTCGGCAAGGCGGTGGCGTTCCGCGCCGCCGAGCACGTGCAGGACTTCCTGCCCATGGGCAAGCGCGACATCTTGAAATTCGAAGGCTGCACGCAAGCCTGGCAGCGCGCGCTCGCCAAGGCGGGCTTAATGCTCGGCGATCTCTCGTTCGTCGAGACGCACGACTGCTTCACTATTGCCGAGCTTATCGAATATGAGGCGATGGGCCTGACGGCGGAAGGGCAGGGCGCCCGCGCCATCAAGGAGGGCTGGACGCAGAAAGACGGGAAACTGCCCGTCAATCCCTCCGGCGGCTTGAAGGCGAAAGGCCATCCGATTGGCGCCACCGGCGTATCGATGCACGCGCTCACCGCCATGCAGCTCACCGGCAGCGCCGGCGATCTGCAGGTGAAGAACGCCCGCCTCGGCGGCATCTTCAACATGGGCGGCACCGCGGTGGCGAATTACGTGAGCATCCTGGAACGCATCAAGTAGCGCGCCTGCGGCGGCCGGTTGTGGCGTGACCTGATACCACCAAACGCTTGATCGAGCACAACGCGCGCGCCCTACTTGCGTGGGTAAATTGATTGCGAGTTGGGACGTGTTACAGTTGTATGCGAGGATGGTTCTAGTCATTGGTGCGCAAATAAACTTTGCGCTGAATTCGAATGGGACGGCGGGGCGATGACGAATATTCCGACCGATTTGCTGCGCACGCTGGTCGCCGTCGTCGACTTGCGCAGCTTTACCAAGGCCGCCGCCAAGCTCGGCGTGACGCAGCCGGCGGTCAGTGCGCAGATCAAGCGACTGCAATTCCTGCTCGGCGGTGAATTGTTCGATCGCAGCGTGCAGGGCGTAAGCCTGACGCCGCAAGGCGAATTGGTGGTGAGCTACGCGCGCCGCCTGCTGTCGATCAACGACCAGATCGTCCATATCAGCGACAGTGGCCTGCGTCCCGAACTGGTGATCCGCTTAGGCACGCCGAGCGATTTCATCGCCTCGATGCTGCCCAGCACGCTGGCGCAGTTCCGCGGGCGCTGGCCGGACGTGCGCTTCATCGTGCGCTCGGACTTCTACGATCCGCTGGTGCGTCAATTGCGCAGCGGTGAGATCGATCTGATGATGGGCGTGTCGATGGCGCCGCCGCACGACGCCCGCCACAGCCGCGCGCACGAGGTCATTTGGGTGCACGGCGTGACCGCCCGCATCGAGCCCGAACGGCCGGTGCCGCTCGTCTCGCATGGCGAGGAATGCGTCTATCACCGGCTCGCCGTGAAGGCGCTGAACGCGGCGGGCCTCGACTGGGAAGACGTGTTCACCGGCCCGAGCTTTGCCAGCCTGCGCAGCGCCGTGACCGCCGGACTCGGCGTCATGCCGATCAGCCGCCAGCGCGCGGTCGGCGCCGGCATGACGGTGTGGGAAGACGCGCCGCTGCCGCGCTTGCCGGAGCTCTATAGCGGCGTCTATGTGCGCGAGGGCGGCGCCACCGCCATTTATGAGGAACTTGCCGACGACATCGCCACGGCGCTGTACGATTTGCCGAAAAAGACGGCCAATCCGGCAACCAACGGCGACACCGCGGCGAAGACGAATAGCGCGGCCTGAGCGGGACGAGCGCTGCTGTTGCTTCGGCGCCGCACGCTCGGCGCAGCACGCAAAGATCGCGCGATTGGGATAATCTTGCGGCTTGAGCTCGGAGGCCGACCTCATGCCGCCGGCAAATCCAGCCGCCGCGATCCGCGACTTGCCGCCCTTCCGCGCGCCCTACGCGCCGGCCGACGAGGGCTTGGCCGTGGCGCTGCTGACCGGCGCCGGCCGCGCGGCCGAGGCGGAGGCGCGCATTGATGTGCGCGCCACGCGGCTGGTCAAGGCGATCCGCGAACGCGTCGGGGGGCTCGGCGGGGTCGAGGATTTCCTGCATGCCTACGCGCTCTCGACCAAAGAAGGCCTGGCGCTGATGGTGCTGGCCGAGGCCTTGCTGCGCGTGCCCGACGCCGACACCGCCGATCGCCTGATCGAGGACAAGCTCAAGGCCGGCGACTGGACGCATCATGACACGCGCTCGACCGCGCTGTTGGTGTCGGCCTCGGCCTGGACGCTCGGCATCACCGCGCGCGTGATCCATCCCGGCGAGACGCCGGAGGGCATCGTCGACGCGCTGGTGAAACGGCTTGGCCTGCCGGCAGTGCGCGCGGCGACACGGCAGGCCATGCGGTTGCTTGGCTCGCATTTCGTGATCGGCGAGACCATTGGCGCTGCGCTCGAGCGCGCCGGCGCGCACCGCGAATTCCTCTATTCCTTCGACATGCTGGGCGAGGGCGCACGCACCGCCGCCGACGCCGAGCGCTATTTCGCAGCTTACGCCGGCGCCATCGATGCCATCGGCAAGAGCGCTGGCAACGCCGCGCTGCCGCGGCGGCCGGGCATCTCGGTGAAGCTCTCGGCGCTGCATCCGCGCTACGAGCCGCTTGCGCGCGAGCGCGTGCTCAAGGAGCTCGCGCCGCGGGTGCTCGAGCTGGCGCGGCGCGCGAAGCGCCACGAACTCAATCTCACCGTCGATGCCGAGGAAGCCGACCGGCTGGAATTGTCGCTCGCTGTGATCGCCGCCGTGCTGCGCGATTCCTCGCTCGCCGGCTGGGACGGCTTCGGCCTTGCGGTGCAGGCCTATCAGAAGCGCGCGCCCGCCGTGATCGACTGGATCGCACAGGCGGCCGAGACGCTCGACCGCCGGCTGATGGTGCGACTGGTCAAGGGCGCCTATTGGGACAGCGAGATCAAGCGCGCGCAGGAGCGCGGGCTCGCCGACTATCCGGTGTTCAGCCGCAAGGCGATGACCGATCTCAGCTATCTCGACTGCATGCGCAAACTGCTGGCGGCGCGGCCGCGCCTCTATCCGCAATTCGCCACCCACAACGCGCTTACCGTGGCGTGCGTGATCGAGGACGCCGGCGGCACGCAGGATTACGAATTCCAGCGTCTGCACGGCATGGGCGAGGCGCTCTATCAGGCGCTGTTGGCGGAATTGCCCGATCTCACCTGCCGTGTTTATGCGCCAGTCGGCGGCTATGCCGATCTGCTCGCCTATCTGGTGCGCCGCCTGTTGGAGAACGGCGCCAGTTCCTCCTTCGTCTCGATTGCCGCCGATGCCGCAGTGCCGATCGCGACCGTCCTCAAGCGGCCGCAGAGCTGGATCGGCGGCGCCGACAGAGCGCGCCATCCGCACATCCCGCTGCCGCGCGATCTGTTCGCGCCCGAGCGGCGCAATTCGGCGGGCGTCGAGTTCGGCGATGCCGCCGCGCGCGCGGCGCTGCTCGGCGAAATTCGAGCGGCGCCGAAGGGCGTTGTCGCCGCGCCGCTCGTCGATGGCGTCGCGCTCGCCGGCCGTGAACGCGATGTGCGCTCGCCGATCGACGGCGAGAGCATCGGCTCCGTCGAGGAGGGCGACGAAGCCGTTGTCGCGGCAGCCATCTCCGCCGCGCAGGCCGGCTTCCCGGCCTGGGGCGCGACGCCGGTCGATGCGCGCGCCGCCATGCTCGAACGCGCTGGCGATCTGATCGAGCAGAACCGCGGGCGCCTGATCGCGCTGTTGCAAAGCGAGGCCGGCAAGACGCTTGACGATTGCGTCGCCGAAGTGCGCGAGGCCGCCGACTCCTGCCGCTACTATGCGAGCCAAACGCGCCGCGCCTTCGCGGCGCAGGCGATGTCCGGTCCTACCGGCGAGAGCAACGAACTGCGCTATCGCGGCCGCGGCGTGTTCGCATGCATCAGCCCGTGGAATTTCCCGCTGGCGATCTTCACCGGCCAGGTGACGGCGGCGCTTGCCGCCGGCAACTGCGTCGTCGCCAAGCCCGCCGAGCAGACGCCGCTCATCGCCTATCAGGCCGTGCAGCTCTTGCATGCGGCCGGCGTGCCGACGAGCGCACTGCATCTCGTGCCGGGCGACGGCGCGGTCGGCCGCCTGCTCACCGCGCACGCCGGCGTCGTCGGCGTCGCCTTCACCGGCTCGACCGAGGTCGCCCGCGCCATCAACCGCGCGCTCGCCGCCAAGGATGGTCCGATTCCGGTGCTGATCGCCGAGACCGGCGGCATCAATGCCATGATCGTTGACGCCACCGCATTGCCCGAGCAGGTGACCGACGACGTGATCGCGTCCGCCTTCCGCTCTGCCGGTCAACGCTGCTCGGCACTGCGGCTGTTGTGCCTGCAGGACGACATGGCCGAGCGCGTGCTCGACATGGTGGCCGGCGCCGCGCGGGAATTGACGGTCGGCGACCCGCGCAATCCGGCGACGCAGGTCGGCCCGGTGATCGACGCCGAGGCGCGCGACAGGCTCGAGCGCTGGATCGCCGACATGCACGGCGCGCTGCGCTACCGTTGGGAGGGATCGCTGCCGGCGCGCGGTTCCTATGTCGCACCGGCGCTGATCGAGCTCGACCGCGCCGACGAGCTGAAAGAAGAAGTGTTCGGGCCGGTGCTGCACGTCGTGCGCTGGCGGGCCGACGAGCTCGACCGCCTGCTCGACGAGCTCGCCGGCAACGGCACCGCGCTCACCCTCGGCATCCACTCCCGCATCGATTCCTTTGTCGAGCGCATCGCCACCCGCCTCGCCAACGGTAATATCTACGTCAACCGCAACATGATCGGCGCCGTTGTCGGCAGCCAACCCTTTGGCGGCAGTGGACTTTCCGGCACCGGCCCGAAGGCGGGCGGACCGCATTACCTGCACCGCTTCGCGCTCGAGCAGGTGGTGACGGTCAACACCGCCGCCGCCGGCGGCAATGCCTCGCTCCTCGCTGACGACGAAGCCTAGCTGCCCTGCAGCCTGCGGGAACGCGGCCAACCCCCCGTCCCGCCATAATTTTCCGCGATTGTTAACCTCTTGGGTGGCGCGGATCGGCTAAGGTTGGCTCTATGAATGATTCGGTCAGCAGGCTTTATGAGGCCGTGATCGCCGCCCGGGGCGGTGACCCCACGAAATCGCGCACGGCGCGGCTTTTGCGCGCCGGCCGCGCCAAAGTGGCGAAAAAGCTGGCGGAAGAAGCGGTCGAAGTGGTGATCGACGCCATGCACGGCCAGCCCGAGGCGGTCGTCCATGAAAGCGCCGATTTGCTCTATAACTTGGTGGTGCTCTGGGTGCATTCCGGCATCCGCCCCGACGATGTGTGGGCCGAAATGCGCCGGCGCGAGCTGATGTTCGGCATTGCGGAAAAAGTGCCAAAGGATTTAGTACACTCCCCGGTGCGGCGGAAAGTCGTGGCGCTGGAGTCAAGGCGTCTGCGCAAGCGCCGCTGATCCTTTTTCCTCTTCCCGAGAGTTGCCGATGACTGTTCAGGCCGCTGAGCCGCGTTCTTTGCTTCACCGACTGTATGACTGGTGCGTCGCCGCCGCCGGCCGGCGGCATGCGCTTGGCATGTTGACCGCGGTGGCCTTCGCCGAAAGCTCGTTCTTTCCCATCCCGCCCGATGTGATGCTAGTGCCGATGTCGCTGGCGCGGCCAGACCGGGCGTTCCTGCTTGCCGCCTGGTGCACGCTTGCTTCGGTCGCCGGCGGCATCGTCGGCTACAGCATCGGCGCGCTGCTTTATGACTCGGTGGGGCTGTGGCTGATCCACCTCTACGGTTATGGCGACAAGGTCGAGTCCTTCCGCGCCGCCTACGCGCAATGGGGCGCCTGGATCATCCTGATCAAGGGGCTGACGCCGATCCCCTACAAGATCGTGACCATCACCTCCGGCTTCGCCGGCTATAACTTTGTCTTGTTTGTCGGCTTGTCGCTGGTGACGCGCGGTATGCGGTTCTTCCTGCTCGCCGTCCTGCTCAACCGCTACGGCGAGCCGGCGCGCCACATCATCGAAAAACGGTTGGCCTTGTGGACCTCGCTGTTTGCCGCCGTCCTCGTCCTCGGCATCGTGGTGGCCCTATATTTGATCTGACCGAATCGGTGTTCCTCATTTTCGCCACCTGCGGACCCTAAAGCGTTCGCCGGCGCGAATGCCGGCGAGACGAGCCGGAGGCCTCTTCTCACGTTGATCTGACCGGCCATGGGCGGCAAGCGCAATTCAACATCGATCAGCGGCAAGACGGCGGCGCGTTCGTTCGCGGCGTCGATTGGCGCCATCCTGTTCTCCGCCGCGCTCGCGCTGGCGCAGGAGGGCAACAAGCCGGCGCAGCCCTCGCCCGAGGCATCCGGCTTTCTCGGCGCGGTCAGCCGCTGGCTCGACGAGCACACCTCCTGGTTCGGTTCCGGCCTGCGCGGCGCCCGCTCGGGAGTGGAGAATTTCGGTCACGAAGCCGGACTCGCCGCAAAATCGACCGTCGAAGGTGCCAAGGATGCCGCCGGCGCGGTCACGCGCTTTCCGTTCACTCGCGTGGTGAACGGCTACGCGCCATGTGCCATCGCGCCGAACGGTGCGCCTGACTGCGTGGCCGCCGCCAATGCCATCTGCCAGGGCAAGGGCTTCGGCTCCGGCAAGAGCGTCGACATGACTACCGCTGAGATCTGCCCGGCCAAGGTCTATCTCGCCGGCCGCAACAGCGGCCCCGAGTGTCATACCGAAACCTTCGTCTCGCGCGCACTCTGTCAATAGCGCTTGTGCGCTCGCGCCGCCTATGTTTCCGTCGCGCGCGCAGGGAGCGCGTCGCGTGAACTTTTCCGCGAAATTGTTGCAGCGCGAAGCCGACGGCAGGCCGGTCAGCGTCGGCCTGATCGGCGCGGGCAAATTCGGCACCATGTTTCTGGCGCAGGCGCGGCTGACGCGCGGCCTGCATGTTGCTGGCGTCGCCGATCTCGATGTGCAGCGTGCGCGGAATCAGCTCAAGCGCGCCGGCTGGTCAGATGGGCAATACGCCGCCGCCTCGCTCGACGACGCATACAAGAGGCGCACGACACTGGTGACCGACAACGCCGCCGCATTGATCGCCGATCCGCGCATCGAGGTGATCGTAGAGGCGACCGGTGTGCCCAGCGCCGGCATTCATCATGCCTTGCGGGCGATCGCCCACGGCAAGCACATCGTCATGGTCAACGTCGAAGCCGACGCGGTCGCCGGTCCGCTGCTCGCGCGCAAGGCTAAAGCGGCTGGTGTAGTTTACAGCCTAGCCTGGGGCGATCAGCCGGCGCTGATCTGCGAGCATGTCGATTGGGCGCGCGCCGCCGGCTTCAAGGTGATCTGCGCCGGCAAGGGCACGCGCTACGAGCCGCACTATCACCAGTCCAATCCCGACAATGTCTGGGACATCCTCGACAAATATCTGAACATTGTCGACCGTACGTCGATCAACGCAAAGATGTTCAATTCCTTCGTCGACGGCAGCAAGTCTGCCATCGAGATGACCGCCGTGTGCAACGCCACTGGCCTCGTGCCGCAGTCGGGCGGCCTGCAATTTCCCCCGGCGTCGCGCTTCGAGCTCGCCGATGTCTGCAAGCCGAAGGTGGCCGGCGGAACGCTGGAGAAGGAAGGTGTTACCGAGGTCACGTCGTCCGTCTATCGCGATGGCCGTGACGTGCCGCATCATCTCGCGCTCGGGACTTACGTGGTGTTCGAGGGCGAGACCGATTACGCGCGCCGCTGCTTCCAGGAATACGCTATGCTGCCGGACAAGAGCGGCCGCTATGCCGCGCTCTACCGGCCGATCCACATGATCGGGCTCGAGCTTGGCGTTTCCGTCGCCTCGTGCGCGCTGCGCAGCGAGCCGACCGGCGCGCCCACAGGTTTCCGCTCCGACGTGGTGACGACTGCCAAGCGCAACCTCAAAGCCGGCGAGATGCTGGACGGCGAGGGCGGCTTCTGCGTCTGGGGCAAGCAGACACCAGCCGAGGTTTCGCTGCGCGAGCAAATGCTACCGCTCGGCTTGGCGCACAACGTCAGGCTCAGGCGCGACATTGCCGAGGGCAGCGCACTCACCTGGGCGGACGTCTCCTACGATGCGAACGACAGCGCCGTGAAAGTGCGGCGCGAGATGGAAGCCGCCTTCGGCCGGCAAAACACCGGCGCCGAAACCATCGGCTGACAGCCGCTCCGTAGAAATCCTTAGGGCTAGCCCGTAGCGCCGGCTTGATTGGCATCAAATGCGCGCATTTGAAAGCGGCGATGCTCGACGCGTTCAGGTGGAGGAACGACATCATGCGCAAGGCTGCCAAAGCTGCGGTTTGCAAGGACGACGATCACTTCACGCTGTGGATGATCACCGCCGGTATTCTCTTCGGCACCTATCTCGCGTTGGCGATCTAGGAGCGGGCCATGAATGCGACCCTGCTGACCGCCGACCGCGTGACGCACGTCAAGATCGTGGCGATCGGCCTCTCGGCCGCGCTCATGCTCGCGCTGCTGGCGCTCGCCGTCCGCTGATGGTCATTGCAGCTCGATCGTGCCGTCGACTTTGTGCGTCAGGTCGACTTGGTCGATGGTGAGCACCATCTGCGCTGATAGCTTTTCGTCGCCCTTCAGGCGGCCGTCGGCGAGCGCCGCGCGGATCGCCTTTTCGATTTCCTGGTGCAAGGTTACCCCGACCACTTTGAGGAACTTGCGCAGCGACATGTTGAGCGCCTCCTCGTTCATCGCCGTCTCCTTGATCGGTGCCCTGGCGCGATCATAGGCGCGCCGCCGCGGCCCCGAAAGCGGCCGGATACCGTTGACCGGCGGCTTTGCGCCGCTATGATCCGCGCCGCTTATGCCGCAAACAGGCCCCTGTGGCGGAATTGGTAGACGCGCCTGACTCAAAATCAGGTGGTGGAAACATCGTGCTGGTTCGAGTCCGGCCAGGGGCACCACGCTCAAATTTTTTCTTTGATTTTCTTAGGAAATTTGCGACGTAGGGCAATTTTCGGGGAAAGTGGGACACGGGTTTGTACATGACTCGTCCCTCGACGCCACCAGATGCGTGGCGTTAGCCGCCAACCGAGGCTGAACAGTAGCTCGCGCGTAATCCTCACCCATTTCGAGCGACGACCATCCGAAGATTGCCATCGGTGGCAGTCCGCAGGGCCGGCAGCATTTGGCATACTTGGTTCAGCGGCTCGCGTTCATCACTGTGTTCGGCTGCAGAGCCGTTTTTGCGTGCTTAAGGAACGATAAAATACTCGCTCAATCCAGATTATGATCATTTGCACATGAAATATTTTGCGCGTGACGCGCTGGCATTTGTGGTTGATTGCGAGACGGGCACGCCGGCGATATTCAAACATAGAAAGATAATTTAGATGAAGGCGCCTATTTGCGATTGATTACCGCTGCCATCGATTCGGCGGCCAGAATCAATTTCCATTAATTTGATGGTACCGCTGCGTCTGCACATTCCGCGGCATGCACGACACTGCCGCACAGCTCGACGCGACTGACAACCTCAAAGCACAAGCCGCAAGCGAACGCCGCGAATATTTGGCGGGCGTTCCGGCGGCCGTGCGAAAGCTCTGGCACTTCGGCTCAATGCGCTCGGCCGCCGGCTATGCGGCCGCCGCCATTGGGGTCGGCGCGGCGGGCATTCTGCTTCTCAGCTATCTCTATTCCGCGGGCAGGCAGCAGGCTCTTGAAAGCCTTATCGCCTCGACCGTATCCGATGTTCGGCTGCACAGCTCTGCGGTCGGCGGCGACGCCGGCATTGCCTCCGTGATCGGCGCGCTCATCCTGATCAACATCTGGATCGTCAACCGGAAGCTTCGCGAGAAAAACCTCGAGCGGGACGTGGTCATCAACAACATTTCCCACGGCCTCGTCATGTTCGACTCGGCGGCGCGCATGGTTGTTTGCAACGACCGTTACCGACAAATGTACGACTTGCCGCCGGATGTGACCGAGCCGGGCAGCACGATCCTCGAGTTTCTTAGGCACCCAGTCGCGAGCGGCGCTTTTCCCGCCGATGCCGAGGACTATGTGCGGGATCTTCAGTCGGTGTTCGCGGTGGGCGAGGCCGCCAGGCACGAGGTGAAAACGAACGACGGCCGAATCATCGCCATCGTCAATCAGCCTATGGACGGCGGGGGCTGGGTCGCCACTCACGAAGACATCACCGAGGCGAAGCGGCGGGAAGAGTCGTTTCATCTGCTCTTCCGGAACAATCCTTTGCCGATGTGGGTCTACGACCTCAAAAGCCTTCAATTCCTTGCCGCCAACGAGGCCGCGATCGCGCATTATGGCTACAGCCGCGAGCAATTCCTGGCGATGACGGCATTGGATGTTCGCCCGTCAGAACAACGCGAGCGCTTTGCCCGATTTGTGCGCGTGACCGGGGGCGTCTACAGCGGCGAGCAGTTTTGGCAGCACCAAAAGGCGGATGGGACGGTCATCGAAGTCGCCGGCTACTCACGCATTCTGAGGTACGAAGGGCGCATCGCCGTGCTCGTGGCCATTGTCGATGTGACGGGGCACAGGCTGACCGAAAAGGCGCTTGCGCGGGCGAGCCAGGAACTGATCGAGAAGCAATATGCCATCGATCAGGCGGTCACGGTGACCGTCACCGACTTGAACGGGGAGATCACCTACGTCAACGACAACTTCTGCCGCATCAGCGGTTACACCCCCGAGGAGCTCATTGGAAAAAATCATCGGATGCTCAGCTCCGGCTGCCATTCCGAGGCCTTCTTCCAGGATATGTTCGAGACAATAACCAGGGGCAGCATCTGGCGCGGCGAGCTGTGCAACAGGGCCAAGGATGGCTCGCATTACTGGGTCGACACGACGATCGTCCCGCAACTTGACGAGAATGGCAGGCCGATGGCCTACATGGCCATCCGCGTCGACATCACCGCGCGCAAGCTGGCCGAAGAGAAGATCTCCTATCTGGCCAGCCACGATTCGCTGACGGGCCTCGGCAACCGGGCAGCCCTGAGCGAGCGGATGGGACATACATTGGCGCGTGCGCGCCAGCACCAGGAGCCGTTCGCAGTCCTGCTGCTGGACCTCGATGGTTTCAAGCATATCAACGACACGCTCGGGCACGCCGCGGGCGACGAGTTGCTCAAGAAACTGGCGGGCCGTCTCAAAGCCTCGCTGCGCGAAGCCGATTATCTCGCGCGGTTCGGCGGCGACGAATTTGCCATTATTCAAAGCGGTGACGAGAACCAGCGGGACGCTGCAATCGCCCTTGCCGTCAGAATGCTGGAAATCGTCGCCATTCCCTTCGATATCGACGGCCACAAGATCACGGTGGGAACCAGCATCGGCATCGCGGTCGCACCAAGCGACGGCGTCACGGCAAAAGAAATTCTGCAGAAAGCCGACGTTGCGCTTTACCGGGTCAAGGCCGAAGGCCGCAACGGCTTCCGTTTCTTCGACGAGAGCATGAGCAAGGATGCGATCGCCAGGCTCCGCCTGACAAATGACCTGCGTGTGGCGCTCGCGCACAACGAATTTGAGCTGCATTATCAACCTATTCTTGACGCTGAGACACGCCAGCCGTGCGCGGTCGAGGCGCTGGTCCGCTGGCGCCATCCGGTCGAGGGCCTGCTCTTGCCCGATCGTTTCATCCCGCTCGCCGAGGAGTCGGGGGTGATCGATTCGCTCGGCGCCTGGATATTGGAGAAAGCCTGTTCCGACGCGGCTCTGTGGCCGGCTGATATCAAGGTCGCGGTCAATCTTTCGGCGACGCAGTTCCGCTCCGGAAAATTGTTCGACATCGTGCTGCGCGCGCTGATGAAATCCGAGCTGCCCGCCAAACGATTGGAGCTGGAGATCACCGAATCCGCGCTCATGGACAACGCGGAGAATGTCGATGCGATCATCCAGCAATTGAAGAATCTCGGTATCACGATTGCTCTCGACGATTTCGGAACTGGGTATTCGTCACTGAGCTACTTGGCGAAAATCCCGTTCGATAAGATTAAGATCGACAAGTCATTCACGCAGGGACTGATGACCAGCGCCGGCTGTGCCGCCTGTGTGGCGTCGGTTCTCACGCTGGCGCGCAATCTCGACATGGTGGTCACCGCTGAGGGCGTCGAGACGACGCAGCAGTTCGAATTGCTGCAGACCGCCGGCGTTCATCAGGTTCAAGGCTATCTGTTCGGCCGGCCGCGGCCTGCCGCCGAGCTTGGCTTTCCCGCCGACGCTCAGAAGGATGAGGCCGTGGCGGCTGCGTAAGTGAGCGCAGTTTATCGGGTGGCGGAGCCTGCCGCGGTCATTGAATAACGAGCTTGAGGAAAGGCTCAAGCTCGGCCGGCACATCCGTTCGCTTTGCGATCAATTCGGCGAGCGTTCTGTCGGTCTTGGCGCGGTTGATCAGCTTGACGAAACCGCCTTCGGAGAGCTGCGCGCCAGCATTGGCGGCCACCAGACGCAAAACATCGGCATCGCCGCGATCGATCAAGATGTCGGTGATCCGCGGACCGACCTGAGCGCGGCGGGCAATTGCGCCAAGATGCTTTGGGTGCTTTGCCGTGGCGATTTCGGCGAGGACGTCTTCCGTGAGCGCCTCGGATTTCTCGAGCACGGGGCTCGAAATGGCCAGATTGTCGTTGCGCGCGAGGCTGACGACGACATTGGTCGGCGCATTGCCGATCATTGCAAGCGTCCGGCTCAGTTCGGCCAATATGGCCGGGCCGGCGACTTTGATCAGCCGGCCGATGATATCGTCGAAGATCGTCACCTGCGTGCGAGACAGCCGTTGCGCGTTGCAGATAAAGAGGTCGACCACGCGCGACAAAATCGCCAAGTGCCGGCTTTGCGGGACGTCTCTCAGCGTCGTATCCAATTCGGCGATCAACGACTGCGCTTCGGACATCATGATGCATCCTGAACAGATCGGCGATTGAGCATCGCGGCTTGCAAGAAATCTCGCGCAGGTCTTTAGGCTGAAATCAGCAAAAGAGACTTAACGCCGGCGCGTGCGGCGTAAATTCTACAAAAAAGTTGATGCAAATTTTGCGGCGCGGGCGCGCGTCAGCGGATTGACACTGCCAATCTTAATCTAGTTTGCCGATCTAGAATAATATCTCACGTTCGACTCAAATTAAATTCTTTGCTCACGGCATTTACTTACCTTCCGTGATGGGCGCCGCGTGAGCGGCTCCGAGCGTGTGTACGGCCTTCGATTCGGCTGCAAGATCGCGTGAAAGCCGGCGCAGGCGCTCCCGACAATGGTTTCACGACAGGCCCTGAACATCGAGTGACCACCACATGAATCAGGCGGCGGCGGCGACGGATTCCAGCGTCCAACTCAATGCAAACGACCCAAACGGTGCTGCCGCGATTCGCAACGCGGCCTCGCAAACCCAATTCATCAGCTTCGCCATCGGCAACGACCAGTATGGCGTCGACATCATGGCGGTGCGCGAGATCAAAGGCTGGTCCGACATCACCCATCTTCCGAAACAGCCCGAATACGTGCGCGG
>Ga0187771_10000512_pt1 | contig 24223 bp, 23 predicted proteins | sample 0116_SJ02_MP15_1_FD_133139 | JGI IMG/M metagenome (GOLD analysis project Ga0187771, IMG submission 133139) | Tropical peat soil microbial communities from peatlands in Department of Meta, Colombia - 0116_SJ02_MP15_10_MG | ecosystem: Environmental > Terrestrial > Soil > Wetlands > Peat | place... | reverse complement strand
GTGGCCAACAGGCCTCCACCAACGGCGGATAGTACCACGACCAGCCAAGGCGGCGTCTTCCACATGAAGAGGAGGAGAAAAGCCGCACTCGCCAGCGCAAAATCGGCACCATTTGTGATGCCGGCGGTCCAGACCGGATTGTAGAGCGCCGCGAGCAAGAGACCGACCACCGCAGCATTGACACCGCGCAGTGCGGATCGCGCCCAGTCCTGCCGCCGCAGGTCATCCCAGAACGGCAGCGGCCCGATGACCAGCAAGAACGATGGCAGGAACATTGCGACAAGACACAGACCCGCGCCCAACCATCCGTTCGGCGCAGGTCCCATCACCGCGCCCAGGTAAGCGGAAAAGGTGAACAGCGGCCCGGGAACCGCCTGCGCCGCGCCGTAACCGGCAAGAAACGCGTCATTGGTGACCCAGCCCGGCGGCACCACCGAGGCCTGCAGCAGAGGCAACACGACATGGCCGCCGCCGAACACCAGCGAGCCGGCGCGATAGAACGCCTCGAACAGGCGAATGCTGTGGTTCGGCAACACCGTGAGGACGAGCGGAAGCCCGACCAAGATCGCAAAGAACAGCACGATGGCAATGATGGCGGCGGTTCGACTGACTGCATGCGGCATGGCCACGTGATCGGTCGGGGCATGCGTTCGGAGTACCGTGACGCCGGCAAGGCCGCCGAGCAGGATCGCACCGATCTGGCCCCATGCCGTCGGGATTGCCAACACCAGTGCGGCCGCGGCGATCGCGAGCGTCGCCCGATCGCGATCCGGCGCAAGTGAACGCATCATCATCATCAGCACGGCCTGCGCGACCACGGCCACCGCTGCCACTTTCAAGCCGTGCGGCCAGCCGCTTCCGATCGCATTGCCGAGAGCCTCCACGCCGTAGGCGAACAGCACAAGCGCGATAGCCGAAGGCAGCGTGAAACCGGCCCAGGCTGCGAGTGCCCCCAGATATCCGGCCCGTGACAGACCGACTGCGATCCCAATCTTGCTGCTCGCCGGTCCGGGGAGAAACTGACACAGCGCGACAAGATCGGCGTAGGCTTTCTCTTCGAGCCACTTGCGGCGCGCGACGAGATCATCGTGGAAGTAGCCGAGGTGCGCGATCGGGCCACCAAAGCTGGTGAGGCCTAGTCGTAGAAAAGCGATAAAGACCTCCCAGGCTGATCCTTTATGCGTACTCGTCGTTGTCGTAGCCGCGTCAACCGTCATGTCCGACCTTCAAATCGTGTAGATAAAAATGGAATTTGGCGATCCAGCTGCTTATGCGTAGTCGAACAACACCATGAACCCGAAATCCATGTGCAATTGCTGGTGACAATGAAAGAGGGTCAGGCCCGGATTGTTGGCGACGAAGTCGAATTCGAGTTCCTGGAATCCGCCAAGCATCGCCACGTCCTTCATGATGCCTGCTATCGGCTTACCGCCGACCCGTGTCAGCTCGAAGCTGTGCCGGTGTAGGTGCAACGGATGGATATCGTCGCTGGCGTTGCGGAACTTCAGGCGATAGCGGCGCCCCTGCCGTACCTTGTATTTCGGCTTCATCATCTCCATCGAAAACGCCTCGCCGTTTAAGGTCCATTGATTGAAACCATTAATGGCGGCATTGCGCTTGACGATCGTCATCTCGATCGTCTCGTCCGGTGAAGCCGCTACGGCACCTGCTTTGCCGAACCGCGTGTAGTCCCAGCGATACGGCTTCGGCTTGACCCACTGCGGCTTACCCTTCCGGTCCGCGTATTCGACAACGATGCCCATGCCATGGCCTCGGTCGTCGTCGCTGAGATCACCTAATACCCAGACCCCGGGGTGCTTCATCTCGACGATGGCTGAGATGCGTTCGGCGGTGCCGAGCCAAAGAACGGGGACACCCGCTTGTGTCGGCACCGGATTGCCGTCGAGCGCCACGATCTTGAAGGTGTGCCCGGGCAAAGCGAAGCTGCGGATTTCGGTGGCGCTGGCGTTGAGCACGTGGAACAGCACGCGCTCGCCCTGCTTCACGCGGATGGGTTCGCCGGCGCCCAGCATTCGGCCGTTGATGCCGAACAGCTCGTATCCGACCTCAAATCCCTTGATCTTTTCCTGGGCTTCCTGGGCTTCCTGGTCCGCCTTTTCCCCGATCTGCTGCAAAGCTTTGATAGGTTCGCCGACGAGCATATCCATGGCCATGTCGCCGCCACGGCTGAATGCCGGCGCGAACTCCTTCATGACGAGGAAGACCTCCCGGTCATAGGCACCGGGATTGGCTTTCGGCTCGATATAAACGGGCCCGGCCTGCGCGGTGTAGGTGCCGCGATTGAGGTCGTCGCCGGCGGCGACATGCGTGTGATAGAAGCGAAAGCCGGAAGGGGCCGGCACGAACGAAATGCGGCGCATGCCGTGCGCGGGCACGAACGGAGATCCTTCCTCTGCGGCACCGTCAACGTCACTCGGTATTGTCTGTCCGTGCCAGTGCACCAACTCGGGCGTGTCGGTATCGTTGTAGATGTCGACAGTCACCCGCTGGCCTTCCTTGAACCGCAGCAGCGGTCCCGGGAACTGGCCGTTGTAGAGCGTGGTCGAGAGGATGTGCTGGGGCGACAATTCGACGAGCCCGGTTCCGATCCGCAGCGTGTAGTCAGCCTTCGCAGCCGCGGCCTGCTCGGCGCCTCGCACGAGGCCGGGGACCATGCCCATCACGGAGGCAGCGCCGGCATATTTAAGCAGTGAGCGACGATCGACTGTCACGTGTTTGATTCCTTCGGCACGGCGATCTGCGTGGGCGGAACGTCCGCGGCCCGCATTTCACGGAAGGCCGCTCTGATGTATTCGAACTCCACTGCATCCGGACCAGTTCCCGCCCAAATTAGCGCCTAACGATATCGATTGTCGATATCGTTTTCTGATAATGTTACGGGGGACTTGACATGCGAAATGCAGGCTACCGACATTTCGAGCCGCAGATCTCGTGACAATATGGCTTCAAGGCTGGGTTTTTGTGCCGGCCCTGGTTTTGCTAGCATTTCGGGAACCGAGGGCTTTCGAGGCTGCCATGGCAAAGATGAAGCATCAGGAACTGCTGAAAGGCCTGATCCGCCTGCATATCCTGCATCACGCCTCGCAAGAAGAATTCTACGGGCAATGGATGATTCACGAGCTGGCGCGCCATGGTTACACGCTGAGCCCCGGGACCCTTTATCCCATGCTGCATGCGCTGGAGCGCAGCGGTTACCTGAAATCGAAACGCAAGCGATTGGGGAGAACGTTTCGACGGCTCTATCGCGCAACGGCCCTTGGCCGTGAGGCTAATCGCGTGGCAAAAATCCAAGTGCGGGAGCTCATTGGCGAACTTCACGGATCGAGACGCTCGGCTGGGGCTTAAGCGTCGCATTCGACTTTGACGCAAAGTACCTGGCGCCGCCCGGTAACAATATCCAGCCCGTTTTCGCCGGTTTATGCCGGTTTCTGCCTTGGATCGTGCGCCGTTCAGAGCATCTTGCACACCTTGCGCGCTGTAGCCTGACTGACAGGCGCAAAGGGCAAGGAAACATGCGCACGAGGCTTACTGATCGGTTCGTAAAATCCGCAAGCGCGGATGGCCGCAAATCTCCGATCTTCATGGACGACGAAGTGATCGGGTTCGGCATTCAGGTTGACTGGTCCACGGTGGCTGCGCGCGACCAGGCCAAGGAAATCAAACGGCAGGTTGACCAGGGAATCGATCCTCTTGCCGCCCGCGACGAGCGCCGCACCGCACCGAAGGTGAAGCACTTGGTGGAGCGATATTTCGAAGAGCACCTTCCGCGCCTCGCCCCCGATACCGCGTCCGACTGTTGCAGTATGATGAACGCTTTCGTCCTGCCCGCTTGGGGCAATCGCAAGGTTATCGATATCCGCCGCTCCGACGTTGATCAGCTGTTAGTTGAAGTCGCCAAGGCTTTGCGCGAGCTTTATCAGGAAGAGGAGAATTTTTTCGCCGCCCTCCGCGCGAAACTTGCCGGCATAAAGCAGAAGCTCTCCTCCGCGATCGTGATCGCCGCAAGCGCCATCGTGACAGGTTACGATTTTTTTGCGCCGATCGTGGGCGGCGTGGATGTGAACTCGATCGCCGCGCAAATGCCGTCTTGGGCCTGGCCGCTGATCCTGATCGCCGTGACGGCAGTCATGAAATATTTCCGCGACCTTGCGGACAGGCGACACGAAATCGAGCTCGGCAATGGGTCGTTTGCGCTGCAGGAGAAGTGACGGCCATGTGGACTTGGCTAGCGAGCCTCTTCGGCAGGCCTGTCGTTTCCGGGCTGATCAATGCCTACAAGGTGAAACTGGATGCCGCGAACACGCAAGACCGAATCGCGGCAGATCTCGCTGCCAAGGAAATCGAGGCCGAGATCGAAGCGCGCAAGCAGGCTTCCGCCATCATCATCGCTGAGCAGGGCCGCTGGTACACAGCGATGATCCGGCCGCTGGTAGCAGCACCGGTGATCATCTATTTCTGGAAGGTGATCGTCTGGGACAAAGTGCTTGCGCTCGGCACAACCGATCCGATCACTGGGATGGCCGCGGATTGGACCGGCCTGATCATCACAGCTTATGTCGGTGGACGATCGATCGAGAAGGTCGCAAAGAGTTTTGCGAGGCGTGCATGACGAACGAAGAACTCCTCCGCGAACGCGTCGCCAAGCTCGAGGTCCAGATGGCACATTTGTCTGAAAAGCTGGATGATACGTACAAGAAAGTTGAAGAGATGCACGAAATCCTTCTGCAGGCCAAGGGTGCACGATGGGTCATCGTTGGACTAGCAGGTGTTGCGGGTTTGGCATCGGGCTTGGCGACCAAACTGATGCCGTGATCGTAACGTCAAGTTCGCGGCTTTGAATCGCTCAAACCGCAGCGCCCGCCTATCTTGATCTGGGCGGTCCCTGACACGGCTTGGGAGGTGAAAATGCGTTCAGTGCGGCCATTTCGATCTCTATCTCACGGATACTGATTGCCACGCAATTGATCGCTGGCTTCAGCGGTGAAATCGCTTAATGCAAAACTAAATAGTGACACCGACTACAGAAAATTTTTGGCTCGTCAGACTTATTACGACCGAGTTCGATATAGAAACCCCGCGATACTGAAGCCACTTTTCGCCTCAAATCACCCCCGTGCCCCGGCGGGTTATCGTCTTCCTGCCACTTTGCTGTTCCTTGTTTTCCACAGACAGGGCATTTCAGATCGGACGTTAAAACCCGCAGTCGCGCCATTGGAATGCCCCCGTACGCCCTCGCCGTTTCTAAACATCAAATGTACTGATGTTTGAGTTCCATCACATCCCGATAAGGAACAACACCAACGATTGCCTCGCGATCATCGACAACCGGAAGCGCTCGGAAGCTATAGCGGGCAAACAGTTTGGCGGCTTCCTTGATTGTACTTTCGGTAGTGAGTGTCACAACATTGGTATTCATCTGGTCGGCAAGGCGGTCCGATGGTTCGGCTCGCAGCAGGCCCTTGATATCGATCACTCCAAGAAGTTTATTGTCTTCGCCTACAACGTAAATATACACGACCACATCTGCTTTCTTAGCCCGCGATCGGTATTGGCTGAGCACCTTGCGGATTTCGACATCTGGCGCGAAGGAAATAAAATGTTTTGTCGCTAAATCTGAAATTTTATCCTCGTGATGCTCAAGAAGATTTCGGACCTTGCTGGCCTCATCTGGCTCAATCAATCCAAGAATTGCATCCGCCTCAGAAGCGGGAAGCACTGCGATAAAGTCGGCCGCTTGGGCTGGCGTCATGTCATTGATCAATTCTGCCGCGCGGGCTTTGGTCAATGATGACACGAGATCACGTTGCACCCGCGGTTCTACCTCTTCGAGCGTATCCGACGCATGTTCTGTATCTAACTGGCTAAACAATGCGATGCGCTCATCATGGTCCAATTCCTCGAGAATATCGGCGAGGTCCACCGGATGAATTTCGGGCAGCTTTTCCTTCAGCACACTCAGCTTTACATTTCCGCGGAAGGCGCCGATGTCTTCTGGAAGCTGCTGAACGTAACTCCACGGTATTGTCTCGTCCTTGATCGTGGCCGCGAGACTGCGGATAAAATTGGCAACCGGCTTTAGCCCAATACGGCGCAGGAACGCCGCGCGCGAACAATCGACATCTGTAACGAACAGCCTTCCATTGCGGGAAACAAGTTTGATGTCATAAACGATTTCGACTTCGTCATCGTTGCAGTCGAGAACTTTCTTGTCGAGAAGATGATCCTTGAGGCATACCTGCCCTTGAGCAAGTTCAGCCTCGAACGGCTTAGTATCCCTAATTGTCAGTACAATATCTCGTGCAGAAATATCGCCAACATAACTCCACGGCACCAAAAGAGCCGGGTAGCCGAATGACCGCGCGATGCGGACGTGAGTCACTTCCGGCAACCGTGGCGCGTCGGTCACGACAATATCAACCAGGAATCCGATCTTCTTTCCGTCAATCAACGCGCGCAAACCGATAAGGTCACTGAGCATATAATTTTGATTGGCGTGATCTTGCATAGCGTTTCCCGTCTCGCACTAGTGGGTTAGGACGGTAATGAATTTGTAGGCAAGTAGGCCAACAAGTATGAACAGGTAGATTCGCAGCGTCAGGAGTGAGATGCGGACCGCAGGCGACATGTTGATGCGGGGCGTGGCATAGCGACGATTGATGTCGCGGAGTTTTTCCACGTGTCCTGCGATTGACGTCCCAATGGATTTAATCAGCGGCATGCCGCGCCTCGCTTTGTTACTGGAACACGTTTGGAAATAAGGCGCTTAGGCCGTAGCAGGTCGACAGAATGATGATGATCATGACGATAACTCCGCCGATAACGTTCTGGCTAAGCGTATTGCAGTACTCGCCCATCGTTGATTTGTCGTTGAGCAACAGAATCAGAAACACCAGCGCCGCAGGCAGCAGCGTTACGGCGACGACCTGAACGAACAGGGTGATGAGCACAAGTGGAGCGCCGGGGATCAGCACCACCAAGCCTGCAGTAATGAGCGTGAAGAAATAGTTGGCATAAAACCATGGCGCCTCCTTGATCTTTGTATTGAGTGAATGTGCCCAGCCAAAAATCTCACCAAACGCCCATGAGCTTGCCAGCGAAATGCAAATCGCGCCCAAGAACCCCGCATCAAACAAGCCGATCGCCATCATCGCGCCGACAAATCTGTCCTTTTGCCATATCGCTGCCGATGCTTGCGCAGCGTCATTGATCTCCACGCCGATTAATACCGTACCGGTCAGCAAGACAATGAAAACCGCGACGATGATCGTCACCCATGCGCCCAACCAGGTATCCGCGCGACCCCAGGGGATGTCCTTCTCGGTCATGCCCTTGTCGACGACTGACGACTGCTGAAAAAAGAGCATCCAGGGCGCGATGGTCGTGCCGATATTGGCCATCAAAAAGAAAAACATCTCGCCGTTGAATCCGCCGGGAAAATTTGGGATCAGTCCGTCCTTCACAATTTGCGTGACGGATGGATGCACCATGAGTGCAGCCGGAACGTAAATCAGATTGAGAACGCAGAACGCGAGGGCGATCTTTTCCCAAGTCCAGTAGCGGCCATTGACGACAATGACGCCCATAAGCACGCAGACCGCAAGTACGGTCAACCATTCAGGGATACCAAAAATGCGCATCGCCGCCGTCATTCCGATGAATTCGGTGACGAGCGTCAGCCAATCCAGGATCATCAAATCGATGAGTGAAAACCATCCCCAGAACGAGCCGAATGCGTCGAAGATTGCTTCGGCATGACCCCGCTTGGTAACGGCGCCGAGGCGGACTGTCATTTCTTGGACATAATATGCGACTGGAACCAGGATGATCAGGAACCAGATCAGGTTGTAGCCGTATTTGGCTCCCGTCGCAGCGTAAGTCGTGATGCCACCGGCATCGTTGTCAGCAATCATCACGACCAAGCCAGGCCCGGAAAGAGCCATGTACAGCATTATCGCCTTCCAGATGCGGCGATATTGGTAATAGAGCCGAGTAACGAAGTTCATAAAATCACCAGGAAGCTATGGCGTTGATGCGGGAGATTGTCGAAAGCGACTTGGGCGCTCGCTGGACTTCGGAAGCTTTTCGGCAAGGCCGAAAACCGATGCCCGCTGACGCATTTCCTCCCAAATTTGGCTTGGCTCGATGCCCGCTCGGCGCCAAAGGATGGTGAGGTGATACAAAAGGTCGGCGCTCTCGCGGATCACGCCACGATTGCGGTGACGTATCGCCGCTAGCGCTACCTCGCCCGCCTCCTCGATGACCTTTTGCGCAATCTTCCGGTTGGTAGCGCCAAGCAATTTGAAGGTGCGTGGATTAGCGGCCGCGGTCACTTGGCTAAGAGCGCCATAAAGACAATCAAGCTCTGTAGCGTCGGTTTTTTGATTAATAGTCGGCTCGCCTCGGCCTTGAGGAATTTCCAATAGCGAGCTTAGAGGGGGGCTTACGTGGGGCTCATATCCCCCTGCGCCAAAAGCGGCTCTGTCAGCCTCACGTCTAACACGTATCAAGTCGCTTCTTTTTTTGCTTTTGCGCGGCAGCGTCGAAATCTTTCGCATGATTCACCTGTTCATGCCGCTCCACCGAGGTATACCGAGGCGTTCAAGCGCCCCAGCTCATCTTTTCGGGATTCCCGCCGCGGCAATTGCCTCAACCGCAGCGGGACATCCAGGTTGCCATCCATATTTTATGCCCGGTGCTGTCACGCCTGGGCGGCGGAGGTTATCCTTATATCGACGCTGCATAGGGCTGGGATAATCGTAGGCGCGTCGTCCAAGTCGCGGGTGGCCGGTGTGTCAACGCTTACGACCGACCAAACCCGCTCGGGTTTGCCAGTCGCTGTGCTGATGTGCCAACGGCATATGACAGCATTCTGACGGCGCACATGGGCGCAGCGAGGCTGACCCGCCCGCCCATCACTTGGAAATGCAGGGGAAGCCGTTGCCGCGCTTGCCGGGCGACGGCCAAAATGCCGGTATATTGCGAGGTTTATGAACATCGCTCACCTCCGTTCTCGCCTTCGCGGCCGATCGGTGAGCGTTGGGAAAAGATCGCCTAAGCGCGGTCTCTTACCATCGCGCAGCCATAGCCGCGTGCGACCTTGATGTCATGCGGTGTCACTGCTTCGAATTGCGTTAAGCCAGCGACACCAAAGGGGGTACTGCCCATTTGCTCTTCGTTAGTGGTCAGGGGTGATCGATTGCAGATCGATCACAGCAAGTTTCGCCTACGCCTAGAATTTCTGGCGGTCAAGTCTTTTTTCCATATCCACCCGGGTGGATAGGGCATAACCTGCAAGCGACAGGAGGCGAGCATGCGACACAGCAGTCATCCAGAAATTCTCAAGCGCCTGCGACGGGCGAATGGGCACTTAAGAACCATTATCAGCATGATCGAAAGTGGAGCGCCCTGCCTCGAGATTTCACAGCAATTGGAGGCTGTCGAGAAAGCTGTCTTGAACGCGAAAAAGGCGCTGATCCACGATCATATCGATCATTGTCTTCGACAATCCTTGCGTGCTTCCACCCCCAAGGGGCGAGCGGCGCTACGCGAGTTCAGAGCCATCACCAAGTATCTGTGACATTGATTTTCATTGGTGCGCCGGCTGCGGAGATTGCGTTTCGCCCCATGGTGTCGGTCAAAATAAAATCGCAGTCGCGCATGGCAGACGAACCCTGGCATTCCGGTTGAGAGTAGCAACATCAGCTCTAAAATCGTCAGTTTGCCGAAATGCCAAACGAAAGAGACAATAGCTTAACGAATCGGACGCCCATCCGTCGACCGGATCGCCACGCAATACGGCAAGAGCGCCGCAAGGATTCCGGTCTGATAATCAGAGTAAAGTCGTTGGGAATTCCGACGGGACTTTCGATCTCAAGGCAGGCGCCGGTCCCCGAGATATTGCGGACGATACAATCGATTCCAGCGGCTCGATCATACGAGATCGAACCGCCTTTGAAGACACGCTGCCTTGAAACCGATCTGCGCTCGCTCATCGCTGTATTGGAATACAGCCTCGTCGCTTAGCAATATGTAAATGCGAGCCAATGATAACTCTTAAAGTGTCATCACTGATGCGAAAGCCCCGGCTCAAATGAGCCAGGGCTCCAACGCAGCACAAGATCGGACCATGTCGCCCCGATCTGGTCGGATACTAAAGTAAAAGGCGTTACCAAATAATGAATTGAATCATAGAACCGCCCGGTATTCGCTGACCTTCGGAAATACTGTTAGATTTTTTTGCGCCACAGGCAGTGTGCTCGGTGACTCCGTCGCCGCCACTTGCCCGCACACTGGTGCTATTTCGTAAGCCGAGCTTCCTGTATCGCTTTCTGAAAGAGAGCGTTCATCGCCTGGGCAATTCCTTCAGTCGGACTTACTTCAAAATAAAGTCCTGGCGAGGCGCAAGCCTGCATGTTCTTCGCAATCTGACTGTTCACGGAGGGATCATACGGCCCCGGATTGAACGGGTTAATCCAAGTCATATACCAGTTGTTGGTCGGCAACGCGAGATAGGTCGTATAGAGCACGGCAATTTTAATGCCGCGATTCTTCAACGTAGTACAATAGCTCGTCTGAAGCGGCTCCTGACAGCGATTATATGTCGTGCCGGTTTGCGGATCTTTGCCTTGCGTTGTTGGTTCTGAGCAAGTCGGAGAGCCAACAGCACGGTCAGCGACGCCATCGGAAACGAAAAACACGTATTTTGCTGGTAATGCTGCGCTGCTGCCATCGCCAGGAGTGGCAATGGCGTTGTTGAGGCCGTTGAATATGCCGAAGTCTGTATTCGTATCGCTGGCATAGTTCTGATATGGCACGGTCATCAGATCGATCGCGGCTGCGGCCGTCTTTGCTTGCGAAAGATTTGATGTCAGTGATTCGATCGAGGTTAGACCCATCGTTTGTGCAGATGCTCCAAACGTATAAATCGCCATACGAAACTGATCTGGGACGATTTCCGTCGATGTTGCAGTATCCATTAATTGCTGGGTCGCCTGCCGCACGACATCGATGCGCGTGGTGACACCAAGCTTTTTCGCTAAGCCGTAATAATCATTAGGTGAAGTATCCATCTCATGACAGGCGAATGCGCACTGGTCCGGTGTATTATTCACCATTGTGCTGACGTCAGCCGGCGTTGCACCCACACCCATCGAAGGCGTGTTATCAAGCAACAGGTAGAAATCAATGTAGGTAGGCAAGCCTGATGCTGCCGTCGAAGAACCAGCGATATCAATATAGTTGATACCCATAATGCCCATGATAGTGGTTGGTACACTTGCCGTGTAATTGACCACCACGGTCCGGCCAGAGGCGCCATCAGTAACTGTCGCTGATACAGTTGAGTAGCTGCCGAATTTGAGAGTCGCTGCTTGCGCCTTGAAAAAATTGATTGCATCCGTTTGTGCCGTTGCGGTGCTTAATGCCAGTGAGCTGTTGCCCACAACCGAGAGCGCGGCCGCATCGGCGTAGGCGTCCAAGGTAGCCTTGGTGCGGTTCGCTATGCTGTAGTCGATCGCCGCGCCGGTAAGGCAAATCATCGGAATGGAGGCTATAGCGAACGTGATAGCGACATTCCCGCTATTTCGAGTTACAAAATATTGAGCCCAATCACGCGCTGTTTGGTACACTACAAAGGCACTGATTGAGTCTTTGACAAATGTCTTGGCACTGCGTCGCCGCGGCGCAATTCTTCTGCGAAGCATGCTCAACATAGGATGCTCTCATCGCAAAGATCGAGAGCTTTCTAAAATTGGTCGTTTTCACGAACGCTTAAAACAACCGAGCAGCCGATATAGATTTTTGGGAAGACTGAATATACTAAGGTATATCGTACAGTCTGGACTACTTGATTGCTGCTTAACTAACCTTGAGCGCTTGGGCCATCTTGATCAAATCTGCAAGGGCTTGCGCTTGCATCTTTTGCAGGACGTGGGCACGGCGCACCTTAACCGTGATTTCGCTTACACCAAGTTCGGCAGCAATTTGTTTATTCAGACGACCACCAACCACAGGCGTCATCACCTTTCGCTCGCCTGGGCTTAGTTCTGCGAAACGACGTCGTAGCTCGGCAATGATCGTGGCATCCTGTCGGCGTGCTCGATCCTTCTCGATGCCCAATTGAATTGCATCAAGCAGATCTTGCTCCCGAAACGGCTTTGTGAGGAATTCAATTGCCCCGCTTTTCATCGCCTGCACAGTCATCGGAATATCGCCGTGGCCAGTGATGAAAATGATCGGCAAATGAAGGTTCACACTTGCCAGTTCACGTTGGAAGTCGAGGCCACTCTGGCCGGGCATTCTGATATCAAGAACAAGGCACGCTGGCGCATCAGGGCGGCTGCTGCGCAGGAATTCCTGTGTCGATGCGAATGAAAGCACTCGTAACTTAACCGACTCAAGCAAATCTTCCAGCGCGCGACGTACGGAAGAATCATCATCGATAATGAACACAATTGCGTCCTCGGCTCCGACGACAGCAGATTGATTCATTGCGCCCCCCTTCCGCCCGCCGGCAGAATAAACTGAAATATTGCTCCGCACGGGATGTTTTGTTTCGCCCATATGCGTCCGCCATGAGCCTCAATAATTGCACGACAAATTGCCAGACCCATCCCCATGCCGCCGACTTTGGTCGTGTAGAAGGCGTCGAACAGCTGGTCGAGCTTGTCAGGCTCTACGCCAACGCCGGTGTCATGAATTGAAACCAGTATTCCGCCTGATTCGCTTATTGCCGAGGATACCAGCAGATTGCGAACGGCGCCGTTGGCAGCGGCAATCGCCTCAATAGCGTTTATAATTAGATTGAGCATCACTTGTTGCAGTTGAATCCGATCGCCCAGCACAGGTGGGATATCGCCGGTAAGCTTGGTGTGGAATGAAATCCGATTTTGTTCAATTTCGTTTGCCGTCATGGCCACGACATCTCGGATCGCTTCGTTAATATTCAACCATTCCATTTGCGGTGGAGTTTTCTTAATCAGGCTCCGAACCCGTCCGATCACCTCACCGGCTCGATTGGCATCCTTGGCGATCCGGTCAAGCGCTTGCCTCGCTTTTTCGATATTGGGCGGTTGCTCGGCAACCCAGCGCGAACAGGCGCTTGCACTCGCCGTGATCGCAGTAAGTGGCTGACTGACTTCGTGGGCGATTGAGGCGGCCAGTTCCCCGAGCGTCGTGACACGAGCCATATGGGCAAGCTGCGCCCTTGCCTCATATACGGCCGTCTCTGCCGATTTGATCTTCAACGCCAGGAACGTCGTGGCTGCGATGGCCACCAGGCTAATTGCGCAGTTGATCAGACCTGCCCTCGGTGCCCCCGTCGACGTCAACAGATAACTCAATATCGTTAGCACTATACATGTTGAAGAAACAAAGATTACACCTCGTCTTCGACAAAAGCCGACAGACATCAAGACAACCGTAACGTAGAGGGCTGCGACAGCAATTTCCAAGTCGGTTACGGTGTCGACAATAAAAATGCCGAAAGCCAGCGCTATTGTTGCTAGCGGAAGAAACGACGGTGCTGCAAATGCCGAAGCGTATGACCGAGTTTTCATGTCTAGACTGGATAAGAATTTAGCCTCTTCGACAGTAGGCTAACCGACAAATTGCTTAGTAGCATCATTTGCGTTTCCTGCCATACAACGCGCAGAAAATACTATCTCGAATGTGACAGCTATTAAAGTCGGCGCCAGGTTCAAATATTGACAGGTCGGGCCGCCCATTTGAAGAAAAACCAATTACCGTTTGCCCAATATTTGAAGGCGGGTCACCTCCAATCACGCAGTCACCGTATTTATGTTAGTTTCACTTCGGAGACGCGGAATATGACACACCATTGCATAAACTGGTCATGGCACAATCAAACCGTCGCGCTTGGTGTCGAAACGCGAGGGAGTGGACCAGTCGTTCTGATGCTCCCGGCGCTCAGCTCGATTTCGACGCGAGCTGAAATGCATTCTTTGGCCGTACAACTTGCGTCCGGGTTCAAGACAGTCGCTGTCGATTGGCCTGGTTTCGGGAACCTCCCGCGCCCGGCAGTTGCCTGGGAGCCGGATGCTTATCGCGCCTACCTCGCCTGCATTCTTGAAAAGCTGCCAAAACCGGCGGCCACGGTAGCCGCCGGCCACGCTGCCGGCTATCTGATTGGCCATGCTGCCGAGCATCCCGGCGCAGCCGGAAAGCTCTGCCTGATCGCGCCAACTTGGCGAGGGCCAATGCCAACGATGGTAGGCGGACGTTGGGCTGTTTTCCGATTCATTTCTCAACTCGTTGATCTACCGGTGATCGGCTCCGCTCTGTACCGGCTAAACGTAAATCGGCTGTCAATCCGCATCATGAGTCGCGGACATGTCTATTCCGATCCCGATTGGCTCGATGCCGGTCGCCTTGCGGACAAACTCGCGGTAACGCAAGTGCCCGGCGCTCGCCATGCTGCCTTCCGCTTTGTTCTTGGCGAACTTGACCCAATGCCTTCTCAAGATGCTTTTCTCGCCGCCGCGCGCCAGGTCAGTGATCCTATGCTCGTTGTCTACGGGGCCGACACCCCGGCTCGATCGAAAGCCGAAATGAAGATCCTAAGTGGCCTACCAAACGTTCAATCGCGCGAGCTTCCGGTGGGGAAATTAGCTGTGCACGAAGAATTCCCCGCGCTGGTGGCTGAGGCAGTTCGGGCTTTCTTGGGTCAAACAGCATCTCATTGAGGCAGGCATAATCAACTGCCTCTCAAGTCAAACCCAGAGGAGCGCTTCCAATCTGCATCACGCCGGTGCGGATTGCGGCAGAACTCATCGGCTCGATCGCTTGGCGAACACGAATGTGTATGTAAGAATAGCAATAATTCTAAACTGCCTTGGTCCCTTGCTGTAAAATGCTTTGCGAAATTTCGCTTTACGAGTGAGCGTGGCCCACCGTTGGAATATGCCGTGCATTCTCGCTGAGGGCGGCAAAAGCCGGCGCGTTAATCCTGCGCGCGAGCGGCCCAACTCGCATGCTCGACAAAGGGCGTCTTGCTGATCTCGGCAACGATGCGGTCGAGCTCTGTGGCATCGACTGTATTAGGGACCAGCGTCGCCACGAGTTCGACCGAATGCGGCTCGCGCTCGACGACCGCGACCTCTCGCACAGGATAATTCGCGACCTCGAGTTGCGTCTCCAGGAGCTCGCGGCCGGCCTCCAGGTTGTCGGCGTCAGTCGTGACACGAACCTCGTAGGTCGCTTCCGTCGCCTCCTCGGTGATGGGCGCGCGGTTGATGGCGTTGACTAACGGCCGAAGCAGCGTGTTACCAGCGAGCACGAAACCGGTGAGCACGATCGCCTCGACCAACAAATCCGCACCGGCACAGGCGCCGACTGCGGCCGAGCACCACAACGTCGCCGCGGTGTTGAGCCCCCAGACGTTGCGGCCTTCTTTCATGATCACGCCGGCACCGAGAAAACCGACGCCGGAGACGACGTAGGCCACCACTTGCGTCGCGCCGGCGGCACCATTGAGATGCATGCCGATATCGACGAAGGTTGCGGCGCCGACCGCGACCAGCACATTCGTGCGCAGCCCGCCAGAACGCTGGCGATACTGCCGCTCCGCCCCAATCAACGTTCCGAGTACAAACGCGCCGAAGAGGCTGATCAGCGAATCGAGGAATTCGGCGGGTGAAAATGCATATAGGGCGGTCATACCAATGCTCTATATCTCTGCTGAGAGGATGCGATCGCTAACCAAGACCCATCGATCCAACGCTGCCTGCAGTCAAGATGGCGGCCGAAAAGAAGCCAGCCTCGTTTGTATCAGATCCCGCTGCGGTTCAGCTGAGGAATCAGAACTCATCGAGTGAATGCAGGAAATGCTAATCTGGGGCAACTATAGGACGGTCGATATCGTGTCTAAGGACCAAGCACATGGGAAACCCGGCTCCCGCGTTCTCAAGCTTTTTTATTGTCACACTATCGTCGATTGAAACGCCTTTTCATTTTGATTTCTGCTCTGGCCTGAAGTTACGAAAATTACTTGTCCGCTTTCACGGTGAGTTTGGGTAAGGTGGATCTCTCCGCTCTCTCGCACCTTGAGCAGTTTATGGTCCCAAGCGGACATCGTGATTTTCGGACCATTTGACCAAACGCGTCGTGGTCGATCGGCCTAACCCAGGTTGGCCGCGAACATGGTGACATTCCGGACGCGAATAGTCAGAATACACGCATGGAGCATCATGCCGAGGTCCTTCGTGGGCAAATCTGGCATCAGCGAACGCCAAATTGGCGGGATCTGGTTGCGGTCGCGCTGCTCGTCACGATTATTATTCTCCTGGGATCTGGTGCCCGTCAGATGCTCGCGCCGCTGACGGTTGGCCAGCAGCCTGAGATCACGCTTTCTCCTGCGGCATTACCCGCATATGCGCTGCGAACAACCACGCGCATGCTGGCGGCCCTCGTCGCGTCTCTCATGTTTACGTTTACTTATGCGACCCTAGCCGCCAAGAGCCGAAGAGCGGAAATGGTATTGATCCCACTCCTCGATGTGCTGCAGTCGGTTCCGGTTCTTGGCTATCTTTCATTCACTGTTGTCTTCTTTGTATCGCTTTTTCCGGGCAGCATTTTGGGGCCAGAGCTTGCCGCGATTTTCGCGATTTTCACCAGTCAAGCCTGGAACATGGCTTTTAGCTTCTTTCAGGCCCTCCGCACTATCCCGCACGAGCTCGATGAAGCCAGTCGCAGCTTCCGATTCTCGGGCTGGCAGCGTTTCTGGCGGCTTGAGGTGCCATTTGCCATGCCTGGCCTCATCTGGAACACGATGATGTCGATGTCAGGCGGGTGGTTCTTCGTTGTCGCCTCGGAAGCGATTTCTGTCGGCAGCCTCCAGATCGCACTACCGGGGATCGGCTCCTATGTGGCACGCGCCATCCAAGAGCGTGACCTCCACGCGGTATGGTGGGCGATCGTCGCGATGACCGTGACGATCCTAGTGTACGATCAATTGTTGTTCCGTCCTTTAGTCACATGGGCGGACAAATTTCGATATGAGCAAACAGCTGCCCAGATCGTACCCAGAAGTTTGATTCTCAATCTGCTTCAGCGAACGAACCTTGTGAGCTTGCTCGCCAAGCCGGTCGGAACGCTGATGCAGGCTATTGCTCGGTCGCGGCTTGCGCTTCCGTCATTTGTGCGCGGGATTAGTGGCTCATTTCCGAGAGCGAAAGTTATCGACATCATATGGTACGGATTCATCATTTTGTTGATCGGCTATACGACGTGGAGCCTCTTGCAGTATGCCGGCACCGCGCTCTCATGGTCGGACCTCTCCGATGCTGCACGCAACGGTGGCCTGACTTTGCTTCGTGTGGCGGCCCTCATCGCCATCGCAACGATGATTTGGGTGCCAATTGGCGTCGTTGTTGGTCTACGGCCTAACTTGGCCGAGAAGGTTCAGCCGCTCGCACAGTTTCTGGCTGCCTTCCCGGCAAACTTGCTGTTTCCAGTCGCGGTATATCTCATCGTGCGATTCAATCTTTCGCCCGCAATCTGGTTGAGCCCGCTGATGATTCTTGGGACGCAGTGGTACATCCTATTCAACGTTATCGCTGGTGCGAGCGCTTTTCCAAGTGATTTCAGGGAAGCGGCTGCGAGCTTCCGTATCCCTGGCTGGCGTTGGTGGCGCGAGGTCATACTCCCCGGAGTCTTCCCCTATTACGTCACGGGAGCAATCACAGCATCAGGCGGCGCATGGAACGCCAGCATCGTTTCTGAAGCGGTCAGTTGGGGCCCAACCAAGCTCAGTGGGGGTGGATTGGGCGCCTACATCGCTCACATGACAGAAGCTGGAGACTACCCAAGGATCGCTCTTGGCATTGCCGTGATGTCGGTAATGGTCGTTGCCATGAATCGCCTCTTGTGGCGGCCGCTATACGCCCTCGCCGAACGACGGACCCGGCTCGATTAAGAAGCAAATGATGCTCAACTCTGAAAACAACGTCATTTTAGATCTTCGCAAGATTTGCATGGTCTTTAAACGGCCTTCGGGCGAGCCGTTGCCGGTCCTAGAGAACATCGACATGTCCCTACGCGACAGGGAGATTCTTGGTCTTCTCGGCAGGTCGGGGTCGGGGAAATCGACTCTGCTGCGAATCGCTGGCGGGCTCATCAAGCCGAGCAGCGGCGTGGTTGAATACCGGGGTGCACCTCTTACCGGACCTGCGGAGGGCATCGCAGTCGTGTTCCAAACATTTGCTCTGTTCCCATGGTTGACTGTACTTGAGAACGTCGAAGCTGGTCTCGACGCCCTCGGGTTGCCGCGCGCTGAGGCGCGACGGCGCGCAGAGGCTGCAATCGATCTGATCGGTCTGGATGGTTTCCAGTCGGCCTATCCGCGCGAACTTTCCGGGGGAATGCGCCAGCGGGTTGGATTTGCTCGGGCAATCGTCACCGATCCCACAGTACTCTTGATGGACGAGCCGTTCTCTGCTCTCGACGTCCTCACCGCTGAGACCTTGCGAACCGACTTCCTTGACCTGTGGATTGAACGTCAGCTTCCCATCAAATCAGTGCTTATCGTGACCCACAATGTCGAGGAAGCGGTGCTGATGTGCGATCGAGTGCTGCTTCTGTCCTCAAATCCGGGACGCATCGCCGCGGAAATTCCGGTCACCCTGTCGCATCCGCGCAACCGCCTCGACGAGGAGTTTCGCAGCATCGTCGACGAAATCTATTCAGTGCTAACAGCGCGAACTGTCGCATCGATCGGAGCCTTGAAGCAACTTCATGGTGGGCTTGCTCAGCCGTTGCCGCAAGCATCTGTCAATCGGATGAGCGGACTCATTGAGAAGTTGGCTGCGCCCCCTTATGGAGGCGAGGCCGAATTTGGCGAGTTAGCGAGCTCCCTTACGTTAGAAATCGACGATTTGTTTCCAATCGCCGAAGGACTTCACATGCTGGAGTTCGCCGAGCTCAAGGACGGGCACCTAAAACTCACCGCCGCAGGCCGTGCTTTTGAGCATGGCAATACTGAGCAGCGAAAATTGTTGTTCAAAGAGCATTTGCTACGGTTTGTGCCATTAACGGGTCATATCTGCCGCGTGCTTGGGGAACGAACCGATCATCGCGCACCGCGAGTAAGATTTGAGATCGAACTCGAGGATCATTTGACCCGTCGTGATGCAAAAAATACCTTGCGCGTTGCGACAGCCTGGGGTCGGTATGCAGAGCTTTTCGCCTATGACGACAAGACCGGTATGTTGTCTACGGCTGCCCGCGTCCAATAAAGCTCTGAGGTTCCTTCGGTAAGGACGTCTGGCCTGTGAATTGATTGATCGCAGATGGCCACGGGTAATGTCGGTCTTTCGCTAATCCGGACCTTGTTTGAAGTTCGCTTTTGCGCCGCTATTAGGGGTCTAGCCGACTTGACCTCCTACCGATTTTTCCATCCGGGGCATTTGGCCCGGATCAACCGAGCAGCAGCAGCACGCGGGGCCGTCCTGTGTGTCATCGAACGCGGTGTTTTTTGCCGGTTTTTGCCGGTTTCCGCCTTGGATCGTTCATCGTTCAGAGCACCTTGCAGTCGACGCGCGCTGTCGCCTGACTGACAGCCGCGACGAGGCAAGAATTATGCGCACAATACTAACTGATCGCTTTGTGAAGTCGGCAACCGCAGGCGACCGCAGGTCCCCTATCTTCATGGACGACGACGTGATCGGCTTCGGCATCAACGAGAGGATCAATGGCCTGATCTATCCGAGCACCTCGTGTCGCTTGTCCGCCACTCCGATGCGGTGTTCACAATCTTCCTGCGATTTACGGGGCGCGAAATCTCGGCCTTGGTGGTGAAGCTCGTCGACGCAAGAACCAAGCTAGCGGAGATGCTTGAGTGCATCGATGAGCTGCTGAACAACGGAGGCGCGCGCCATTCACATGGCGATCAGCGCGATCGTCATCACCTCTGAAAATGCGACATACACGCGACCAGTTTGGTGCATCGATCGACGCGCGCAGAAGCGCGCGCGTGAGTCATTGATCTGAAAGGAAAAATGGCGCGCCCGAAGAGATTCGAACTCCTGACCCCCAGATTCGTAGTCTGGTGCTCTATCCAGCTGAGCTACGGGCGCTGATAACGCCGGCCCCGAAAAATGGGCCGCGGAACCGGGGGATAGCTATCCCCTAAGCCCGCCATTGGCAAGGGTTACCGGCCGGCCACCCGGCGCCCGGTCAGGCCCGCGCCCGCTCGCCGCGTCGCGAGTTAAGATCGACGGCGTGGTCCGGAATGGTGATGCTGAAGGTCGCGCCGATGGTTCCCGGCACCAGGCGGATGTCGCCGCCATGGGCGCGCACCAGCTCGGCCGCGATGGCAAGACCCAGTCCAGTGCCGCCGGCGCGGGTCGAGCCCTGGAAGGCCTGGAACATATGCGCCCGCGCCTTCTCCGGGACGCCCGGTCCGGTGTCGGAAACCTCGATCACTACCACGCTGCCTTCGCGGCAGCCGGTGATGCGGATCTGGTCGCGCGCCGGATCGCGCGCGCCGCGCGTCTCCAAGGCCTGTACCGAGTTGCGCGCCACATTCACTAGCACGCGGAACAATTGATCGTGATCGGCATCGACCGTAAGCCCGCGCTCGACCGAAACGATCCAACGGATCGGCACGTCGAGCCCGAGGCCCAGCGCCTCGTGCACCTCCTCGATCAACGGCTCGACCTCGACTGTCTTGCGCTCGGGCGGCGGCTCTTGCGCCGCGCCATAGGAGAGCGTGGACTGGCAGAAGGCGATCGCGCGCTCGAGCGCGCGCATCAGCTTGGGCGCAAAGCGCTGCACCTTCGGGTCCGGCAGGGTCGACAATTGATCGGAGAACAGCTGCGCCGACGCCAGCAGATTGCGCAAATCGTGATTGATCTTCGACACCGCAAGCCCGAGCGCCGCCAGCCGGCTCTTCTGATGCAGCATGGAGGCAAGCTCGCGCTGCATGGCGGCAAGCTCCACTTCGGCGGTGCCGATCTCATCACCGCGGCCGGATTCCGCGATGATGCGCGCCGGATTTTCCGGATCGGCGCGGAACGTGATCATGTTCTGCGTCAGCCGTCCCATCGGCCGCACCAGCAAGTAATGCAGCGCGAAGAACACCAGCATGGCGGTGATGCCGGAGATCGCCAACGACAGTAGCAGGATGTTGACGGAGAAGGTCAACATCGCCTTGCGCAGCGGCGCCTCGTCGAGAACGATCTCGATGAACTGGCCTTCCGCCATTGGTGCGGGTCCAATGACGCGGATCACATCGTCCTTCTGGTTGAACAAAAGCGTTTCGAATGCGTCGCGCATGGCGGGCCACCACGACACGTTGCGCATGTCGATATCCTGTTCGACCCGCGACGGCACGTCGTTGGCGGCAAGCAGACGGCGCTGATTGCCCATCTTCATCGCCACCGCACGCGCGCCGATGCTGGCGAGGATTTGCTTGGCCAGACTTTCCGGCACCATGCCGCTCGGCGCCGCATCGAGCACGAGAGCCGCGGTGTGCGCGGCCGCCAGGCGGTCGTTGAGCCAGTTGAGCCGGTAATTGGCGATCGAAGGCACGTAAATGAGCACTTCCGCCACCATCACGAACAGGATGGTGAGGAACAAAAGCTTGCCGGACAGGCCGATGCGGGGCCTTGCGGCAGTGCGCGGCGGCGCTGCTGCAGGTTCGCTCGTTGGCTCGGTTATCGGTTCCAACAGGTCCTCAACCGAAGGCTCGCAGCCAAGCAATGATGCGCCGCACCCTGAGGCTCGTCAAACGCGGCGTCAAATAGTCGGTTGCGGCGCGCTTGCCGATTTCCGATAGCGTCGGGTAAGGCAGCACTACCCCTGCAAGATCGCGGATATTCATGCCCCGCGCGATCGCCAAGCTCCACATCGCAATCAGCTCTCCGGCCTGCGCACCGACAATAGTCGCGCCCTCAATCTCACCTTTGCGCCCAGTGATGACCTTTATATGGCCGTGCGTCTTACGCTCGGCCAGGGCGCGGTCGTTGTCGTGATAAGGCCAGCGCAGAATGCGGAATTTGAGCTTGCGCTCGCGCGCCTGCGCCTCGGTCAGGCCGACATGGGCAAGTTCCGGCTCGGTGTAGGTCACCCACGGGATCAGATCGCCGTTGAGCCGGACCGGGAGGCGGAACAGCGCGTTCCGGATCACCAGGCCGGCGTGGTAATTGGCGGCGTGCGTGAACTGCAATTGGCCGGCCGCCACGTCACCGATGGCATAGACACGCCGGTTGCGGGTCTTGAGCTTCCAGTTCACGCGGATGCCCGCGCGATCGTACTTGATGCCGGCCGCTTCGAGATCGAGCCCATCGGTCGTGGGTTTTCGTCCTGCGGCGACGAGCACATGGCGGCCGTCGATGGTTTGCTCGCCGTTTGCGCCTTGGAACGTCACCGTCACGCGGTCGCCCGCGTACTGGACACGCGTGACCTCGATGCCGCTATGGATGATGACGCCGTCGCGCTCGAGCTGGTCGAGCACGATGGCGGCGCATTCCGGATCGTCCTTGGCGAGCGGTGTCGCCGCTTCCAGCACGGACACCGCGCTGCCGAGCCGGCAAAAGGTCTGCGCCATTTCCAGGCCAACCGGCCCTGCGCCGATGATAATGAGGCGGTCGGGCCGCTCGTTGAGCGAAAAGACCGTCTCGTTGGTGAGGTAAGGCCCTGCGTCGAGCCCGGGGATCGGCGGTACTGCCGGCGTTGAGCCGGTGGCAATGACAAAGCGCCGCGCGCGAATTTCATAGTCGTCGCCGACAACCACGGTTCTAGGGTCCTTGAATTTGGCGTGCCCCTTGATGACGCGCACGCCGAGCGCGGTGAAGCGCTCGGCCGAGTCGGTCGGGGCAACCGCGGCGATCACGCGCTGCACGTGCTCGTGCACTTTGGCAAAATCGATATCGATCATGGGCGCGCTTACGCCAAACGCGGCGGCGCTGCGCATGGCGGCCGCGCGCTTCCCCGCCGCCAGCAAGGCCTTCGACGGCACGCAGCCGGCGTTGAGGCAATCGCCGCCCATCTTGGCACGCTCGATCAGCACTACCGGCACGCCGAAAGCGGCGGCGGCCGCCGCGACCGCCAGGCCGCCGGCGCCGCCGCCGATGACGCAAATATCGGGTTTGAGTGTTTCCGCCATGCCCGTGCAGCTCTTGCCCCATAATAGCGCAAAGCTTGCGTCGTCGCGCGAGAGCGGGCGCGCAGTCCCTTGACCACTACGGGCACGAGGGCAAGCAGCCTGAGCGCGGCCAGCGAGCCGATCAATTGCGGGGTGAGCACGTCCTTGCGGCGAAGACCATGTGGCAATCGGTCCGGCCGGTCGGGGTGAGAAACACCGCCCCCGGCACCGACAGGGCGACGGTGACGACATAAAGCGCGATATAGGCGAGCACGGCCGACAGCCGGTGCTCGCTCACCAAGGCATTGATCGCCATGGGTGCCGGACCAGCGCTTCCAGCGAAATTGCCTCCTGCCCGACGCTCAGATAGGCGCCGGCGGCGGGCAGAAGGACCACGACGAGCGGCACGAGCCGGCGGGCCAGGCTGCTCGGTCGGCTTGCGTTCTGCGGGGTTGCTCGCATCCGCGCTATACACACGAGATCGGCCGGGCCGCGGCCTGGAACGGTCTTTCTCACCGGCTTGAGAGCCTGCGCGTGAAGGCCATCGAAAGGCCGGCCATAGCGGCTTGCGGGTCGCATTGACGCGCCCAAGCCCCTCCCGTATAAGCCCGCGCAAATCGCGTGCCGATCCTCAATTAAGCGGGTTTCATGGCCGAACTCGGGGGCAATCCTGACGCCCTCATCGCCACGGCGCGACCACCGGAGAACTGAACGTGAAGCGGACATATCAACCGAGCAAGCTTGTACGCAAGCGCCGTCACGGTTTCCGCACGCGCATGGCCACCAAGGGCGGGCGCAAAGTGCTGTCGGCACGGCGTGCACGCGGGCGCAAGCGGCTGTCCGCCTAACGGCGGGCGGTCAAGGCCGCGCGCATTGCTTCCATGGAACGACTGCGGCAACGGGCGGATTTTCTGGCGGCGGCGGCCGGCAGCAAGTCCACGGCCGCAGCCTTTGTGCTGCAGGCGCGCAAACGCGGCGATAGCGGACCGCCGCGGTTCGGCTTTACCGTGTCGAAGAAGGTCGGCAACGCGGTCCAGCGGAACCGGGTGCGCCGGCGCCTGCGGGAGGTTGTGCGGCTTTCCGGTTCAAACCGGATACGAG
>Ga0187771_10000511_pt1 | contig 24251 bp, 19 predicted proteins | sample 0116_SJ02_MP15_1_FD_133139 | JGI IMG/M metagenome (GOLD analysis project Ga0187771, IMG submission 133139) | Tropical peat soil microbial communities from peatlands in Department of Meta, Colombia - 0116_SJ02_MP15_10_MG | ecosystem: Environmental > Terrestrial > Soil > Wetlands > Peat | place... | reverse complement strand
TCGGGGATGCATTGCTGCATCCCCGAATCGTCCGAACAAACTCTTGCGGTTCGCTTATCTCTTCTTCTTGGCTTTCTTCTTCGCTGCCATTCTATTCTCCTCTCAACTTTTCAGAATTCGCGCCAGCAATGCTGGCGGAGCGCGTATTCAATTACCATGTATAGTGACACCGAATTCTCTTGTCAAGAAAAAAGTGAGCGATGGTGGGAGAAATTCGCGCTTCAAAAAATCGCCGGCGGACTGGGGAGCGCGAGGCAATGGAAGCAGAGATTCTTCGGCGCGGCAACCTTCGGAGTGTGAGACGCAGGCGCGGCGCGCGTCGGGGCTCATGCGGTTGCAGTTTGATCCGACGAATTCGCGCCGCCTCGGCTGCGCGCATATGCGGAGAGGGCCAGGAACGGGCCCCCAGGCCCGGTGGGTAGGAACGGCACTCGTTTTGTTATGTCGATGCGTGTAAACTGTGCAGAGCGACCGATACGAAAATGCATTTGGCGGGGACAGCGGTCATTGGCGCTACTGCAAGCCTGGTCGCTCCGTAAGGAGGGGTTACCTCGGCTATCGTCACAAGGCCGGGCGTCAAGTGGGAACCGGGAGCTCTTCGCCTGACGTTGGGCGTTTGCATCTAACCTCGAGTGGGGTGGTGGAGTTAAGAACATGATGATGTCGGTCCGGAAACTGTATCCTCGCGTCTCCCGCACCGTCTTCAGCCGTCTTGCTCTGGTGGGCTGCGCGGTCGTGGTGGCTGCGCAGGCGGTCGGGCAAGAGCAAAACCCGCCGCCGTCCTCCACACCGACGCTGAAGGTTTCCATCAACGTCGTCAACGTCTATGCTGTTGTGAGGGACAAGAAACGACATCTCATCCCGAACCTGAACAAAGATGATTTTGCGTTGGAAGAAGAGAAGGAGCCTCAGACCGTCCTCTACTTCTCGCGCGAGACCGACACGCCCCTGACCCTGGGCATGCTCATCGACACGAGCCCCAGTCAGCAACGGGTGCTGAGCCTCGAGAAACAAGAAGGCGCGGCGTTCCTCCGCCAAGTGCTTCGTCCCAAGGATTTGGCATTCGTCATTCATTTCGACGCGGAGGTAGAACTGCTCCAGGATTTCACCGCCGACCTCCATCTTCTGGCGCACGCTCTCGACGAAACTCAGATCAACGGAGGAGGCCGAGGCCCTCTGCCCGGTCCGTTTCCGACCTCCGACGCCCCATGCTGCACGGACCTTTATGACGCCGTATACCTAGCGTCCAATGAACTCATGAAAAACGAGATCGGCCGCAAGGTCCTGATCCTCCTTACTGACGGTGAGGACGAAGGAAGCAAGGTGAAGCTCGACACGGCCCTCGCCGCGGCGCAGAGATCCGACGTCATCATCTATTCCATCGATATCAGCGACCGGATGTTCTATCGGATGGCCGGCATGGGGTTTTCAGGCGATTCGGTCTTGAAGAAACTCTCGGAAGAAACCGGCGGACGGGTGATCAATGTTGGAAAACCCGGCGAGACCGCCGCGGCTTTCCAGCAGATTGCCGAGGAGCTCCGCACGCAGTACCTGCTGGGCTACACGTCCACTAACAAAAAACGGGATGGCTCATTCCGCAAGATCCACGTGCAGGTCCGCAATGAAGACTACAAGGTGCAGGCCCGGCGTGGCTACTACGCCCCCTTGGATTAGCGGACAGGTTACAGCGTACAGCAGGACGAACGGAATTACGGGGTGGCTAGCGGCGAGTCTCAAACCTGCCCCGACTCCCTATTCCGATTTTTCTCTTGTTGTCCTCTGTAACCTGTTCCTTTTCCTTATTGCTTGGTGGCCGGAGTTTGCTCGGGGGGTTGAGCCCAGTATCCTGCCTTGGCGCGCACGCGCAGGGCTCTGTCGAGGGGTTCAATCGTGATATTGCGAAAAGTGCCGTCGTGGGCGGTGTTGGTGGAAACGTAGGCCAAGCTGTACTGGCTGCGCAATTCGCGAGAGATTTCCTGGAAGTCCGACGCCAACTCACTCGCCTCGAAGGGGAAGAAAGCTTTGCCTCCGGTCTCGTCCGCCAAGCGTTTCAAGACCTTGTCGCCGCGGCTGGGCGTGCCCGTGCGGTTGGTGCTGATCGTGTAGATCGTCACCTCGGCGCGCTGCGCCATGGCCAGCGCTTCTTCGCGCGTGTGTTCACTCTGGTTGTCCTGCCCGTCGCTGACCACAATGGCAACTCGCCGGAGATAGGGCTCCGGGGGCGGGAAGAATAGCATTTTCTCCTTGCAGGAAAAATAAATGGCGTCGAAAAGGCTCGTCACGCCGCCGGCTTGGAGGCGACGAATCCCATCGGAGAGTTTCTCGACATCGTCGGTGTAATCTTGCACGAGTTGCGGCTCCACGTCGAATCCGACCACATAGGCTAGGTCCTTGCCGGGTCGCAACGTCGCGTTAAGGAAGTCGATCGCGGCCTCTTGCTCGAAGTGCAGCCGGTCGCGAATGCTGTTGCTGGTGTCAATCAGGACGCCGATGCGCAGCGGAAGGTCGGTCTCTCGGCTGAAGTAGCGGATCACCTGGGGCGACTTGTCCTCCGAAACCCGGAAATCATCCTTCGTCAGGTTGAGGACCAGACGGTTCTTCTTGTCCGTCACCGTGATCAACACGTTGACAAGGTTGACGCGGACACGGATTTTCTCCGATTCGGTCGGTGTCTGTGCGGGCGCGGGAGGGGAACCCGCCGCGGGGTTCTGCGCCCTCAGCCACCCGGCCAAGGCCCATGAAAGCATCAGCACGGTCAGGAATTTCTTCATCGCCCGGCTCTCCGCTTCCATAAAAGGCATTATAGGCGCGCTCGCCAGACCCGTCAACGAACTAGCGGTTGCACCATGCGAGCTCAGTTCTCGGGCTCTAGGGCCGCGGCAGCCCCACTGGCACGAGCGGGCGGAGATTTGCGTTCTCCAAAGAGCTTCACGAATCGGCGCGGCAAGCCCTCGCGTACAACCGTAGCTCCGCCTTCGAATTTGAAATCCATGGCTGCGGCCGCTTCCAGGCCGACTCTTACCAGTGCGTCGATATCGAGAGCGGCTTCGGCCTGCTCGAGTTCCTGCGGGCGAGCAAAGATGGCCGGCGAGCGTGGCATGAAACGCGGGCAACAGTCCTCGAAAGGCTGGCAGGAAATCGTGTAAGTCCCGATCTGCCTCGCCAGGCGCAGGATCTCGGCCTTGTCGTCGCCCGCCAGCGGCCGGTAGATGGTCAGGTCCATTCCCCGATCGAGCGCGGCGAGGTTGTGGAGCGTTTGAGAAGCTACTTGCGAGACGCTGTCGCCGGTGACGAGTCCCATCGCTCGCTCCGCTCGCGCGATCTCGCGCGCGATGCGAGCCATCATTCGCCGGTAGAGCAAGACACGAAAACTCTCGTGGGTCGCGGCGACGATCTGGCGCTGGATGGCGTCAAAGGGAATAAGGTAAAGACGCGAAGTGAACTGGTAGGGCGTGAGGGCCCGCACGATTTCTTCCGCCACGCCGCGTGAGGAATTGTGAGACGCTGCGGGGCTGCCATAGAAATGCGCGAAGCCGATGTGGCAGCCGCGCCGCATCATCTTGTAGGCTGCCACCGCGGAATCGAATCCACCTGAGAGCAACGCCAGCAAGCGGCCGCCGGTAGCCGCCGGCAGCCCTCCCCCGCCGGTCACACGCTCGATATAAAGAAACACCTTCCCTGGCACCACTTCCACCCAGCAGGTCACCTCAGGATCTTGCAGCTTCACCTGCACGCTCGGGTCGTGAGCGCGCAAATGGTCCAGAATGGCCCGGCCGAGTTCCCGCTCCAGCTCCATGGAATTCATTCCAAAACCGGAGTCGGCAATCTTCGCGCGCACCGCGAAATTCCGAGGCCGCCTTTCGGCCATCATCTCGCAAGCGGCCGGGCGGAGTTCGGACAGCGAATTCCCGACTTCGCAGGCGGGCGCAAGGTACGCAACGCCGAAGACCCGCTGCAGGCGCTCGAGGAGAACCGGCAGGACCTCCTCCTGACCCGGGGTAAGCACGAAGCGCTCTGCGACGCTCTCCAGCGATTGCACCGGCAGGTCCCCCGTGCTCTGCTTGATCGCAGAGCGCAGGCGGCTCAGGAAGTAGTTCTTGTTACCCCCTTTGAGCCAGATTTCGTGGTAGTGAAGAATTATGACTCGCTTCATACCCGTCAGTCCGCTTGGCGCCGGCGATTTCAGAGTATCGGGTTTCACGGGAGGCCGCAAGCGGCGCATGCAGGCACGGCCCGTGGGCAGCCATCCGTCAGATGATAATTGGCCGCGACGAAAATTCTGATATCAAGTTATAATGGTTCGCGTCTTCTTGGGGCAACCCGGAAAATTCATGAGCTATGAGGCGGTTCGTGACAAGTTGGAGCGCGGCGATAGCGTGCTGCTGGATGGCGGGGTGGGAAGTGAAATTCTCCGGCGGGGCGTTTATTGGCGCTGCCATGGGATCGAGCAGCACCCGGAGGTCGTCCGCCAGGTTCACCTCGACTACCTCGCCGCTGGCGCGGATGTCATCAGGACCAACACCTTTCAGCTCAATCGCCGCGCTTACCTGAACCTCTTTCACGGTCTTGAGCACATGCGGCATATCGGCCCCCCTGAGCTGGAGCACAAAGCGGGGAAGCTCGTGCGGCAGGCCGTGGAGCTGGCCGTCAAAGCGCGACGCTTGGCGGGCCGCGAGGGCGACGGCGTGGCGATTGCCGGCGTCATCTCACCCCTTGAGCATTCCTTTCGCCCGGACCTATGCCCGCCGCCAAAGGCCTGCCACGCTGAGCACGCGGAAATCGTCGAGCAGATGAAGAGTGCGGGAGTGGACTTCGTCCTTTTGGAATCGATGAACTGCCTCAGCGAGGCGCGTGCCGCGTGCGAAGCCGCGCGCGCCAGCGGCCTGCCCGCCTGGGTGAGCTTTACGGTGCGCGAGAACGGACGGCTGTTGAGCAATGAGCCCTTGGAGAAGGCGGTTCAAGCGGTCAAGCGGCTGGGCGCTGAAGTCGTTCTGGTAAACTGCGCGCCGCCGGCCGACATCACCAAGGCGGTTGCGCTGTTGCGCCGCCACGGCGCCGGGCACGTCGGCGCCTTCGCTCACATCGGCCGCTACGATCCTCCGAGCTGGAAGTTCGGGTTTTATCCCCGCTTCTCCGGGACGGAGGCCTATCCGCCTGAACGTTTTCTGAAAGCGGCGCGACAATGGAAGAAACTGGGCGCGCGAGTTATAGGCGGATGCTGCGGGACCACTCCGGACCACATTCGCGCCCTGCGGGAGGGCCTTTGAGGGGGGCAGACGGAAGGCAGTAGGCAGCAAAGATGTAATCCATGGACATTCACTCCGTGAACCAACGTTACGCGAAGCTCAGGGAAAGGATCGAGCGCCGGGAAGTCATCATTCTCGATGGAGCGATCGGCAGCGAGATGCTGCGTCGCGGACTGACCTGGGAAAGCCACAAGGTGGAGAGCGAGCCGGCCGCGATCCGTTCGATCCATGCCGACTACATCCGCGCCGGGGCCGATGTCATTTCCACCAATACCTTTCAACTCGCCCGGCGGAGTTACTTGAACCACTTCGCGGACCGCGATCACATGCGGCACATCGGTGCCAACGGCCTCGAGAAACGCGCGCCGGCCTTGATCCGCGAGGGCGTCGCGCGCGCGCGGGAGGCTCGCGATCAGGCGAGGCGCCCACAAGTTTGCATTGCCGGCGCCATGACCACCCTCGACTGGTGCTTCCGTCCGGACCAGGCGCCTTCTCCGAGGGACATGCGCGCCGAGTATCGCGAGACCATCGGAGCGTTCAAGAAGGCGGGTGTTGATTTGATGCTGTTCGAAACCTTCAACAGCAGCCGGGAAGCGCGGGTAGCGTTAGAAGCCGCTCGTGAGGCGGGCGTGCCAGCTTGGGTGGGCTTCGTTTGCGACTGGAAGGGGAGGCTCTTGAACGGCGAAACCATGACTCGGGTACGCAAAGGACTGCGAGGCGTTGAGCCGGATGTCTTGCTATTCAATTGCGCGCCCGTCCCGGACGTCACGCTGGCGCTCGGCGAGCTCGCGAAGGTGTACGGCCATCCCGCCGGCGCCTATGCCCACGTCGGCCGCTTCGACCCTCCCGATTGGATGTTCACGGACGAATACCCGCCTGAGAAATACCTCGCCGCCGCTTCCGAATGGGTCGCTCGGGGAGCCCAGGTCGTCGGCGGCTGCTGCGGGACGACTCCCATGCACATCGAAGCGCTGAAACAAGGCCTGCCGAAAAACCTGCTGGCTTAGAGTTGGGTACCGCAGAGAGTCGCATTCGACAAACTCTGCGCTTCGTCTACTGCGACGAGCCGCAGAGTTTGTCCGTCGCCTGAGGGCAAACTCCGCTGTGCGTCCTACTCCCGTCCCACATCAACGGAGCTTACGCATGTACAGCCGGCAGCTTGGGCTCACGACGAAAAGCTAAAGTCACAGGGATCACGCCCACAAGCAGAGCCACGCCGGGGATGATGACATAGCCAAGCGTGGCACTGGCAAGCGCCGAGAGCACGAGAGGCAGAGCAACGCTGGAACGTGCAACGTCTATCAGGGCCGCGGGGAAGATAAGGATGAGCAGCGCCGTCATAGCAAGCACTGGAAAGATCCCGACCAATATCATGTCCCTTGGACTACCTCCTGCCCGGCGGGAGCCAAAAGCCCCCAGGGCACCGATGAGTGGAAGGGAGAGCATCCAGGGAAGGAAGTAAATGAGAGGGAAATATGGCCGGGTGACAATGGGGGGGTGCAAACCCAGCATGCCGAGAAGGTAGGGCAACTCCCACGCCGCCGCGCCCGTCAGCAATCCCGGCAACCAAACACTCTTGAACCGGTGACTCATATTAACCTCCCCGAGTTCCGCTCGACGGATGGCGCAGCGAAGTCGCTCCCAGTCGTGGACTTGCTCGAGCGCGCAGCGCATCACCGGCTCTTCCGGAAGCCCGCCCCCCTGGTGTTCTTCGGAGAGATCTGCCAAATGGTCAGCCAATTCCGAGATAATTTCGGATTCGCGTCCGGAATCGAGGCCGAGCCGGCCCAAGCGGTCTTTCACGAACGCAAACCAATCAGGCATTTGACACCTTGGCGAGCCGGTTGAGCGCCTGGAAGAAGAGCCGCCACTGCTCGCGCAGGGGCGCGAGCCGCTTCCTGCCGACGGCGGTTAGACGGTAGTAGCGGCGCCTGCGGCCATTGGCGCCCGCTTCCCAGACCCCAATTACCCACCCGCGCTTTTCCAGGCGATAGAGCAAGGGATAGAGGGAGGCGACATCGAACTTCAGGACACCCCGCGTTCGGCGTTCGATCCGCTTCGCGATTTCGTAGCCGTACAGGGGACCTTCCGAGAGCACGGCAAGCAACGCCAGCTCCGCGCTTCCCCGCTTGATGTTGGAATCAATCAGCAACATGGCGAATCCTATATATAGGAATCTTATATAGTACGCTCGCCTGCTTGTCAAGTCTTTTTTGCCGGGTGAAGGGCTTAGGGAAGCGCCCCTGTGAATCGAGGCGCTACGAGCGCTTCAGCTTCTTCCAATCCTTCAGGATTTCGCGGGCGGCGTTGTGTCCCGGCGCGCCCATGACTCCGCCCCCCGGATGCGTTCCGGATCCGCAGAGATATAGGCCGCGGATTGGCGTGCGGTACTTGGCCCAGCCGGGGACCGGTCGCAGGAAGTAAAGCTGATCCACGCTCATCTCGCCGTGGAAGATGTTTCCGCCCGTCAGGCCGTACTGCTCCTCGAGGTCAAGGGGCGAAAGGACGTGCCGGTGCAGAATGAGGCTTTTGAAGCCCGGCGCGTATTCCTCGATCATATCCACCGCGCGGTCCGCGTAGCTTTCCTTGAGAGCATGCCAGCTTGGCGCGCACTCGGGGGAAAGCGAATAGGGCGTGTACTGAAGAAAGATGTTCATCAGGTGCCTGCCCGGCGGCGCGAGGGAGGAGTCGTAAGTGGTAGGGAGAGTGATTTCCAGCATGGGTTGCTTGCTGGGCCGGCCGTATTTCGATTCATCATAGGCGCGTTCGATGTAGGCAAGTGTGGGGCAGATGTGAATCGTGGTCTTGTGATGCGGGGCCAGGGAGGATCCCGGGAGACAACGGAAATCCGGCAAGCCTTCCAGCGCCAGATTGATTTTCATCGAGCAGCCTTCCATCTTGAGCGCCTGGATGGCTGCCAAGAAATCTCCTTCAAGCTGGCTGCGCTCGACGAGCTTCAGGAAGGTGCGCTTGGGGTCGGCGTTGGAAGCGACCGCTCGGGCTCGAATCTCCTCTCCTCCCTGCAGGACCACGCCCGCGGCGCGGCCGTCATTGCACAGGATACGCTCCACGCTCGCGTCCGTACGAATCTCCGCGCCTCGGCTGCGCGCGGAAGCCGCCAAGGCCTGGGTAATGCCTCCCATACCGCCGCGCACGAAGCCCCACAAGCCGCGCTTCCCGCCCACACCACCCATACAGTGGTGGAACAGCACATAGGCGGTGCCGGGAGTATAAGGCCCGCCGTTGGTGCCAATGACCCCGTCGGTCGCCAGCGCCACCTTGAGTTGCTCCGATTCAAACCAGGGCTCGAGGAAATCCTTCACGCTCTGCGTCAGGATGCGAAGATGGCCGATCAATTCCTCAGGGGGCATCTTCCGGAGCCTGTGTCCGAGTCCCGCCAACGTCCGCCAGTCATCGAGGCCGCGGCCGGCTACGTTCGGAGGCGTTTCGAGCAGCAGCGGCTCAACGAACCGCGCCAGCCGTTCAACGAACTCCTCGTAACGCGGATAGGCCTCCGCGTCATGCGCAGAGAATTTTCGAATTTCTTCGCAGGTCCGTCGCGTGTCCGACCACAGGGTCAGGTAGCGGTCGTCCGGGAACGGGCTGAAGAAGGCAGGGTCTTTGGGAAGGACCTGGTAGCCGAATTGAGCAAGTTCCAAATCTCGGATGATCTTCTCCTGAAGCAGGCTGCAAAGATATGAAGTGGTCGATACCTTAAAGCCGGGAAAGACTTCTTCCGTCACGCAGGCGCCGCCGACGACGGGGCGGCGCTCGAGCACCAGCGTGCGGAGACCGGCGCGGGCCAAGTACCCGGCCGCGACCAGGCCGTTGTGCCCTCCACCGACGATCACCACATCGTAAACCGGCGCCATGGATCCCTCACGATTGCAGCGTTCAGGGCTATCCCTCGCGTACCCACTCCTCGAGGGGCATGGCCCGTTGGTCCCGCGTAAACGCGACTGCCCGAGGTCTCGCGCCTACGGGAAACGCGTGCGGACCCTCCGACACGTACGGGGGAGCCTCCGATCACAGGGGTGGGGGCTCGGTGCTTTGCGCTATAATGCCGGCGCAAGCTTAACCGAGCGGCGTGGCCATAAGCAAGGCCGAGGAGCGAAGGACTCGAAGAAATAAACTCACGAAGGTCCAAGGTCAACGGCAGGACTGTTGACGATCGACGGTTGAGGGTAGTTATGACGCGTGCTCATTTGGCGGCAATTGCCATACTGAGTGTCTGGCTGGCAACCACAATATTCATGTGGTTTGCTGCCACGCAGTCGTTTGCCACCGTCGAGCGCGTCCTGAAGACGCGCAATCCGCAATTCGCCGAGGCCACGAAGACGCTCAACGATGGCCAGGTGCGAGTGGTTTTGCGCTATTTGGCTTCGGAAATGAACCGCGCTTATTTTTGGGGATATGGCGCGGTACAAATCCTGCTCGGGCTGATTCTCTTCTTGCTGCTCTGGCGGCAAGCTCCGCGCGACACCATAGGAGTTGGCGTGGTCTGCGGCATGCTGGCGGTGACTTTGGTCCTGACTTTGGTGGTCACGCCCTGGCTCATTTCGCTGGGTCGAAGCATTGATTTCGTTCCCCGCACTCCCGCGCCTCCCGTCATGCCGCGCTTCTGGGCTCTGCATGGCGCCTACACGGGGCTGGATGGGGTAAAGTTTCTGGCCGGTCTCGTGCTGCTCATCCGTTGGATCCTTGCCCGTTAGATCGTATCTTCCATTTTCTGCCGAGTCAGTCGTGTTTGCGGCGAATGGCGGTCTTTGTCGCAGCACAGGAGGACGGGGCTGCTTCTGGTGGAGATGCTTTATGGGGTCACGGCGCTGGCCGCGCGTCCTGGCGGAGTTCTAGCTGTGGTTGAGGTGTAAGGAATCCAAACTTCCATTGGTCCCGGAATGCGATTCGCCCAGGCGTAATAGGGAATGAACGTCAGGTCGATTTCCCTGCCTGCTGGGGCCAAGGGGCGCTCCAGGGCTTCATACAATGGCAATTGCGAAAACGTCTTCGCTGTCACCACGCCCTTATGATGCAAAACCACTACTCCCCCGAGGATCCCCGGCTGAAACTCGGCTGTGAATCCCTTGCCCGGATCGGCGCCCAAGGGCAGCGAGACATCAAAGATGGACTGACGCTCGGTCAGGTCCAGGTGTTCCAGGCAATAGACCAGCGGCCCCCGCTGCACGGCGACCCTTCCCAAGTCCTCCCGCACGCGAGGGTTGGCGGCGATCACGCGCGGGGTCGTATCGAATTGCACGCGGATGGAGTCGCCGGGCTTCCAGACGCGCTGGATGGCGAAGTATTCACCTGGCTTTGGTGTGCCAGGAGCCGGCTTTCCCCCAATAGTGACAGTGGTCTTGCGCGACCACGCGGGGATCCTCAGGAAGACACTGAATTCCGAGGGCGCAGCCGGGGTGACGGTCAGCAGCACCTCGCCTTCCCACGGATACTTGGTTTCCTGGTGGAGTTCCAAGTCACCGCCGCCTTCCAGATGCCAGTGGAGGGTGGAAGTGTGATAGAGGTTCACATAGACGCCTGCGGGGCCCGTGGCGTAGATGTAACCGGGGATCGCCGCGAACGTGCGTTCCAGATTGGGCGGGCAGCAGGTTGTGTCGTACCACGGATGGCGGATGTCTTCATCGCTGCGGGCCTCCAGCGGGTTCCGATAACAATAGAGGGTTCCGTCCAATGACATTCCGGAGTTGATGCCGTTATAGAGGGCTCGCTCCATGACGTCCGCATAACGGGCCTTCCCCGTGGCCAGCAGCAGGCGCCAGTTCCACATGAAGTTGGCGATGGCGGCACAGCTCTCGGCATAGGCGCTTTCGTTCGGAAGATCGTAGGCCAGGCCGATGGATTCGCCCGCCGCTTGTGAGCCCACGCCCCCGGTGATGTACATCTTGCGCTCCACCAGGTCTTGCCAGAGGCGATCCAGGGCCGCGCGGTAATCGGTATCGCCGGTCTCGAGGTAATAGTCGGTTGCCCCGCTGCACGCGTAGAGGGCGCGTACCGCGTGACCCTCCATCTCCCGCCGTGCGACGAACGGGATGCCGCTGAACATGTACCGCACCTGGTCGTCGCTCAATTGCAGCCGCAGGCGCTCACCGTTAAAGAGATAGCCGGCGAAATCCAGATAGCGCTTGTCGCCGGTGGTGCGATAAAGCTCCACCAGGGCCATCTCCAATTCGGGATGTCCGGTGAGAGCGGGCGACTTATCGGGGCCGAATTTCTCAACCACGTAGTTGGCGTACTTGATGCCGGCATCTAGCAATTTGCGGTTTCCGTTGGCGCGGTAACAGGCGATTCCCGCCTGCAAGAGGTGGCCCAGGCAATAGAGCTCGTGGCTGCGGTACATCTCGGTGAAGCGGAGCTTGGCCCGGTCGCCGACGTAATAGGTGTTGAGGTAGCCAGAGGGCTCCTGCGCGGCAACCACTACGTCCACTAGCGTGTCGAGCTTGGCGCGCAGTTCCGGCCGGTCCTCCGACTGCAGCACGTTGGCTGCGGCTTCCATCCATTTGTAAACATCGGAATCCGTGTAAAGTGGCCCCTGGCGCTCGGCGGCTTGGCCGCCCGCGAGGCGGCGGAAGTTGTCCACCCGTCCGTGATCTTCCAGCAGCTCGAGCAGCGTGGGAATGCTCTTTTCGACATTGGTTTTCATTCGCAGGGACCAGAACCCGCCCCCGATCTTGATTGCCCGGATGGGAACCGAGTGCAATTGGGCCGAAGGGCTCGAGGCATCATTGACAATTCCCTGCGCGCGCCACGCCTCGTCCTTGGATTGCGCCCTCGCACCGCTTTGAACGAGCAAACATAGAATGACAAAGCAGAATGGGAATTTGCCTAGAGGCAGCATTTGGATTGTCCCTTGAAGCGTGGTCGCCTCGCTTCGAGAGCGAAATTATAACAGCCGATGCCGGACGCCTACCAGCCACGTGAGGAAACACGCCGTCCTGTCGCCGCGCTTGACAGAATTCCCCCCGGATGGCACGATGGAAAATTGAGGTCGCTGCGAGTTCCACGCAGAGTGGGCTGTCGGCGGCCAACGGTTTCAGCTTCAAATTTGAGCTGCCGAAGTGGCGGAATTGGCAGACGCGCTACATTCAGGGTGTAGTGCCCGTCAGGGCGTGGAGGTTCGAGTCCTCTCTTCGGCACCATCAGAATACAGTAGGCACAAGGCAGCAAGCGGCAGGCAGTGCGTTCACGCAAACGCGGAGGCTTGGAAAGTTATCACCAGAGCCGCATGAATAAAGGTTGCACGCCACGCGAGGCAATATATCCTGCCAGAGAAAGTCGGAATCCTAAGACGAGAATGACGGATAATCGGATTTCCGCGCTTCACGGCTTCAGCCGGGGATTTCAAGAGAGCACCTGATGCGCGAGTTTCCTTCCCAGCAAGCCATCCTCAAGGTCTTCGAGCAGAACCCCGATAAGACGTTTCGGCTCCGCGAGCTTGTGCTGGAACTGGGTTTGCGGTCCAGCCAGGCCCGTGAGCTGAAGCACGCGCTCAAGGACCTCGCGCGGGGCCGGAAGATTGCCTGCTTGAAGAAGAGCCACTTCGCCCTCGCGCGCAAGGACCACCCGGCCGCGGGCCTGCACCTGCCGGGCCGCTCGGGACTCCTCGCTACGGCGGGGCCAGGCAGTAGCGAAGCGAGCCGAGGTTCGCGCCCGTCCAGCGTGGTTTCTGGGCGTCTGATCGGGCACCGCGACGGGTTCGGCTTCGTAGTGTCCGATGTCCCTCTCGCGGACACCGATCTCGATATTTTTATTTCCCCGGACGGCATGGGCTCGGCCCTCCACGGCGACCGCGTCGAGGTGCAGGTGCTGCGCTCCAAGGCGGACGGCCGTCTGGAAGGACGCATCCTGCGGGTCACGGAGCGCGCGCAAAGCACCGTGGTGGGGCAGTTCCACTGTGGCCCTCGCTATAACTACGTTGCGCCATACGACCATCGCATTCCCGTGGAAATCGTGATTCCGCGCGGCCAGGAGTGGCCGAGCGAGGAAGCGAGTGTGGAAGGCCAGGAAGGCAGTGGGTTTCCTCATCCTCGGCAGGCGGGGGCGAGGCTTCCAACCCGGCATCGGCAATTTGGCGGCGAATCGGAAGGCAAGGCCGCCGCATTGCGTCCCCAAACTCGACTGAGCGTTCGGGAACTGGACGGCCTCATCGTGGACGTTGAAATCACCAGCTTTCCCCGCCCGGGTCAACTGCCCCGCGGGCGATTGATCGAAATCCTGGGGCGCCGCGATGAGTTCGGCGTGGACGTAGAGATCGTGATTCGCAAGTTCCACTTGCCGCACCGCTTCCCCGCCGAGGTCCTGGCCGAAGCAAGCGCGGCGCCGCAATACCTTTCCGAGTTCGAACGCGAAGGCCGGCGCGACTTCCGCGGCCTGCCCATCGTCACTATCGACGGCGAAACCGCCAAAGACTTTGACGACGCGGTGTACGTGGAGCGAATGCCTTCGGGCAACTACCTGCTCCAAGTCCACATCGCGGATGTGGCCCACTACGTTCGGCCCGGCACACCGCTCGACCGCGAGGCCCGCTTGCGCGGAACGTCCGTTTATTTCCCCGACCGCGCCGTGCCCATGTTGCCGCTAGAACTTTCCAACGGGATTTGCAGCCTCAATCCCCACGTCGACCGGCTGGTGATGTCCGCACTGATGGAATTTGATCCCCAGGGGCGCATGGTCGAGTACGAGCTGCTGCCCGGCATCATTCGCAGCGCGGAACGCATGACCTACACGGCGGTGCGCGACGTCCTGGCCGGAGAGCCCGCCGCCTGCCGGCGCTACGCCGCGCTAGTTGAGAATTTTAAGCGGATGGAAGAACTCGCGCTGATCCTGACCCGGCGGCGCGAAGCGTGCGGCTCCATCGACTTCGACCTCCCCGAGCCTCTCATTGAGTTCGACGAATACGGGCGCATGATTTCGATTTCGCGCTCGGAGCGCAACATCGCCCACCGACTCATCGAGGAATTCATGCTGGCCGCCAATCAGGCCGTGGCGGGATACCTGGAGGACCAGGGTATTCCCTCCCTTTATCGCGTCCACGAAAAACCTGATCCCAAAAAGGTCCTGGAGTTTGAGGAAATCGCCGCCACGTTTGGATACTCGCTGGGGGTGGAGTTTCCCGCCGCGCGCCGCCTCAGCGTGGGCAAGCTGGATAAACGCGACCGCTATCCGCGTTTTGTGGAGACTCCGGAAGCCGGCGAGCTGAAAATCACACCCTTTCACTACCAGAGACTGACCAAACGGCTGGAAGGCAAACCCGAAGAACACATTCTTTCCTACCTCATGCTGCGCTCGCTCAAGCAGGCGCGTTATTCGGAGGAGAATTTGGGCCACTTCGCGCTGGCCATGCCGACCTATACGCACTTCACCTCGCCCATTCGCCGTTACCCCGACCTCATCGTGCACAGAGTCTTGAAGGCGGCGCTGGCGAGCGCTGGCGGGCGGGCGCGCGCGGCGGCGGACGGCAGTTCTAAGGGGCGGCTGCAAATTCGCGCTGGCAAGCCGTCAGGGGTCGGGCGAATCTCGCCCCCGTTCCGCCCGCAGGATCACGCCCCGGCAGTGTCTCTTCCCGGCGGAACGTTCATACTTCCCCAGGAGCTCCACGCTCTTGCTTTGGCTACCTCCGACGCGGAGCGCCGCGCCGCGGACGCGGAGCGCGAACTCATCGAATGGAAGAAGGTTTCCTTCATGGCCCAGCACGTGGGCGACGAGTTCGACGCCCTCATCATCAGCCTGACCAAGCATGGGTTCTTCGTGGAGCTGACGGACCTGTTTGTGGAAGGCTTTGTGGCCCTCGCGAATCTGGGCGATGACTACTACGTGTACCGCGAGCGCCTGCGCGCCATCGTCGGCCAGCACACCCAGCGCGCCTTTCACCTCGGCGACCGCGTGCGGGTGCGATTGGACCGCATCGACCAGGAGGGCAACAAACTGGAGTTTTCCCTGGTTGAGTAACACGTCCAGAGTCCAGACCGGGCTATACGCCGCGACCTTGATGGTTGTGGCGGTCGTCCATCGGCTGTTCCGGCATCAGACGGCCCCAAGACTGTTGGGGACCATTCCGACATCCCGGTATCGCAGACCGCCGCCGCACACGAATCTTCAATCACCGACGCCGCTAGGTAACCTACACACCCGCCAAGCCGTCTGACACTGACGGGAGCGGCGATGCCCTCGGAAACGCACTGACCCAGGTGAAGGACACAACCCAACTGATCCGGTTGCCTGAAGCGCTGGGTTCGGCCAGCGACAGTCCGGACGCTCGCGCCCGGTGGTGCTGCGCGCGCCTGGAGGAAGGGCACATTCTCTTTTTCCCCCAGACGCCTTTCGATCTCCCGCAGGAGGCGATCCAATTCCTTCTCAGCCAGGGGCAGAGCGGCGTCTGGTATCACAAGAACATCGCCTACCGTCCCGCGCAGGACCGGCTCACGGGCTATGCGGGGGGCGGCGCTGACGCGGTGGCCAAGTTGCACGATGTCCTGCGCAGCTATTCCCAGCGAGTCATCGCTTTCGCCGCCGAGTGGTTGTCTCCTTATGCCCTGCGCTGGCGAGTGGACTTTGCCAGCTTCCGTCCTCAGCAGGAGCGGGGCCGCGCGCTCCGCCAGCGCGCCCGCAACGACCTGCTCCACGTGGACTCGTTCCCCACCCGGCCCTCGAACGGCGACCGCATCCTGCGCGTCTTTACCAACATCAATCCCCGCGAACCGCGCGTCTGGATCACCTCCGACACGTTTGAGGGCTTGGTGGAGCGCTTTGCCGGGGCCGGCATGCCCATCCCCAAAGGGTTATCGAGTCCCGAGCGAATCTTGCGGAAATGCGCCCAGGCCGCGGGGCTGCGCAGCTTGGCTCGCTCGCCCTACGACGCCTGGATGCTGCGCTTCCACCATTTCCTTAAGGCGCAGGATGATTTTCAGCGTAGCAGCCCGCGCTCGCAATGGGAGTTCCCGCCCCACGGCACCTGGATCGTCTTTACTGATATGGTCAGCCACGCCGTCCTCTCCGGCCAGCACGCGCTGGAGCAGACCTTCGTTGTCGCCAAGGACTCGCTGGTCCTCCCCGAAAAGGCCCCGATCAGGGTTCTCGAACGCCTCGCCGGCTGCGCACTTACTCTTTAGCCTGGTGACGCCCCGATGGATCGGGGCGGTTCGTGCCAAGACCCCCACCAGCGAGCCGCAGACGTAAAGAGCACGTCCGTGGCGTTTTGTAGGGGAGCCCTCTGGGCTCCCGTGGGGAGGGCGGAGCCCTCCCCTACCTGCTCGCTTCTTAGGCGTGATTTCGTCCAAACTAACGAGAGAATCTGTTCGTATAGCAGGCTGAGGAGAAAACGCCTGAAACCCGTCACCCTGAGCAACCAGACCGAGATGATTCGCGAAGTTTACCCTGAGCGGCCAGTGCGAGATCCTTCGCGGAGTTTACCCTGAGCTCTCAGTGCGAGATCCTTCGCTTCGCTCAGGATGACACGCGAAGGGCTCAGGATGACACGCGAAGGGCTCAGGATGATCCGTCAGCCGACGGAAAGGGCTCAGAGCGAGATTCTTCTCCCGCCGCTGCGGGATCAGAATGACATTCTAATCGAAGGGGAAAGAAGGAGACCCACATGAATATCCTCAAACATCACGCCACATTAATTCTGGCTGCGGCGCTGCTCGCCCTTGGCGCGGCCTTTCCCGCCTCGGCCGCGGAAGGCCGATTCGAGCGCACGCTGCAGGTCACAGGCCCCGTTGAACTGGAGGTTCGCACCGGCTCGGGTTCCATCGACGTCCGCACGGGCGACGCCGCCACGGTGCTCGTGGTGGGGACCATTCGAACCTCAGGGAAGTGGTCGGGCGGCGACGATGCCGAGAAGAAAGTGCGCTATCTCGAGTCCAACCCGCCCATCGAGCAGCACGGCAACATCATCAATATCGGCCACATCGAGGACCACGCGCTGGAGCACAACGTCTCCATCAGCTACGAAATTGTGACGCCGCAGGCGACGCGCCTGCACTCCGGGACCGGCTCCGGCCCGCAGACGATCGAGGGCGTCCAAGGTCCGCTCGATGCCTCCTCGGGCTCCGGCAACTTGCGCATTGCGAGGATCGGCGATGAGGTGAAAGCCTCCACCGGCTCCGGGCGCATCGAGCTGAATGGCGTGCAGGGCAGGGTGCAGGCCGCCACGGGCAGCGGCACCATCCGCGCTCTCGGTGTGGCCGGCGGCTTGCGCGCCTCGACCGGCAGCGGGGACGTGACGCTGGAGCAGACCGTCCCCGGCGACGTCGAGGTGAGCACGGGCTCGGGCAACATCGAGCTCCGGGGCGTGCATGGCGAGGTCCGGGCGCAAACCGCCAGCGGAAATATCAGCGTGGAAGGCGAAGGTACCGGCTCCTGGAAACTTGGGACGGCCTCGGGCGGCATCACTGTGCGCCTGCCCGCCAAACAGGGGTTTACTCTCCGCGCCGAGAGCGTGAGCGGCAGCATCCACACCACTCGGGAAATCACCGTCCAGGGCACGCTGGGCAATCACAGGCTGGAAGGGAAGGTAGGCGACGGCGCGTTCCTGCTGGAGGTCAGCACCGTCTCGGGACCAATTCGGATCGAGTAGGGCCGAGCGGCGCTCGGCCCCGCCGCCAAATGATGGCCTCCGCATGCGCGGGGCCGCATGACGGGGCGATGAGGGAAAGGCGAACCGCGCTCGGCCCTGCGCCGGCCGACGGATCCTCACCGCCGCTAATGGGTTTTCAAGGACTTCGGCGGTCATCCCGAAGCTTCGGGACCGCCGCTACAGCCCACAGGGCCGCGTCCCTTAAGAACCTGTCACAAGATCAACAACCTCTCGCAAAGGCGCGAAGGCGCAAAGCCCTTATCTGCTCAGCGCCTTCGTCGGAATCGCCTGAACCCTTCGACAATCAGCATCCGCATGAGCACCTGATAAGGGAGCCCACGCGCCCTGGCTTCACTCTTCAGTTGATCGATTAATTCCGGGTCGAGTGCCACAGAGGTCGGCCGCTTCCGAGGGCCCCGACCTTTTTTCATCGCAGCCCTGATCTTTTTGGGTTCAAACGTGACCTGACGATACCCGGATTCACTCTTGACGTACTGAGTCATAGAATTTCCTCTCCCTGCGGTTCATCGGGCGCGCCGATATCACCCTGATCTTCCCGTTTCGAATCGTGAACCCAATGAATAGCGCCTTCGCCTCGGGGGTTTCCCCCAGGACCGCATACCGTGGTTCTGAGCAGTAGGGCTCGACCTGCTCCCCGAGGGGCGCAAATCGGCGCGCCGAGAAGACCTCTTCGGCCTCCCGGCACGTGACCCCATGCTTCTGAACGCTTTTGGTGCGGTTTCCCACGTCCCACTCGAAGCTGAACGTTTCGAGAGCGAAGAGCCAGTCCCAAAGCCATTGAACGAATCGAAACTTCGCCAAGAGTATAGTGTATCACACTATCTCACCGTCGAGAGAAGCCCCGCGCACAGGCGACGTCAAATCCAATCGCACCCGTTCTGTTTGCAGGAGGTCACGCGCAGGGTCACGGAGCAGAGATGGGCCTGGTTGGCGCCCCCGCTTGCCACACAGCAGAGAGCTTTTCGGTGTTGCGGATATTCTCGAGGGGGTTAGCGTCAAGCACCAGGAAATCCGCCTGCTGGCCGGGCTCGAGTGTGCCGACCCGATACGCGCGGCCAAGAAATTTCCCTGCCTGGCCTGTCGCCGCGACAATGGCCTGCATGGGCGAAAGTCCTGATTCGACCATCAATTGCAATTCGCGGTGCTCGAAGTAGCCCTGAAAGCGCAGGGGCGGCCCGGCATCGGTGCCTAGCCCGATGCGCACGCCCGCGTCGATCAGGGTCTTGAGGTTTCGCTTGCCCATCTCAAGCGCGGCGCGATAGCGGGGCAGGTCCGGGTTGGCGGCGAACTTGTCCCGAAACGGCGCGCTCTCCAGGGTCGCCAGCACGGTGGGCGCGAGTCCCGCCTGGAAGAAAGGGTCGCGCAACCACTCCGGCCCGTCCGCGTAGGCAAAGGTCGATTCATCACGGACGAGCGTCGGAATGTAAATCACGCCGCGGGCTTTGAGCGCGTCAATGAGTTCGCGGTCCACCGGCAGGTTGCGGACGCTGTGGCCCAAGGCGTCGACGCCGGCTTCCACCAGCCCCTTGGCGTCGGCCAGATAAAAAACGTGGGCCACCACGCGCAGCTTGTGGCGATGCGCTTCCGCGATAATGGCGCGATAGATCTCCGGGCGCATTTTGGGCAGGCGGCCGAAATCATCGTCTACCCACATTTTGACGAAGTCCGGATGATGCGCCGCCAGCTCGCGCACTTGGGCCTGAGCCTGCTCGACAGTCTGGGGGCGATAGCGGTCGGTGATGCCCACGCCGGGCGGGAAGCCGCCGACCACGCCGAAGCCGCGTCCGGCCGTGAGGAAGTGCGCCCCGGGAAGCTTTCCCGCGCGCTGCTCGTCGCGCAATTCGTATATCGGGTCTTCATCGGTGCCCAGGCAAACCACCGTGCCCACGCCATAGGCCAGCAGCCTTTCGAGTTGCGCTCGGATGTTTTCCGTGGTGTAACTGCCCGGCGCGGCTTCCAGGCCGTTGCGCGTCTGCCCCAGGTGCGTGTGGAGATCAATCAGCGCCGGCATCAGCGTCTTCCCGCGCAGATCGAGCTCCTTCGCGCCTTCGGGAATCTTCACCGCGCCGGACTTGCCCACGGCGCGAATCCGGCCGCCTTCGATGACCACCACGGCGTTCTCGATGGGCTGCCGGCCCGTGCCGTCAATCAGCCGCGCGCCACGCACGACGATCGCGTTTGACGCCGAGCGGGCAGTCGCCAGGCCGGGAAGAAGCATCAGCGCCAGCAAGACCTCGAGCCGTCGGTTCATGGGAAGCCCCAAGAGAATATAGAGCAAATCGGAGAGAGTCGAAAGGTGAAAGTCGTTCAAATTGACACTGCCTTTGGCAAGGCGTAGCATCATGGCGTTATGCCCCGAGCTGGACGGAACGGCCGCCAATTCGAAATTGCCTGCCCGAATTGCGGCGCGAAAATCGCCGTGGATGCAGAACTGGGCAAAGTCCTCCATCACGAGCCCCCTCCCAAATCAGCCAAAGCGCCGGACCTCGACCACGCCACCCAACTCCTGCAGAGAGAAGCGCAACGGCGCGAGGCCCTCTTCAAGCAGAGCGCCGAAGACGAGAAGGTCAAGTCGCAACTCCTGGAGCGCAAGTTCGAAGAAGCCTTCAAGAAGACCAAGGACGAGCCGATTGGCCCACCCCTCAAGGACATCGACTTGGACTGAGGGCGGAAACTGGGAATTAGAAATTGGAAACTAGAAACTGGAAACTGGGGGAAGGAAGCCGAAATATCTTCGCGACCTGCCTAATCTGTTTTTCGACGCAACCCTACCTGTGCTAAACTGGCGCGTCTCTGCTCATCCTCGGATCCAGAAACTTGGAGCGGCCGGCTTGGAGAAGATTGGGAAAATCCTTCCTTCGATTCTAAAGGGTCAGGTTCGACGCCCTCAGCCCCCTTTGATCGAGATCCTGGCGCCGCTCTGGCCGTGCGTGGCAGGCAAGGCGATGGCGGAGCACTGCCGGCCGGTGGCTTTCAACGAGGGAACGCTGACGCTCGCCACCGAGTGCCCCACGTGGAGGAGCCAACTGCAGCAAATGGCGGAGGAAATTCGGGCGGAGGTCAATAGTTACCTGGGTAGGCCGATCGTGAAGAAGTTGCGGGTCATGAAGGCAGGGCAACCCGGACTTGGCGAAGGCCGAGCCAGATGGGACGACGCTGCGGCGAGAGTGGTCCCCCCATTCGCGCGCAGACTTCGGGTTCCCCGCGCCAAACCTATCGGGCGGAGCCCGAAGCGGGTGAATTGATGGCCTTGACCGAGAAAGACGCGCAGTACGTGGCCGAGCTGGCCCACCTCGAATTGAGCGGGGAGGAGCTGAAGAAGTTTCTCCCCCAGCTCGATTCCATTCTGGAGTATGTCCAGAAGCTGAATGAGTTGGACACGACGCAGGTCGATCCGATGGCTCAAGTCACCTACCCTGCCGCAGAAAACCCCTCCTTACGCGCGGACCGGACGAAGAAAACCTTTGAGCAGGACGAGGCGCTCGCCAATGCCCCCGAGAAAGGGGCGGGCTCCTTCAAAGTGCCGCGCGTCATCGAGCGCGAGTGACCTAACAAGATATCTCCCGGTTCCGGTCTTCTCACGGCGGAGAGGGAGTCACGCCGAGCGCACGCGAGCGAGAGGCAGCAAGCTTCTATGGACCTGACTTCCCTAACCATCGACCAGATTCGCGACCATTTGGCGAGCCGAAAAGCCACGGCCGTTGATGTTCTCGAAGCGCATCAGGAGCGCATCAGGCAGAGGGATAAAGAGGTGCGCGCCTACCTTGCACTCTGTCCAGAGCGAGCCCTGGCGCAAGCCCGCAAGGTCGATCGGCAGGTCGCGGCGGGAGAGCCCCTGGGCCCGCTGGCGGGCGTGCCGATGGCCGTGAAGGACGTGATCCTGACCCGCGGGATCAGGACCACCTGCGCCTCTCGCATTTTGGAGAATTACCTTGCGCCTTATGACGCCACGGCGGTAGAACGGCTGGAGGCCGCTGGCGCGGTCATTGTGGGCAAGACGAATTGCGACGAGTTCGCAATGGGTTCTTCGACGGAAAACTCCGGTTTCTTCACTACCCATAACCCCGTTGACCTTACGCGCGTCCCGGGAGGTTCCAGCGGAGGCTCGGCAGCGGCGGTGGCGGCAAACCTGGCGGCCGCTTCTCTCGGCTCCGATACCGGCGGCTCGATTCGCCAGCCGGCCGCGCTCTGCGGCATCGTGGGGATGATGGGCACCTACGGGAGGGTGTCCCGCTTCGGGCTGGTGGCGTTCGCGTCGTCGCTCGATCACATCGGGCCTTTCGGGCGGTCGGTGCGCGATGTGGCCCTGGTGCTTGAAACCATCGCGGGGCGCGACCCGAAGGACTCGACCTCGGCCGCCGTGCCGGTGGAGGGCTACCAAGACGCGCTCAGGCGGAACGCGCGGGGAGTGCGAGTGGGCGTGCCGACGGAATACTTCAAAGGACTCAATCCGGAAATAGGCGATAACCTGCAAAAGGGAATTGACCTGCTGGCGAAAGAAGGATGCGCGGTGGTTCCCATCAGCCTGCCGCACACCGATTATGCCATCGCGTGCTATTACATCATCTGCACCGCGGAGGCCAGCTCCAACCTGGCGCGCTACGACGGCGTCCGTTACGGGTTCCGCTCCAGCGAGTATGCCGACCTGCGCGACATGTATCAGAAAACCCGCGACCGGGGATTCGGCCCGGAAGTGAAGCGGCGCATTCTGCTGGGCACCTATGTTTTAAGCTCCGGGTATTATGACGCTTATTATTTGAAAGCTCAGAGAGTCCGCACGCTGATCGCGCGCGACTTCGTCGAGGCCTTTGACGACGTGGACGTCATCGTAACCCCCACCTCTCCCATTCCCGCCTTCAAGCTGGGCGAACGTGTGGATGATCCGCTGCAAATGTATCTTGCGGACATCTATACGGTCACCGCCAGCCTGGCCGGCATTCCGGGCATCTCCGTGCCCTGCGGCAAGACGAAGGGCGAGCCTCGACTGCCGGTCGGGATGCAAATCTTTGCCAAACATTTCGACGAAGCCCGCCTGTTGCAAGTCGCGCACGCCTTCGAAAAGGCGGGCGGATTCGAGATCGCCTAATAACTCGCTAAGATTTGAACAGTGAACCGAATTTCTTCTTGGCCCTTGCGGCCGGGGAGGAAGGTTCAGAGCGAGCCATCAAGATGAGGTTGGGATAGAAGTAGTCGCAATAGTTGGCCGCTTCTTTATCGCGGACCCACTCAGCCCGCGGCTCGGAGCATTGGTTGTGTTTTCCGGGGTCGTAGTACTGGCAGTTGCGGCAGACGTGCAGGTCGGCGTCGCAGTTCGTGCAGGTGTCGCGTTTGCCCACCGGGCTCCCGGAGGGGTACGCGATCGTTTTGCCGCATTTCCAGCAGGAAAAAGTCATCAGTCATCAGTCGTCAGTTTTCAGTAAACCAGAATTGAACTCCTGCTCGCAGGCCAGCAGTCAGTTGTCGATTATTTCCACTGACAACTGACTACTGACCACTGACGACTGTTATTGCGTTCGCGCCTCGTCTTCGTCGGCGAGTTCAGCCGCCACTCCGGGGGCCGGGGTGCCGGCCAGCGCGACTTCAACAGGCGCCGGCGCTTCGGGAGGCGGCAGCTCGACTTCGGTGAGCAGCTTAAAGTTGCGGTAGCGTTCGAGCCCCGTCCCGGCCGGAATCAGCCGGCCCATGATGACGTTTTCCTTCAACCCGCGCAGGTGGTCCACGGCGCCGCGGATGGAAGCCTCCGTGAGGACGCGCGTGGTCTCCTGGAAGGAAGCCGCGGAGATAAAGGAATCCGTAGCCAGCGAAGCCTTGGTGATGCCGAGCAGCAAGGGCCTGCCCACGGCGGGCTTGCCATCCTTCGTCTTGGCGCGTTCATTCTCCTCGCGGAACTTGAACTTGTCCACCTGCTCGTCAAGGAGGAACTCCGTGTCTCCGACCTCCTCGACTTTCACCCAGCGCATCATCTGCCGCACGATGACCTCGATGTGCTTGTCGTTGATGTTGACGCCCTGGAGCCGGTAGACCTCCTGGATCTCATCGACGAGGTACTTCTGGAGCTCCTTCTCGCCCAGCACGGCCAGGATATCGTGGGGATTGCGCGGGCCGTCCATGAGGGGTTCGCCGGCCTTGACGCGCTCGCCTTCCTGTACGGAGACGTGCACGCCCCGGGGCAGCAGGTACTCTTTCGGCTCGCCGCGGTCGGGCGTCACGACGATCTTTCGCTGGCCCTTCACGATGTCGCCGTATTGCACGACGCCATCGATTTCCGTGATGACCGCGGGCTCGTGGGGCTTGCGCGCCTCGAAGAGTTCCTGGACGCGCGGCAGGCCGCCCGTGATGTCCTTGGTCTTGGTGGTTTCGCGCGGGATCTTGGCCAGGACGTCGCCCGCATTGAC
>Ga0187771_10000510_pt1 | contig 24285 bp, 19 predicted proteins | sample 0116_SJ02_MP15_1_FD_133139 | JGI IMG/M metagenome (GOLD analysis project Ga0187771, IMG submission 133139) | Tropical peat soil microbial communities from peatlands in Department of Meta, Colombia - 0116_SJ02_MP15_10_MG | ecosystem: Environmental > Terrestrial > Soil > Wetlands > Peat | place... | reverse complement strand
ATGATGGTCGAGAGGCGGTGGGCGATCACGAAACTCGTTCTGCCCTGCATGAGTGCATCGAGGGCCTTCTGGACCTCCCGTTCCGATTGGGTATCGAGCGACGAGGTGGCCTCATCAAGGATGAGGATTGGCGCGTCTTTAAGCAGGGCGCGTGCAATCGCGATTCGCTGGCGCTGACCGCCCGAAAGTTTGACGCCCGATTCTCCAATGATGGTATCGTAGCCGTGCGGAAGGGCTTGGATGAAACCGTCTGCGTAGGCGGAGCGGGCAGCTCGGACTACGTCATCGAAGGAACGGGTCGTATTCCCGTAAGCGATATTGTCTTTCACCGTATCGTTAAACAGGATTGTCTGCTGGGTGACGATAGCCGTCAGTGAACGAAGTGATTCGATCGAGAGGTCACGCAGGTCCCGGCCATCGATGCAGATGGACCCGCCGCTCACATCATAGAACCGAGGGAGAAGGTTCACAAGCGTGGTTTTCCCTCCACCGCTCTTCCCCACAATCGCTACGGTCTCGCCAGCTCTGACACTAAGATCGATGTCCTGGAGGATCATCTGGTCCTCATACTTGAATGAGAGGTTCTTGAAATCTATGGTCTTGAATTGACGCGGAGCGCTGACCGCGCCTACACGGTTCTTGATCTCAGGTTGGGTATCCAGCACAGCAAAGATGCGTTTGGCAGCAGCTACGCCGTCCTGTACCGTGTTGTTTGTGCCGTTTAGATCCCGGAGTGGTCGGTAGAAAAGCACCAATGCGGTCATGAACGAGAAGAAGTCTCCCACCGTCATCGTTCCGTTGGCAATATAATAGAGACCGAAGAGAATTACAAGAGACATCCCGAATATCGAGATCGATTCCATGACCGGATGGGAAATCGCACCGGTCTTAATAGAACTCATGAGCGAGTTAAATAGGTCATGGTTCTTCTCCCGGAAACGCTTGCTCTCATAGGCCTCCATGCCGAATGCCTTCACAATGCGGATACCGCTGATGGTTTCGTGCAGGTGCGTGGTGAGCGCACCCATCTGTTCCTGCATGCTGGTGCTGGCTTTTCTGAATCGCTTGCTAAACTTTGATAAGGCGATGCCGGCAAAGGGCATAACGATCATCATGAATGCGGCGAGGCGCCAGTTGAGGTAGAAGATATATACGACAAGCGCGGCCATGGTCAGTATTCCCTGTACAAGCGTGGACGGCGCCTTGGTAAGTGCTCCCTGGACCAGGTTTACGTCATTGACAATATGTGAAATAATGGTCCCTGTCGGGGTTTTGGTAAAATATGAAAAAGACAGGGATTCGATGTGCTCGTACAATTGATCGCGGATATCATTCACAATTTTTTGCCCGATCCACCCCATCATATAATCCCTAGCATAGGCCGCAGCGCCCTTCAGGATCGTAACGATTACAAGTGCGGGTGGCAACAGCAGACCGAGCTTCATGTTTTTTGCCAGAATCACTTTGTCCAGCACAGGTTTGACGAGGTAGGCCTGTGCGGAAATCATCGCGCTCGTAAGCACCATGAAGACGGCGGACCAGCCGAGTCTGGCTTTATACGGCTTGAGATAGGTTAAAAGTCTTTTATAAATTTCCATGATTTGTTCATCAGGTGCCTGCGAGCAGTTCCCTGACCACCGAGGCGGCCCTCTTTGACGCACCTGGTTCACCCAATCGCGTTTTCATTTCAGCGAGGTCGGCACGGATCCTAGTATAGTAGACCGGATCTGTCAACATTGAGGTCACGGCATCAGCAATTTTATCCGGTGTTACGTCGTCCTGGATCAGCTCCGGTACGATGCGCCTGCCTGCGACGATGTTGACGAGGCCTATATGGTCCACATTGATGAAACGTCTACCGATGAAATACGACAATGGCGATACCCGATACATGATTACCATGGGAACCCCCATAAGGCCTGTTTCTAGTGTTGCAGTTCCCGATGCCACCAAGGCCGCGTCTGAAGCTTTGAGAACATCGTATACTCTACCCTCTACAATGCGTAACGGAACTCCGGCTTGGCCCGTGAAAGCAAGGACAAATTCTCGGTCCAGCGTGGGAGCAATAGGAAGAATGAATTGGAGGTCAGTGAACCGGCACGAGAGTATCCGTGCTGCACCGAGCATATCCGGCAGCAGATGAATGATCTCGGACCTCCTGCTCCCCGGCAGCAGTGCCACTGTCCTTCGATGAGCATCAATACCGAGATCGTTTCTCGCCTGTAACACTGTCAGGTCCGATTTCACCACATCCATGAGCGGATGCCCGACGAATCGGACGTCAACACTTTCTTTCTCGTAGAGCAGAACCTCGAAGGGGAATACGACAATAATAGCCTTGACCAGTCCGGCGATCGTCTTGATCCTTTTCTTGCGCCAAGCCCATACCTGCGGGCTTATGTAATACAAAACTGGAATTCCTATCTTCTTCGCTGCCTTTCCCAGCAAGATGTTGAAATCAGGGAAGTCTATGAGAATCAGCAGGTCAGGGCGTTCGTACCGCATAAAATTCTTCAGCATGACGTAAACCCTGCGGATAGCTCCTATATGGGTCATAACCTCCGTTAGGCCTACGACTGAAATCTCCGAGGCATCGGCCAAGATATGCACCCCGGCTTCCTTCATCCGAGCGCTGCCAACGCCATACAATGCCAGCGACGGGTCTTGCTTCTGGATCTCCCGTGCAAGGTTCGCACCATGTAGATCGCCGGACGCTTCACCGGTCATGATCATGATCTTTTTCATGCTACTTTTCTATTTCCGGGTCCCGCCTCAAGACCACAATCTTAGAGTGCCTTCTTGACTGCCTCAGCGACTTGTGCGATCTGGTCTTCCTTCAATTCAGGATACATGGGCAGCGACAGTACTTCCTGTGCCGCCCGTTCCGCTACAGGTAGGCTGCCGGGCTTAATACCCAGGCTTTTATATGCCGTTTGCAAATGGAGCGGAATAGGATAGTAGATCATCGATGAAGTTACTTTTCCCGCGTCTAATTTTTGTTTTACAATGTCCCTGTTTTTGACCCTGATCGTAAATTGATGAAAAACATGTTTCGAATTCTTCAGTACCATTGGTAACTGGATGCCCCCGGCGGAAAGGTGCGTGGCATAAATCGCGGCATTGGCAATGCGCTTTGCGTTGTATTCATCGATTCGTTTGAATTTGATTCGCAGGATAGCAGCCTGGATTTCGTCAAGCCTGCTGTTGAACCCAATCTCATCATGAAAATAACGTACATGGCTTCCATGGTTCCGCAGGCTCTGCAGATGTTCTGCCAGATGAGAATCATCGGTAATTACCATGCCACCGTCGCCGTAGCAGCCTAGATTTTTGCTCGGGAAAAAGCTGAAGCATCCCATATCGCCGAATGTTCCCGTCTTTGAACCTCTATATTCGGCACCAAATGACTGGGCACAGTCCTCGATGACCATCACATTATGTTTTTTCGCGATATCCATAAGTCCGTCCATGTCAACAGAATGACCGTACAGATGGACCGGAATTATTGCTCTCGTTCTTGCGGTCATTGCTGCTTCAAGTTTCGTATGGTCCATATTAAAGGTATCGGGACGTATGTCTACGAATACCGGCACGGCGCCAACATACGAAATCGCTTCTGCGGTTGCTATAAATGTGAAAGGCGTCGTAATCACTTCGTCGCCCTGCTTGATGCCCGCAGCTAGCAGGGCGAGGTGCAAAGCGTCCGTTCCTGAAGCCACTGCCACCGCATGCTTGACCCTGTGATACCGGGCCACGTCCTCTTCAAGTGCTTTGCCATGGGGTCCGAGTATAAAATTGGTGCTCTTCAGAACCCCAAGGACTGCGCTAGTAATCTCATCTTGAATTTCTTCGTACTGGATCTTTAAGTCGACCATGGGTACCGGCATGCGTGTATTGCTCCCTTGCCATGTTCATTGATATACAATGTTCGTGGTATCATGCTATCGGAATAAAATCTGTAACTCTTTTGGTGATCGTCTCGGTGATCATTCCGGCAATGGCGAGTGCACGACGCCCCTCTCTGCCCGAGACCAAAGGTCTTTCCCCGGATTGAACGCTATGGATGAAACCATGAATTTCTTCATTCAGCGTATCACAGCGGTCTGCGGAGATGTCCTCGGCAATCAGTTCGGTGCCGGCACCACTCCCCCGGTGTGATACCGTTGCTTTTTGAGTCTGGTAATCAGAAACATACATGCCCTCGCTGTCAAACACACGGAGTATGCGCTTTTTCTCGTCTGAGACCCTGCTTGCGGTGATATCAGCAACGCAGCCGTCTTGGAACACGATACGGGCTGTCGCAATATCGATCTCCCGGGTAATGACCGATGCGCCTGCCGCGCAGAGAGCCTTCGGCTTCGAGCCGGCAAGGTCGGTAACGATGTCGAGATCATGGATCATGAGGTCAAGCACGACATTCACGTCCGTGCAGCGGGTTGTAAAGGGAGCAGCCCGCTCCGCCGTCATATACTGCGGCGAGGAGATCCTCCCCTTTATCGCGGTAACCGCTGGGTTGAACCGCTCGATATGTCCGACCTGAAGGATCAGGCCTTTGCGGGATGCAATCCCGATAAGCTCATCAGCCTGATCTAGTGTGACGGTAATGGGTTTCTCGATCAGGACGTGGACCCCGTGATCGAGAAACAACTTTGCCACAAGGTAGTGGAGCGCGGTAGGAACGACAACGCTCACTGCATCAACCAGCCCAAATAAATCTTTGGGGTCATCGAAGGCCCTGGTGTTCAGCTTTTTTGCTACCGCTGTGCATCGGTCGTGATCTGCATCAGCGACACCGATAAGGGAGACTTCCGGATGTGAGGCATACTTTTCAGCATGAAACCTGCCAAGATACCCGACGCCGATGATGCCGACTTTTACCCTGCTCATTCTCGATTCTCACTGGTTACCGACAGCGACAATTGCAATGCCGTGCTTGTCCGCCTCTAATGCAACGTGTTCCCGGTCAAAGATGATGGTCTTTCGTGCCTCAATAGCGAGGCAGCTCGCTTTCACTTCCAGCATCGTCTGAATGGTCTGCATCCCTACAGCCGGCAAATCGAACCGAAGGTCCTGTTGCGGTTTACAAATTTTTATGACGACTGCACCCTGTCCGCAAAGACTTCCGCCACGGCGAATGGCCTCGTCGGTCCCTTCTATAGCTTCAACCGAGAGTATTGCCTGATCTTTCACAACCACGGTCTGGCCGATATCCAATTTGCCAATCTCCTTGGCGATATGCCAGCCGAACTCAATATCTTTCTGCTCATCCTTGGACGGCTTTCGCTTTGTCAAGACGCCCGCGGCTGTCAATAGATTGTCAAGATAGAGCGTTGATTCCCGAACGGTGATGCCTTCCGACTCCAGCTCAGCTGCCACGGCGCGGAGGATCGAATCGTCCTTTTTGTAGAGCATTCTGGCTAAAAGCGCAGCTCCGCGCATGTCCGGCATCCCGCCGCGAAACAAGCGGGTCTTCTTTATTCCGCCTGCCATCAAAACATCGTGAACGCCTTGTTCTTTGAACACAGAAATGAGTTTGCCGAGCTGGCCGACCTTGATCCAGAAGATACCGTCAACCCACTGCGCAAGCTCAGGAAGTGTTTCTCCTTCGTGGGCTACCGCAATGACCTGCAGCCCCTTCTCTTTTGCGGCACGCGCAAAGGCGATCGGAAACGTTCCATTACCGGCAATCAAGCCAATCTTATTCATTGGTATAACGATCTGCATTTCTACGTTCTAGCGGGTTATGCCACGTTTGGAGGTACGAATGAAGTCCGCAAGTGTCCTCACCTCAGACGATTCGGGAAACTCCTCCAGAGCCTTGCAGACCGCCTCATCCTGTGTCAATCCAGAGCGAAAAATGATCTTATAAGCCTTCTTCAGCGTATTGATTACAGCATTGCTGAATCCCCTCCGTTTCAGGCCCACCAGGTTCAATCCGTACAGCTTTGCCCTGTTACCTGCAGCGCTGACGTACGGCGGAATATCCTGGCTTACCGCGGACTGGCCGCCGATGATGGAATAGGCCCCGATGCGAACGAACTGGTGAACGGCCACTATCCCTCCGAGAATAGAATAGTCTTCAATGACGATATGGCCTCCGAGAGCAACTGAATTGGCCATGATGATGCTGTTGCCAAGCTTGCAGTCGTGGGCTACATGGGAGTACGCCATAAGAAAATTCTTATCACCGATCTCCGTCTTCCGGTCTTCCTTCGTCGTCGCCCTATGGATCGTAGCGCATTCCCTGATGACATTATCGTTGCCGATGATCAAGTACGTCTCATCGTTCTTATATCCGATGTCCTGGGGTGGAGTACCGATACTGGAAAACGAATGGATCTGGTTCCGCTCGCCGATCGTTGTCCAGCCTTCAATCAATACATGAGATGCGATCTTCGTGTCCTTGCCTATGGTCACGTGCTCGCCGATGACTGAATAGGGGCCTATCTCAACGCCTTCCGCGATTTGCGCGCTGGGATGCACGATCGCCGTCGGATGTATAATCACCTTGTTCTCCAATATTTTTTGCATTTTTATTTGTCCACGATCATGGCCATCAATTCTGCCTCTGCCACGACCGCGCCGCTGACCCGCGCCTGTCCCTTCAGACTCCTGATGTTGGAACGTTGTTTGATCAAATCAACCTCTAAACGCAGTTGATCTCCAGGGACAACGGGTTTTCGAAATTTGGCTTTATCAATGCTCATAAAATAGATTACTTTATTCCTCACCTGATCCGGGGAACCTGATTTCATGGCCAGTACGCCTCCGGCCTGAGCCATTGCCTCGAGGATCAGGACTCCTGGCATGATCGGATGTCCCGGAAAGTGGCCCTGAAAAAAAGATTCGTTGATCGTTACGTTCTTTATGCCAACCACCCGCTTCCCCATTTCCATTTCAACGATCCTATCAATCAATAAAAACGGATACCGGTGAGGAAGGATATCCATTATTTCCTGAATCCCAATCATGCCTGCTCCCCCTTTATCATATCGGATATTCGTTCCTTGATTTCCTGTAACTGTTTTTCAAGGCCCTTTGCTGTTTTTTTAAGTTCCTGCAAGGTTGTCACGACCGGTGGCGCCTTGAACCGGATTCTCATCGGCATTGAACCTCGCACTGGTCTGCCATGGATCAACATCTTTTGAAACGGCAGCTCAAATCTCTCTGGTGCCCCGTTGACTACCGTATCCTCTAGGGTTGCCCCCTCTATACAACAATTACCGCCTATCCCTCCATCGTCATCAATGATCTCGCCGCCGATCTGGGATAGTTATGATGCCGGCCTCCCGGAGTCACAAATCAGATGCTGTCACTACTGATTTCCGTATCTGCGCGGACGATGACACGCTACCCGATCTCGACTTTTACCTTTATGCTGTAATTCGATTTGCGAGAGACATTTTCGCCTCTTACTTTTTCAAATCTTCTTTTTTGTCCATTTCAGTAATCACCTGGTTGGTTAGATCGAGATCATCATCTCCATACAGGACCGACGGTACCTCTGCCTTCGAAAGAACGTTAATGGTTTTCGACAGCACGAGAGCAACCTTCTCTTTTTTCACAATCTCCTTCAGGACGACAATCATCTGCTGGTTGAATTCGTTTGATAGCTCCTCGTTTTTCTTACTTATCTCGCCGCTGAACTCTTCGCGTTTTTTCTGGAAATCGCTGATTTTATGGCTGATCGTCTCTTCCTTTTCTTTTTGTGCCTTGTCGGTCAGCAGCTTTGCCTGTTTTTGCTTCCCGTAATCTTCTTGGAGCTTCTGGATTTCATCCGCGTCGAGGTCGAGAATCTTTTTCCGGCTTTCGTAGTATTCTCGCACAATGCCTTGATACTGTTTGCCAAGTTTGGTTTTATCAAACACCGTCTGCGTGTCGACGAACGCAATTTTCTCTCCCGCAGCCATGGCACTCGTAGCCATGAGGAATAGTGCTGCACATATAAAAACCATTTTCTTCATACCACCCCTCCTCAAAATCGGTTGTTTAGGTGATTCAGTTCCTGCCCACCATACTTTAAGATCGTCCGCATCAGAACATGGCCCCCATGGAAAAATCGAATAGGCTTGGCTGATCATCAATCCGCTTCTTAATAATATATCCCCATTCGAACTTAAGCGGACCAATAGGAGAAATCCACCAGAATCCCCACCCGGCTGACTGGCGAAGTCCGCTAAAACTCAAGGACTCGTCAGTGTCGAAAGCCTTTCCTATGTCATAGAATACGATGCCCTTGAGCCTGGCAGCTGGGACAATCGGGAAAGTAATTTCTGCATTATAGATCATTTCCTTTGTACCGCCCAACGCATTCAATTGCGAATCCCTTGGTCCTGCAGCACCGAATCGGAAACCTCTAACGGTAGAGGGACCTCCTACATAGAACCGTTCTCCAACGGGAACCGGTTTGTCGATAAGAGACTCGACATAACCATACCGGCCTCGGGCCATGAATACTGAGTCCCAAATGAGGGGGAAGTACCAAGCCGAATCAGCGCCCGTCTTCAGGAAATGGGGATCCCCACCGAGCGGACCTCCTGCATATTCTACAAAGATACTATTTCTCGAACCCGTTTTGGGATCAAGATAGTAATCGCGGGAATCTCTTGCGAGGTTCCATGTAAGTGCGCTCGTGATAATGCGATCGCCGTAGTTATCAAGCTGCTCCTGAATGGTCAACGGTGCTGTCACGGTTATCTTGGTTATGAGCGTGTCGTCCAGACTATACCGGAGTGACGTCGACACGTATTCGCCGAAGCTTTTTCCTGCTGATAGGCCGACACCGTTGGTCTTCAGTTCATACCCATCATACTGTTGGGTTTGGTTATAGAGATCGACTTTGCCCCAGATCGGCTTGTCAAACAGGTAGGGCTCCATAAAGCTCAATTGGTAGAGGTTACGCGTACCCTTCGCACCCCACTGGAGTTTAAGTTTGATAAGCTCTCCACGGCCCCCCAAGTTGCCTTGGGTTATCTCAGCGATACCTACCAGTTTGTCGACCGAGCTGTATCCACCACCCACACTGAGCGTGCCTGTAAGTTTCTCCTTTACTTTTACATCGAGATCCATGATCGGCTCCTGTTGTCTCTGTTGGGGCACGATCTCGACGTCTTCGAAATAATTCAGGTTCTTAAGCCGCTCATAACTTCTCTTGAGCGCCTTTTTGCTGTACAGATCCCCTTCTGCTAGCCGCATCTCGCGACGAATGACCTTGTCTCTCGTCTTACTATTCCCTGTGATGTCGATCCTGCCGATACGGATCTCTCCGCCTTCTTGAATATCGATATTGATGGCCACGGTTTTTTTATTCTGATCAATATCGAAGAGCGGGACGACGTTTGCAAAAGGTCGCGCCAAGCCATCGTATCGGTCGATGATCCTGTTGATGTCCTGCCTCAGAACATCGCGACTGAAGATGTCTCCTGGTTTGAGCTTTATTTCCCTTTCCAGATCATTGGTGGAGATGATATGATTGCCCTTGATGTTAACGGAACCGACCCGGAACTGATCGCCTTCCTTGATATTAATACGTATGACAAGTTCATTTTTCCGGGTGAAAGTCTTTTTCGTGCCCCAGAAATAACATTCACGGAACGTGTATTGTTTCGGCTCAATCACTGGTTCGCTGACCTGGACTTGAATATAACCCTTGTTGTAGTATAGGTTCTTGATTGTTTCCAGATCCTCCCTGAGTTCCTCACTCCTCAGGGCACCGCTGCGACCGAGGAACGAAAAGATCCAGTATTCCTGCGTTTTCAGCGCTTTTTTAATTTCGTCAGAGGGTATCGCCTTATTGCCGATGAAAACAATGTCCGTAATTTTTACCTTTGGACCTTCCTCTATATAGAAAACAACGTTTCTATCTCCGCCTTTCAGCTCATTGATCACAGGTACGACAACTGCATCGTAGTAACCTCCATCTTGATATTTAAACCGTATCTTCTCAGCTGCTTCATTGATCAATTGAAGATTAAAAGCCGTCCGAGGAAGCAGGGAGAAGCCCTCCTTCAGCTTTTCCGTCGTCAGCTCCTCGTTCCCTTCAAAAGTAATTTCCCTGATAAGCGGCTTTTCTTTGACTACAAAGATAACTTTCAGCCCGTTCTCAAATCCTTCCGTCTTCACCTCGATATCTTCGAAGTGGCCGAGTTGGTACAAAGCCTTGATATCATCCTTGATCTGGGAGGGAGAAAATATGGCACCTTCTCGTGTTTTTATCTTTGCGAGGATAGTTGAGGTTTCGATCCTCTTGTTCCCCTGTACTTCAACCAGAGTGACCTTAACATCCTCTGCCGCACCGGGGATGGCATAAAAAGACACCAGGAACGATACGAGAACCCCGAGAGTTGCAGCACGTTGTTTGTGCACGTAGGAGACACCCTCCAAAAAACCTAATAAGAACGGATTACTATAGCATGGAGTTACGAGGGTGTAAACAAAAATTTAAACGGACATCCGCGTCAAAACCTCATTACAGAGCAAAATACCACGATCTGTCAGACTCACATGTCCGTTCTGAATAAGGAGCAAACCGGCATCGCTAAGAGGGCCGAGCGTTACCAGAAGCCTGTTGAAAATGCTGTCACCGAACTCCCGCTCAAAACGGGGAAGGTCAACTCCGTGCGCAGTCCGCAGGCCCAGCAGAAGCCTCTCATACGCCGATTGTTCTCTTGTGAGAGTTTCACTTTCCTCTACTACCGACTGGCCACATGCCAGACGCCGAGCATACTCTTGGTGATCTGATACAGTATGGAACCTCCTCCTCGAGATAAACGAGGCGGCGCTCGGCCCTAGTCCTAGATACTCTCCCTGCTCCCAGTAATTCATGTTGTGCCTGCATTCTCGACCGGGCAATGAAAAATTCGATAGTTCATACCGGGAATACCCGGCATCGCGCAGAACTGACACAGCATATTCATACCACTCTGCAGTCACTTCGTCATCCGGCAGCACGAATTTTCCAGAATCTGCATACCGCTTGAATTCTGACTCTCCATCGAGCGAAAGGCTATAGAGAGATATATGTTCCGGCGCAAGCTGAGTTGCCATAGCTATGGTCACTTCCCATTGTGCCTTGGTCTGTCCTGGCACTCCATAGATGAGGTCAATGCCGATGTTGTCAAATCCCAAGCTTCGCGACAATCGAAAAGAGTCGACTGCCTGCCCTCCCGTGTGCAGTCTCCCGAGTTTATGAAGGACATCATCGGAGAAAGACTGAATGCCTAGGCTCAGTCTGTTCACGCCCAGCGACCTCCAGACCGAGAGACTCTGCATTGTTGCAGAATTCGGATTAGCCTCAACTGTGAATTCAGCACCTTCGGCTTGCCGAAAATGTTCTTGAATAACCTTAATAATTCCGAAAGACTGTTCATGGGAAAGGACCGTCGGCGTCCCACCGCCTATGTAAATAGTTTGGAACACCTGTTCGCTAAAATCGTCCTTGTATCTTAGTGCTTCTTTGCCCAAGGCAACTACGTAATTGTCAGCACTCTGCAGAGAATAACGTGTTGAATAAAAACCACAGTAAGGGCATTTTCTGTTACAAAATGGGACATGGATATAGAGGCTCAACATATTGTTTTGTCAGTGATGAATTCAAGATAACGATTAACGGGAATTCATATCGATGCATTTATCATGCAAATCGAATGCCATTGCAGGATGTTATGATCGTGGCGCAATAGTAATGATGAGCGAGGATTCGTCACAATTCGGAAATTTGACGCAATTGAGGCAGTCGGTCCATATTTTATGCGGTAATTCCTTTTTGTCAACCTCGGCAAAACCAAGTTTCCGGAAAAATTCACTCTGGTAGGTCAATACAAACACCCGCTTCACTTCTAGCATGACCGCTTCGTGGAGACATTGACGAACCAAACCATGGCCGATGCCTCGTTTGACACGATCAGGCCTCACGGCGAGCGAACGAATTTCCGCAAGCCCATCCCAACTCACATGGAGGGCGCACACGCCTACGATTGTTCCCTCCTCAATGCATACATGGAAATCTCGCAAGTGTTCGTAGATTTCATTCAGCGTACGTGGCAACATCTGTCCCGTATCAGCATATTGATTAATGAGTGATTGGATCTCTTTTACGTCTGATAGAGTTGCTTTACGGATCATACTGAGAAACTACAATGTTGCCTGGTCAATGTCAACAGAAAAGAGGCTGTTCAAGCATCCAGGAACGTGCGATAGATTCCTGCTTTTATTGCATGGTTGTTCTTTTTTACCGACTCCGGGGCGGTAGCATTTCACCCGTTCCTATCTGTCAAATAAGGATGCTGTATCCGCGGATCGCGATGTACCAGAAGCATAAATGTATCTTGACTTTATCGTACGGATTGGAGTATATTTTATTCAACAAGGTTAAACGAGTTTTCTCAGAATGTTTGAAGGCGGTTATCACGATATGATGTTCGAAAAATTCACAGAACGAGGTAGAAAAGTCATCGTTTATGCCCGCGAAGAGGCAGAACGTCTTCAAAATGATTATCTGGGCACGGAGCACATTCTGCTCGGAACACTTCGCGAAGAAGACGGCATCCCCGTTGCTGTGTTAAGGAAGATGGGCATCGATGTAGATCAGATCCGCATGGAGGTCGAACGGAACCTCCCCTCCAGTGGAAACACACTTACATTCGGCGATATTCCCTTTACTCCCCGCGCAAAAAAAGTCTTGGAATATGCAGTTGAAGAAGCGCGGCTCCTGGGACATAATTATATCGGAAGCGAACACCTTCTCCTCGGTCTGATCCGTGAGGAAGAAGGGATTGGCGGCAAGATACTCCGTAGTTTCGGTGTAAACCTGCTTGGTTCACGTCAGCTGGTGATCAACTATCTGCGTCGAGCTGCCACCCAGGTCAGCGCCAAGAAGAGCCCCACACCTGCCCTTGATGAGTTCAGCCGGGACCTCACGCAGCTGGCCAAGAGCGGTAAACTGGATCCGGTAATCGGCCGGGAAAACGAGATCGACCGTGTCCTGCAGATACTCTCCCGCAGAACAAAAAACAACCCCGTCATCATCGGTGAACCAGGCATTGGGAAAACAGCCATCGTCGAGGGACTCGCGCAGCGGATTATTAATGGGGATATTCCCGAGAACATCATGAATCGGCGAGTCGTATCCCTCGATTTGGGATCGCTGATCGCGGGAACAAAATATCGCGGCCAGTTCGAAGAACGCCTCAAGATTGTAATGAAAGAGATCGTTCAAGCGGACAATATAATCCTATTCATCGACGAGCTTCATACGCTGGTGGGCGCAGGGGCAGCAGAAGGATCGATTGATGCATCGAGCATGTTAAAACCAGCGCTGGCACGCGGGGAAATCCAATGTATCGGCGCAACAACGCTCGATGAATTCAGAAAACACATCGAAAAGGACGGGGCACTCAAGCGGCGTTTTCAACCGATCTATGTGCAGCCACCGAGCCTGGACGAGACAATCAATATCATAAAAGGCCTTCGGCCGAAGTACGAATCTCACCACAAGATCAAGATCACTGATGAAGCTGTCGTCGCGGCATCACGTCTTTCCGATCGCTACATCACCGACCGGTTCCTCCCTGATAAGGCAATCGATGTGATCGATGAAGCGGGTGCCAAAGCAAAGCTTAATCGGTATACATATCCGACAGAAATGAAGTCCATTGAGAAAAAACTGAAGAAGCTTGAGCAGGAAAAAAACCTTTTTTCGCGCATCAAGGATTATGTGCGCGTCGAATCCATTCATGAAGAAGAAGACCGTTTACGCGAAACCCTAGACGGCATCCACAAGGATTGGAAGGATAATCAGGAGAAGAATGTCCCTGTGGTTGGCGAGGAAGAAGTCGCGGTGGTCGTTTCCCACATTACCGGTATTCCACTTGCGCGACTCGAGGAACAAGAGGCTTCACGGCTGCTGCGCATGGAGGAGGATTTGCATAAGCGGATCGTAGGCCAGGATGCCGCCATCGAAGCAGTGTCGCGCGCAATCCGCCGCTCGCGCGTTGGCCTTAAGACACGCAAACAGCCCATCGGTTCATTCATCTTCCTCGGGCCGACTGGTGTGGGTAAAACCGAATTGGCACGGTCGCTTGCATCGTTCCTCTTTGACAGTGAAGATGCGCTCATCCGAGTGGACATGTCTGAGTACATGGAGAAGTTCAGCTCTTCACGGCTCGTTGGGTCGCCCCCAGGCTACGTCGGGTATGACGATGGCGGCCAGCTGACAGAAAAGATCCGTAGGAGACCCTATTCCGTCGTTCTTTTTGACGAAATCGAAAAAGCACACCCGGACATTTTTAATATGCTGCTTCAGGTTCTGGATGACGGATATATGACCGACAGCTTCGGCAGAAAGGTTGACTTCCGCAATACCATCATTATCATGACGTCAAACTTGGGCGCCAGAATGATCGACAAGGATACCACGCTCGGATTTCAGCAGGACAGCTCTAAGACACAATATGACAAAATGAGAGAAAACGTTATCTCTGAGTTGAAGAGATCCTTCAACCCTGAATTTTTGAACAGGATCGACGAAGTAGTCGTCTTCCATCCTCTGACAAACGATCATCTCATTCAAATCGTAGATATGCTCGTCGCTGAGCTGAATGCCCATATCATCAGCGATCGAAGCATCCAACTCAACGTGACCCAGGAAGTGAAGGAATGGCTCATCCGAGAGAACTTCCAGCCAACCTATGGCGCGCGACCCATGCGCCGGGCGATACAGAAGTATCTCGCTGATCCTCTTTCTGAAGATATCCTCAGAGGAAGGTTCAAGGATGTCCAGAGGGTGACGGTTATACTCAAGAACGGCTCGGTAGAGTTTCAGGAAGAGGAAAAAAACATCCTTGCCAAAGTGTAATGTCTTCGTCCAGGCATAAAACCTGTGTTTTGCCTGGAAGTTCCCCTCCTCAGCATTGGACCCATTCGACAATCCTGCTGCCACACCAGCTGCTATCCAACTCAGTGCCCCACTCCTCAAAACCCGAGGGGCACTTCCAACCCAAATGGGGGGACCTAGCACTCTTCTCCCTGCTTCCCAAAATAGTCGCTAATTAGCTCAGCACAGCTTTTCGAAGACCCGCAGTGTTTTGAGGATTACATACCAACACGAATATGTGCGTCTTCCGTTCACGGTTATCTTGGTGAAGTGAAGGTAAATCGTGGTCGAAGGAGGAAACGGCTACCTCACAAGATAGTTGCTACGAATTTATTCACTGCGGTCATGAGTTCCAGGGGCATGTCCTGGGCATCATGAAGCATAAAGAGGTGCCGTTTTGATGTCTTAAACAAAAGCGGTGGCTTGTCGGAAGACCGAATCGGTTTGAACGTTATACCATCAGACAGTCTAAATGACGGAGTGACAGCAGGCGACGGTTCAGTAAAAAGGGCATTTTCATTCAAAAAAGGGATGATGTCCGCAAGTGGAACGATGAGATCATCTTGATCGCGCTCACGGCCATTCGGAGATCGCAACGATACCGTAAGCGCCCGTGCACCTATCGGTGCTGATGAAATATCATTATCCGCGCTCACGGCAATGATAAGGAATTCATCTGATCTGTTGTAATCAGGGAGGTACAAAACATCCTGTACCATGCCCACCGGGACGACATCATCGCGGATTCCGAGGAAGTAGGTCGGCGTCTGCTGATGCGGAACACTGAGTAGAATAGATTTTGCATCAACCAAACGCTGGTTTGTCTTTACACCAACAGGACGGCCGTTCTTGAACGCTATCTCAACAATCCCTTCCCCGAACGCTATGTCCCCCCCGCTTTTCCGGATTTCGGCCAGCAAGCGATCCGCGAGTGCCCTAGCTCCACCGTGAAACCGGGTAGGCATGGCCTCGAGCAGGGTTATGAGTTTTATCATCGATAATTGCGAAAGCGGTCTTCGGAAGAAAAAACGCGATTGCATGTCTAAATAAATCGTAAATTCCCTGCTGAAATGATATTTACCAATAAAACCCAATGCTGATTTAAGTTTTGCGAAGTAGCTAGCAATCCTACTTCTCATAATACGTTCCGATTCTTTTTTTATGTCGCGGTAGAATGTCTCAATCGTTTGTATTTCCCTCGGGAATTCACGCTTCAGTTCGTCGTGTGTCTCCTCCTGATTCGCAGAAACGGTTATCCTCCTGTCAGGAAGCGCCACTTGAAAACAGCGGACATGCTCCGGTACCTCGGATGTATTGCTCAGTCTCGTGAACAGCTCATCGAACGTTCCCCCGTGCTCAAAGCCGTAAGAAAGTGCGGGACCCTGGCAAAAATGAAATCCATCGAAGTCGTGAACCCCCAGCGCGGCATCGAGAGACGGGCCTGACTCGAGGACGATGACTTTTTTCCCGTTTTTGCTCATCAGCGCCGCAGCAGTGAGACCGCCGAGTCCTGCTCCTGCAACAGTTAAATCATATTTGGGCAAGCTTGTTTCCTCCCCTCCATCAAAACAAAAAAGGAAATAGGGTATATTAGTTACCGTCCTATTTCCTCTCCGTCAGTTGCCTAATCATATCAACAGTTGGTATTCTTACGTCTTTCCTTTTTCACGCATTGCTTCTTTCCGGGAAAGACGAATCTTGCCCTGCCGGTCTATTTCGAGCACTTTGACGAGTACCTCGTCTCCCTCTTTCAGCTCGTCAGTTACTTTTTCTAGTCTCCGATCGGAGATCTGCGAGATGTGAAGCAACCCGTCGGTACCAGGGAAGATTTCCACAAACGCCCCGAAATCCATGATCTTCCGCACCTTGCCCATATAGAGTTTTCCAACCTCTGCTTCCTGGACAATGCCACGGATGATTTCCCTTGCTTTGTTCGCTGCAGCCTCGTCTGATGAAGCGATGTTAATTATGCCACTGTCTTCAATATCAATTTTCGCTCCCGTTTGTTCGACGATACTTCTAATCACCTTGCCGCCGCTGCCGATCACATCCTTGATTTTTTCAGGGTTGATCTGCATCGTGATGATGCGAGGTGCAAAAGGATTGAGGTTCTTCCTTGGCATGGAAAGCGTCTCAAGCATCTTTCCCAGGATATGCATCCGCCCATCCTTTGCCTGCTGCAGTGCGTGGCGCATGATCTCGAGCGTGATACCTTCGATTTTCATGTCCATTTGAAGAGCGGTTATACCCTTACTCGTACCGGTAACCTTAAAATCCATATCACCAAGGTGGTCTTCAAGGCCGAGGATGTCGGAAAGTACTATCACCTTGTCCCCTTCCTTGATAAGACCCATGGCAATTCCAGCCACCGGCGCTTTGATCGGAACGCCAGCATCCATAAGAGCGAGTGTTCCCCCGCAAACCGTGGCCATCGACGATGAACCATTGGATTCGAGAATATCCGATACGAGCCGGATCGTATAGGGGAATTCTAGCTTAGAGGGAACCATTGCCTTGAGCGCCCGTTCAGCAAGCGCCCCGTGCCCAACTTCTCGTCTGCCTGGTCCCCGCAATGGTTTTGTCTCACCTACGCTGAAGGGCGGGAAATTATAGTGCAACATAAATGTCTTGAAATATTCGCCTTCGAGCGAATCAATACGCTGTTCGTCCTCGGAAGTTCCGAGGGTGGCAACGACCAGGGCCTGGGTTTCGCCACGGGTAAAGAGTGCTGAACCGTGCGTCCGCGGCAGGAGACCCACCGCAGAACTTATCGGTCTGATCTCATCAGGTTTCCTGCCGTCAGCGCGCACATTCTTTTCAAGAATGATTTTGCGCACCTCATCTTTTTCGATGTTAAGAAAGATTGTCGAAATCTGACGGTTCCACGTGGGATCATCTTCCTTTTTCAGTTTCTGCTTAATTTCCTCAAGCAGAACATCAAGGGTCTTCTGCCGCTCCATCTTGTTCGGAATAACGATGGCGATCTGCAAATTTTCCATTGCCAGTTCGGCCACTTTCTGTGCAAGGTCTTTGTCGATCTCGACCGTTTTAACGACCCTTTTCGGTGCACCGATCTTGGCAACCAGTTCGTCCTGGAGGGCAACAAGCTTCTTGATCTCGCGGTGAGCGGTTTCGAGCGCATCGAGCATCTGCTCCTCGGACAGTTCAGTCGCCCCGCCTTCCACCATCATGATAGCATCAGCCGTGCCCGCAACAACGAGGTTAAGACGTGTTGACTCGAGCTCCTTCTGGCCAGGATTAATGATAAATTTGTCATCAACAAAACCAACCCGTACCGCCCCAATAGGCCCATTAAAGGGGATATCAGATATAGCAATCGCTGCAGATGATGCGATCATCCCCATAAGGTCCATGGAGCTTTCATCACCAATCGAAAGCACTGACGCGATGATCTGCGTATCAAAGTAATAACCATCAGGAAACAAAGGCCTGATTGGCCGGTCTATCAACCTTGAAGTCAGAATTTCCTTCTCTGTCTGTCGTCCTTCACGCTTAAAAAAACCGCCCGGAATCCTTCCTGCAGCGTAGGCCTTTTCCTGATAGTCCACGGTCAGCGGGAGAAAATCAACGTTCTCCCGTTCAACCTTTGATGCAACGGCCGTTGAAAGGACGACGGTGTCACCATACTTAGCTACGACAGCACCGCCTGCCTGTTTGGCCATTAGTCCCGTTTCCAAAATTAATCGTTTGCCACCAATTTCTGTCTCTACAGTTGTTACCATGAAACCTCACTTTTCATTTATATATAGCGCATGATGCTATTTACGTATACCGAGTTGGTCAATGACCTGACGGTAACGGTCCAGATCGTTTTTCTTCAAATAGTCCAGATGGCGACGCCGCTGGCCGACCATTTTCAGGAGACCTCTCCGTGAGTGGTGGTCATGCTTGTGCTCCTGCAAGTGTTCCGTCAGGTGACTGATGCGCCCGCTCAAAAGCGCTATCTGTACTTCCGGAGAACCTGTGTCCGTTGCGTGCCTGCGATAGGTACTGATCACGCTGGTTTTCTGTTCCTTATCCATAACCGCACCCTCCTTTCTTAGGATGTTACTAAAGCGAGATAAAATATCATATTTACAGCATGTTGTAAAGCTATTTATTCATTACCTTAAGAAAAGACAAGCTCTGGTTTTAGCATCCCTGCGGCAACCCGCGCTATGGCCACCAGTCTGCCGCCATAATCTTGAAGCCTGACGAGATCGCTCTTGTTGCTAGCAAGGTAACCAGGACAGGGGACGCGGTTTCCGTGCATGATCCTCGTTGTTTCCATCTCGTTGATCAGAACCATCGGGAAATCGGCAAGCGCCTCATTGGTCGACATGAGAGCCTTTTCCATGACAGACTCACCCGCCATGTCTGCAAGCTCATCAAGCGTAACAGACTGTTCAATGATAAACCGTCCGGAACGAGTTCTCACGAGCCCTGCGAGGTGCGATCCCATGCCTAGCATTGCCCCGATATCCGCACACAACGTTCGTATATATACGCCTTTCGAACATCTTACCGTGAAACTCACGAATGGATCATCGTAATCCGTCAATACAATCTCGTATATCTTAACCTGTCTGGGTTTAAGTGGTTCCGCCTTCCCTTCTCTGGCAAGCTTGTAGGACGGTACTCCCGCAACTTTCACCGCCGAGTAAGCAGGTGGCCGCTGCATGATGGTGCCGGTAAACCCCTGAAGAGCTTCGAGAATCGTTTCTCTCGCGGGAGGATCATAGGATTGCGTCTCCAAAACACGCCCTGCGGCATCCTGAGTATCAGTCTTTACGCCGAGACACATTACTGCCTGGTATTCCTTTTCTCCGGCCTCAAGATACTGGGCTATCCTTGTAGCCCTCCCAACACAAAGGACAAGTACACCGGTTGCGAGAGGGTCGAGCGTTCCCGTATGGCCAATCCGTTTTTCCTTGAGGATTAAGCGGACTTTTTGCACTACGTCGTGCGATGTCATGCCTGGCGATTTATGGATATTAACAACGCCGTCCATGGAGATTAGCACCTTCCTCGCTGAATTGAGCCCTGATGGCCGATTCTATTCCTTGTATAACTGTCCTTTTTACCCCTTCGAGCGTGCCGTTCAGTACGCCTCCAGCGGCATTTCTATGCCCTCCGCCTCCAAATGATTGAGAAAGACTGGAAAGGTCAATACGCCCCTTGGAGCGCATGCTCAGTTTGTACTGGGCAGCTCCTATCTGCCGGATAAGCACTGCGACCTCAACGCCTTTGACGGAACGGACAAAATTGATAAAACTGTCGGTGTCCTCCGCTGTGGTCCCGGTCTGATGGTACAGTTCATCGGTTATCACAACCCAAGCGACTCTGCCATCCTCACTACGTTCCATGCCTGCAAGAACCGCCCCCAGAAGCTTCAACCTCCGATAGGCAAATGATTCATACACATTTTCCGTGACGAGCCATGGGTCGGCTCCGGCCTCAAGCATTTTAGCAGCGATCTTCATACTTTCGGAAGTTGTATTGGAATACCGGAACGATCCAGTGTCGGTCAAAATTGCGGTGTAAAGACAGAGCGCGATATTACGATCGATGGCCACACCGAGCTCTTGAATAAGTTTATAGATCATCTCCCCGCATGCTGATGCATCAGGATCGAGCCACGTCAGCGGCCATTCACGAGGGTTCGTGACGTGATGATCGATATTAATCAGGATATCGGCCGGATATTGCTTGTCAAAAAGACCGGTGCGGGGCGGGTCCGCATCAACGACAATATAGGCGTCAAATCGGCCCGGTACGGGTAAACCCGTTTTTATCCTGTCGGCATGGGGCAGAAATTCATAAAATTCAGGTACGGGGTCGAGATTGTGTGCAGTAACGGCTTTGTGCATTTTTTCCAATGCAAGCAAAAGCGCCAGCTGTGACCCGAGGGTGTCGCCGTCCGGATTCCTATGTGCCGAAATCAAGATACTGTTGCACCCTCTGAGAGCTTCTGCAATACGTACAGGATCAATCATGTGACGGATCCTTTTTCCCCTTCTCTTGCTCAATGTTTTTGAGCAGTTCCATGATATGCGCGCCCCGTTCAATGGTACTGTCATATCTGAAGAGGAGCTCTGGGATGAACTTCATGCGCAAGCGCCTACCCAGTTCTGCTCTGATGAACGGTGTGGCGCTCTTGAGCCCTTTGAGCGATTCCTGTTTGTCCCCGCCATATACGCTGACAAATACTTTTGCGTTCTTGAGATCATCTGCAATCTCAACATCGATGACAGTAACAAATCCGATGCGGGGATCTTTGATCTTACGCATCAGGATATCCGCTATCTCGTGCTTTATCTGATCGCTGACGCGGTCTGATCGTTTAAAGGTCGGCTTAGACATGATGAATACCAGACAACAGGAGGCCGACGATCGGAAAACAGTCTTTATGAGGTCACTTCAGCCTGTTCTCTGTCGTCGTGCGTGTTATCTGCCTTTACAGTATCTCGATATGAAAATCCAGAAGATCTATTTCCGGGACACCGCGAACCATGTTTAATACATGATCCAGTGTCTGGTTAAGGTGGGCTTTGTCGTTGCTCACAACAGCTACTGCCAGGGACGCTTTTTGCCATAGCTCATTATCATCAATTTCAGCCACGGACACATTAAATTTATTCCGTATCCGGTCCTTGAGGCTGCGAATCGAATGTCTCTTGGTCTTGAGCGAACCGCTTTCAGGAACATGTAATACTATCGTACAAACCCCGATGAACATGACTCATGTTTACCATGCTACAGGCCACTGCACAAGCAGTCACTGCTATCTACCACACGCTCCCTACCCCTGTCCCCGTATTCACGATCGACTCTATGATGAGCGTAATTACAATTTGGCTGCAACCTTGTCAATGACATACGCTTCAATAACGTCTCCCACCTTGATGTCGTTAAAGTTTTCGATGCCAATGCCGCATTCATAACCTGATTGGACTTCACGGACGTCATCTTTGAACCGCTTCAGAGAATGAAGTTTCCCTTCATAAACCAGCACGTTGTCCCGGAGTACACGCACGCCGTCATTTTGTCTCGTCATCGTTCCGTCAATGACATAGGCGCCGGCGATGGTGCCGATCTTCGACACGTGGAATGTTTGGCGGACTTCCGCGCGGCCTAGTACACGCTCTTTCAACGTCGGTTCGAGCAGGCCTTCCATGGCCGCTTTGATATCGTCGATGGCGTTATAGATGATGTTATACAGCCGGATGTCCACTCCTTCGCGCTGAGCAAGTTCTGTAGCTTTTGGTTCTGGACGGACGCTGAATCCGATAATGATGGCGTTCGACGCAGCTGCAAGCATCACATCGGTCTCCGTTATAGCACCGACAGAGCTGTGGATGACCTGCAGCTTTACTGCCGCCGTTGACAACTTTTCGAGCGAATCTACGATCGCGCCAGCCGAACCCGACACGTCGGCCTTGATCACGATATTGAGTTCCTTAACCATGCCCTCCTGGATCTGGGAATGGAGGTCTTCCAGGGTAACCTTCTTCATGCCAGCCATCTCGACCGTACGCTGCTTGGCCTGACGTGTTTCTGCAATCAAGCGAGCTTTTCGCTCTTCTTCGAGGACCATGTACCGGTCGCCTGCCAGAGGCACACCGGAAAAGCCGATCACTTCAGCCGGTGCCGACGGTCCTGCTTTCTCGATCCGTTCGCCCTTGTCGTTAATAAGCGCCCGGACCCTTCCGAACTGCATGCCCGTTACAAATATATCTCCGACTTTTAAGGTACCGGATTGCACCAGCACCGTAGCAACCGGCCCCCTGCCCTTGTCCAGTTTGGCCTCGATGATGGTACCCCGCGCCATCTTGTTCGGATTGGCCTTGAGCTCAAGCACATCAGCCTGGATAAGTATCATCTCCAACAGGTGCTCGAGCCCGATCTTCTTCTTGGCCGAGACCTCGCAGAATATCGTCTGGCCACCCCATTCCTCCGGAATGAGTTCGAACTCCGACAGTTCCTGTTTCACCCGATCTGGCTTGGCTTCTGGTTTGTCGATTTTATTGATAGCGACAATAATTGGGACACCCGCCGCTTTGGCGTGGCTTATCGCCTCACGCGTCTGCGGCATGACGCCATCGTCTGCGGCAACAACGAGGACAACAATATCCGTCACCTGTGCACCGCGTGCCCTCATGGCCGTGAACGCTGCATGGCCCGGCGTGTCAAGGAACGTAATATCTCTTCCTTTCAAAGTGACCTGGTAGGCGCCGATATGCTGAGTAATGCCACCCGCCTCCCTGGAGACGACATTGGTTTCCCGGATTGCATCAAGGAGGGATGTCTTTCCATTTTCCACATGCCCCATGATTGTGACCACAGGAGGTCTGGCGACCATGTTCTCGGCAGCATCAGCAACCTCTTCAAGGACGTCTTCGGCGGACTCAATGCCCGCGATCTCTGCCTTGACGCCGTATTCTTCAGCCATCAATAATGCCGCATCCATATCCATAGGCTGGTTCTGCGTCGCCATAACGCCCATGAGCATGAGCTTCTTGATGACGTCTCCAACTTTCTGGCCCATGATCTCAGCAAATTCTTTGATAGTGGAGCCTTCCTGGATTTTAACGACCTTTTTCCGCGGCTTGGTGATCTCTGCTGTTTCGGTTTGCGGCCCGCCGTGTCTCTCGTCCTTCTTATGCGGTTTCTTTCCTATAGGCAGCGTTTTCAGATCAGGAAGTTTCTTGAAAGATGGTTTCTCCCTGAATTCACGCTCTTTCTTCTGTTCATAGTCGGTCTGTTTCTTTTGCCATTTTTTCTTTGTCGGCTTCGCTGGAGCGGGCGCAAGGGAAGGCGGGACCTGCGAGGGTTCCAAAACAGGTGACCCGAAAGTCGGTTTTAAAAAAGTCTTTGCAACAGGGCGTGCGGGGTAACCTCCCGGTCTTCCCATGGGCTGCTGAACCCGAGTTGGTAATGCAGAAGGGCGGCTCCGTTCTGCCGGTTGCGCTTGTAGCGGCGCTGCCTGGGCAAACGGGATTATTTTATGCTCTTCTGTCAGAACTGGTTGGGCCGCTTTCGCTTGTCCCGGCGGTGGAATGAGCGGCGGAGCAGGCATTTCCGGCTTTGGCGGTGGAATGGGCGCGGGTTTCGGTTTCGTTCCTGGTTTCTCTAGCGTGGATGAAAACTTTCCGATCAATGCGGCTGCTTTTTTTAATCTTTCTTCTTTTGAAAGGAGAGGGTCAAGAGGTTCTTTCTTCGTCTTCTCTTTTTCTTTTTCTTTGCGAACGGCCTTCAGTTTTTCGATGAGGGATTTCGTCTCATTGTCGTCGAGGCCGCTGGACGCAGTTTTCCCTTTGATTCCCATCTTTTCGAGCACCGAGACAAGGTCCTTGCTCTCTACTCCCATTTTTTTTGCCAGCTCATGTACCCTGATCACGGTCATAAAATCT
>Ga0187771_10000509_pt1 | contig 24302 bp, 23 predicted proteins | sample 0116_SJ02_MP15_1_FD_133139 | JGI IMG/M metagenome (GOLD analysis project Ga0187771, IMG submission 133139) | Tropical peat soil microbial communities from peatlands in Department of Meta, Colombia - 0116_SJ02_MP15_10_MG | ecosystem: Environmental > Terrestrial > Soil > Wetlands > Peat | place... | reverse complement strand
GTTATCCTGGCGGCGATCCGCGATGCCATCCGGACCCGGTACAGCCTGGAGGGGTCGGTGAGCGACCCCGAGCCGATCAGGGCTGCCGGCCGGGACCTAGCCGAGTCGATTCGCGGGTGGTGCTGAGCGTGCGCGGCCGCGCCGGTCGCCACCGACTTCGACTTCTACGCCTCGCGAATCCACCCTGGGGCATCGGCCGCGGAACCGGGATCGGCGGTACGGGCCCGGGCCCAGGCTCGAGCGGCACGGCTCATCTCAACCGGCCCGTGACGGATCCCTCCGGCCTGGCGGCACCGGGGTTCGCCTATGCTGGAGTGCGGAGAGTGATGCCGGTGACCGAGCAGGACTTCGACGACGGATACCCGCCCAGCGCGGCCGACGATCTCAGACCGGGGTTGGACGAGCTCGAGCCGCTGGACCTGGCCGACGAAGCGCTCGAGGCCGAGTCGGTCGCCCCGGGCGGGCACGCGCCGGACGGCTCCCCGGACGAGGAGGACGAGCTCGACGACGCCCACGACGCCGACGAGCTGGCACAGGCGGAGGGCTGGGACCCGCTGCGTCACCGCCCATCCGGGCCGGACCGGGCCAACTTCTCCGACAACCTGGCGGAGTGGTCGCGGACCCAGGGGTGAGGGCAGCCCACTCGGGCGTGCCCGGCCGGTGAGGCCTGCCCGCCGCCGCGGTTGAGTGGAGCGGGCCGCCGGTTCGGAGGCTCCGGGCCGAGGGCTCGCTTGTGGGACAATTCGGCCCCGCGCGAGCCGTCCGCCGATCGGCGGTCGAGAGCCCCCTCGCTCACGCCAACCATCCGGGAGCCCATACCGCGGGATGTCGCTCGACCACGCCCCCGCCGCCATCCTCGTCGAGGAGCTGCACAAGTCCTTCGGCCGGGTGCACGCCCTCCGGGGGGTGAGCTTCGCGGTGCCCCGGGGCACGGTGGTGGGTCTGCTCGGGCCCAACGGGGCAGGGAAGACGACGGCGGTGAGGATCCTGACCACCCTGACCCGGCCGGACTCCGGCCGCGCCCTGGTCGAGGCCCGGGATGCCGTTCGTGACGCGGCGTCGGTCCGGCGGCTCATCGGGCTGGCCGGGCAGGCCACCGCCATCCAGGTGGAGCTCACGGCGCGGGAGAACCTGGAGATCATCGGCCGGCTGACCCACCTGCCCCGCCCGGTGGTCAGGGAGCGGACCGCCTCGCTGCTCAGCCGGTTCGACCTGGCCGAGGCCGCCGATCGCCCCGCCCGGACACTGTCGGGGGGAATGCAGCGTCGCCTCGACCTCGCCGCCAGCCTGATAGGCGAACCCGCCGTCCTGTTCCTGGACGAGCCCACCACCGGGCTCGACCCGCGCGGGCGGCTGCACATGTGGGAGATCGTCCGGGAGCTGTCCGCTGCCGGGACCACCATCCTGCTGACCACCCAGTACATGGACGAGGCGGACGCGCTGGCCGGCCACATCATCGTGATCGACCACGGCAGGGTGATCGCCGAGGGAGCGCCGGAGGAGCTCAAGGAGCGCGCCGGAGGCGACGTCCTGGAGTTCACCGTCCTGGAGCGGTCGGAGCTCGCCGGCGCGGCCGCCGCGGTGAGCGGGCTCAACGGCCGGGAACCGCAGCCAGACGGGGAGACCGGCCGCGTCACGGTTGCCGTGGGTGGCGCCAGCGCCCGGGCGATGATCGAGGTGGTCCGGCGGCTCGACGCGGCGGGCATCGAGACCGAGGGGTTGGTGCTGCGGCGCCCGTCTCTCGACGACGTGTTCCTGGCGCTCACCGGGCACCAGGCGGAGCACGAGCTGCGAGGGCGCTCCGGGCCGCGGCGGCGGCCGGCCGGGTCGGCGGCGGAGAGCTGAACCGGTGGCCGCGAGCGCCCAGGTCCTGCCCGCCGCCCGCGTCAGCCGGCTCGGCCAAACCGGCTGGGCGATCAGCGACGCCCTGGTGATGACCCGGCGGAACCTCCTGGTCTGGTTCCGGGTGCCCGCCTACCTGGTCTTCACCGTGGTCCAGCCGGTGATGTTCGTGCTCCTCTTCCGCTACGTCTTCGGGGGGGCGATCCCGGTCTCGGTGAGCGGCGGCTACGTCGACTTCCTGATGCCGGGGATCATCGCCCAGACCGCCGCCTTCGCCTCGTTCGCCACCGCCATCGCGCTCGCCGAGGGGATGAAGCAGGGGGTCATCGACCGCCTCCGCTCGATGCCCATGGCGCGCTCGGCGGTGCTGGCGGGGCGCCTGCTGGCCGACGCGATCCGGATGCTGGTGACCGTCCTGGTGATCGTCGGGGTCGGCTACGCGGTGGGCTTCCGCTTCCAGGCGGGCCTCGCCGGGGCCGCCGGGATGGTGCTGTTCGCCGAGTTGTTCGGGATCGTCATCTGCTGCGTCTCCGGCTACATCGGCCTGGCCATCAAGGACCAGGAATCCGTGCAGGCCTTCGGCCTGATCTGGCTCTTCCCGCTGACCTTCGTGAGCTCCGCGTTCGTCCCCATCGCCACCATGCCGGGCTGGCTCCAGGCATTCGCCCTGCACCAACCGGTCACCCTGGTCATCAACGCGATGCGGGCGATGGCGCTGGGCGGAGAGGTCTGGACCCCGCTCTGGCAGAGCCTGCTGTGGCTGGGCGGGGCCCTGCTGGTCTTCAGCCCCCTGGCCGTCCGCGCCTACCGGCGGGGCTGATCGGCAGGGCCGACAGGCGGCCTCACCGGCGGGGCTGATCTGCCGCCACACCGGCGATGCGGAGAGTGATCCAGTCTGCCTGGGTCGCACTGCTCGCAAGCCCTGCAGCCGGCGCGCCGTCCGCGACGTCGAGGAGTATCCAACAGTTTGACGTGTGAGCAACGATCTGGTAGCCTGCACTCGTTGACGCGGGCAGTGGGCCCTCAGAGGGGGACCCGCGTGAAGGGGGCAGTCAGAGATGTCGTGGCTCCAGCGTCGGACAACCGTCAACGCTCGGGTCGAGGTCATCCCGGAGGCGTCCGGGGCGGGCCAGGCCACCGACAAGCCGTGCTCGGCTCCGGGGTGCGACACGGCCGACAGGGTCAGCTGCGACTATCGCGACCGGCGCGGATCTCCCTGCACCACCGCCTGGTGCCGCGAGCATGTCGTGGTCGTCGGCGAGCTTCACCTCTGCCGCCGCCACGCCGCGCTGGTCCAGGCCCTGGCACCCGCCGAGTTCCGCGGAGAGCTGCCCGCCCCCGACCTCGACAACCGATCGCCGGCGCTGGCCGCGTACCTGGGCCGGGCGCTCGAGCCCCACGTCCGCCGGCTCCTCGACGAGGTGGTCAGGCCGGCCAACGGTGAGAGCGTGGGCGAGGACCCACTCATCCTGGTCGCCAACCACACCGGAGGCCGCCGCTGGGGTCGGGGCTGGAAGCTCTACGACAACACCGGCCCCCTGATCCGGGTCGGCGTCGAGGTCGACGAAGCGAGCGATCCGGAGTTCTCGGTCCGGCTCAATGGCCGCGTCGTCCTACGCTGCGTGCCGCCCTGGATCTCCGCTCGGCAGCCCGCCGACGATTCCGCCGGCGAGGAGAAGACCCGCGACCGGTTCTTCACCATCCTCGCCGACGAGCACATCCGGCCTGCGGTGCTCGACGAGGAGCGCTGGGTGCGCCGTTGGGAGCGCGCGCCCGGACGTGCCGCCCGGACCTGAGGCTCAGAGGTCGGCAATCGGGCCGACCTGGTAGCCCAGGGCGCGGAGCGCCCGCCCGTACTTGGAGCTGCTCTGGGGTGGACCGGCGCCCGCCTCGCGAAGCCGCGCCGCCACCCGGCCGGCGAGCTGCTCTCCGCCCTCCCTGAGCTCGACCTCCAGCTCCCGGAAGCGCTCGGCGACGGCTCCCACCGGGGAGATGATGTCGACGGTGTCGTCCATCACCTGGACGCTGCCGCCGTCCGCGGCGGTGAGGGTGAGGACCCGGCGCCTTGCCCGGAGGACCGCGACCGGGTGGATGGCCGCCGGGCCGATCTCGGCGGGGACCTCGGCGAGCAGCTCGGGCGGGATCGCCGAACCTGAGGCGGGGACCTCGTGCTCACCCCGCACCATCAGGTCGCCCTCGCGGTGGCCGCCGCTCTTCAGGGTCCAGACCCCGACGTCCCCGGGCCGATCGCGGCGCACCCGGTGGCGGAGACCCACGCCGTGGCGGGCCAGCTCGAGCCCGTCGGTGTCCCAGTACACGGACTCCAGGGGCTCGTCCCCGGAATCCGCCACTCCCCCAGTGGCAAGGTCGGCCAGGTCGGGAAGCGCGTAGTCGGGCGGGGCGCTGAGCTTGATCTCGCGCTCCAGGGGAGAGGGCACCGGGCTCATCATCGCCGGCTCGCCGCGAGCCGCTGATCGAGCATGGCGAAGAGGCGCTCCGCCACCCGCTGCGGGGTCACCCGGTAGGCGGCGTGCTCGTGCTCGTTGGTGATCCAGATCTCGCAGTTGCCGACCAGGCCGGCGGTCTCCAGGGCCAGGCCCCGCTCCACGTAGGGGTCGTTCCAGTAGATGGTGCCGACCACCGGGACCCGGTTGGCGCGCAGCCGCTCGACGTCATAGAGAGGCGGCCAGGAGAGCGCGGTGGCGATCCGCTCAGCGGTCTCCCGGAGCGGGCGCAGCGCCGCCCATTCGTCGAACATCCAAGGAAAGACCATCTCGCCGGTGAAGCAGGGAGCCGGCTCGGCGTCCAGCCGGTAGCGGGGATCCGCGGCGATGACCCTGGAGGCCGCCCATCGGGTGGGAGCCCCCTGCGCGTAGCACGCCTCCTGAAGCAGGCTGTAGATGGGATTGGTGGCCGGCAGCATCACCTCGCCGATCCGGCGGTGCACCCAGCCGCCGATCACGCCGAGGCGCTCCACGTCGCCGGTCGCCCGCTCGATCAGGCCGTGCAGCTCGGCGGCGCCGTGAGCATGGCCGAGCCAGTGGCCGAGGGTCATGAAGGCACGGGCGCTGAGGCGCTCCCCGGCAGGATCGACGTCCTCGACCCTCTCCAGGTGATCGATGATCCGGCGCACCCGGGACCTGTCTTCCGGGAAGCGCTCGTAGTACGCCGCAGAGCGCTCGGCCACCCGATCGGCGAGCGCACGGTACACCGACTCAGCGTCGTGGAGCACCGGGGCGAAGCCGCCGGTGATGATCACCCCGGAGACGTGCGCGGGCAGGAACGAAAGATGGGTCAGGCTGCAGAAGCCACCGAAGCTCTGGCCGAAGAGGTACCAGTCCGCATCGTCGCCGAGGAGGAGGGCGCGGAAGCGGTCGGCGTCGCGGACTATGGCGTCGGCCCGGAAGTGGCTCAGGTGCTCGGCGAGCCCAGCCGGGTCCGGGCGCGCCGGGGAGCGGGCGTCGAGAGGGGTGCTGAGCCCGGTGCCCCGCTGGTCGAGGAGGAGGACGCGGTAGCGGGTGAGCAGCTGCTCCAGCCACCCGCCGCGCGCCTCGGGGTAGGCTGATTCGCAGCCCGGGCCCCCCTGGTACCAGCAGATCAGGGGCAGGGCCTCGCCCGCCTTCTCCGCGGCCACCACCTCGCGAGCGAAGACGCTGATCGTCTGGCCATCCGGGTGGCTCCAGTCCAGGGGAACCTCGACCCGGTGGCCGGTGAGCACCATCCGGTCGACCGCCTCACGGGAGACCACCTCGTGCCTGCTCATCGGCAGCCCGGACCGATGCGGTCCGCGCCCCCCAGGTAGGGGCGGATCGCCTCGGGCATCGCGACGCTGCCGTCCTCGCCCTGAAAGGTTTCGAGGATGGCATCGAGAACCCGGGGGACGGCCAGGCCGCTGCCATTCAGGGTGTGGACAAAGCGCGGCCGCTCACCGGGAGCGGGCCGGTACCGGATGTTGGCCCGGCGGGCCTGGAAGTCGCCGAAGGCGCTGCAGGACGAGACCTCCAGCCAGCGGTGCATCCCCGGCGCCCAGGCCTCGACGTCGTATTTCTTCCACTGCGCGAACCCCATGTCGCCGGTGCACATGAGCAGCACCCGATGGTGGATCCCGAGCCGCTGGAGCAGGGACTCGGCATGCGAGGTGAGGACCTCCAACTGGTCCAGTGACGTTTCGGGAGTGGTGAACCTCACCATCTCGACCTTGTCGAACTGGTGGAGCCGGATGTAGCCGCGCGTGTCCTTGCCGGCTGCCCCGGCCTCGCGGCGGAAGCAGGCGCTGTAGGCGACGTGGCATATGGGCAGCGCGGACGCCTCGAGGATCTCCTCCCGGTAGAGGTTGGTGACCGGCACCTCGGCGGTGGGGATCAGGTAGAGGTCGTCGTTGGTCTGGTAGGCCATGCCCTCCTTGTCGGGGAGGTTGGCGGTCCCCACCATGCACTCGGGACGAACCATGTAGGGGGGCAGCACCTCGCTGTAGCCGTGCTCTCGGGTGGCCACGTCGAGCATCCAGCTGACCAGGGCGCGCTCCAACCGGGCGCCGTCGCCCCGGAGGACGGCGAAGCGGGCCCCCGAGATCTTGGCGGCTCGCTCGAAGTCGAAGATGCCCAGCCGCTCCCCGATCTCGTAGTGAGGCAGCGGCTCGAAGTCGAAGGCGGGCGGCTCCCCCCAGGTTCGCACGGTCACGTTGTCGTTCTCGTCCCGTCCCAGCGGCACCGAGGCGTGGGGCGGGTTGGGAACGTAGAGGAGGAGCGACTGCAGGCGCTCCTCGATGCCGCCCAGCTCGGCCTCCCCGGATTGGATGTCGCTCTTGAGGGCGGCGAGGCGCTCCCGTTCCGCGTCGCTCGGCTGGCCGCGGACCGCCGCGGAGGCCCGGCGGCGCTCGGCCTGGGCGGCCTCCACCCGGGTGCGCAGCTGCCTGACCCGGAGGTCGAGCTCCAGGATCTCGTCGATGGGGGCCTCCTCGCCCTTCCGCCGGGCACCCTCCCGGAAACGCTCGGGGTCGTCGCGGAGCGACTGGAGGGGGATCATGCCGCCACCCCAGGGTGGACGGCCGGGACCCCCCGGACCGCGGGGGTTCCCCGATCGCGTCTGCCGCCCGGAACGCCACCGGAGAGGGATCGGGCGCGTCGTGGAGGGGCTGTGGACACAAAAGTCCGCAACCGCCCCAGCCGAGAGGGGATGCCCTCGGCCGGCCGGGCCGCCCGGTGGTCGGGTCGCAACGCGCCGGCTGCCAGCTTCACCCGTGCTCCTCCGGCCTCATGGTGGGGAAGAGGATGACGTCCCGGATCCCCGGGCTGTCGGTGAGCAGCATGGTGAGTCGGTCCATGCCGATGCCCAGGCCGCCCGCGGGGGGCATGCCCGCCTCGATCGCCTCCAGGAAGTCCTCGTCGAGCGGCTGGGCGGCGCTCTCGCCGGCGGCCCTGAGCCTCGCCTGGTCCTCGAACCGGGCCCGCTGGTCGATCGGGTCGTTGAGCTCGCTGAAGGCGTTGGCCAGCTCCCGCCCGGCCACCACCAGCTCGAAGCGCTCCACGAAGCGGGGATCGTCCTTCCGCCGGCGGGCCAGCGGGCTGACCTCAGCCGGGTAGTCGAGGACGAAGGTGGGGGCGAAGAGGGTGCGTTCGACCGCCTGCTCGTAGACCTCGTTGAAGATCGTGCCGAGGCCCATCCCCGGGTCGAGCTCCACGCCCGCTCCCAGGGCGCGTTCCCGCAGGCTGCCGTCGTCCCAGGCGCGCACCGGGTCGAAGCCGCAGCGCTCCGCGATCAGCTCGGCCATGGTGCGGGCCGGAAAGGGGGGATTGAGGTCGAGCTCGCCGCCGCCGTAGCGCCGCCGCAACGGATCGCCCGGCGCGCCCGCCGCACCCTCCACCCCCGGAGGCACCGCCCCGGCGGCCTCGACCACGATCGCCTCGGTCAGCTCCCGCATCGTCCCGTAGTCACCGTAGGCCTGGTAGGCCTCGAGCATCGTGAACTCAGGGTTGTGCCGGGGCGAGAGCCCCTCGTTGCGGAACACGCGGCCGATCTCGTAGACGCGCCGGTAGCCGCCAACCAGGAGCCTCTTGAGGTGCAGCTCGATGGCGATGCGCAGGTAGACGTCGGTGTGCAGGGCGTTCCAATGAGTCCGGAAAGGCACGGCATGGCCGCCTCCGGGGATCAGCTGGAGGACCGGGGTCTCAACCTCCAGGAACCCCCGGCCGTCCAGGGTCCGCCGGGCCGAGCGCAGGATCTCGGAACGGGCCCGGAAGTGCTGCCGCTGACTGACGCTGGCCATCAGGTCGTAGTAGCGCTTGCGGTAGCGGGTCTCCTGGTCCTGGAGACCGTGGAACTTCTCGGGGGGCTGGCGGAGGGCCTTGACCAGGGGTGTGAGGACGGACGCCAGGACGGTCGGCTCCCCCCGCCGGGTGCGCATCAGGGTGCCCTCCACCCCGATGATGTCGCCCAGGTCGAGCAGCTTGACCGCCTCGAAGGGTTCGTGGCCCAGCCGGTCGATGCGGAACCAGACCTGGAGGCGGCCTGATTCGTCCTCCAGGTGGGAGAAGCAGCTCCTCCCCTGGAGCCGGTGGAGCATCACCCTGCCGGCGACGGCCACCCTCGGCCCTTCCGCCTCGGGGGTGGGGCCGGTCGCCTCCCAGTCGTCGAGCTGGCGCTGGGCCTCGGCCAGGGTCCGGTCGGGCTGGAAGTCCACGTTGTACACGGGCAGCCCCAGGCCAGCGAGGGCGTCGGCCTTCCGCCGGCGCTCAGCCATGAGGGGATCGTCGCCGGACATCGGTCGCTATGGTGCCGGACTGACCCGCCCTCCGGCTGGCGCCAGTCACGCCGGTCCGGACGCAACTCCGGCTGGCCCGGCCCGCCGCTCCGGCCGGTCCTCCGGCTCGGGGCCCGCGGTCCGCGGAGCCGGCGCCCGGACTACCGGACCCTGACGACCTGGAGCTCCCTGGTCCCGCCGGGGCTCTGGACGGCCACCTGCTCGCCCACCCGCCGCCCCAGCAGCGCCTTGCCGACCGGGGACTCCATGGAGATCCGGCCGGCGGGAACGTCCACCTCGGCGGGACCGACGATGGTGAAGACCTGAACCCCGTACTCGTCGCGGACCTCGACCGTCGAGCCGAGCTGGACCACCCCCGCCTCGGGGCCCTGCTCGATGATGACGGCGTTGCGGAGCATGGTCTCCAGGGTCAGGATCCGGCCCTCGAGCATCCCCTGCTCGTTCTTGGCGTCGTCGTACTCGGCGTTCTCGGTGATGTCACCGAACTCCTTCGCGTACTTGATCCGTTCGGCGATCTCGCCGCGGCGTACCGTCCGGAGCTGGTCCAGCTCGGCCTGAAGCTTGTCGAGGCCTTCCTTGGTGAGCAGGACGGGCTTGTCCATCTATTGCGTGACCTTCTGAGTGACCCCGGTGCAAAGATATGTGAAGCCACCGAGCGCCCCGGCGCATCAGCGGCAAGAGCGACGGAGTATAGGCGCTCGACGTGAAACGATGGTGGCGACGTTCGCGTAACAAAGCGACCCCACCCGGTTGACCTCGATCTGATAAGCTCCCTATCATCGTCGTAGCGATCCAGGATCGCATCCCATAGCCCCCCCTCTCGGGGCGTCTCTGGTCTTCCAGGGGCGCCCTCTTTTTATGCCTTCGCGATGGCTCGGCCGCTGGGGAGGGACGGGCCCTGCCCGCGGCCGGCCACCCCGGGTGCGGCTGCGGTGCAGCTGCGGGTGGTGGTCATCCGTGCCCACTCGTGAACACGGGCTGGAACCAGCCCTGGGGGCCGAGGCCGGCATGGAGGGCCAGCTCCAGGATGGTCTCGAGATCGGTTCGGGTGGTGAGCGTCTGGACCATGGCACGAAGCCGTGCCGCCCCGGCGCAGCCCCGGATGGTCCAGGCCACGTACTTCCTGCCCACGATCAGGGCGCGGCGCTCCCCGTAGTGGTCGATCAGCAATTCGAGGTGGCGCCTGGTCAGCTCGATCCGCTCGGCGAAGCCGAGGTCGGGAAGCAGCTCCCCGGTGGCGACATGGTGGCTCGCCTGCCGGATCAGCCAGAGGTTGCCAAGGGCGCCGCGCGCGATCATCACCGCGTCGACCACCCCCTGCTGGAGCCGGCGGCGGATCTCCTGGACGTCGGCCACGTCCCCGCTGCCCACCACCGGGATCCCGACCGCCTCCCTGACCCGGGCGATCTCACTCCAGTCGGCCCTCCCGAGGTAGCGCTGGGCCCGGGTCCGGCCGTGGACGGTGACCATGGCGCAGCCGGCATCCTCCAGCGCTCTGGACAGCTCGACCGCGTTGATCGACGCCTGGTCCCAACCCAGCCGCAGCTTGGCGGTCACGGGCACCGGCACTGCCCGCGCCATGGCGGCGACCACCCGCTGAGTGGCGGACGGGTCCCTGGCCAGGGCGGCGCCAGATCCCCGGTTGGTCACCGTCGGGACGGGGCAGCCGAGGTTCACGTCGACCATCACGGCGCCCCTCTCGGCGCAGATGGCGGCGGCCTCCGCCATCACCGCGGGATCGCTGCCGACCAGCTGGGCGGCCACCGGGCTCACCCCCGGCTCGAAGCTCAGCAGCTCCATGGTCCGGGGTATGTGCCGGACCACCGCCTCCGCGGCCACCATCTCCACGAAGACCAGCCCGGCGCCCAGCTCCCTGGCGAGGCGCCGGAAGGGGGCGTCGGTGATGCCCACCATCGGGGCCACCAGGACGCGGGAATCCAGCTCGAGCCCGCCGACCCGGAGGGGGCCGGCCGTCGGGGAGGCGGTCCTCCCGCGGGGAGAGGTGATGGTGGTCGGGCTCACGGGGCGGCGCATCCCCCCAGCCTAGTGCCAGCCCTCCGAGCCAGAGACCCGCGGGTTTTCACCCGGCGTTGAGCTCGTAGAGGAGGCGGAGGCCGACCAGGGTCAGTGATTCGTCGGTGGCATGGACCCCGGGGATCAGACCGGCCATCAGCGGAGCCAACCCACCGGTCAGGATGAGCTTGGCGTCCGCGCCCACCTCACGGCGCATCCGGGTCACCAGCCCCTCGACGAGCCCCGCGTAGCCGAAGACCAGTCCCGCCTGCATCGAGACCCGGGTGTTCCGGCCCAGGACGGTGTCCGGGGCGGCGAAATCCACCCTGGAGAGGCGAGCCGCTCGCTCCACCAGGGCCTCATGGCTCACCAGGATGCCGGGGGCGATGGCCCCGCCCAGGTAGTCACCGGCCGCGTCGATGGCGTCGACGCTGGTGGCGGTGCCGAAGTCGCAGATGATCGCCGGACCGCCGTAGCGGTGTTGGACGGCGATGGCGTTGGCGATCCGATCGCCGCCGACCTGGGAGGGATCGTCGTAGAGGATCCGGATCCCGGTCCGGATGCCTGGTCCCACCACCAGCGGGTCGCACCCGAAGTTGCGGTGGGCCAGCTCGTCCAGGCTCCGCGAGAGGTCGGGGACGACGTTGCTCACCGCCACCGCGGTGATCGCAGCCGGGTCGACGCCGGCGCCGCGGAGCAGCGCGGTGACCAGCAGTCCCAGCTCAGCGCCGCTGGCCCGGGCCTCGGTGTGGATCCTGAAGTCGACGACCATCGCGGTCCCGTCGAAGACCCCGAGGACCGTGTCGGTGTTGCCGACGTCGACCGCCAGGAGCATGCAGCCGGATACTAGTGCAGCGCGACGGGGCGACTTCCAACCGGCCTCCACTTGGTTACGATCGCGCCAGTGGATCGCCTGCGGCTGGTGTGCGACAGCACGGCCGACCTGGACCGCGCCTACGCGGCCGAGCTCGGCTTGACCGTCGTGCCCCTCCGGGTGATCTTCGGTGAGGATGAGCTTCTCGACGGCGTCGAGATCTCGACGGCCGAGTTCTACCAGCGGATGCGCGTCGACCCCCACCACCCGCACACCTCCCAGCCGACGCCGGCCGAGTTCGAGGCCGTCTTCCGCAGGCTCGGCGAGGAGGCGGAGACGATCATCTGCACCACCATCTCCGCGGGGCTGAGCGGGACCTACTCGTCCGCCATGCAGGCCAGGGAGGCACTGCCCGACCTGGACATACGGGTGGTCGACACGGAATCGGTGGGGCCCTGCCACACCGCGGCGGTGAGGGTGGCGGTGACGCTCCGGGACCGGGGCGCCAGCGCCGATCAGGTCCTCGCCGCCCTGGAGCGGCTGCGCCGCACCCAGAAGCTGGTCTTCACCCTGGAGACCCTCGAGTACCTGAGGAGAGGCGGCCGGATCGGGGGCGCCCGCGCCCTCCTGGGCAGCATCCTCAACATCAAGCCGATCCTCACCCTGGTCGACGGCAAGGTGGAGGCCATGGACCGCGTCCGCACCTACCCGCGTGCCCTGGAGCGGCTGGTCGAGGAGGTCAGGAGCGCGACCGAGCGGTGGGGCAAGACGACCGTCTTCGCCGCTCACGCGGCCAGCCCGGAGCAGGCCGAGGCGGTCGCCGAGAGGGTCGCGAGGATCACCGGTGAGAAGCCGGGCATCGTCGAGGTGGGTGCGGTCCTCGGCTGCCATGCTGGCCCCGGCGCCTTCGGCATCGGCTTCCATCCCGCCTCGGTGCTCGAGGGCTGAGCTGCGGAGCCCCGGATGAGCGAGGTCCAGCACGGCGGCAACCTCCAGTGCCCCAACGGCTGCAGCGGAGGCCGCTTCGAGGCGCTGAACGCGCCGCTGATCGTGGACTCTCAGCGCCGCTACCTGGAGCACGACGACAGCCGTGCCACCTTCGTGTGCGCCGAGTGCCAGTCGGTGGCCGTCGACCTCGCCGAGGCGGCACGGGCGATGCGTCGCGACGCCGAGCTGGAGCCGCCCATCCTGGTGTGCCCCCATTGCGCCGCGGAGATGCTGCCACCCCTCGACGACGAGCTGGCCGCGTATGTCGAGTGCCCAATCTGCGAGACGCGCTTCGCCATCGAGGAGGGCATGCGGCGGCTGCACGAGGGAGGCAGCCCGAGCGCTGAGGAGTAGGGCGTCACGCCAGCTCGGGCGGCCCACCGGCTCGGGCGGCCCCCCCGGGTGTGGCACCATGCGCGCTGGGACAGGCCATGAGCGACGCACCGCCCCGGACCGCGCGTCATCTTCTCCGGCTCGCCGACCTCGATGCCGGCAGTGTGAGCCTGCTCGTCGACGTGGCCCAGGAGCTTTCCGAGCGGCCGCTCGAGGAGGCCGGCCGGCTGGCCGGGCGGACCGTGGTGCTCTTCTTCAACAAACCGTCGACCAGGACCCGCGTCTCCTTCGCGACCGCCGTGGTTCGCCTGGGCGGGACCCCGATCGCGGTCGGCCCCGGTGAGCTTCAGCTGGGACGCGGCGAGACCATCGAGGACACGGCGCGGGTGATCAGCGGCTACGCCAGCGCCTTCGTGATCCGCACCTACTCGGACCAGGAGGTTCGGCGCTATGCCGCAGCCTCCAGCATCCCGGTGATCAACGCCCTGACCGACGGTCACCATCCCTGCCAGGCGGTCGGCGACCTGCTCACCCTGCGGCAGCTCTGGGGAGAGCTGGACGGCCACCGGCTCGCCTACGTCGGCGACGGCGCCAACGTCGCCCACAGCCTGATCGAGGGCTGTGCGGCCACCGGCGTCTCGATCGCGGTGGCCTCGCCGCCCGGATACGCTCCGGACCCGGAGGTGGTGGAGGGCGCCCGGGCCGTCGCGGCGCGAAGCGGCACCGAGGTGCTGATCACCGAGCGTCCCGAGGAGGCGGTGGACGGCGCAGATTGCGTGTACACCGATGTCTGGCTCTCCATGGGCGTGCCGGAGGGGGAGCGCGCCGCGAGAACCCGGGCCTTCGAGAGCTACCGGGTCACCCCGGAGCTGATGGCGAAGGCCAAGCCGGATTGCGTCTTCCTGCACTGCCTGCCGGCCCATCGCGGCGAGGAGGTCGCGGCCGAGGTCATCGACGGGCCCCGTTCCCGGGTGTTCCAGCAGGCCGCCAACCGGCTGCCCAGCGCCCAGGCCGTCCTGCTCTGCCTGATCACCGGCCGTCTGACCGCCGCCGGGTGAGCCGCTCGCCCCGGGCGAGCGAACCTGTCTCAGGCGGCGCTGGTGTGGGAGCTCAGGCGGCGCTGGTGTGGGAGCTCAGGGTGCGCCGGGCGCGGGGAAGGATCAGGGTTCCCGCGTCGCCGGCCAGGATCGCGTTGCCATCCTCGAGGCGGCCGATCCCCGCCATGCCGCCGGTGCGCTCAGCAAACTGGCGGGCCGCGGTCACCTTGGGGCCCATGGAGCCGTCGGGCAGGCTCAGGCCCTCCAGCTCGTCGGTGAAGAGCCGGCGGATGGTCCGGGCGGCGGGGGTGCCGAAGCCCTCCTGGACACCCTCGACGTCGGTGAGAAGAAGGAGGGCGTCGGCGTTGAGCCGCTCGGCGAGCAGGGCGCTGGCCAGGTCCTTGTCGACCACCGCCTCGATGCCGCGCACGATGCCTCCGCGGTCGATGACCACCGGCACCCCACCGCCGCCGGCGCAGACCACGACCACCCCCGCCTCGAAGAGGATCCGGATGGCGCCGAGCTCACGGATTTCCCGAGGCCGGGGAGACGGCACGACCCGGCGCCAGCCGGTGCCGTCGCGATGGACCGTCCAGTGCATTGCCCGGGCCATGCGATGCGCGGTGCTCTCCTCGTAGACAGGCCCGATGAACTTGGTCGGGTGCTCGAAGGCCGCGTCGCCGGGCTCGACCACCACCTCGGTGAGCAGGGTGGCGACACTCCGGTCACCCAGGGCGTTGCCCAGCTCCACCTGGAGGAGGTAGCCGATCATCCCCGCCGACTCCGCGTCGAGCACGTCCAGGGGATAGGGCTCGACCCCGGCCAGGGTCGCGCTCTGCAGCGCCAGAAGGCCCACCTGAGGACCGTTGCCGTGGGTCACCGCCACCTGGTGGTCACCGATGAGCCGAGCCAGGGAATGGACCGCGGCGCCGAGGTTGTGGCGCTGCACCTCCAGGTCGGGAGCCTGTCCTCGTCGGATCAGGGCGTTGCCGCCCAGGGCGATGACTAGGCGCATCAGACCACCTGGCGCATCGAGGCAGCCCGCGCTGGCGCGGTCAGCCGCTGGACCAGGGGCGCCAGGACATCGTCGAGGGTTGGCTCCCCGATCTCCTGCAACTCGTAGCTCACCCGCCGGATGGGGTGCCGGGTGTGAACCACCCGGCCGATGTCGATCGGTGTGCCGCTGACCACCACGTCGCAGTCGGCAGCGTCGAGGGTCTGCTCCAGCTCGTGGAGCTGGGCGTCCGAGTACCCCATCGCGGGAAGGACCGGACCCAGCTGGGAGAACCGCCGGAAGGTCTCGGCGATCGAGCCGACCGCCCAGCGGCGGGGATCCACCAGCTCGGCGACCCCGGCCTGCCGGGCGGCGACGCTGCCGGCGCCGAAGCTCATGCCCCCGTGGGTCAGGGTCGGCCCGTCCTCCACCACGACGGCCCGGAGACCGGCGAGGGAGGGCCCGGCGTCCAGGATCGGCGGCGACGCGGCGCGCACCACGGTGGCCCGGGGGTTGACCTCGACAATGCTGCCCAGGACCCGGCTGGTCGGCTCCAGGCCGGCGCTGTCGACCTTGTTGATGACCACGACATCGGCCATCCGCAGGTTGCTCTCGCCAGGGTGATAGCGGAGCTCGTCACCGGCCCGCAGCGGATCGACGACCACGATGTGGAGGTCGGGCGCGTAGAACGGCAGATCGTTGTTGCCGCCATCCCAGATGATCACGTCCGCCTCGGTCTCCGCCCGTGCCAGGATCTCCGCATAGTCGACCCCCGCGTACACGGTCAGGCCGAGCTGGACCGGGCTCTCGTACTCCTCGCGTTCCTCGACGGTAGGATGGGAGGCGTCGATGTCGGCCAGGCTGGCAAAGCGCTGGACCCGCATCCTCTCCAGGTCGCCGTAGGGCATGGGATGGCGCACCAGCACGGTGCGCAGGCCGGAGCCGACCAGGATCCTGCCCACCCTGCGGCTGGTCTGGCTCTTGCCTGAGCCGGTGCGCACCGCGCACACCGAGACCACGGGACGGCGGCTGTGCAGGGTGGTCGCCTTGGGCCCGAGCAGCCGGAAGTCGGCGCCCAAGGCGAGCACGGCGGACGCCCGGTGCATCACCTGCTCGTGGGCGACGTCGGAGTAGGCGAAGACCACTTCGTCCACCCTCCGGGCCCGGATGAGCTCGGCGAGCTCCTCCTCGGCACGGATCGGGATGCCCGCCGGGTAGCGTGGACCCGCCAGCGAGGCGGGGTAGACGCGCCCGGCGATGCCCGGGATCTGGGTGGCGGTGAATGCGACCACCTCGGTCTCGGGGTCGTCGCGGTAGACGACGTTGAAGTTGTGGAAGTCGCGCCCCCCGGCTCCCATGATGATCACCCTGCGCATGGCATCTCCCCCACGGGGCTGTGGAACGGACGATGCGAAAGGAGTCGCTCACCGATGGTCATCGCAACGCTGCCGTTCGGGCGGACCTTCGGTCCTCACGGACCCACTCGCCGAGGCCCTGGCACCAGAGCTGCCCGACGCGAGCCGGTCACACGCCCAGGCTCCTATCCTGCCACAGATCGAGGGCCAGCTCACATCCGAGCCGGCAGCCCGGGGCGCGGGCCGGGAGGCCAGCCCGGACACGGTGCCCGGAGCAGCGGGGCCCAGGGAGCCAGCCGCCCTATCGCTCCCCCCGCTCTACGTCGCCGACCTCCTCGTACCAGGCCATCCGGGTGCCGACCACGCTCCGGAGCCGCCAGCGCCGTGACTTGGGGGCCGCCTCGATGGCTCGCCGGAGCGCGCCGGCTCGGGCCGCGGCGAGCTCGCCGGCAGCCGCGTCCAGGGACGCCGCGTAGCGGCCGATCGCCTCCGTCAGCCGGGCCAGGTTTCCGGTCGCGGTTCGCCAGAATCCCCAGTCGGAGCTGAGCACTCCGACCACCCTGGCCAGCTCGATGGTCTCCTCACCCCCATCACCCAGGTCATGCTCCGCGAGCAGGACCAAGCCGTCGATGAGATCGTTCTCGGTGACCTCCTGGATCTGCAGCTTGGAGAGCAGGAGGTCGGCCAGCGGGACGGTGGGGCGGTCCAGCTCCAGCCGGCCGCGGAAGTCAATGGTGTGCGACATCACCAGCTGGTCGAGGAAGACGTCCACCTTCACGCCCTCGGCGGGATGACGGTAGATCAGCCGCTTCACGCCGTACTCCTGGGCCTGGCGGATGATCGGGTCCAGCTCCCATCCGCCACCCTGGAACATCGCTTCCAGCTTGCGCTGCTGACGCGAATAGCCGAGCAGGTCGACGTCGGCGCAGGGGCGCCGGCCCAGGACCTCCATCAGGGATCCGGCGGTGGGTGACCTGAGCTGCACCGCCAACGAGCCGATCACGCGCAGGGTCAGGCCGCGCTCGTCCGCCTGACGCTCCAGGTCGAGAGCCTCCTCGCGGCACCTCCGGGCGAGCTCCCAGCTGCGGGCCGGCACGGCGTCGCCTGCCACCATCAACGTACCTCGGGTCAAGGACACTAGCCGGATACCAGCTGGACGGAGACCACCCCGCGGCCAGGGGCGATCTCGATCAGGGCACCGTCCAGCACGCCCTCAGCGTACTCGCTCCCGGGATTGACCGCCGTCGTCCTGCCGATCCGGCGGACCCCCTTCGACTCGTGGATGTGCCCGTGCACGGAGAGCATGGGCTGGTAGGTGGTGATCGCATCGAGGACCGCCGTGCTGCCCACCGGGATCATCTCCGGCCCGGTTCCGGTCATGACCATGCGGAGGTTTCGATCGAGTCGAGGCGCCATGTCCAGGCCGGTGCCGTAGGGGGGCACATGGAGGTTGAAGATGGCGGTCTCTGGCCGCCGAACGCGATCCGCCACCTCGGCGATCTTGACCGCCAGCTCCGCCTCGGGAATGTCGCGCGGGCAGGGCCAGGGTGTGATGTTGCCGTAGCCCACCCCCATGGCCTCGACACCCTGGCCGAGCTCGATCACCCGGCCGTTGGGGTCCTCGACGCAGGCGGCGCCGGCCAGCGCCTGGTCGACCTCGAAGAAGTCGTCGTTGCCGCCGCTCACCAGGCAGCGCACCCCGGTGCCCCGCAGCCGCGCATCTGCCATCTCCAGCCACTCCGCGACTCGCTCGGTGATGAGGCGCTTGAAGAGGGCGTCGATCCCGCTCTGGTCGCGGCTCATCGCCTCGTACTCCTCACGCGAGGTCTCGAAGGGGTACTGGCCGGAGTCGGCGATCCGGCGGCGCAGGGTGGACAGCATCTCGGCGCTGCTCACCCGGCGGTGCACCCCCATGAACTCGGAGGTCAGCTCCCCGCCGGGCTCCCGGATGATGGGAACCACGAACTTGCCGGTGACATCGCCGCCGAGAACCAGGACGTCCGCCCCGTAGAACTTGGGCGCCGCCAGGAACTTGCGCCAGCAGATGTCGGAGCCGTGGATGTCGGAGCAGAAGTAGATCCGCATCGCCCGGGAGCGAGCTAGCCTCCCGACGCCCGCGTGCCGGCGGCGCCACCTAGATCGGGCCGATGCACCGGCGGCGGAGCGGCTCCGCCGGAGCCACCGGCGTCCGGCATCTCCATCTCGAGCCGGAGGACGGCCTCGATGCGGTCGACCAGGACGGTCGCGAGCCGAGCCCCGATGGCCGCCGAAGCGGGAGTCGACCGCCACGGCACGCCGGTCGGGGGCACGGCGTCGGGGGGAAGCGGGAAGACGTCGTAGCTGCGGACCCGGGTCCCGGGGTCGTCGGTCTTGGCGTCACCCCGGACCAGGTGGGGGCAGAGCGCCTCCATGAGCGAGGTCTCGACGACGCCGGCATGCTCGACCTCCCACCCCGGGAAGCCGTCTGGGAAGAGGCCGGCGACGTCCTCGACTCGCAGCTGCTCCCACCAGTTGAGCAGGACGCAACGCGCGCCGGCCCCGGAGCCCGCCACCTCGGTGAGGCCCTCGAAGAGGAAGGCTGCATTCTCGTAGTGCCCGTTGAGGATCAGGATGTGACGGAACCCCTGCTGAAGGAGGTCGCCAACCAGGTCCCGGCAGACGCGGGTCAGCACCGCGCCGCTGAGCCCCACCGAGCCGGGAAACTCCCGGGCGGCACCGCTGCTCCGCGGCTGGGAGCGGGCGGCGTAGAAGAGGGGCGGCAGGATCAGCACCGGGCGCCGCTCACCCAGGCGCCGGGCCAGCTCGAGGGCGAGCAGCGCGTCGGTGCCCAGGGGCAGGTGATGGCCGTGCTGCTCCAGGGACCCGACGGGAAGCACCACGGTCACCGACGGATCGGTGGCCGCGCCCGCCTCCCGCCAGGTCAGCTCCTCGAACGAGGAGACCGCCGGAGAGCGGCCGGCCCCGGTCACTCGACGGGGATCTCCCTGAACCGCTTGTCGACGGCGACCCCCTGGCGCTGCCGGATGAAGCGGGCGACGTAGAACCACACCAGGGCGGCCACCAGCGCCCCGCCGCTGATCTCGATGGAGGTGGTGGTGTTGGCGCCGAAGGTCTGGTCGACGATGCAGCGGTAGAGCAGGAACCCGGTGAAGACCACGCCCACCACGGCGGCGATGCTGATCAGGGGCAGCCCGAGGACCCGGATGGCCGCCGGGGAGCGCTCGAAGACCTCGCGCTTGACCCACGGGAAGAAAAGGCCGGTGAGGCTGGTCACGCAGAAGGCCACCGAGAAGGTCAGCAACCCGGAGAGGATGGCGACCACGCTGGTGAAGGCGTAGATGCTCAGCCAGACCAGGGCGAACACGAAGAGCAGCGCGATGGCCACGAAGGGCGAATGACGCCGCGCCGAGACGTTGCTCAGCGCGGTGGGGGCGACCCCGTCGATGGCCCAGGCGAGCAGCGCGCGGGACGCGTAGATGACGTTGGAGCCGAGGGCGTAGGGGATGATCAGGATCACCCAGAGGTTGATGATGATGGTCAGGAACCAGTTGCCGGCCAGGATGGAGGCGGTGGCGTTGACGTAGGCCAGGGAGGTGCTGGCGAGCGGCCAGTGGCTGCCGGTGGAACCGATCAGGAACGAGTTGCCCATGGCGAAGCGGGCCAGCACCATGAACAGGATGAAGATGGCGCCGCAGAGCACCATGGCGCCCACGATGCCCATCAGAGGCCCGCGCCGCACGTTCTTGATCTCACCGCTGAAGGAGACCATGTTGACCGAGAAGAGGATCGAGAACGCCGGCCAGACCATGAAGTTGAGGGTCTGACCCATGCTGAAGCCGGGGGCCACGACCCCCTTGGTCACCGCCGCGTAGGCCCCGCCGCCGGCCACCGAGTTGAAGGCGGACTGGAAGTCGAGGACCCCGGTGCCGCCCAGGATCAGCACGATGAAGGTGACCGCCACGCTGCCCAGCGCGACCATGGTGCCCCACCGCTGGAAGCGGAAGTAGGCGTGCATGCCGAAGTACACCATGGAGGCGACCAGCAGGATGACCAGGGCACCGCCCACGAAGATCCCCCAGCCGCTGGCGAACCAGGTGCCCACGCTGGTGAGGCCCTGGTTGTGCAGCTGCAGCCCGAGCACGCTGAACAGCGGGGACAGGCCGTAGATGGAGAAGAAGGCGCCGTTGATCCCGAAGTAGAAGGTGTACCAGAAGGCCTGGATGAAGCTGATCACGAAGCCCAGCTCGGGACGGACGATGCGCGAGAGGAACACGTACTCGCCGCCGGAGCGGGGATAGACGCCGGCCAGCAGCGCGTAGACGATGCCCACCCCGATGGCGCCGATGGTGACCAGCAGCGTCGACCACTCGTAGGAGGCCCCCGGATACGCGGGCCACAGGAACATCGTGAAGGTGACGTAGGCGATCGTGATCGCGTTGAGCCCGTAGTACACCGTGTCGGTGGTGCTGACGGTGCGCACCAGGCCCGAGCTGGCTCGGGCGAAGATTCCCGGGGTCGCCGGGACCACCTGTGTAGTCGACATGCCTTTCGGCTCCTTGCGAGATCTGCTGGCTGCTGGTCCTGAGGTGGGGACGCTGACCCCTGGTCTTAGACGCCGCTGGTGGCGGCGCTCCGGCCAGCAGGGCCCAGAGCGGCCTCCACCGAGGCTATGGAATCGTCGATGATGCCGAGGGCGCGGTCGACCTGGGCGCTGTTCAGGATCAGCGCCGGCATCAACCGGACCACCTGGTTGTGCGCGCCCGCGGCGTAGAGCAGCAGGCCGCGGTCGAGGCACCCCTCGAGCAGCTGCTGGGCGAGCTCGGTGCCGGCCATGCCCGGGGAGTCGCTGGCGCCGCCGAACTCGAGGGCGCACATCAATCCGACCCCTCGGCTGTCCGCGACCACCCGAGGGTGACCTGAGCGGATGTCATGGAGGCCCGCCAGCAGCCGCGCCCCCTGGGCCCGCGCGTTGGCCAGCAGGCCCTCCTCCTCGATCACCTGGAGGCTGGCCAGGGCCGCGGCGCAGGCGACCGGGTTGCCCCCGAAGGTGGTCCCGTGGGAGCCGGCCAGCCAGCGGCTCATCAGCCGTTCGGGAGCGATGGTGGCGCTGAGCGGCAGGCCGGAGGCGATGCCCTTGCCCACCGCCATCACGTCTGGAGTGACGCCGAACGTCTGGGCCGCGAACATCTCACCGGTGCGGCCGAAACCGGTCTGCACCTCATCGAAGACGAGCAGCGCCCCGATCCGGTTGCAGATGTCGCGCAGCCCGGCGAGGAACCGGGGGGGCGGGATCACGTAGCCGCCCTCTCCCTGAACCGGCTCCACCACCAGGCAGGCCACGTGCTCGGGGGGGACCACGCGATCCAGGAGGACAGCCAGCTGATCCAGAGCATGGCGGGCGCAGCGCTCGCCATCCTCTCCGAAGCCGCCGTGGAAGGGATCGGCGTAGGGCGAGAAGTAGACGGAGCCGACGAAGGGCTCGTAGTGCAGACGGTACCTGGCCTTGGCGGTGGTCAGCGATGCCGCCATGTAGGTGCGCCCGTGGAAGCCGCCGGTGAAGGCGATGACGGCGGGACGGCCGGTCACGTAGCGAGCCAGCTTGACGGCACCCTCGACGGCCTCGGCTCCGCTGTTGGCGAAGAAGAACATGTCGAGGTCGCCCGGCGTCCAGCGGGTCAGGGACTCGGCCAGGCGGAGCAGCGGCTCGTGGTACATGATCCCGATCGGGCCGTGCATCAGCGCCTCGATCTGGCGCTTGGCGGCATCCACCACCCTGGGGTGGCAGTGCCCGGTGTTGGCCGTGGCTATCCCCGCGGTGAAGTCGAGGAGATGGCGGCCATCCGCGGTCTCGAGATCGAGGCCGCGCCCCGAGACCACCGGCAGGCCCGGCCAATCCTCGGTGAAGCTGGGGGCCAGGCGGTGGCCCACGCCCTCCAGCAACTCGACGAACGGCCTGTCGGTGACGGCGGTCTGCTCAGCCATTTCGTGCGAACCGTGTTCCGTATAGCGGAACAAGCAGGCGGATGAACGGTACAATATACTGCCGAAAAGCGGAGGGTCAAGGGGAACAACCGGTGCCAGGCAGCCGGCAGACGGACCGAGCGCCTCACGCCCAGCTGGGGTCGCTCGACCGCGGCCTCCTCGTCCTCGAGATGATCAGCGCCCGCGCCGAGATGTCCTTGTCAGCGCTGGCTGTCGAGGCCGGCACCTCGCGAACCACCATGTTCCGGATCCTGGACACCCTGCGCGCCCGCGGCTGGCTCGACCACGCTGCCGAGAGCCACACCTACCGGCTCGGCGCCAAGGCGCTGGCGGTGGCGGCGCGCGCCCCCGAGGCGGAGCTGGCCAAGCTGGCCGAGCCGGTGATGGTGGCGCTGCGCCGGGAGACCTCGGAGACCGTCAACCTGGTGCGGATCCACGGCATCCAGCTGGTCTACGCGGCGGTGCTGGAGGGGGGCTATGTGCTCAGGCCGCTGCCCACGGTCGGCCAGCCGACCGCCGCGCACAGCAGCGCCCTCGGCAAGGTGTTCCTGGCCCACTCGCCGGTCGGAAGGCGCCAGGCCCTCCTCGGCCGGGCCCCTTACGAGAGGTTCACCGACCGCACCATCACCAGCCCTCCGGCCCTGGACCGCGAGCTGGCGATCGCCAAGGAGCGTGGATTCGCGGTGGACAAGGAGGAGACCGAGCTCGGCCTGACCTGCGTCGCCGCGGCGATAGTCGGTGCCGACGGCAACGCCGTCGGTGCCATCTCGGTGTCCGGGCTCAGCGACCGGATGCGTCGGCTCGACCTGGAGAGGCTGGGGCGGCGACTCCGGATCCAGTGCGAGCAGATCTCCGCCGATCTGGGCGCGGCACGACCCGACCAGGCGTTCCTCGCCCGCCGCCGCGCTCAGCCCGGCAGCAAGGCGATGGTCGCCCCGACCGGTCCGGGCTCCTCTCCGGGATCTCGACCCCAGAAGCGGGAGAAGCGCCCGTCGTAGCCGATGAGCCGGCCGGAGTGGCGGATGTCCGGTCCGCTCCCCCAGTGCGGCGTGTGGCCGTGGACCAGGCGGCGCGCGCCGAAGCGGCGCAGGTAGGCGTCCAGCCGCGGCGCGTCGTCGAAGGCGCGGCGGCCGATCAGGTGGCGCAGCAACCCCAGCAGGCCGGCCGGTCCCTGGGTCAGCATCAGGGCGGCAGCGCGGTTCACCGCCGCGACGCTGTCACCCAGTGCCGCGTACGCGTCATCGTCGGTGTGCTGGACCAGGGTCGCATCGTCGAGGAGCAGCATCACCGGCAGTCCGCGAAGCCACTCCTCCATCTCGCCGTCCGCGGCCAGCGCCGCCAGGTCGGCTGGGTCGCCGCGCCGCCTCCTCCAGATCGTCTCCAGGAGCTCCCCGTCCCGGGCCCGCAGCCGCTCACCGCCGTGCCGGCGCTCCTCCACCAGAGCCATCACCAGCAGGTCGTGGTTGCCCAGGATGGCGCGGCTGTTGCGCCGTCCCAGGGCGATCCGGGCCGCCCGATGCCCGCCGGCATCGCCGGGCCGGCCGCCGGTGAAGAAGTCGCCCAGGAAGATGGTCTCGACCTCGTCGTCGGGGTATGCGGTGAGGGCCTCGGCCAGCCGCTCGTGATCACCCTGGACATCCCCGACGATGAGGGTGGGCAGCGCCATCCTTTCAGCGTACGCGCGCAGCTCCGGGGGATCGCCGGGAAGCTCGGTCTCGGCGCCCGGTCAGGGAAGCGCGTCTCCACGCCGGTCAGCACCCCCGACACTGACTCGCCGGGCCGTCCACCCGCCTGCGAAGGCGGGTTGCGTCCCCGCCGCGGTGGCGGGACGCCCAGCCGCCCGCCGAGGGCGGGGTTGCGTCTTCGCCGCAGTTGCGATACGCCCACCCACCCGCCGAGGCGGGGGGTTCGTCTTCGCCGGGGTTGCGGGACGCCCGCGCACCGGCGAGTTGGGGTGGTGGGTGTGTCGCCGCCCGGGTTGTGGACATAATTTTCCAAAACCTGGTCGGTGGCGACACGGGCCTCTCCGGCCGGTCAGGAGCCGGGCGACGCCGGTGGCTTAACCCCTGCCTGCCGCCCTGAGCCGGAGCTACGCAGCTCGCTCCGGCGAGTCCGCGCCACCATCGCGGTGGCCCGCGCCAGGGCCCGGGAGACAGCTCTGGGGCCGGGGCCACCGGGAAGCTCC
>Ga0187771_10000508_pt1 | contig 24310 bp, 20 predicted proteins | sample 0116_SJ02_MP15_1_FD_133139 | JGI IMG/M metagenome (GOLD analysis project Ga0187771, IMG submission 133139) | Tropical peat soil microbial communities from peatlands in Department of Meta, Colombia - 0116_SJ02_MP15_10_MG | ecosystem: Environmental > Terrestrial > Soil > Wetlands > Peat | place... | reverse complement strand
GCGTCGTCTTCCCCGCACCGGATTCCCCTACCAAGGCGACAAAGTCCCCCTCCCGGATCTCGAAGCGCAGGTCGTCCAACACCACGACTTCCTCGCTGCCGGAGCGGAAGACCTTTGTCAGACCGTCCACCCTCAGGATCGTCCCATGTCCGTCGTCAGTTGTCCGTGGCCCGTTGTCCGTGGCCCGTGATCCGTCGCGCTCCGTCATCGATCTTGATCCCCACCATCATGGGCTGCCGTCCCAATCGAGCCGAGGTAAGCGTTCAGCCTCGGCGTTAGTTCCTCGATGATTGGCTTAATCTCCCTCGTGCTCTCCATGGTCAGTAAGCGCCGGACGTGAGCCCGCCGCAGCCAGTGTTTACTTTCGTTCAGGGAGGCTCTGGCAGTCCTGACAAAACGCCGATTATCCTGGAAACTGCCTCTGCCAGTGCCCTCAGCAATATTCGCCCCAACACTATCCGCTGCGCGAACGAGTTGCTTGCCGACGGTGTCTTTAGAAAAGTAGTCCCAACCGATGACCGCCGACCAAATTTTGTCTGCGAGCCTTTCCGCCAGCTTGTACACTTCGAGTTTCTCGAAATTAGTCCGCGCTACGGTTCCACCCATTTTCCCTCCCGACCCCGACCCGGTCCCTGGCTGAGCCGAAAGCCCTGGCACGCCAAATATCCAGGGGCAACGGACAACGGACGTCATTCGTACCTCAAGATCTCCACCGGATCGAGCCGGGCGGCGGCGAGTGAGGGGTAAAGCGTCGCGAGGAAGCTGATCGTCAGGGCCGCAAGGGCGATCCAGAGCCCGTCCCAGGGTTGGGCATGGAACGGCACAGAAGAAAGCGCGTAAATATCCGCCTGCAGCGGGATGAGCTTGTAGTGCTCTCCCAGCCAGGACGCTCCGTACCCGAGCCCGAGGCCCAGAAGCGTCCCTACGGCGCCAATCAGCACGCCATGCAAAGTGAAGATGGTCCAGACCTGCCGCTGCCGCGCCCCCATGGATATCAGCACGGCGATATCGCGGTTCTTCTCCATGACCATCATGGCCAAGGTAATGAAAATATTCAGCGCCGCCACCACCACAATCAGCCCAATGGTCAAAACCGTAACCAAGCGCTCCAGGCGCAGGGCGCTGAACAGCGAACGGTTCTGTTCCATCCAGGTGGAAGTGTCGAACCCCTGCCCCGCCGCTTGCTTGATCCCCTCCGCCACTTCTGTCGCCTGGTAAATATCGTCGATCCTGAATTCAATTACCGAGACGACGTCGGCCAGATCAAAGAGCCGCTGCGCCGCCTGGAGATTAGTAAAGGCCCAAGTGGCATCAAAATCGAAGAAGCCCGAGTCGAAGACTCCTACCACACGGAAATGGTGGAACTTGGGAACTATTTCCAGGGGTGTGAGATACCCTTGCGGGCTGGTCACCATCACCGTATCGCCGACAAAGACGCCCAGCGACTTGGCCAGTTCTTTTCCGATGATGATCGGGTCTGCATTCGAGAAGGTTTTGGACAGGTCCTGCGTCGAACCCTCGCGCACGCGCCGCAGCAAGTCTCCTACTTTGACCTCGCGGCTTGGGTCCACGCCCTTCAGCACTACGCCTTGGGCATGCTGCCGGCTGGAAATGAGGACTTCTTCATAAAGGACCGGCGCGGCGGCCACCACGTGGGGCAGACGGGAGAGTCGGTTGGTCAGCTCCTCGTAGTTCCGGATGCCGTCGTTCTTGGTGCGGAGCAGATTAATGTTGGCCGTGGCCCCCAGCAAGCGCTGCTCGAGATCCTCGCGGAAGCCATTGTTGATCGCCAGCGCGATGACCAGGGCGCTTACCCCCGCCATCACACCAATTACCGAAATCAAGGTTATGACGGAAATGACGGCCTGCTTGCGTTTGGCCCGCAAGTATCGTAGCGCGACGAAGAACTCGAATCGCATTCGCACTCTACATTATCAACATTTAGCAGGGAGAGAGAAGCGGAAGCTTACTGGAGTTCGTTGTGCTCCGACCGCGGCTTCAGGATCTCGAATTCAGCGTAGGCTTGCTGCAAGAGGGCAGGCTATAACAGCCCCGTCAAACCCGCCAAGTCATCTACCGCTTCCCTCGCGGCGCGAATCCGGCCGCGGGGCCTCCTTCGGGGCTGGGCTGGGAGCTGCAGCCAGCAGGGCCTTGACCCGTTCGATGAGTTCCGGCGCCAGGTACCTCTCCAGCGGAATGCCGTTATAGTAGGCGATGATGTAGATGGCGTCCGTGGTCGTCATCGGTTTTTCTTGCTTGAGCCTCTTGGCCCGCAGCGAAAGGGCCTGGCGAGTTATGTCCAGCTTTTCGAGCAGCGCGCGTCTCAAGTGCCTATTGGTCATGGTCCCCGTCTTCCTTGGGCGATGATGGGGCGGAGTTGGATTCCGCCTCCGCGGGTTTTTCCGGGCGCAGCAAAGGAAATAAGATGACGTCGCGGATGGAGCGCGAGTTGGTCAATAACATGGTCAACCGGTCGATGCCGAGGCCTTCCCCGCCCGTGGGTGGCATGCCATAGCTGAGCGCGCGCACGTAGTCCTCGTCGATGGCGTGGGCAGTCAGGTCGCCCTTCTCGCGCAGGAGCTGCTGGTACTCAAAGCGGTCCCGCTGCTCCGCCGGGTCGTTGAGTTCGCTGAAGGCGTTGGCGATTTCCATCCCGCCGATGTACAACTCAAAGCGTTCGACAAAGTTGGGGTCATCGGGCTTTTGCTTCGACAGAGGCGAAACCTCTAGCGGGTAATCGAGGATAAACGTCGGCTGGATCAAGTGACGTTCGCAGACCGCCTCAAAAAGTTCCTGCAGCGCCAGCCCGGGGGCTATGCCTTCGGGCAAAGGGATGGGCTCGTCCTTGCCGCCCGACTCCTTTAAGACCCGGTTGTACGCGTCGGCCCAACCAAAAACCGCCTTGGGCTGCGCCAAGTCCTGGGAGGTCGGCCCCTGTACTGCCGCGCTGGCCGATAGAGCCGCCACAGTCACAGGCCAGAACTTTACGATCGCTTCCTTCATGGTAAGGCGCTCGAAGCTGGCGAGCGAAATGCGCTGGCCCTCGTACTCGAACTCCTCGCTCCCCACCACCGCCCGGGCCGTATGGCGCAACAGCCGCTCGGTGAGCGTCATCATATCGCGATAATCGCCGTAGGCCTGGTAGAACTCCAGCATGGTGAATTCCGGGTTGTGCTGCGCGGAGATGCCTTCATTCCGGAAGTTGCGGTTGATTTCGTAAACCCGCTCCAGGCCCCCGACGATCAGGCGCTTCAAGTAGAGTTCCGGGGCAATGCGCAGGTACAGGTCGAGGCCCAGCGCGTTGTGATGTGTCACGAAGGGCCGAGCCATGGCGCCCCCCGCCAGCGGCTGCATCATGGGGGTCTCGACTTCCAGATAGCCCTCGCCCTCGAGAAACTCGCGCAGCGCCCGGATCAGCCGGCTCCGGCGCTCGAAGACCTGCCGCACCTCTTCATTGACCATCAAGTCGAGATAGCGTTGGCGATAGCGAATCTCCACGTCCGTCAGCCCATGCCATTTTTCGGGCAGTGGCAAAAGCGCCTTGGCGAGGAATTCCAGGTGTTCGGCGTGGACCGTCAGCTCTCCGGTGCGCGTGCGAAACAGATAGCCTTCCACGCCAACCAGGTCGCCCAAGTCGAGCAGCTTGTAGAGCTCGAAGTCCCGCTCGCCCACCGCGTCCAGCCGGGCGTAAATCTGCAAACGCTGGCCGCCACCCGCCACATGCGCAAACCCCGCCTTGCCATGCGGGCGGATGGTCATCACGCGTCCCGCAATGCGGACCGAAATCTTCTGGGCGGCCAGCTCCTCCGCCGACCGCGGAGAATAAGCGGCCAAGACCTGGGGGATGGTGTGTGTAAACTCGTACTTGCGAGGATATGGCTCGTAACCCAGGTCGACAATCGCCTGGAGTTTCTTCCGGCGCTGCAAGATCAAATCCTGGAATTCATTTGCGGGCACAGGAGTATCCTGGAGAAACAGCGGAATTCTGGAGCGCTGGTAGAACCGGCATTATAGGTAGCTCACCAACAAAATGTCAAGGAAATGGAAATGTACTGCTTGAATCGCGGCCAGCAATCCCCTATAGTATGATGCGATGTCTTGGCTTTTAGGAGCCCTACTCCTTATAGGGGTAGGCATCATCCTTCGTCGTATTCTCAGGTTAGGGACGCCGGTTACCTCTCTCCTGGCGGGGCTGCCCCCCTTGCCAGCCGGACAGGACGCCGTTTATCAACCCATCGCCCAAGAGGTCGAGACCAATGCTTCCATCCTGGGCATCTCCTTGAATGACGCTTTTGAGGAGCGCGACGCTTCCCGCCTCGAAATCGCCTGGCACATGGTCCAACTCTCCGCCGGCGAATGGGCCCGCATGGCGGCCACCGTCACCGCCCTGCTCAATGCCATGTCCAAGTACGTCGGGGGTGCCGCTTCCCCTCCGCCGGGCCGCCGAATTGCCTCCGAGCATTACAAAGCCCAGGTCCTGACGGGTTCCCTCCGCACGTATGAGCTGCTGGACCGATTGGCGTTCGGACCTCAATTGCGGTTCCAGCTTCGTATCCGCCTGCTACGCGGCGCGGTGGAGAGGCTCACGAAAGAGTTCCGCCGCACCTACCGCTACATGGAGCTGACACAGGACCATTCGTCGGAGATTTGGTTGCGCTATGACCTCTACTTCCATGACTTCGATTTGGTGGCCAAAGAAACCCTGCTGGCATTCCGAGACCTCCTAGCCTGTTTGCCTGCTTCCGCTTTGAATGAACTCGCCGTCGATATCCGAGCCCTGGTGAAACACGGGGTGCGAGCTTCCGTCGTCCAGGTAGGACGCTAAACTCGTTCCGGCCACGGCACGATTGAGCCTCGAATTTATTAAGAGCACGCATGCGGCACCGGTGTGGGCAGCCGGGCCCTCGCCTGTGGGAGCCCTTGCTCTGGCAAGTGCGGCATTGACAGCCATGCCTTGTCTCCTGATAATTGCCCGCTCGAAGCCGGACCATCCTTGGCTTAAGTGCCCGAATCCCGGAACCCTTCCCGTGAGGACGAACTATGACCGCAAAAAAACTGTTAACCGCCATCGTGAGCGCTTGCCTTTTGCTCTCCCCCTCCGCGCGAGCCCAAACGCAAGCAAAACCCTTCGACCTGATCGCCTGGAACGGCGGGAAATTCATATACGGCGTAGACTACTATCCCGAGGCCTGGGACGAAGCCCAGTGGGATAAAGACGCGGCCATGATGCAGGCCGCGGGAATCAATTTCGTTCGCCTCGCCGAATTCGCCTGGGCCAAAATGGAGCCCCGCGAGGGGAAATTCAACTTCGACTGGCTCGACCGCGCGCTCAAGGTCTTGAACGCGCACGGCATCAAGGCGGTTCTGGGCACGCCCACGGCATCGCCGCCGGCTTGGCTCTACGCTCAGTATCCCGACATCGCCGCCATGGATGAAAACGGCGTCCGTTATCGCTACGGCTCGCGGCGAAACTACTGCCTTCACAATCCTCATTTCATTGCCGCCACTCAGCGCATCGTTACGGCGATGGCCGAGCACTTCAAAAACCATCCGGGCGTCCTGGGATGGCAAATCGACAACGAGCTGGGCGATCCCGAATGCTTCGATGCGGTAAGCCGCGCGGCCTTCCAGACATGGTGCGAAAAGAAGTACAAAACCCTCGAAGCTCTCAATAAAGCTTGGGGAGCCGTTTTTTGGGGGCACACGTATCAAGCCTGGTCCGAGATCCCGATCCCCTGGAATACCCTGGGCAAGGCGTACAATCCCAGCCTGGCGCTCGACTTTCACCGCTTCCACAGCGATTCCACGCGTGACTATCTGAAACTCCAAACCACCATCCTGCGGCGCATCGCCCCCACGAAGGCCATCACCCACAACGAAATGGGCCTGTTCGACAACATCGATTATTCCGACCTGAACCGCTCGCTGGATTTTGTGGCCTGGGACAATTACCCGATGTTCGGAAAAGACTACGCCGATTACTTTGGCGCGGGGCTGTCCCATGACCTGATGCGCGGCTCCAAGAACAACCAGAATTTCATGGTTATGGAGCAGGAGGGGGGTCTGCCGGGCTGGAGCGTGTTCTGGGGAAGGCAGGCCGCGCCGGGACTCTATCGCGTCTGGGCGTATCAATCCGTGGCGCACGGCGCGGACGGGGTCTGCTACTTCCGCTGGAGGACCTCGCGCTACGGCACCGAGCAATACTGGCAGGGCGTCCTCGATCAAGACAGCTACCCGAACCAGCGCTACCAGACCGTGGCCCAAGCTGGAAAAGAACTGGGGCAACTGACGGACCTGCTCCACGGCTCCCGAGTCGTCTCGCCCGTGGCCCTGCTGGTCTCCCCCGACAGCCGCTGGGCTTTCCACCTCCAGCCCCTGGTGGAGGGCTTCAACTACAATCAGCAACTGCGCCTGTATTACGACGCCTTCCGGCGGGCGGGCATTAACGTCGACGTCGTCTTCCCGCAGAGCGATTTCACCCCCTACAAAATCATCGTGGCGCCATCTCTCTTCGTAGTGGATAAGGCTCTGTCAGATCGGCTGGCCAGCTTCGCAAAAAGCGGCGGCACGCTGATTCTCAGCTACCGCTCGGGCGTGAAAGATGAGCATAACGTGGTGACGAACTCGACCCTGCCCGGCCCCTTCGCGGAACTCGCCGGCGTGGCCATCCACGACTTCGACCCGCAAACCAACCAGGAGCAGGCGGTCCAGGGAGCGGACGGTAGCCACTACCCAGCGCGAGTGTGGTTCGACATTCTCGACCCGGACACGGCGCAAACCCTCGCCACGTATGAAAAGGGTTATTACGCCGGCAAGGCGGCGGTGACGGAAAACAAGTTTGGCAACGGCTCGGTGATCTACGTGGGGACCGAGTCCCCGGCGAGGGAACTCTACTCCCGCCTGATCGATTATGTTGGCCAGGAGGCCGGCGTGAGCTCGGGACCGAGCGCGCCGGACGGCGTGGAAGTGGCGCTGCGCGAAAAAGAGGGCAAGAGAATCCTCTTCTTAATGAATTACACCGACCAGCCGCAGAAAGTTTCTCTTGGACAATCGTACCGCAACGCGCTGAGCGGAAGCGCCGAGCCTGCGGAAGTCCAGTTGGCTCCGTTTGACGTGAAGGTCCTGACGACGCTTTAGCGATGCTCAGTTTGTTGGGGGGATTCGGCTCGTCCTACTCCCGGCGCTGTGGCCGAGGGGGAGCGCCGGGGCCTCCTTGCGGCGCCCCGATGCGGTTTATCGGGGCGCGCAAGGATTCGCAAGGCGCAGGCCTTTAGGCGCGTTCAACTCGGAGGTGGTCAACGACCGCGAAGGAAAGGCCGGCACTGCGCGCCGCCATGAGCGCTTTGGCGTGGTCCAGCGATGTGGCGACTACGCCTTCCAGGGTCACATCTCCGTTCTTCACAATGATGTGGATCGGAGGGAGAGCCTGGTCAGCGTAATGGATGAAGTAGGGGTCGCGGTAAATGGCCCGCGCGACCGACAGGCGGAGCCGGTCATCGAAAATCGAATTGGGTAATACTTCGAGCCGGTTCTCAAGGTCGGCGACGCCCCGCACGCGAGTCAGGAGGTTGCCGATATCGGATTTCTTGAAGGGTTGCGTGACCTGCCCGCTGACGATGAGCTTGCCGCCTTGGGCTTCCAGGTTGATGTTGTCGAAGATCCCGTAGGCATAGTAGGTCACGATTTCTTTCCGCGCCTGCTCGAGAATTTGACGCTCGCTGACGTCCTCGGCGCGGACGCTAATGTTGTCCACGACCTGCGTAACGCCCGAGACTTTTCTCGCCGCCCGCTCGGCGTCTAACTTGCTCCCCAGATTGTCCACCGTCCCGGTCAGGGTAGCGACACCACCCTCATAAACGACATGGACGTCCCCATGCTTGAACACTTGCGCATGGTAGAGCCGGTCTTCTATTGCAGCCGTAGTCTGGGACCCCGGCGTGCGGGTCGCCGCAAAGCCTGTCCCGGCCGCAAGAACCATCGATAGCACAGCACCCAAGTAGAATCCCTTGTTGCGCATGGTATTCCTCCTTTCAAATGTGCCAGGCAATGTGAGATGGGCCAATTTGTCTCCCCTTTGTTCAGCCCGGCGACTCTGTTCGACATTCACCATGTTCAGCCCTGACTTACGATCCTGCCTTCACAGCAATAGACGCAAGCAACGCTGGAAGGGTTACATCATTACAACTTTTTGTGAATCAATAGGTTACAATAAATATTGAGTTTCGTTGACTTCGAATTCACATTTGCATTACCAATCGAAGGAAGGAATCCCACGCTACAGACTTTTCGACCTTCAACTTTTGACTCTCGACTGAACTTTTCAGTGGGCAAGCAGAGCGCGGACCAAGTAACTAATCCCGAGAGCCAAAAGAAGCAGGTTGGCGGCAAGGAAGAGGCGTTGCTGAAGTTGTTTGTGGAGGCTGGCGCCCCAAGCGATCAGCCAAACAGAAAAAACGGCCGCGCCGTAGTAGCCGGCCAGCCCGCCCGCGAAGAAGGGTACCACATGCCAGTAGCCGTGCTGGCGGCCCTCCGCGAGCACCGGCCCCGCCACGGTCAGCCAATAGATCCACGTCCCCGGAGCGGACAACTCGGCCAGCGTTGCGACGGCTACACTGGCATAGCTGAGCGCGGGCGAGTCCGCGAGTTGCTCCGGCGTCTTCCGCCTCATTTGCGCGAGCGCGTAACTCGCGAGGCCGATCAGCACCACTCCGCCGACGTAGGCCACATCATGAGCGATGGTGCGGGGCACATACTGGTAGAAGAAAAAGGTAATGACCAGCAGCCCGCCATCCACCACCAATGGCGGTCCGATGAGCACGAAGATGGCTCGCAGCCAGCGGTTCAGGGCCACCTGCGCGAGCGCGATGAAGTGCAAGGGGCTGGGGATGAGCCCACCAACAATTCCCATCCCGGCGCCCAGCAGAAGTAGGTCCATGTTGTGGTGTGGCGATGTTATGCGTTGGCTAGAAAATTGTAAACCCTTTAGAGGATTGGCAGAAGGCGAGTAATCGTTACCCCCTCACCCGCCCCGACTTCATCGGGACACCCTCTCCCCAAGGGAGAGGGTTGTGACAGGGCGCGGCGGACGTGGATCCAGCCCTCTCCAGGGGGAGAGGGTGGTCCCGCGAGGCGGGACCAGGTGAGGAGGCTCGCAGCTTTTTCATGTTTGTTTAGATTAGGTGTGCTCTTGGCAATCAAAACCCGCTACTGGGCCCCCTTGACTTCCAGCGCTCCCTTGAGAGCAATATCGGCCGAAGACTTCCCCACCATAATGTCGAACGTGCCCGGCGCCGCCACCCAATGCATGTCCTGATCGAGCAACATCAGATCCTCGGGAGTCAGCTTGAACGTTGCCGTCTTTTTTTCGCCAGGGTTCAGCGCGACCTTCTGGAACCCGCGAAGTTGCCTGAGGGGAATCGCGACCGGAGCGTAGCGCTCGTGCAGGTAAAGCTGGGCGGTTTCGACGCCGCCGCGCCTTCCGGTATTCTCGACGTCCACGCTCACGAGGGCATCGCCCCCGGTGTCTATCTGGGGCGGGTCGATGCGCAGATTGCTGTAGCGGAAATCGGTGTAGCTCAGCCCGTAGCCAAAGGGATAGAGCGGCGTGCCGGGCATATCCACGTAGCCCTCCTCGTGGGTCCATCCGCGATTGATCCAATACTCTTTGGAGGGCTTGTAGTTGTAGTAGGCGGGCAACTGGCCGACGCTGCGGGGAATGGTAATTGCCAAGCGGCCGCTGGGGTTGACGTCGCCGAACAGGACATCCGCGATCGCTTCGCCACCGCGCTCGCCGGGGTTCCACGCCTCCAGAATGGCGGGGACATGCTCCGCCTCCCAGGGGATCGAGAGCGGCCGGCCGTTAATAAGCACCAAGACGGTGGGAGTGCCCGTAGCCACGACGGCCTTGACCAGGGCCTCCTGCATGCCGGTCAGGTCAAGGGTGGCGATGTCGCGGCCTTCTCCGTCCGATCCCTGATTGTTGGAGTACCGGGTATTCTCGCCCACCACGACCACCGCCGCCTCCGCGCCCTTGGCCGCCTCGACCGCCTTTTGGAAACTGCTCCTGTCCGTGCCAAACACCTCGCACCCCTTGACGTAAGTCACTCGTGTGCCGTCCGAGACCTTGCCTTTGATTCCCTCCAGAACCGTCACCACGTGCTGGAGAACTTTCTGAGGGGTGTAATCGCCAAGTTGGTTCTCGGCGTTGTCGGCATTGGGCCCGACAACAGCGATGGACTTGAGCGTTTTCTTCAGTGGCAAAAGGTTGTGCTGGTTTTTCAGAAGCACCATGCCTTCGCGGGCCGTTTGGAGCGCCAGAGCCTGATGCTCCTGCGAGTGCACGATCTTCACGGCTTTTTCCGGATCAACGTAGGGATGCTCGAACAAGCCCAGCCGGAATTTCTGTTCCAGGACGCGGCGCAAGGCCCGGTCGACGAGCTCCATGGGGACCCGTCCTTCTTCAACATTTTCAATGAGCGGCCCCATGTACGCCGCCTCATAGGTGATATTCAAATCCACGCCCGCGCGCAGGGCGAGCGCTCCGGCTTCCTTCTGGGTGGGGACGATGTGCTCATAGATGAGGGTGTCGAAGCCGTCGCCTTCGCTCTCGACTATTCCTTTGAACCCCAACTCGTCCCGGAGGACTTTGTTCATCCACTTTTCGGAGCCGTGAGCAGGCATGTCCTCGACCTCGGGGTATCCCGCCATGACGCCCAAGGCGCCGGCGCGGAACGCCGCAATCCACGGAGGCAGAACGTTCTCGCGGATGTAACGTTCGGAGAGCTCGATGGCGCCACGCTCCAGCCCGCTCACCGGCTCGCTCTGGGTGGGGAAGTCCGTCATCAGGGCTATCACCGTGTCGGGAGCGCTGAGGTCGGAGCCCTGCGCGCCTCGCGTAATGCTCTCGGCGATTCGGGAGCCGAGGTAGGGGTCTTCAGTGTACGCCTCCTCGTTCCGCCCCATCCTCGGATCGCGGTCCAGCTCCAGCACCAGCGTGGAAAGAACGTGGATGCCCACCGCCCGGGCCTCCCGCGCGGAAGCCGCGTAAATCGCCTTGACCAGGTCCATGTCAAACGTGCTGCCGATGGCGAGCCCTTCCGGGAAAACTGTCGCGCCCGCATACATCGCGCCGTGCGTGCCTTCCTCGTCCTCGAGCAGCGGAATCTTCAGCCGCGTCTGGGTGAGCGCGATCCTCTGCAGCTCGTTGAAGAATTCGGCTTGCTGCCGGGGACCTTTGTGGAGAATCGTGTCGGCGAGCGTGAAAAAACCGCAACCGGGGCCGATCTCCTGCGTGTACGTTCCGGCCGCGAATCGCTTGCACGCTTCCATTTTTTCGGGGATGGTTTTGCCAAGCTGGTCGACATAGACGCAGGGCAAGTTGAGCTGGCCGACCTTTTCCTTGAGCGTCATGCGGCTGATGAGGTCGTCCACACGCCTGTCAATCGGCTGGCTCGGATCCAGGTAGAGGGGCCGATCGCCGGCCGACTGGCAAAACAGGACAGACCCGCCCGACAGCATGAAAATCCAAGTAAAAACTGCAATCCGGAGTGCCCGTGAAGTAGTCACTGACCACCTCGAAGCGAATGAATTTGTATCCGATTGTCACACGCTGTTCTTGCCATCGTATAGAGACCAGGCGGGCGACATTTGACTGACGGAATCCGCCTCCATGCTTGACGGCATGTACGCGGCAGAACGCGAGGAAGGACTTGGGCGCGCGCCGGGCCCGAATCTTACAACGGCTTTACCGGCGCGCGATTATGTCCTCAGCGGGCGTTCGGGCTGAGGTCTCAGAATAAAAACTTCATCGCCACCTGGCCGATGCGCTCGCCGCTGGCCCCGGTGACGACACCAAAATTCGAATCGATGATGTTGCCGTCCGGGTTCGAGAACTGCGCGTGGTTGAAGACGCTGAAAAACTCGGCGCGGAACTGGAGCGATTTCGACTCGGTCAACTTGAGGTCTTTAAAAAGCGCCAGGTCCCAGTTGTTGATTCCCGGCCCATGGAAGAAGCGCCGGTTGGAATTGCCAAATTGCCCAAAAATTTCGTTTGAGCACCCCTGCGGGCCAGAACCGGACGGGCATCCTTCCCGATAGAACAGCGACGCGGCGTTGCTAAGGTAGGGGGACGGCGCCGAGGAAGATAGGTTTTCCTTGCGGGGGTCGATCCTTTGAATTTGGCCCGTCAAGAAATTGGGCTCATCGATCCCCGCACCGGTCGGCCCTGTGCTGTTCGTACCCAGCAGCGACGCGTCGTCCTGCTCCGTGATGAACACGGGGAGTCCGGTGGTAAAGCGTGCGATACCCGTAAAGCGCCAGCCTCGCGTGGCACGATTGGCGTGAAAGAGTTTGTCGAAGGGCAGCTCGTACACGAAGCTGGCCGCAAAGTTATGCGTCAAATCGAAAGCGGAGAGCGACTTACCGAGTTTCGGGTTGATGGGGTTGATGATTTCGACGCCCCCCGAGCCCGAGCCCGGACCCCAACTGGAGGAATTGTCCATAGCTTTGCTGTAGGTATACGCGACCGCAATTATTGTCCGGTTGGTCACGTGGCGCAAACTCGCTTCGAAGGCGTTGTAGTTGGAATTCGCCATAGTCGAAAACAAGCCATCGCTGCCGAGAGCCGGCCCGAAGGGTCCGCGCGTGCTATTGATGCACGCCGGGCCATTCGGACAAGCCGCGTTGATCGTCCCTCCGGTGACGGGGTAATAGACCCCGCTCTCTCCGAAGGGGCCACAGGGCGCGGTTCCAGGCAGCACCTCGCTCGGCAGGCTCATACTGGCACACAGCGCGGCGTTACCGCCATTGGCCTCCTGGTCGGCCAGTAGGCGGTGGCCCTGCGTCCCCACATAGCTCAGACTGAGCAGGGTATTTTGGGCGAACTGCCGTTCGAAAGAGAACGTGTAATGCTCCGCGTAAGGCACGCGGTTGGTATGGTCGAATCCCGGCGAGCTCGCGATGGGCTCGAACAAACTTTGCCAGTCCGCCGCGGTAAGGGCTGCATCCGGATGGGATGCGGACACGTTGAGGGGAGGAACCGGCGACGGGAAACGCTGGCCGTTGTTCTTGCCGTCGGGAAGGTTGATAAAGGGATTGGTAAAAGTAGTCTTCTCGGGGTTCACGTAGTAGTATCCGAAAGGAGCGTCGCCAACCGTATTGAAGCCGGTCGCATCCTCGAAGGCCGTGTAAAACATGCCAAAGCTGGCTCGAAAGCTGGACTTCCCGGAGCCCCCGAAGAGTACATGTGAAATCCCGCTTTCGGCCTTAGGCGAGTAGGCCAGCCCGATTCTCGGCGCGAAATTGTGGTATCCGATGGGGGAAACTGTATGGGGCACGGTAGGATCAGTGGGGACAACCCAGCCTAGGGGAGCTCCCGGGAAAGCCACGGATTGTACGCCAAAAACCATGGTTTCCAGCTCGTTGTTCCTCTCGTACCACGGCGTGCTCACTTCCCAGCGCAGGCCGTAGTTCAGCGTCAGGCTGGGCTTGGCGCGCCAACTATCCTGGGCGAACAGGGCTACATAATGGGTGCGCGTGTATTGGGGAAGTTGCTCGCCCTGGTTGTAGGAGTTCACAGCGCCGATGAGAAAGTCGGCGAAATCCGAGCCCGTTTCCGAGCCGCTAAATCCCCAGGTGCCATTGAGCGCGCCGAAGTCGAACAAGTTGATCTGGCCGGTGTGGAATTCGCCTCCGAACTTTAGCGAATGAGTGGCCACGATCTTTGAGAAATTGTCGACGATCTGGTAGGTGTTGTTGATCTGCGTCTCGTAGAAGGGATTCACACCCAGGCTCCACTCATTGGTCGACACACTCGGGACTCCCTGGCCTTTCGGATTCACGGGGTTCACCCCCGTAATTCCGAACGAGCTCAAAGTCTTGCCCAATCCGCCTGCGGGGAAACCTGTCGAGAAGGCGTAACGCGTGTAGTTCAGGCGCAGCTCATTGACGATGGAAGGGCCGAAGGACTTCGTGTCGCCCAGGTTGAATTGCTGGGACCGTCCCGGAATGATATCCGCAAATCCCGGCAGACTTACGCTCTGGAAAGGACTCAAGCTGCGGAAGTCGTCAAAGAAATAGTAAGCGGAGAGCATGCCCAGGCGTGTGTTGGCGTCTGTTCGATAGCTCCATTTGTCGTCCCGGAGGGTGCTCTTGTACGCCGAGGATGCCCAGTACGACCCGGTGTTCGCTTGAGGGATATACCCACCATTCAGGAGGGCTTGGGAGGGGGCGGTGATCGCGGACGGCGGGATGACGGCGTTAGGGAAGACGCATTGGGAGGAACTCGTACAGCCGGAGGTGTAATACGGCTCCCCGACCGTGACGGTTCCCGCCGGGTAACCCAGCTCGGTGTTAAGAAGGTTCGCAATATAGGGGCCGGAAACGCCATTCGTCATTGAGCCGCTGAGGTCGGCTAGGTTGCCAGTCCGATCAGCGGCCGAGGGGACCAGGACAAGCGCGGTCTGGCCCTGCACTTGGCGCGTACCCTGATAGTCGCCGAAGAAAAACACCTTGTCGTGAACAATGGGGCCGCCGAAAGTGCCGCCAAACTGATTGCGGTGCAGTTCGGCGCGCGCCGAGCCGGGGATCACGGCCCCGGTGATGGGATTCGACTGGTCGTAGGCATAAAAGTTGCGGGCGTCCATTTTGTTGTTGCGGAGAAACTCGAAGAGGTCGCCATGGAACTGGTTCGTGCCAGACTTGGTGATGACGTTGACCAGCCCGCCACTGTAGTTGCCGTACTCGGCGTCGAAATTGGCGGTTTGAATCCGGAACTCGGCGATCGAGTCAAGATTCGGGATTACCGCCGCGCCATTCGAGCCGCCCTCCTCGACGTTTCCGCCGTTGACCATGAAACCGTTGGCATCCTCGCGCTGGCCGCTCACCGAGAGATTTCCTGAGTTTAATTCACCCGAAGGCGGGGGCGCGGTACCCCCGTATTCCCCCGTCATGACCGGCACCACGCCGGGTTGGGTGGCCATCAAGTCTGTATAGCCGCGCCCGTTGAGCGGCATGGAGGTTATTTGCGTGCCCGTGAAGACGTCGCCCATCTCCGTCCGCGCGGTTTCCACGTGCAGGGCGGTGCTCGAAACCGTGACCTCCTGCCGGACTTCGCCGACCTGCAAGGCGGCATCGACGCGCAGGGCCGTGTTCACGTCAATCACCAGGTCGGTCCTACGAAGGTCGCTGAACCCCTGCTTGTGAAAACTGACCACGTAAGTCCCCACCGGCAGGTCCGGGAAGGCGTAGAATCCTTGCGCGTTGGTGGCCGTGGTGCGTGCAATTCCTGTCGCCGTGTTGACGGCCTTCACCGTCACACCGGGAATGACCGCTCCGGTCGGGTCCGTGACCGTTCCTGAAATCGTCCCCGTAACGCCGGCCCAGGCGAGCGAAACGGCAAGGAACATCATGCCCAGCGAGGCACATACCTTTCCTCTCATGGAAACCTACCCCCCTTATTTGGATTGACGACCTCAGACCCGATGCCGACGCTCAATCAGAACTTCAAACCCCCAACGCTTGAGCTAAGTGTAGACCTCGGCGATTTCAAAAGCAAGCGGAAGAATTAGAAATGGCGTGAAGTCGTCTGGGGCTTCGGTGAGGAACGTTGTGGAAACCGCTGCTGCCTCAGTCGCTGGCTTGGCACGAGGCGACGCTCAGCTTTCTTCCCGCGGCTTTGACGTTGGCGCCGCTCCAGTTCACGTGCGGCAGGATGATGTCCTTCTTGATGCGGGGGGAATATTCCTGAATGCGGTGAAGCATGCTCTCCAGGAGAACGTCCGAAAGCAGATGGGGCTTGAGGCCCAGCTCGATGAGCTTGGTGTGCTTGGGGTTGTAATAGTGCCGCTCCTGCTCCACGCGGGGATTATCCAAATGCTGAATATCCACCTGCAGGCCCAGCTTCCCGCCCTGCGCCTTCACCATCTCGGACAACCCCAGCACGTTGAAGGTCTCGGTAAACTGGTTGAAGACCCGATACTCACCCGCCCGGGGAGGGCTCAGGAGCGCCAGCTCGACGCAGCGCAGCGTGTCGCGGATGTCGAGGAATCCCCGCGTCTGCCCGCCCTGGCCGTAGACGGTCAGGGGTATTCCGGAGACGGCCTGCACGCAAAAGCGGTTCAACGCGGTGCCGAAGACCTCATCGTAATGGAAGCTGGTGGCCAGGCGCGGATCCAGGCGCGTTTCGTCCGTGTCGATCCCATACACCACGCCCTGGTTCAAATCCGTGGAGCGTAGTTTCCACACCCGGCAAGCGAAGAGGATGTTGTGGCTGTCATGGACCTTGGTCAGGTGGTAGAAAGACCCCGGCTGCTTGGGATAGGGGAGCACGTCTTTCCGGCCCTTGTACTCGATCTCGATGAAGCCCTCCTCGATGTCAATGTTGGGCGTTCCGTACTCGCCCATGGTGCCGAGCTTCACCAAGTGGGCGTCCGGCGCGCACTCGCGCATGGCCCAGAGGAGGTTGAGGGTCCCCGCCAGGTTGTTCATTTGAGTGAAGACGGCGCGACTGTGATCCATCATGGAGTAAGGCGCCGAGGGCTGCTCGCCGTAGTGCACCATCGCCTCGGGCTGGAAAGATTCCAGGACTCCTTTCACCATCTCGTAGTTGCGCAGGTCGCCGACAAAGAGCTCGATCTTCCTGCCGGTCACCTCCTGCCAGGCCCGGACGCGGTCGTGGAGAGTGCGGACGGGAATCAAGGGCTCGACGTTCAGTTCCATTTCCCAACGCCGCTTGGCGAAGTTATCGAGCACGCTAATTTCATGCCCCTGCCGCGACAAGTACATGGCGGTCGGCCAACCCAAATACCCGTCTCCACCCAAAATCAGGATTCTCATTGCGTCTTATCTCCTCGCTCGTGGTCGCACTCCCAACGCGCCCCACCCTTGTAGGGCGGGCCTTACATGTCCCACGGTTATACTAGCGCACTTTTGGCAGCACGAAGCGGGTCGGGCGTAAAGTACTTGGAAATGGAAGTTATTACAGGGTGGGTTGTGACGTGGAGCGGCCTGACGGCGGTTGTACCCAGTTGATAAGGATGGACTTGCTAGAATTCTTGCCAAATGGGAAGATAACTTGCGACAGATCAGGGTGCAGTCTCGCAATCGTAGCGCTCAGCCTTAACCGCTGTAGCCCTGCGTCTGGTTCGAAAGCCGGGCGGCTACGGGGGTTGGCGAGTTAATCGGGACACTGAAGTCACTTGAAGAAATTCAACGGGCTCACGCAAGCAGTTTAGAACAAAAGGAGGGACCAGATGAAGAGACTTGCTGTGGCGCTTCTGTTTCTCACGTTTCGTTCGCCGGCTTTCGCGAAGGAGACCCAATTGCAAAAGGCAGCCAATGTCCTCAACGAAATAATGGGGACTCCCGATAAGGCCATCCCTCACGACTTGCTGGATCGTGCCGTGTGTGTGGGAATCGTTCCGTCGCAGTTGAAGGGCGCCTTTATTGTGGGTGGGACTTATGGACGCGGCGTGCTAGTATGCCGCAAGGGTGGGGACGGTCCTTGGGGTGCTCCATCCCTGTTCAGGCTGGGCGCGGGGAGCATAGGGTTTCAGATTGGCGGCAAGGCCACAGATGTGGTCTTCATTGTGATGAACCCCGAAGGCGCGAAGAAACTCGTTCAGGACAGCGTCAAGCTGGGCGCGGAGATCTCCGTGGCGGCCGGGCCGGTGGGCCGCTCAGCGGAGGGCGCGACGGATGTGCAGCTTCACGCTGAGATTCTCAGCTACTCGCGGGCGCGAGGCTTGTTTGCCGGAGTTTCGGTTGACGGAGCCGTGGTAAAGCAGGATAAGGGAGATAATGAGGAGCTCTACGGACGCAAGGTTAGGGCGAAAGAGATTCTGATCGACGGCGAGGCCGCTGTGCCCGCGGACGCGCGGGCTTTGGACGAAACGTTGGCCAAGTACTCTCCGAAAGGTGGACAACCGTTCGCGCGAGGGTAGCGCCCCCCAAGCATTCGACCGGCGGGGGCCCGCGCGAGATCAACACCAAATGAAGACCGCCGCTTGGCGAGGAATTGCGTTGATTGAGTTGGAGATCGTCTCACTGCTGCAACGTGAGGAGACTACAGTCCAGTGGAGGTTAATATGCGGAAGACTGTCACTGTCTTGGCTGTGATTTTGGCGCTCTCGGTCTGCGCTTATGCAAAGCAGAAGGACCAAGGCAACAAGGGGCAACGTGGCGGGGAGAAAGTTGGTGGCGGGTACATTCCTCGCAAGGGCCCACCCCCGGCCCGGGCTGGAGCGGCCAAGCCTGCAGAAAAACCCGACTATCGCGACCGCGAGGGGCATCCCAACGCGCCTCACGTTCACCAGAACGGTAAATGGGTGGGGCACGACAGCGGCCGCGACGACCCCCGATACCACCTCGACCATCCTTGGGAGCATGGGCGCTTTAAGGGCGGCATCGGCCGCAGTCATGTTTGGCGGCTGGAAGGAGGGGCTAGAGACCGGTTCTGGTTTAGGGGCTTCTATTTCAGCGTCGCCCCCGCCGACTACGCCTTCTGCGACGACTGGTTTTGGGACCGCGACCAGATCGTGATCTACGACGACCCGGATCACATCGGTTGGTACCTGGCCTACAACGTCAGGCTGGGCGTCTACCTTCACGTCTTGTTTCTGGGGTGAGCTGAGGCGGGATCAAATAAGAAGCGCCTGGGCCCCGGCGAAACCAGCCTTTGTAAGGCGATCTCATCGGAGTTCAGGAAAGGAACTCGCTGAGGGGGACGAAAGTAAAGCCGGCCTGGGAGACGCCATCCAGGATGGCCGGCAAGGCGCGGACTGTGCCCGAGCGATCAACTTCGCCGGCAGGAAGGGTGTTTTTTCCGTCGTGCAGAAGAATGATTGAGCCCGGGCCGAGCTTCGCCAGCGTCCTTTGAACGATTTCCTCAGTGTCGCATTTCCAGTCATAACCCGTGTCGGACCAGTTCACCAGGCGCATGCCGCGCTCGTTCAGCACCTCGTAGAGGCCCCGCCAGCGCGCCCCGTAGGGCGGCCGGAAGATCGCCGGCCGTTGGCCAATGACGTTCTCAATGAGTCCCTGGGTGCGGTCGATTTCCTCCGCAAAGAAAGCGCGGCTGCGGAAGTATGGGAATTTGTGCGAATACGCGTGGTTCCCGAGGAGATGCCCCTCGGCGTGGATGCGTCTCAAAAGCTCGGGGTGGCGTTCGATGTTTTGCCCGCATACGAAGAAAGTGGCCTTCACGTTCCGGCTGCGGAGAATGTCGAGTATCTGCTCAGTAAAAGGCGGGGCGGGCCCGTCATCAAAAGTCAGAGCGATGCGCCTCCCCTCCGTCGGGCCGCGCACCAGAGCCGGCCCGAACACCTGCCAGGTGGGCTCGCTCCAGGCGTACACGTAGACCCCGCCGAGCGCCAGCATGCCTATCGCCACGAGCGCGAGGATCCAGTACGTTGTCATCGCGGCCCCTGCGGTGAACGGTTTTCCGCCGTCTTCATCCCGTCGCTAACCCTGGATTTCTTTGCCGCGGGCGAAGATATCTCCTGTTGGCCACTCGTCACTTGTCACTCATCACTTTCCTTGCATCACTTTGGTATTCTAGCATGGGGGTGATAAAAGAAGGCGTTCGAGGCTCCTGTCGAGAGGCTCCGAGCACCCGCTTCGACTCTTTAACTTATTCGATTCTTCGACCGTCGACGAGTTGAACACGGTTGAATCGCGACGTTGACAATGGGACTTCCCAATGAGGCGCGGCCGAAGATCCTGATCCTTACGCTTCCCCACGGAGCAAGCCATCAACGCGTGGCGCAAGCGCTGCGCAAAGCCCTGGTCACGCTGCAGCCGCAGGCCACGATTGAGGTGGTCGACGCGCTCTCCCGCTGCACGCGCTGGTTCCAGGCCTATTACAACTCCTACCTGATTCCGCTGCGCTTCTGGCCCGGCCTCTGGGAACGCATCGAGCGCGTTCAGCACCAGTCCAAATCCACCGGCCCCACCTGGATTTATCGCCGGGGCGCAAGGCCGCTGTTCCGTTTCATCCGCAGCTTCGATCCGGATGTTGTGGTAGCGACCGAAGTCGGTCTCTGCGAGCTCGCCGCGTTGCTCAAGCGGGAGCAGGGCGGACGTTTCCTTCTGGCCGGCGTGGAATTGATGGACTTCAATCAAGCCTGGGTTCAGCCCGAGGTTGACCTGTACCTGACCACGCACGCGGACTTGGCCGAGGAACTGGCCGCTGCCGGCGCGCCGCCGGCGAAGATTCTGACCAGCGGACAGCCCATCGATCCGGCGTTCGCTTGCCTGCCAGAGCGCGCGACAACCCGCGAGCGCCTCGGCTTCGCTCACGGGGCTCCTGTCCTCTTGATCCTCTTCGGCGGGGGAGGGTTTGGAGACCCAAAGCGGATGTTGGAAGCGGTGCGGCAAGTTGAGCAGCCTCTTCAGGTAGTGATCATCGCGGGGAAAAATCCCCGGCTGGAGGAGCAGGCCCGAAAGCTCGCTCAAGGGGCGCCGGGAATCCGCGTGCTCGGCTGGGTCGACAACATGCAAGAGTGGATGGTCGCCGCCGATCTTTTGATCACTAAACCGGGCGGGTCGACTCTCATGGAAGCCTTCGCCAGCGGGCTGCCGGTCCTGGTGATGGATCCCCTCCCCGGAAATGAACAACGCACCTGCCAATGGATTGAGCGGTGGAAAGCCGGCCGGTGGGTAAGGCGCCCAGAGGGTTTGGCGCCGCTCCTATCCTCATTGTTGGCGAACCGTGAAGCGTTGGATGAAATGCGCGAGCGCGCCAAGGCCGTCGCGCGGCCCTACGCTGCCCGCGACGCGGCCCAGGCGATTCTCAGCCTTCTCTCGCTAGGGCCCAAGAAACGATGAAGGTCGTGTAGGGCCGGGGCACACCCCGACCAGCACAGCAGGGGTTGGGCCAGCCCCGTCGTCGCGGGAGTCGGCCCTACATCGCGAGGCGCTTAGATAAGAACCAGATGGGGGTGATAGACGCTGCCTGAGACGTGGCGGGCGACGGCGATCAATCGCCGCTCGGCGTTGAGGATTTTGAGCAGGGTGGCGATAGGCTGGCGACTGGCGCCGGTTCCCCGCCCCGGGCGCAGGGCTTGGGCGAGCTCAAAGGCATGTCCATGGCGGACGCCCACCTCCTCGCGGCCCCTCACGACGAGTTCCGGGCAATCCGGCAGGAGCGCTTCGAGCGGGAGCAGGCAGGTTTCCAGCTTCCCTTCGCGCACCGCGTCCTGAAGCTGCTCGAGTGAAACGGCCTGGTTCAGCTTGAACTCCGCTACCGCCGTGCGGCGCAAGTCCGCCAGATGCGCGCCGCAGCCCAATTTCTGCCCGATATCGTGAACGAGCGCGCGGACGTACGTTCCGCCGGAGCACTCGACCGCGAATTGCACCCGCTCGCCCTCGATCTCCAGAAGTTCCAGGGCATAAATCTCAATTTCGACGGGGGCCAGGTTTACGGGCTGCTTTTTTCGCGCCAGTTCATAGGCGCGCACGCCCCCCACACGCTTGGCCGAAAAGGGCGGAGGCGTCTGCATGAGGCGCCCCGTAAATTCGCGAAAGAGTTTTTCGAGCGTGCCGCGTTCGAGCACCGTGGCGACCGGCTCGGAAGCGGGCTTCCCCGTCGCGTCATAGGTGTCGGTGGCGAACCCGAAGCGCATGCCTCCCTCGTAAGCCTTTCGCGAGCGCAGGTAAAACTGCGCGAAGCGTGTGGCTTTGCCGACGGAGACAGGCAAGACGCCGGTCGCGAACGGGTCCAGCGTCCCGAAGTGGCCGACCTGCCGGATGCCCAGCACCCGCCGCACGCGGGCCACCACGTCATGCGAGGTCATGCCGCCGGGCTTGTCGATAATCAGTACGCCCGAACTTTGTGCGGGGAGAGGATGCATGGGATGCCTTAAGAACGTCCGTGATCCTTTGTCCCTCGTCCGTCGCCTTGAAATGTCCGGGGGCTTGAGCGATCGAAGGAATTCAATCGCGCGGCCAAGGGATTATCCGAAAACTCAATCATCCGATAGGGGCAACGGACAACACACCACGGACAACGGACAGCTATCGTTCGTCTTTTAGCTTTTGCAGCAGCTTCTCGATTCTCTCGCTATCCTCGGGGCCGTGATCCAGAACGAAAGTCAGCTCCGGGGCAAAGCGCAGTCTCAAGCGTTGCGCGATCTCGTGGCGAATAAATCCCGCCGCCGAGGATAGCCCCTCGAGCGATGACGCCTGAGATTCATCGCTTCCCATCACCGAGACCATCACGCGCGCGTGCTGCAGGTCGGCGGTGAGTTCCACACGCGTGACGGTGGCGAATCCGATGCGAGGGTCTTTCAGCCCTCGCTCCATCAGTTCCGCAATCTCGTTGCGAAGCTGGTGCGCCAAGCGTTCTGCTCGTCGTCCCGGGACACTCATAACACCGCCAGGGTACGCCTAAGGCTCTCTTAGGGTCTGTCATCCTGAGCGAAGCGAAGGATCTAAGCGCTTCCGTCGCGAGCCGAGCGGGATGCTTCGCTTCGCTCAGCATGACAACAGGGGGCGTTTCCGGCCTCGCTGCTAAAAGAATTCCAAAGTATGGCTGGCCACGTCCTCTCCGAGGATTTTTTCCGCTTCCGCCAGCACCTGGTTGAAAACCCCCTCAAGCAGAGTCTGGCTATCGGAGATGGAGACGATCCCCAGCGTCGCGCGCTGCCAGACGTCCTGGTGGTCGAGCTCCGCCACCGCCACATTGAACCGCGCGCGCAGGCGGTCCCGCATCTTGCGCAGAACGGCGCGCTTTTCCTTGAGGGAGTGGGAATAAGGGAGCCGGATTTCCAGGGTAAGGACCGCGACGGGCATGGCCTAGACAGATTGACGATTGATGATTGACGATTTTCGATTTTTCAAATCGCCGATCAAAAATGGACGGCCTGAGAACCTCACAGCGTCCTTCTGCCCTCGGGAGTCAATGACCAGACATTGCGGGTAGGCCGCTATTCCAATCCGCAATCGGCAATCGAAAATCCTCAATTCGTCAAGCGACCGCGGGCACCACGGCCCGCTCCTTCAGGTACGCCTCGATGACGTCGCCGATCTTGACGTCGTTGTAGTTTTCCAGCGCGATGCCGCACTCCATGCCGGACTTGACTTCCGAAACGTCGTCCTTAAAGCGCCGCAAGGAGCGGACTTTGCCCTCGTGAACGACCACGCTATCGCGCAGCAAGCGCACCAGCGATTCGCGCGTGATCTTTCCATCCTGCACGTAGCATCCCGCCACGGTGCCTACCTTGCTGATGCGGAACGTGTCGCGGACTTCCGCCCGCCCCAGCGAGGTCTCCTTGTAGGTCACCGCCAGCAGGCCCGTCATAGCTTTCTTAATCTCGTCAGTGACATTATAGATAATGGTGTGAAGGCGGATGTCAACTTGTTCGAGTTGGGCCAGTTCCGACGCCTTGCGCTCCGGGCGGACGTTGAATCCGATGACCACGGCGTTCGACGCGGAGGCCAGCAGCACGTCCGTTTCCGTGATGGCCCCCACCGCCGCATGGATGACTTTGATCTTCACCTTCTCGGTGCTCAGCTTGTTCAAGGTCTCGGCCAGCACCTCGACGGACCCTTGCACGTCCGCCTTGATAATGAGGGGCAGTTCTTTCACGTCGCCGGCGGCCATTTGTTCGTGCAACTGTTCCAGGGTCAGGCGGGCGCTCTTGGCCAGGGCCGCTTCGCGCTGCTTGGCCTGGCGGTGGAGCGCGATCTGCCGCGCTTTGAGCGTATCCTCGATCACCTGCAATCGGTCGCCGGCCTGCGGCACGTCCTCCAACCCCAGCACTTCGGCGGGCATCGACGGGCCGGCCTCCAGGGCCGGGCGGCCGTGGTCGTCGAACATGGCGCGGACCTTTCCATAAATCGGCCCGACGATGAAGGAATCACCGGCGGACAGGGTCCCGTTCAGCACCAGCAGTGTGGCCACGGGGCCCCGCCCGCGGTCGAGCTTCGCTTCGAGCACCGTTCCCGTCGCCGGACGCTTGGGGTTGGCCTTCAGTCCCTGGAGGTCGGCGACCAGAAGAATCATCTCGAGCAGCAGGTCGAGGTTCTTGTGCTGCTTGGCGGAGACTTCCACGGTCACGGTCTGTCCGCCCCACTCTTCCGGCATCAGGCCGTGGTCCGACAGTTGGCGCTTCACGCGCTCGGGCTGCGCTTCGGGCTTGTCAATCTTGTTGATGGCGACCAGGATGGGAACTTTAGCGGCGCGGGCGTGATTGATGGCCTCCAAGGTCTGGGGCATCACGCCGTCGTCGGCCGCCACCACCAGCACCACCACGTCCGTCACCCGGGCCCCGCGGGCTCGCATCATGGTGAAGGCTTCGTGGCCCGGCGTGTC
>Ga0187771_10000506_pt1 | contig 24385 bp, 26 predicted proteins | sample 0116_SJ02_MP15_1_FD_133139 | JGI IMG/M metagenome (GOLD analysis project Ga0187771, IMG submission 133139) | Tropical peat soil microbial communities from peatlands in Department of Meta, Colombia - 0116_SJ02_MP15_10_MG | ecosystem: Environmental > Terrestrial > Soil > Wetlands > Peat | place... | reverse complement strand
GTACAACCAGAAGTACAAGAAGCGACAACGAGCGAAGGGTTTGACAAAAAAAGGGATTGACATGCGTCCAACCGCCCTTGAGATTGAGACCGCGGAAGATCTGCGCGGCTGCTCAACGAGGTGATCGCCGAGGTGCGAAACGCGGACGACTCCTCGTTGGGACACGAGGCCAAGTTGCGAATCAAGCTCCGCGCCGTGGAGATCGGGATGCGGGTCGTTGAGCTCTCTAACCTGGCCCAGCGTCTCGCCGCAGTCGAGGAGAAGGTCAATGACGCCGTTCAAGCAAAGGCTTAGAAACGTAGAGCGTACCGCTGAAGCGCTCGTTCCACCTGAGGGCGACGGGCCCGCCCCAGATCAACTCAGCCTCGCAGAACCGCACAACATGGGAACCGCCTTAGCGGATGCCGCGCGCTTGGTGTACAACGATCCCAAGAGCAGTGGAGTCGCCAAGGCCAGAGAGTTAACGCGGATCGCCGCCACTGCCGCGAAGCTCAAACCGCTGCTCGACGCGGAGCAACGGCAGGAGGTCGATTGGGAAGAGAGGCGCAAACAGCAAGACGCCATGTTGGCGTGGGTGGCCAACGATCCGCGTGGAGTTCAGGTTACGTTAGAGCTTACGCAACTTTCCTTTGAGCTGGCTCGGCTCGCCGAAAGCCACGGCGTGGACTTAGGTTTGCAAGACCTAATTCCTGGACCTGAAAAAAAACTTGCAAGGTTGGACGCGGTGCCCGGCGTCGTACTCGACGAGTTCTTCATCTACCTCCGTGAAAAATATGGCAGCAACGAGCCGCCGGCGGAAAACGAGCCTGAGCACGACTAAGAGCGCATTGCAGCTCCACAAACCCACCACGGTGCTCGCCAGTTTCATCTGTAATGATTGACATAAATTGTCAATATTGGAACCGAGCGAAAATTTTTTAATCTTTAATCAATATTTAGGATTTTAGTCAAAACGCGAACACGACGTTGCGACCACACCTCGTAGACGTGGTACACATGAAAGACGAACAGCTAAACGTGCTCCTCGGGCAAGTGCGCAACGGCCTCATGCCGACGCTCCCCATCGAGGAGATGTTTAACCTGACGCTGCGCGTGGAACGGCCGGTTCACAGCGTCACGAAAGACGGCGAGATCGCCACGGTCGGATGGCACACGGTCGATGAGCTGTCGGGCGCACTCGACGTCTGCAACCGACAACACACGGTCCCCTCGAACGGTTCGGACGACGCCGCTGCGTGTGCGTTATATTGCCTCGGAGACGCGCAACTGCAGCAAGGCGATCGCGTCACCGCCGAAGATGAAAAAGGGGCACAAATCGTGTTGCGTGTGACCTCAGTGAAAAACCCGATGATGCGCTACCGCTATCTCATCGCGTGGTGCACGCCCTCCGACGCAGCGTCCGCAGACGACGCCCCGCACGACTCTTCATAAGCCGTCACGGTCTTGTGGTGGTGCTTGGGGCCCCACAACCGCTCCGGCAGCAACCGCACACAGCCACCGTCGCGTCGAACCTACGGGTCACACACCAGCGGCGCTGAAAGGCGATAGTTTCGGCTCTTTTTTGAAAAAACTTGTCGCATAGCCCTTTGTGGCGATACCGCTCGATGCCGGTGCTGCCAGCGGAGGATCTGCGTGCCCCGATGCGGTCACAAAGCCCGCTCCAGGAGCTAACAATGCCTACAAAGCTTACGCCCAAGTGACGAACGCCTAACGCCGTCTCGCAAAGATCACTTCGCCGATCTGTCGCTTCGCGTCATCAAGGATGCGCTCGATCTGATGCGTCTTCTCGTCGTCGAGGTACGAGTAGTTGGAAAAGATCGTGCGCGCGATCTCACCGATGCGCCGGCCGACGCCCGGAAGTGAGCTCCATCGCGGCTGTGCGGCGCGCGAGCGCAGCCGTTCAACGATGTCGTCGTGTGAGTCCAAGAACCGCCGTCCCTCATTGGTGAGCACGTAGATCTTCTTGTGATCCTCCTCGTTCATCGTCACGCACCCCTGGTCCTCAAGCATCTGCAAGGTCGGATAGATCACCCCCGCGCTGGGCGCGTGACCGCTTAGGTCCTCAATCGCTTTGATGATCCCGTACCCGTGGAGCGGGTGCTCGCGCAGCGTCATGAGCACAAAGAACTTGATGTTGCCCCGCTCCATCCGCAGGGGGCCAAACTGCGCAACGCCAATGAACTGGTCCTGCGCCCACTCTTTCCACAGTCGTCGTGGCACTTCGAAACCTCTCCAATATATCTGAAGCTATACTTGGTGATATATAAGAATATAGGCCACGGAGGCGCGTATGCGCCCCGAAGCGCGAACGCGGCACCCAAACAGTCAAATCCGGTGGCCCGCATAACGCCTTACGATGCGAGTTCACGCGTTTGCGGCAGACGCACTCGGCGCGGCACTGCGGCCCTTCGACTACGAGCTTCCAGAGCTTAGCCCATACGAGGTTGACGTCACCGTGAGCCACTGCGGCATCTGTCATAGCGACGTGCACCTTATTGATAACGACTGGGGCATCTCGCGCTACCCGCTCGTGCCGGGACACGAGATCGTCGGCACGGTGGCCGCCACAGGCTCGGCCGTTGAACAGCTCAGAGTCGGTGAGCGCGTCGGCATCGGGTGGCAATCCGGCAGCTGCCTGCGCTGCGAGTGGTGCGTCAACGGGTACGAAAACCTCTGTCGCCGCAAGGCGCTCACGTGTGTGGGGCGCCACGGCGGCTTTGCCGATGTCGTGCGCACCGACAGCCGCTTTGCCTTCCCCATTCCGGAACGACTCGACTCGGCGGGGGCGGCGCCGCTCATGTGCGCCGGCGTCACGGTGTACGCCCCAATGAGGCGCTATGGCGTGCGCCCCCATCATCACGTCGGCGTCGTGGGCATCGGCGGCCTCGGGCACCTCACACTGCAATTCGCGCACGCCATGGGATGTGAGGTCACCGCATTTTCGACCAGCCCTGGAAAACGCGAGGAGGCGGCCTCCTTCGGAGCAGATCATTTTGTGGTAAGCCGCGATCCTGCCCAGATGCGCGCGGTTGCCAATAACCTCGATTTTATCGTCGCCACCGCCTCGGCAGCGCTTCCGTGGACGAACTACCTAGAGGCGCTCCGCCCAAACGGCACGCTGGCGCTCGTGAGTCTTCCGTCCAGGGACGAGGGAGACGTCGTGTCAGTACCGGCGTCGCTGCTGGTGACCGGGCAAAAGTCGGTCAGGGGGAGTATGACAGGCGGAAGGGCGATCACGCAGGAGGTGCTCGCGTTTGCCGCACGCCATAATATCGCCGCGAAAACCGAGATTTTCGCGTTTGCCCACGTGGATGACGGGGTCGCCCGCGTCCGCTCGCACGCGGCACGGTATCGGGTCGTGCTCGAGCACGACGCCACCTCACCCTTTTCCGGAGACGCCGAGGGCGCAAACGACTAAAGAAATGAACGTGATAACAGAGGGAGAGCAATGAGCTATCAGTGGGACGCCGCCGAGTACGAAAAGAATTCGTCGCCGCAGCAGCTGTGGGCACGCGACGCCCTCCGAGGCCTGACATTTGGTGGTGATGAGCGGGTGCTCGATATCGGCTGCGGTGACGGGAAGGTGACCGCGGAGCTGGCGGCTTACGTGCCAGATGGATCGGTGCTTGGCATTGACAGCTCGGAAACCATGGTCGAGTTCGCCCACCGCCACTTCCCTCCCGCGTTTTTCCCCAATCTGCAGTTTCGCTGGGGCGACGCAACGCGTCTCACCTTTCGCCACGAGTTCGACCTTGTCGTGTCGTTTGCGAGCCTTCACTGGGTGGCCGACCATCCGGCCGTGCTTGCTGGGATCAAACGGGCGCTGACACCGTCAGGACAGACGCTGCTGCAGTTCGGGGGGCGAGGCAATGCCGCACTAATCTCGAGCGTCGCGAATGAGCTCATCACCGAAAGCCGCTGGAAGGCCTATTTCACGGACTTCACCTACCCATGGTTCTTTTACGGAATCGACGAGTATCGCGGGTTTATGCGTGAGGCCGGACTTTCACCCAAACGCATCGAGTTGATTCCAAAGGACATGGTGCACGAAGGCAAGGAGGGGCTTAAGGGCTGGCTGCGCACCGTGTTCCTCCCTTACACCGGGCGGGTTCCGGACGCATTGCGAGAGACCTTTGTCGAAGAGCTCGCGCGCGCCTACCTCCTGCAACGGCCGCCGGATGCACACGGGCTCGTCCACGTGCAGATGGTGCGGCTTGAGGTGCAGGCCACCCCGTGACGCACTCCTCCTGGGCCCGAGCTGCCGTTCGAGCACTCGGGATATGGTCTCAGGCACGCGTGACTACGGTGAGGCGTTATGACTGGGTAGGCGAGACTATTAGCTAAAGGACGTGCCGCACGAACAGGCGCTACGTCAAGGCTTCACTTTCTTCAAGACTTCAGCCCGTTTGTGCGTCTCACATCGTGGGCATCGCAGGTCCTTCCACGCACCGTCCTTGCTGACGCCCTGCGGACTTACAAAATTTGTCGTACGCGAAATCTCAAATTCCTCGCCACACTGGCTGCAGCGGTACGCATACGTTTTCGTATGCCAGCTCACGAGTGCTACAAGAACCACCGCTATGAGGGCGAACCAGAGGAGCGCCCCTATGATTCGGTTGAGGGCAAAGAGGAAAATCGCGCCGGTGACAATGATGAGCATCCCAACGGCGAGGTACACGGCGGTCCGCTCCCAGTCGCGTGTGCTGACTCGCTCGTATGGCATTTTTGGTGGCTCGCTCAGTGACTTTCTTTTCGCTAACGCCAGGACGAAAATATGATCGCAATAAACGTAGTGCGAAGGGAGTATTATGCTTTTCTGGCCTGGTTGGCCTCGCGCGCGCTGGGCGGTGTGCGCGCATTATGCTCCAACGGATTTTTGTTCTGCTGTAACGCGTCGACGACGAGCGCGATCCTCTTTTTGCGCGTCACTGGGCGCTTGGCACTTGCGAGGTACCAAAGGATTTGTTTCTTGCTCGCGGGGGTAAGCGCGCCAAAATTGTCCCTCGCCGTCGCCTTGTCGGCAAGCGCACCCGCGAGATCAGATGGCACGATGAGCGCTTCAATCGCGTCATAACTCGTCCACGATCCATCCGCTTTGGCCGTTTCAATCACCGCCAAGCCCGCGTCAGTCATCATGCCTGCACCAATGAGTCGCGCCACTCGCTGCTTGTTGGCCCTGGACCACGGGCTCTTCGGCTTACGCGGAGCGACGTACAGCATCGCCTGCGTGGCGTCAAGCGAGTGAACCCGGCTATCAATCCAGCCAAAACACAGGGCTTCATCGACGACGTGATCGAACGACAACGCCGGGTGGGCCGTGCCCTTGTGATAGACCACCCAGATGCCGCGAGAGGTCGCGTGATTGTGCGCCAACCACTCCCTCCACGCGCTGCGATCCTTGGCGTATAAGCGCCCGTTTGACTCGTGTGCCATTGTAGGTCTCTTACTGCCTGGTCCGACGCTCGGCTGGCCAAAGTCACTAAGCCGACGATTTCGGTTCCTATTTATAGTCAAAATGCTTATTCTTTGGCCATGCGGACAAGAACCATCGCCGTTATTGTCGCTGTGGTTATTATCGTCGTTGCAGGTGCGGGCGCCGCGTTCTTCTTGACGCTTCAAGCGCCGCAAGTCCAAGGCGTGGCGGTGCGCTCGATCGACAACATCTCACGCTCGGGCTTCACCCTCACGTTTGTGATCACCGTCTATAACCCGAACGTCGTGGGCGTGAGCATCAAATCCATCACGTACAACCTCCTATTGACCTCCGGTAACAAGCTTCTCAGCAACGGCACGTCAGATGGCTTCCAAATCCCGGCGCGAGGAAGCGTTGACATCCCCATACAGTCTACGATCTACTTCGGCTCTGCGCTCAGCACGGTCGTGCAAGCGCTCTTAACAAAAAGCGTGATGATGAACGTCAACGGCGTCGTCACCGCGCATCTCCTGATCGACGTTAACGTCTCCTTCAGCCAGACGTTCGACGCGTACCCGTATATCAGCAGCCAAGTCAGCAAGATCATTTAATGCGAGGCGAATGAACCGATTTTGCTGCTTTTCTAGCTCGCGTTCTCAGTAACTTCACGTGTCTGCGCGTCCGCGATCTGGTGTGGGCGTCTCTCTAACCTCAACGAAGTCGCGAGTTTGAGACTGTGCAACGAGAGCGCGACGAGGTCCTTAGCCGCGAAGCACAAGAGACAGGAACAGCACATAAAGGACGCCGTTGAAAATGAGTGCCGTAGGGGTAAGCTTAGCTCTCGCGGTGAGCACCCCGACCCAGAGGCCCGCGATGAGGGCGAGTGCGGCGCTTGCAAGTTCAACAGGGCCAAGCACCCACGGCGTAAAGGCGATGCCAAACGCCACCGGGATGCAGCTCTGAAACACCATCGCCCCCGTGATGTTGCCCAACGCGAGCGCGTCCTTACCTTGGCTGACCCAGAGGACGCTGTTGAGCTTTTCAGGGAGCTCCGTTGCGACCGGTGCGATGACAAGCGCTAATATGACTGCACTCGCGTGAAGCTGCTCGGCAAGACTGACAATCTGGTTCACAAAGAGCTGCGCGCCTATGATGATGAATGCTACCGATACGGCGGTTTGTGCGACAACCAAGGAAAGCGACGGCGTCTGGCGGGTCGTGACGCGTCGTAAACGCGCCGACCACGAATCAAACGTCAACGGCTCCGACGCTGCGTCTAACGTGCCTTTACCCGTCTTGAACACGCGCCACACGTAGATAACGTAAAGAGCGACAAACAGCGGTGCTATCCAGGCTTTCATGGGCGTGGGAATGACCAGTGCCACAGCGACAGCGCCGAGATACACGCAGAAAAAAACGCCCAAATCGCGCTCTGTTATCCGGCTTTCAAGGTCTATTTTGGCCCCCATCGGACGACGGCGTCTCAATATGAGCACCGCCATACCGGTGATAAAGAGTGCGAGGGTGCCGAGCATGAACGGGGCACCCAAGATCGCGCCTATGCCCACATCCTCCCCGGCCGAGCCAGATACGATGAATATGGCAATAAGCGGGATAACGGTCTCGGGCAACGCCGTGCCTACCGCGGCTAAGACCGAGCCGACGACGCCTTCCGAGAGATTGAACTTGCGGCCGATCCATTCCACGCCGTTCGTAAACAGACTGCTCCCGACGAAGATGAGCGCCAAGCTGACGATGAAGAGTAAAACATTCACTGATGTCTCTCCGTAACACGGCTTCCGCTAGGTCGTTGGAAGTGCAAAAGGGGTCACGCATTAAGGCTCTTCCGGACTGAAAACCGCGCCAAGATGCAAAGAACCAGCCAGGGGAGGTTGAACGAAACGCCTCGAAACGAAGCCCGTCGTGGGCCCGATGGAATAGTCCGTGAACGCTGGCTGCTCGCGGCAGATTACTCGCGTCCGCACTGACCAGCGGTTTTGGTCACTTGCCTCACCGCGGCGTCTCATTCGTAGAGCGTTTTTACGACGCGGCAAATCGCGAAACTGAGCCAGAGAGGCAGTGCCTTATCAGCACCTCTTAGTATCTTCAGGTCCCACGTCCCCGTTGGTTGCTGCTTATCAACAAACCACTCGAGCGCCGGCGCGATTCCTGAGTCTTTCCGACCAAATCCGAGCCGCGACAACGAATCAAGCGATGACAAGAGATCGGTGAACCAAAACGGGTACGAGAACCTCGTCCAAAAATCAGCGGCGCTTCTGTCAGGATAGGCGTCACGTCGAAAGAACCGCGAAACGAGCAGTTTACCGGCATTCTTCGCCGCCGCTGACCGTCTGCGCCCTTCGTCTGCCGCAAAAGCCCGCAAGACGATGCCGGTCACAAAATGGGAAAACGGCTTTGTGCGATCCGGTTCAATCGTGTCACCGTTCATCGTGCGCGCGTCAAGCTTCTCACCCATGGTTCGCACGGGGATGGCCCAGCCGGCGTCGCGCTGGCGAATCTTGAACAGCCACCTGAACCCCTGCGCCACCCGCTCGTCGCGGCCATAGCCGCCCTTTATGAGCAGCTCCATGATCGCGGCCGTGTAGTTAGGAGAGTACTGCGTGCCGTAAATGCCTCTGAAATCACCGCCCTCGGTCTGATGCGAAAACAGGAACTCAGCCGCCCGACGCATCGCCGGATGGTCCCTGGTTATGCCGAACTTCTCAACGAGCTCCCCGACGATGCGGTAGGTTTCAAGCTGATCGTAGTTGTCCGCTGAGCGCAAGGACGTGCGGCGGGTGCCGGGATACCGCCACGAGCCGTTGGTCTTCTGCTTCCGAAGCAGCCTCCGGACCGCGGGCAACTCCCACAGAGCTGCCGGAGACAGCACAGCTTCGTCGAGCAGGTCCCGCCGGACGTGGTACCTGAGCGCGTCGTTCGTCGCCGTGCCGAGCGGTGGCACGGGGTCAAACGCCAGTCGCGCACGCCACCCTTCCACGATATCTCCTCGTCGACGTTCCCTACGCGGTGCGGGCCGGCTCCTGAGATGGCTCCCTCTTGTTCAGGTAGCTGACGACGCTGCGGGCGGTCGTCTTGTCGACCGCGGGAACGGCCTGGACCTCTTCCACACTCGCTTTTTTGAGCTGAGCAACGGATCCAAAGCGCTTGAGAAGCTCGACTTTTCGCCGTGTGCCGACGCCGGGGATCTGATCAAGCGTGCTTTCCAGGAACCGACGCGAGCGGAAGTTGCGATGCCGCCTGATGGCCGCCTTGTGCGCCTCGTCGCGGACGCGCATCAGCACGTTGAGCGCGACCTGCGGGACCGCAACCGGGGCTGACCGACCCGGCACGTACACGCGCTCTTCGCGCTTCGCGAGGCCGACGAGGGGGATACGCACGCCGAGCAGCGTCAGGGTATCGTGCACGGCACTGACTTGTCCTTTGCCTCCGTCAACGACGATGAGATCTGCCGGGCGCTCACCTTCGCGATATCGCCTGCCGACGATCTCTTTGAGCATCGCATAATCGTCAATCGCCGCGACGCTTCGTATCGTGTAGGAGCGGTACTCGCTCACCTGCGGCGCGCCGTCGATGAAGACCGCCATCGACCCCATTGCCTCCGCGCCGGCCAGGTTTGATACGTCGAACGCCTCTATCCGGTACGGGTACGCGCGCAGCCGCAGGGCATCCTTGAGCACGTACAACGAATCCGCCGCCGCCGGCTTTTTGAGCATCGATTCCGCGTTCTTGCGTGCGAGCGCGACAAGCTTCCTCTTGGACCCCGCCCGGGGGACGCTCGTGTAGACGCGGCTTCCCCTGATCTCCGTGAGGAGATTTTCGATGGCCTCCGCCTCCTCGATCGCGTACTCAAGAAGAATGCCGTGAGGGACGTTCGGCGCCTCAAGGTGCAGGTAGTGCTGTTTGACAAACGCCGTCATCAGCTCGGTGGCCTCGACGCCTTCGGCCCCGCGGAGCGTGTACGACTGCTGGCCGGTCACTCGTCCTGCGCGCACGATGAGTACGAGGGCGCACGCCTGAGGGCCTCTGCGGGCGATGGCGACCACATCCTCGTCGCCGCGTCGCGGCTCGACGTACTGCTGCTCTCGCACGTGTTCTAGCACCGCGATGCGGTCGCGCAGCGACGCAGCTCGCTCAAATTCCATATCACTCGCCGCGGCGTGCATCTCGTGCGTGAGCTCTCTGAGGATGTCATCCTGTCTCCCCTCAAGAAACCGCGTGATACCCGTGACAAGGTGGGCGTACGCGTCAGGATCTATCTTGTCCGCGCACGGGGCCGCGCACAACCCGAGCTGAAAGTTGAGGCACGGCCTGAGCACGCGCCGCAGATCTTTGCCGCAGCTGCGCAACGGGAACGCCTTCCGCAACGCCTTCACGCTCTGCCGCGTGGCCTGCGCGCTCGGGTACGGGCCGAAATAGGTCGCCCCGTCCTTTCTCACCACACGCGTGACCGCGATGCTCGGATATTCGTCGCCGCTGATTCGTATGTACGGGAAGCTGCCGTCATCGGTCAGCCGCACGTTGTACCGCGGCTTGTGGAGCTTCACGAGGTTCGACTCGAGGATGAGCGCCTCTTTCTCCGTGTTGGTCACGATCCACTCGAGGTCGTGAATCCGCTCGACAAGCGCGTGCGTTCGCGGCGCTGCCGGCGTGGCGTGAAAATACGTTTTGACTCGGTTTTTCAGTGAGACCGCCTTGCCGATGTAGATGATTCGTCCGCCGGCATCCTTCATCAGGTACACGCCGGGACTGCTCGGCAGATTTTGAAGCCTCGCGGTGACTGAGGATGGCGGCATCTTAATACCCGTTTAACACTCGTCTGAGAAACTCGCCTGTGTAGGTGCCCGAGCGGGCGATCGTCTCGGGTGTTCCCTGCGCGACGACGTACCCCCCTTCATCTCCTCCCTCCGGACCAAGGTCGATAATGTAGTCGGCCGTCTTTATCACGTCGAGGTTGTGCTCGATGACGAGCACCGAATTCCCCGCGTCGGTGAGACGCCCCAGTACCGCAAGAAGTTTCTTGATATCATCAAAGTGAAGCCCAGTCGTCGGCTCGTCGAGTATGTAGAACGTCTTGCCCGTGCTGCGGCGGCTAAGTTCGGCGGCAAGCTTGACCCGTTGCGCCTCACCACCAGAGAGGGTCGTCGCGGGCTGCCCAAGCTTGATGTACCCTAACCCGACGTCGTGCAGCGTGTGCAATTTGTGCTCGATGCGCGGGATGTTCTCAAAGAAATGCACCCCCTCTTCAACGGTCATATCGAGCACGTCGGCGATGTTCTTGCCCTTGTAACGAATCTCGAGCGTTTCTCGGTTATAGCGCTTCCCTTCGCAGACCTCGCAGGGCACGTACACGTCAGGCAGGAAGTGCATCTCGATCTTGATGATGCCGTCGCCCTTGCACGCCTCACAGCGGCCCCCCTTCACGTTGAAACTGAAACGGCCCGGCCGATAGCCTCGGGCCCTTGCCTCCGGAAGCTGCGCGAAGAGCGCCCTGATGAAGTCGAAGACCCCCGTGTACGTGGCGGGATTTGAGCGCGGCGTCCTGCCGATGGGCGACTGGTCGATCGTGATCACCTTGTCGATGTGCTGAATGCCCAACACGTCATCGTGGTCGCCTGGCTTCCCGTACGCCCGATGCAGCTTCTGGGCGAGCTTGCGGTGGAGGATGTCATTGATAAGCGTGCTCTTTCCTGATCCAGAGACCCCGGTCACGCAGGTGAAGATGCCAAGAGGAATCTCCACATTGATGTTCTTGAGGTTGTTATGGCGAGCGCCGATGATGCGGAGCGCGCTGCCGTTCGTTGTGCGGCGGCCCTTTGGCACCTCGATCCGCTTCACGCGGTTAAGGTACTGTCCCGTGATGGATTCGGGATCGCGGACGATATCGCTCGGGGTGCCGGTCGCGACGATCGCGCCTCCGTGCTCTCCCGCGCCAGGCCCCATGTCGATGACGTAGTCCGCCGTGCGGATCATCTCCTCGTCGTGTTCGACCACGATGAGCGTATTCCCAAGGTCCCTGAGGCTCTTGAGCGTCCCGATGAGCCGCAAATTATCGCGCTGATGGAGGCCTATGCTCGGCTCGTCGAGAATGTAGAGCACCCCGACGAGGCCTGAGCCGATCTGTGTTGCGAGCCGTATTCGCTGCGCCTCGCCACCTGAAAGCGTCTCGCTCGCCCGATCGAGCGTCAGGTAGTTGAGGCCAACGTTTTGCAAAAAGCTGAGCCTTTTCTTGATCTCCTTGATGACCTCGGCCGCGATCGCCATCTTCCCGTTGGAGAGGCGCATCGTGTCAAAGAATTCGTGCGCGGCATCAACTGAAAGTGCCGAGACGTCGGCGATGGAGCGATCGTTGATGGTGACGGCGAGCGCCTTTGGCTGAAGACGTTTGCCGTGACACCTGTCACACGCACGCAGGCGCATATACTTCTCAATTTCATCTCGTATGTACTCAGAGTCGGTTTCGCGGTACCGACGCGCGAGGTTCTTGATGACGCCTTCAAACGGCCTGAGAAACCGCACGTGCCCGTGTCGTCCGATATAGTCAAAGAGCATCTTTTCGGTGCCCGAGCCGTAAAGGAGAAGCCGGCTTTGCTCGTCGGTAAGCTCCTCGTATGGCGTTTCAAGGCCGAAATGAAACTGCTTTGCCGCGGTCATGAGGTACTGCGGGTAGTAGTCGCTCGTGGACTTCGCCCACGGAGCGACAGCTCTGCGGACAGGCAACGACTTGTCGGGGATGACCAAGTCCTCATCGAGCGTCTTTTCAAACCCAAGGCCGTGGCACGCCGGACACGCCCCGTGCGGGCTGTTAAACGAGAACATCCGCGGCTCAATCTCTCCCATGTTGATGCCGCACTCGGGGCACGCGAAGTGCTCGCTGAAAAGGAGCTCGTCAGCTCCCGCGACGTCGACAATCACGACACCGTCGCCGAGCACCAGCGCAGTCTCAAGGGAATCGGCGAGGCGTTGCTGTTCGTCGTCGGTAATGGTAAGACGATCAGCAATGACCTCGATGGTGTGGCGCTTGTTTTTGTCGAGGTCGATGGGTTCGTCGAGCTCATGCACGTCACCATCAATGCGTGCGCGTGTGAACCCGTCAGTGAGAAGGAATTCCAAAATCTTCCGATGTTCGCCCTTTTTGTCCTTCACCACGGGCGCGAGTATCGTGATGTGCGTCGTTGGCGGCAGCCGCATCACCTGATCCACAATCTCTTGCACCGTCTGCTGGGCGATCTCCTTGCCGCACTGCGGGCAGTGGGGCGTGCCCACGCGCGCGAACATGAGCCGGAGGTAGTCGAAGATCTCGGTGACCGTTCCGACCGTCGAACGAGGATTCTTGCTCGTCGTTTTTTGGTCTATCGAAATCGCGGGAGACAAGCCGTCGATGTGCTCCACTTCCGGCTTTTTCATCTGACCCAGAAACTGCCGCGCGTACGCCGACAACGATTCCACATACTTGCGCTGGCCTTCGGCATAGATGGTATCAAAAGCCAACGACGACTTGCCTGAGCCGCTGATCCCCGTGATTACCACAAACTTGTCGCGCGGGATCTCAACGTCGATGTTCTTGAGGTTGTGCTCCTTGGCGCCCTTGATGCGAATGGATTCCGTCACGTCACGCTCCCTCCTCGAGCGATCGAATCATGTCGCGAATAAGCGCTGCGCGCTCAAACTCAAGGCCGCGGGCCGCGCGCTGCATTTCCGCGTGCAGTCCGGCGATCGTTTCTTCGAGCGCTTCTGCATCGACGTGCTCGGCGGGCGCTTCGTCGGCGGGAAGTTCCGGCCGCCGGTGTGCGACAAGCTCCTCGATAGGCTTCACGATAGTTTGCGGGGTGATCCCGTGACGCTCGTTGAACGCAAGCTGCAGCGCACGCCGGCGATTGTTCTCTCCGATCGCACGTCTCATCGAATCGGTCGTAACGTCTGCGTACATGATGACACTCCCATCGACGTTGCGCGCGACTCGGCCGATCGTTTGAATGAGCGACCGCTCAGAGCGCAAAAAGCCCTCCTTGTCCGCGTCGAGTATGGCCATCAGGGTGACTTCAGGAAGGTCGATGCCCTCCCTCAACAAGTTGATGCCCACCAGGACGTCAAACACGCCTCGTCGCAAGTCGTACAGGATGTCGACCCGATCAAGCGTGGTGATGTCTGAGTGGAGGTACTGGACCTTGATGCCGATGTCGTGCAGGTGCTCAGACAGATCCTCAGCCATTCTCTTCGTCAGTGTCGTGACCAGGACGCGCTCACCCGGTCGCGTCCGAATTTCGGCGATCAGATCGTCGACCTGCGTCTCGGCGGGACGGACGTCAACAGCAGGATCAACCAGGCCCGTCGGCCGGATGATCTGTTCCACCACGTGCGCACACTGTGCCAGCTCGTACGGCCCCGGCGTCGCCGAGACATAAATAACCTGGTTCACGCGCTTCTCAAACTCGCTGAACGTCAGCGGACGATTGTCATACGCTGAAGGGAGCCGGAATCCGTGCTCCACCAGGTTATCTTTTCGTGAGCGGTCTCCCCCATACATGCCGACCACTTGGGGGATCGTGACGTGGGATTCGTCAATGACTAGAAGGTAATCGTCAGGAAAATAGTCGATCAACGTCGTGGGGGCCTCCCCCGCGGCGCGCCCGCTGAGGTGGCGGCTATAATTCTCGATGCCGCTGCAATAGCCAACCTCGCGCAGCATCTCAAGGTCGTACTTTGTGCGCTGCTCGAGGCGTTGCGCCTCAAGCAACTTGTCCTGACCGCGCAGGTACTCCAGACGTTCGGAGAGCTCGCGCTGGATGGAGTGCAGTGCCTCATCGCGTCGTGCGCGGTTAGTGATGAAATGCGTCGCGGGGTAGATGGGAAGAAAATCGAATGCTGCGGTCTTCTTGCCGTTGAGCGGGTTAAACTCGTAGAGGCCCTCGACCGTGTCACCAAAGAGCGCGATGCGATACGCGGTACTTCCGTACGCAGGAAACACCTCAATCGTGTCGCCGCGCACGCGGAACTTTCCGCGGTAGAAGTCAACGTCATTTCGCTCGTACTGCATCGTGGTAAGCTTGCGCAAAATCTCGGCCCGCTTGACTGTTTCATCCACCTGCAAGGAGAGCACGGATTCTTGGTAATCTTCCGGAGAGCCGATGCCGAATATGCACGAGACGCTTGCGACCACGATGGTGTCACGTCGTGTGAGCAGGGACTTCGTGGCCGAATGCCGCAGCCGGTCAATCTCATCGTTGATCTCCGATTCTTTCTCGATGTAGACGTCAGTGTGCGGAATATATGCCTCAGGGCGATAGTAATCGTAATAGCTCACGAAATACTCAACCGCATTGTGCGGGAAGAACTCACGAAACTCCTTGTAGAGCTGTGCGGCTAACGTCTTGTTGTGCGCAATAACGAGTGTGGGCTTCTGCACCTGCGCAATGACGTTCGCAACCGTGAACGTCTTGCCGGAGCCTGTGACGCCGAGGAGCGTGTGATGCTTCTCGCCTCCATTGAGGCCTTTGACGAGCTCCTGGATAGCCTTAGGCTGGTCTCCGGTCGGCTTGAACGATGAGCTCAGAGCAAACGTTTGTTGAGACATTAGGGTATCCGGATGTGCACGCACTTTAATATAAACCAAATTATTATTTACAGGCCATAGTCGCGACAAGGGTCACGCGACGCTAGTTACTCTATTATTTTTTTTGTTCGAGCGCTTATAACCTTATCTTAAAGCGGATCAAACTAATTCAGCAGCCAAGGAAACCCTTATACGCTCTTAAGAGCACATGTCTAGCGAGAAGTGTGTCATCATGTGTACAGTCGGTGGCCCATTTGGAAACGAAGACATAAAGCGACTCGAGCCGAAACAATACTCGTGCAACGAGTGCGGGTCGAAGTTCAAGGGCATGGGGAAAAACCCGATGTGCCCCTCTTGCCAATCGGAAGACATTACTGAACTCGAAGCGTAGCATTTCCTGCTTGGAAGCTGCGGTGAGCCTTTTGTTTTGGCTATTGTGAGTGCTAGCATGGAGCAGCGCATACCGCTCGGTGCCGACGAGATTTTATTGTTGCGTAGCGACGACGGTGTCATCGGCGTCGTCAAGTCCGGCGCTGCGCGCCAGCTTTTTATCGAAACGGTAGACGACGAGATCGTAATGAACGTTGATCCAGATGATCTTCTGGTCGCATCGGGGTTCAGCAATGACCGTACGACTATTGACGCGATTACGTGCACACTCGCGCTCATCAGGGACTGTGGTTCACCACTGATCGTGCTTCCCAAACACCATCCCGCGTCGGCACGACTCAAGGTGGTTGCGTCGGTTGGAAAGCGTACGCTCGTGCGCTGCGATATCCAAAAAGGAACGCATCCTGAACAGGATGTGCTTTGCGGCGCTCAAGGATTGGACGGGGTCGAAATTCTTTCCGCACAAGGCCACGTCGTGGTTCGCGGCGGCGACACGCTTTCGATTGAACGTGCCCATTTTCGATAGCGTTTTCTAACGCGCACCCCATGGCTGTGTGATGCAACTTGAGTTAAGCGCCCCAGTTGACTGCATTGGGGATTTTACGTACAACTTTTATTGGCAGCATCGAGGCTCAAAGCTCGAACCGACTGATCGTATTCCGCATCAAGAGGGTAGCGTATACACCTATCGCGACATCGTCGACGGTCTGAAACGAGGTGAGACCATCTACGTCAACGGAGACGTCGGCCACAGGCTGTGTTCCAGCTTGGGCGTCGACTTGCACTTCTTCTCGGGAACCGGGGCCAGCATCCCGGTTGGAGACGTGGTCGTTGACGGCAACGTGGACACGCGCATGGGAATCAGCATGATAAGCGGAGCGATTTACGTGGCGGGCGCCGTAAAGGCACCGATAGGCAACGTCATTGAGGTTGAGTCTGATCGCGCGGGGTACCGAAAGTACCGGTCGATCACCGAGGTGGTTTGCACGGGATTGGGCGATGATCAGCTTGTTCCTCCCAACGTTCTTTCAGACACACAACTCGTCGTGTCTGACGCACGCGTGCGAGATACCGTTGGGGCGCGCTGCACGTGCGACGCACGAATCTGCATTCAAGGAGACGTCGATCTGAGCACCGGCATTCTCATGCGAGACGGGACGGTGATTGTGACCGGAAGCGCAGGCATGAACTCGGGGGCGCTCCTAAACGGAGGCACCGTGATCGTGCGCGGAGATGCAGGTGAATTCGCCGGGATCGATATGAAGTCAGGAACCCTCACTATCGGCGGTACGCCTCGCGGTTATCTAGGAGCCAACAAACGAGGCGGCACTATCTACGCACGGGGCGCAAAGGCGTTGCCGCCTGCCCAGGCCTTGGCTGTCACAGGAAACGATATCGGACTTATATCTAAACATCTAGGCATCAGTCAGATCGAAGCGATGATGTTCAAGAAGTTTGTCTAGCTCACGCGCAATGTGGCGTAGGGGTTGATGTCATCTGCTATTCATAAGCCGCGACTTTTCACAGCTCACACCAAGGGGCCTAAGCAAGATTAAAGAAAGAGTGAGGTGATAAGGAGACTTATGGATCGCGAACAATATCTCGCAGCGATAACCAAAGCCGCGCCACGGATGGGACGCTTCTTGAACCCGGACGCGGACATTGTGAATGCCTTAGTTGATGGAATACTGACGAACAAAGAGCGCTACGGGTATCATTCCTGTCCCTGCCGAATGGCAGCAAACGATAAGGAGTGGGACAGAGACATCATATGCCCGTGCGCCTACTGTGATGCCGATGTCGCCGAATACGGGGCTTGTTATTGTGGCCTGTATGTAAGTGAAGCGTGCGCCAAAGGCGAAAAAGAGATTCCAGAACACATCCCCGAGCGAAGGCCTGCCGATAAGTGGCAGCGCTATTGATGGCAAAATTAGTGATAGTGCCGAGCACGTGTACGCGCGCGACACGTCGGACCGAGACGTCTGTTTTTTAGAGAACAAGGGCATTCGCTGACGCTATGTATTGACAGAAATACCGTTCAACCGAATCTTCTTACATCTCTTTGAGAAGCCGCGGGCAGTTAGTCAAAGAAAGGGCTAAATTAGCTTCAGAATGCCTATCTTAGGCTCGTAACATTTCCCTTCATCCATCAGCTCTTGAACGGCTTCTTCAACGTCGTCTTCGTCAAGGCCTTGCTCTTCAAGAGTCTCTATTAGACGATCGTACGGGACACCTGTGCCGGCAGCAAGATCGTTCATCTTCGCCAACACCTGACCCTTGTTCTTCTCAAGTGCCTCCGCCGCTGCAGAGTTTTCCTTTGTCGAAACCGGCTCATCTGTGTGCGTGGGCAACGGCTCATTGTCCGTGACAATAGTCTCTTCTGCGCGCGTTTGGCCTGCATCGACGTTCGCAGGCGTGAACTCACGACGTTCAGCAACCGTCTCGATGGCTCTGGTGAGCGCCGGAACAATATCAGCGATTGCTTCCGCCCCATCATATGCGAGCACGGCACGGCTGACGCCGTCTACGAGGACGGGGTTGACGCCGCTCTCAAGGAGCTTCGAGCGAAGGGAAGTGCTCTGCGGGCCAGCGTCTAACGCGATCCTGATGGCTTCGACTCTTTCGAGAGTTCGCTCCACCGTGGCAACGACCCAATTGTTCCGCACTGTTTCGGTCGTCGGATTGAGTTCGTTGCCCCAAACTGATACGTGCACCATCTCTTCACGAGTATATAGGCGCGCTTTTCCGAGGACAGCAACAAACTGCGGCGTCTCCGCGCGAGAGAGAAATGCAGCTGCGTCAGGCTGGTATTTCCCTGCGTACACAGTGAACGTGCCCGTAGGGTCTGCAATGCGCGCGCGCCAGAGGTCGTCGCCCGAGCGCACGTTCTCTGCTTCGGTAAGCACCCCTACAATAAAGATGCGGCTGATCTTGGCGCCTGTCGGGCTGATAACGTACGACGTACCGTTCTCGTCTTTCGCCTGGATCGTCGACTTGTTAAGTTCGTACGCAAATACTCGCCATGCGGGGTCACGCGCTACTACGGTTAGCCCTCCTGTCGCGTATTGACGCGTGTATAATGATAAAGTTTGGTATTGTCAGTGAGTCCGGTAGCCGAGTACGCTGACTGTGCACAATCTTGCGGATGGTATTTACTTGTGCACGATCATGCCGCTCTGTGGAGACTCGGATAGGCACCCATCGAGGCGTTTAAACGTGAGATTTACAATGACGCCGGCGATCGATCTCGCCCGCACTATGACGATTCAGATACCCGCTCTCGAGTGGACGAATGACTCACACGGCTATCACAGAATTATCGACAGGATCACGCAGACGATCTCCCCGGAGGTGCTCGATGGTCCGTTAGCAGCAGAGCTGAACATGGAAGGCGTGCATCCGAACGACTTGCACTGGACCCCGCTAGTTCAACTGAATAGCCAAGACCCTCGCATAAATAAGCTCAGAGACGTCTATGCCGGCTTGTACTTCATGGATGGGCAAGACCCGTTCCGATGCCTGGTACTCACCCTGCTTACCCAGAACAAGACTGCGGAGCGTGCGCGCGTGGCATTTGCCCAACTTGCAAAGCGGCTCGGGCCAATCACGCCTGAATCCATAAGCGGGTCGCGTCCCGACGAGATCCTGCCGGCGCTGCAGCAGTGTGGGCCTCATCGGAAGGCGGCATACCTGACTTCCATCGCGCGCAATGTCGTGAAGCGTTGGAATGGCGACCTGTCGTGGGTGTACGACGAACCACGCCGCGCACGCGAGAAACTGCTTTCGCTTCCAGGCGTCGGCCCAAAAACCGCCGATTGCGTGCTGCTGTTTGCGGGGGGGCACGAAGTCGTTCCGGTCGACACGCACATCGAACGGGTTGCCCGTCGACTTGGGTTCATTGAGAGGGGCGCGAAAGAACACGGTCTCCAAGTTGACGTGCAAACGATCCGCGGAAGCGATAAATCAAAAGACTTGGCAAAAGATGCTCTTGAAAACGAGCTTGATCAGCCTGGCAGGAGTCACCTCCTGCTGATACAACACGGATTTGAATTTTGTCGTGCAACGGCTCCGTCTTGCTTTATTTGCCCGATTCGCGAAGACTGTGACTCGATTGACAACCGCTACAAATCGAAGGCAAATGCTAGTTCGCCGGAACAATGGTTACCGGATCGCCATTTGTGATCCCGTTTCGCGCCGAGAAGCCGGCATTCACTTCCAGGACATATTTTATCGGTCCGCTTGAAGTGTACAGCGGACACGGATCACCTGGGCACGGCGGCACTGAGGCGTAAATATCAAGCACGTGCTTGTCCCCTGTAATAAATATAATATCAAGTGGGAACCGCATATTTTTCATCCAAAAACTCTGCTGTTCCTGCGTTTGGAAGATGAACAACATTCCGGCATCTTCGTTCAAAGAGGTGCGGTACATAAGGCCCGTTTCCTGCTGTGCGGCAGTGTCGGCCACCTCAGCTAGTACTGTTCCATTTCCTATAGTTACGCGGTATCGTAGTGCTTTCACCGCGGTCGTCGCTGAGCCCGCGTTTCCCGTCCCGCTTGCTGCAGCGTTCGATGCTGAATTCGTCGCAGTGTTGAGTGGGCTCGCGCATCCCGCGACCGTCGCCACAATCACGCAGCAGCAAACAAGAAAAAGCAAAGTTGTGCGTCTCTGCATCAGGTAAGCCTCGTCTTCATAATCTCTCGTAACACGGTTGTCGCATAACCTCCTTTAGGCAGAAAGAACTTAAATGTGGCTTTTAGGTGATCCTCTTCAAGTTCGTCTGCGGCGACGTCAAAACGGACGTTCGCTGGCAACAGAACATCGCGCATAACGCCTTTTGACGCGAGTCGGGGACAGCATTCGATCCTAAACTCGTCGAGATCGACGCCTTCAGAAGCGAGAACCTCTCGCTCAATCTGACCGACCACGCCATCAGATAGCTCGGTATCATAGCCGGGGACCGGCATTTGGATGGTACCCTTTCCTGTGGCGAGGCTCTCGTTCAGCGCTTGCATATTCTTGGGGACGACCGTCCTGACGCGCTGCAGATCTGAGGTCCGCACCCGATCACCGTCAAATCCGACGGTGAGCGAAAATCCTCGCTCAAGTCGGCGGCTGAGCATCTTATTGAAGAGATACGATTGGAACGCGTGAACAAAAAGTCTCTGCAGATTCACGGAGAGTGCGTCAAGCGCGCCGCAGAAGTCGTTTGGATGTTTGGCCAGGTGATTAAACATCGCGCGTTCATAGCGCAACCGTATCGGCATGCGTTTGAGCGCGTCTTTGAAGTCATGCGTTTCCGCGACGGATTGCCGCGCCCGTTTGGCGTCTTCAGGCTCGTCTGGATACAGCTTGCCGACGTACGTCATTACCGCCCGTTCGGCGTCCCCTTCGACAAGCGCACGCCCAACGAGATGATTGACGGGCCGAATTGATCCAAAGCGCTGAACCCCAAAGAAATTGGGAAGCCCGTGCGCGACGTGTATCTCTTCGAAAAGGCGTCCAATCGCACTTTCAAGGTCAATTTGAGGGCCCTTGAGGGCTCTGATCGTCACTTCGAAATCGTTCCCGTCAAGGTCGCCCAGGTTGATTGGCCGGTCAGACCGACCAATAGGCTCGACAACAACGGTTCCAAAGCGGAGCGGCCCAGAAAGGTGAAGGGAATCAATGCTCATGCGCTGAGTTGTGACTGCACGCTTGTCCTTCGTTCCTGCCCAACTGATTCTTCTCTGGCTTACCTGCAAGCGACGGGATAACTCTCGCACCGCGTGATGCGTCTCTGTGTCCGTCTTTGTCAATTTGATCAACTGATACCGCCCCTCTGAGGCGGCGGATGCTTGCCACACCTCGTCAACCAGAAAGTCCTCAGCGCGCTGACGGATTCGGCCCCCGACGCCAGGAGACGTCGTCAGGTACGCCGTTATTCCGACGATCAGGTCGCTTTCCGGGACTGCGCTGCTCATGTGATAGCCCGCTAGAGCAATTTAAGGTCGCTGGTAACCTTGTCGAGCTCTTCCTCCTTCGCGGGCCCGATGCCGAGGGCCGTCACAGTCCCCGGCGGCACTTCGGTGAGCCCGGCATCAACCACGAGCGCTGTGATTAGCCCGCGCGCCTCAGCGATTGACTTAAGCTCATAAAGGTCGCCAAGAGTCGGCACCCTCAGCGCGACTTTTTTTTGTCCCTCCAAAAACCAGCGATGTTTTGTGGCCGCATCTGAGCGTTCATATGCGGCGACCGCAGCGTGTGCGAGTTGCACCGCAGCTTTTCCTGCAGTCAGCCGGAGGTCTGACCTTATGATGAGGCACTGCTTATACTCCATGTGTCCTTCCTCGCGGGTGCGATTCGCTCGTGCTTTCCGATACGACAGCCTACTGGTTTATTATATAAATACTAAGCTCGTTAGCGCGTACGACGATGGAATACGATGTGGTGGTCGTCGGCGCCGGTCCCGCTGGCTCAATGGCGGCCAAGTACGCCGCAAAAGCGGGAGCAAGCGTGCTGATGATTGAAGAGCACGAGACGATCGGCCAACCCGTGCAGTGCGCGGGCCTGATCAGTACGCAGGCGTTTGAAGGATGTGAAGTATCCCCAGAGACAGTGAGCAGGCTCGCTGTTCGAGGCGCCAACGTTCACGCCCCCGACGGGCACGTCCTCAAAATAGATGGCAGAAGAACGATGGCCTATGTCGTCGACAGGGGAGAACTTGACCGAGCGATGGCATTAGAGGCACTCAAATCAGGAGCAGCGGCGCTTGTCAAAACCCGACTTAATAATTTCAGGAGGCAACAGGACCGCATTATCATCGCAGCACAGAGCCAAGGAGACCCGATCGAAATACAGACTCGTGTCATTATCGGAGCCGATGGACTGCAAAGCGCTGTGGGGAGACTTGCAGGACTGGGACGAGCGAAACTGGTATTCACGTGCGCGCAAGCGGAAATCTTCGCCGGTGCCGCACAAACCGACTTCGTCGATCTATACGTAGGAAGAAACGTTGCGCCGGGCTTTTTTGCGTGGGGGATACCAACGGGCTCGGGGTCAGTGCGCATAGGGCTCTGCTCGACCGAGCGGTCATCCGATCTGCTTGGCCCGCTGCTTGAGCGGCTTTCGCCGCACTCGGCGCCCACGTTCCTAAACTTCTGCGCAGGCGGCATACCGCTCGGGCCACCGCCGTGCACGGTTGCTGACGGTATCCTACTCGTTGGAGATGCTGCCGGCCAAGTCAAGGCCACCAGCGGAGGCGGGATCTATCCCGGGACGTTATGTGCCAAAATAGCCGGAGCTGTGGCCGCTGAGGCCGCGGCGCACACTAACACTACTAGGGGAGCATTGATGGCGTACGATAGGCGGTGGCGATCTGCGATCGGGCGCGAACTCGAGACAGGGCTCCGTATCCGCACAAGGCTCAATGCGCTCGGCGATGATGACCTCAACTATATGGTACGAACGCTTGACGACGAACGTACGTTAGACATCATCTCGAGGTACGGTGACATGGACCACCCGTCAGTCGTACTTCGCAAGTTGCTGCTGAGTACAAAAGCGCCTCGCTTGCTGAAGCTTATCAAACCAATGATCAAGTTTGGAGTGACGAGAACCGCGCGATAGATTTCGCCACAAAGCGAAGCGCTTTGGATGGCGGATACGGACGCGCCGTGATCTGCCGAGGTATTTAACGCTTAGTCAAAACCGTTATTTGATAGGAGAAGCAAGGAGAGTACGATGGACGTACAAGTTGACGTACAAGCAAATCGTCCGGAGTTTTCTATAAATCTGACGCGCGTTGGCGTGACGAACGTCAAAAAACTGATCAAAGTTACGAGGCGTGATAAGCGCCCCATAATCTTAGTCTCAGAGTTTGACTTATTTGTTGATCTTCCCTCAGATCGCAAAGGAGCCAACCTCAGCAGAAACTTTGAAGTGATGGACGAAGCGTTAGAAGACGCATTGAACGCGCCAGTTTACGAGATAGAACAATTTTGCGGAGACGTCGCAGAAAAGCTGCTGGATCGACACGAATACGCATCGCGTGCCGAAGTCCGTATGCGAAGCGAGTACATGGTAAAACGTGAAACCCCCGGCACTGGCATCACTACCCAAGAGATTACCAAGATATTCGCAGAAACGACGACGTACCGGACTGACGACAAGCAACACCGGACACGGCGAATGATCGGCGCTGAGGTCGTCGGAATGACTGCGTGTCCATGCGCTCAAGAACACGTTCGCGAGCAGGCCGAGATGCGCCTAAAAGAGCTTAACGTCGCGCCCGCAGACATTGAGGCTTTTCTTTGCGATATTCCGCTTGCAACGCACAACCAACGAGGGCGCGGGACCATCGCGATAGAGGTCGGCACAGGCTACGAGGTGCCTCTCGACACGATAATCGAGATTGTCGAAGAGTCGATGAGCTCGAAGATTTACGAGTTGCTCAAACGAACAGACGAAGCGGTCGTCGTTGAGACCGCGCACAAAAACCCGAAATTCGTGGAGGACTGCGTGCGGGTTATGGCCCACAAAGTTGTCGAGGCGTTTCCGTACTTGCCCGACGATTCCATTGTCACCATAAAGCAACTCAACGAGGAGAGCATTCACCGCCACAACGCTTTCGCAGAGCGCGTCGCGTCGCTCGAAGAGCTTCGCCAAGAGCTCGCCCTCGAGCAAGAAGTCGAAGTGAAAGCCTTTTGTGAGACTTAGCCCGCGAGAGGCAGTTGATTGGAACTACTTAATCTCCTTGCTGAAATCAACACGGTCAACAGTCGAATACGAGAAGCAGGTCGTGAGCGGCTTGAGCTAGTTGAGCGGTTCGACCGCGAGATTAGAGAGCTTGTGCACGACTTCGAACGTACGCAAGACACGTGGCGCGTGTATGTGGATCTGACTCGCAGGCTTCAACGAATAACGCGACGGGTCGAAAAAGCGCGGACAGATCAGTCACTCGATTATGCCGAGCAGATTGAAAAAGCCCTTACCGTGCTCAAGAAACGCCGTTTCGAAACCGCCGTTAAGG
>Ga0187771_10000505_pt1 | contig 24399 bp, 23 predicted proteins | sample 0116_SJ02_MP15_1_FD_133139 | JGI IMG/M metagenome (GOLD analysis project Ga0187771, IMG submission 133139) | Tropical peat soil microbial communities from peatlands in Department of Meta, Colombia - 0116_SJ02_MP15_10_MG | ecosystem: Environmental > Terrestrial > Soil > Wetlands > Peat | place... | reverse complement strand
ATTGTATAATAAAGGGTGAGTTCAGATCTCATAATGTTGATGATATTGCAGGTCTGAAAGCAGGGATTTCTGAAACTGTTGATAAATTCAGAAAGGAAGCGCTTGATATAGGACTTGAATTTACGGAACTGTACAAGGGCTTCAGCTTTTCAAAGCATGATGATATAATTAAATTCACCAAGCAGGTTATCGAATCGATCGGCCTTACACCGCGTTTTGAAAGAAGCGGTGGTGGAAGTAATACAAATCTTTATAATCAGCACAAATTGGCTTCTGTGAATCTGGCGGTGGGAATGATGAATGTACATTCAACTCAGGAATATATAGAGATCGATGATCTTGAAAACACGGTCAGATTGATTCTGGCGATCGTGAAGGCCGCATGAATCCCCGACATAATTATTTCAGTGTCGGTTCATTTCTTAGAAACAAATTTGGAGAAAAGGTCTTCAGGATATCTTTAGATGCTGGATTTACCTGTCCGAACAGGGACGGTTCAAAGGGTTTCGGCGGCTGTCTTTACTGTGGAGAAAGCGGTGCCAGGGCCCGCTATGTAAAACCGGAGCGTTCTATAAAAGACCAGATAAAACTTGGAAAGAAAATAATTGGAAAGAAATATGGGGCCAAACGATTCATTGCTTATTTTCAGCCCTATACTAATACATATGCTGGAACCGATGAGTTGTCCAGTATTTATAAAACCGCGATAAGTGAACCCGATATCTGTGGAATTGCAATAGGAACCAGGCCTGACTGTATCGACCAGGCAAAAATCGATATGCTTAATCAATTATCCGAGAATACTTTTGTGATAGTTGAATACGGTGCTCAGAGCATGAAGGATGAAACTCTGGATAAAATCAAACGCGCTCATACGGCTGCAGATACGGCAAAAGCCATATATATGACTAAAAAAAGCGGACACATTCATGTTGTAGCCCATCTAATATTCGGGCTGCCCGGCGAAACAGAAAATGATATGGTAAACAGTGCACTTGTTTTGGCTGGCCTGGGAGTGGACGGTTTTAAATTTCATCACCTATATGTTGAAAAAAACACAGGTCTTGAAAGATATTATAACGACAATGCCTTGATATTGATGGAAAGAGACCAGTATATAGGTCTTCTGCTCAATATACTGCCAGTAATTCCACCAGGTATTGTAATACACAGGCTTTTCGGCGAATGCCCGGATGAAAAACTACTGGCACCTTTATGGACACTTGAAAAAAAGAAGAATATTGTGATTCTTGAAAATCTCTTGGCAGAGAGGGGGATCAGGCAGGGGATGGATTATAAGGTAAACCCTTGTGAAGAGAATCGGCGCGTGCCCTCTCCAGTATAGCTATCATATCCGACAGTGCCTTTTCAAGGCCTGATATGACCGCCCTTGATATTATCGAATGGCCTATATTGAGCGTTTCGATTTCTTCTATCATTGCTACCTGGTATACGTTGTTATAATTCAAACCATGGCCGGCATTTACCCCGAGTCCAGTTGAAGATGCAAAGCCGGCGCATTCAATCAGGGCAGAGAGTTCACTGTTTTTGATCTCCGTGCTCCTGCTTGAAGAATATCTACCTGTATGCAGTTCTATAAAATCTGCACCGACATTCTTTGCAGTTTCTATTTGAGCCTTATCCGGATCAATGAAGAGACTTACCGTGATGCCCTTTTCATGAAACTGTGGTATGACATTCTTTAAATTTTCAATATTTTTTATTACATCCAGCCCGCCCTCTGTCGTAATTTCTTCCCTCTTTTCAGGGACTATGCAGACATCATCAGGAACAATCTTTATAGCCGTCTCGATTATATCAGGTTGAAGCGCCATTTCCAGATTAAACCTGACTTTTACGATTTCTCTTAATAAATAGACATCCCTGTCCTTAATGTGCCTCCTGTCTTCGCGCAGGTGTACAGTTATTCCGTCTACCCCGGAAAGTTCTGCTATCACTGCAGCGGCAGCCGGATCTGGATAATCAGCATGCCGTGCTTCCCTGAGAGTTGCAATATGATCGATGTTTAAACCAAGTTTTTTTATCATAGATTACTGCTCCTGTATTTCTTCTATTTTTCTATCGCCTTATCCATCGATACAGCTATACTTTTCATTGGAAACGGTATTATTATCCGGATCTATAGAAGTACTGTATCTGTGTTTTTCACTCTTATCATTATCCAACATGAACGAGCGATTTTTAAAAAATTAAATTGTTTTATAAATCAAATCGGAACCCATTATAGCATATGATTAAAAAAAAATAATTTTTTTAAACTCTGGTCTGAAAAAAAGAATAGTTAAAAAATGCCCCAAAAGTTATTTCATGTTATAATTGATTTAATTTAGTTAGGCTGTCTTGGTATTTAATTTTCTTGTAAGCGGTACTGTTATGAATATTTTTTACCTTATCCTTATAGCTGCGGGAATATTTCTGATCGCATTGGGTGTTTCCTTTTTATATAAAATCTATAAATCAAGGCAGAGGGTCATTGCAATAGAGGATGAAATCAATGCTGGCCGTTATCAGTCGGCACTTGACCTTTCAACGGAGTTTTTTAAGGAAAAGCGTTCGTTTATTGCTTATTACTATATAGCAAGATCCTGTGAAGGCTTGAAAGATTATTCCAAAGCCATCAAATATTATGAGGATGCAATCAATTACTTTTCTGGAGAAATTAAAAAAAGTATGAAAGCCGAAGTTCTGATCAGAATCGGTGATATGTATAATCATAACAAAGATTATGTAATGGCCTCAGGCAATTATATGCTGGCACTTCAGGAAAACCCGGCCGCTATCAGGGCCTTATACCAGTTGTCCTTTATTTATTATAATTCTAAGAATTATCAAAAGGCTATTTCAAATCTTGAAAAGCTGGCGATTATTAAACCTGATTTCTGGGAGGCCCTGAGTCTTCTCGGAAAGGCATACAACGAAATTGGAGGATACCGCAAGGCTGCATATTACTTTGAAAGCGCTCTGAAATTATCTATAAATGATAACCTTGAAAGGAACAACATTAATTTCAGGCTGGCAGAAGTCTATTCAAATCTGAAAAACTACAAGGCTTCGATAAATATTTTGAAACCGCTTCTTAATAACAATGATTATTTTGAAGAATCACTTTTGAAAATCCTCAAAAACCTGATACTTGACAACCAGATAAAAGAAACAATAAAAATTTCAATGACATATATGGATAAGCTTTCGAATAAATACAAAGACCAGTGCCTTTATATTCTTGGTAGGGCCTATTTTGACCAGGGAGAATATCTGAGTGCGATTGATGCATGGGTTAAGGCTTTTCAAATCAATCCTGATTATGCGGATTTAAGGGAACTGATGACAAAGTACAAGATCTTACTGGATAATCCCCTTCTTGAAGACTATTACTCGAAAGAAGAATCGATTTTCAATGATTTTATTTTTAATTATCTGAGACTCCATATATCACAGATAATAAGCTCGGAAAAGAGCTTCAAGATATTCAGGGAAAGCAATTCGAAGATGCATATATTTTTCAGGAACCCTTTTGCAATGAATTCATCTGATTTAAAGCAAACTGAGGAAGCCCTTCTGCATGAATACACGAGTAATATGGTATGTTTGTTATACACTCTTTTCGGGACTACGCAGGATTGTAAGGATAACGGATTTTATAAACAGGTCCAGGAAATCAGCGGTGATCAGTTTGTCATGGTCTTTTTAAAAAAAATAAATAAATAATTTAGAAGAATAAGATATGAAAAAATTATTTTTTATTCTTATTTTCATTTTCATCTATGCATATTCTTATGAGTTTATTTCGAAGTTCTTATCAATGGACACCAATTCTCCTGAATACCGCGTTATAAAGAACCCGGAAGCTTTTTCGCTTGAGAAAAGCGCATTGATTATTTCAGGATTAAAAGAAGATTCACAGAGCAACCTGCTTGACCGGATTTCAAATTTTGAAGCCGGGATATCGAATGAAATTTACGACAGATCAAACCCTGAGAAGACAGCGAGGTTTTTGTTTTTACAGATGCATAAAAATTTTTTAAAAGAATATGACCAGTCAGAAACAACGATTGAGTCGGCTTTTTATTCAGGAAAATTCGACTGCCTTACATCCACAATTCTTTACAACAGTATTCTCGAGGACTTCGGGATCGAAGCCGGTGCCGTCATTCTTCCCACACACGTTTTCAGCGTCCTTAATTTGAATGGCAGGGAGATCCACATTGAAACAACCATTCCTTATGGTTACGATATAGGTTCGGACACCGAAGCACAGGAAACCTTTAAAAAATTAACCGGATTTTCTTATTCTCATGATCTGTCGATTATGGAAATAACAGGTAAAAAAGGACTTATAGGATATTACTATGCGAATAAGTCTTATTATGACCATAAATCCGGACGCATTTATGAATCATTCCAGGATGCCTTGAAGGCTTGGGCGGTTTATCCGGAAGGCGGATATATATATTCGAATATTCTGGCTGCCTACTCCAGCTATGGTCATTACCTTTCCGATGTCAAGAAGGATTATAAACTCTCACTTTCTGTACTTGACGAGGCTATATATAATTTGCCCCAAAAAGACTTTTTCTTAAACGATTATTATTATGTATTGAACAAATATATAGATACACTTGTAGATAATTCCCTTTATGATAAGGCTTTTGACGAGCTCGACAGTAGAGCTTTAATTATGGGAACAAACACCAATATCAGATACAGCGCATATATAAACGTCATTTACAGGCTGATAAATCATGACGGTGATTTCGAAAAGGCCTATAAATACGGGAAAAAGGCAATGGCTGAGTTCCCCGATAATGAGAATATGATTACTCTTATGATAAACGGTATGTCTCTGCTCTGCCGGAAACTCGAAAATGACTGGCAGGATTACCCGAAGGAAGACGATTTTCTTTTAAAATGGTACGGTCTGGACAGGAATGTCTACTTTGATTCAATTCTGGAGAATCATTACAATATCCTGGGTTCAAAATTCTACGAATACGGCGATCCGCTGGAGTCTGTAGAAGTCCTGAAAAAAGGTCTTTCATTTTTTCCAAAATCGGTTATAATTAAAAATAATATTGCTTTTGTTACTGGAAAAACGTCAATTACTTATTTCAGCAAGGAAGATTATGAGAATTCTATAAAATTTCTGAAAATGGGTCTAGAGTCTGACCCGGGCAATCAGGACCTGAAATCCAACCTTATCGTTGTTTACAGGACATATGCATCAAGAGAGATCGAAGATAAAAATTATACCAATGCTGTTTCCATAACGGAAGATGGGCTTAAGATTTTTCCGAAAGACCCGAAGCTTAGATATTACAGGGATTATTTACGTAAAAAGCTGAAATAGCGGAGGATTGGCTTGAGATATATTGTGCTGTTTATCTTCCTTTTTGTTTTTAATGTGGAAATTTATTCTTTGATATCAAAATTTCTCATTTTTGATATGAACAGCAGGGAATATCAGCTCATCATGAACCCGGACTCTTTCTCTCTCAAGGAGGGGGCACTGACAGCCTCTGGAGTTAAAAGCTATCTTCTGGAGCGATGCCTGAACAGGATTTCAAATTTCGAGTCCGGTTTGTTTTCCGAGGGGGGGCTTCCAGAAAATCCTATTGAAATCTCAAAATTGGTTTTTGACAGGATGCAAAGCCAGGTCATGTTAAAATATTCTGAACAGGCATCTTCGCTTGATTTACTTTTAATTAATGGTTATTATAATTCTCTTTCTGCCGCACTTTTATATAACAGCATAATGGAGGATCTCGGCATCTCATGTAAAACGATATTGACTTCAACAAATATTTATTCGAAGCTGGAGATTGACAGTACAGATATACTTGTTGACGCTGCCGATCCTGCCGGTTTTGACATCAATCCGGGCGTGAGTAACAGGGTCCTGGCTGTAACGGAATACGCCTCTAAACGGGACCTTCTGGCTTTCTTCTATTCTGAGCTTTCGGAACGTTCCTATTTGCTCCGACAGTATGATTCTTCATATCAATATGCATTAAGGTCATTTGCCATTGGAGAGAATATTAAAATTATAAGTACGAATCTGGCCAATACAGTAATAGGATACTCGTTATATCTTACTGACATAAAAAAGGATTATTCAAAGGCACTCTCTATCCTTGAGGAGGCAGTTCTATATTTTCCGCTTAAAGATCTGTATTTAACGAATTATTTCTATGTTTTTAATAAATATCTTGATTTCCTTACAGAATCACGTCTTTATGAAAGAGCTGTAGCTGAAATGGACAGGTATCTAATACTTTCAGGCAGGAATGACGCTTACAAAATGGAATTTTATGAGAAACTGCTCACAAAAATTATCAAGAAGGAAAATGATTTTGAGAAGGGTTATGATATAGGCAGGTTAGCACTTTCAGAAAAATCCAGTTATGATAATATCAGGGTCCTGATGATAAACGGCTACAACCTACTTGGCCGCAAACTCTCCGATGACTGGAAAAATTATCCTAAAGGCGAAGACCTTATGCTGAAATGGTATCTGCTGATGAAAAACGATTATTTTGATACAATACTTGAAAATTATTACGACAGAATCGGTATGAAATACTGCTTCTACGGATATATAGACAGGGGAATTGAAATTATTTCCAACGGCCTGAACAAATTACCCCAGTCGAAGGTGCTGTCGAACGATATATCCTCAGCAGCGAATTCAATCGCTCTAACCGCCTGCTCTCTCATCAAAAGGGGGTATTTTGCAAGCGGTATAGAATATGCAAAGAAAAGCTTGAAGTTCGAACCGTCAAACGAATCCCTTCTATCGAACCTTCAGAGCTGGTATATTTTATATGCGAGGAGAGAATTTTTGACAGGTGATTATTATAAGGCTTTCTCAATTTCTGAAGAAGGGCTGGAACTTTTTCCGTCTGATAATAGGCTTATCAATTACAGGGATTTATCACAAAAACATCTTAAATAGAGAATTGCTGCAAAGTTCTTAAGCTTTCATAAGCCAGGTGGGCATATTGACTATTTTATATAAAAATCATATTTTTTAGATCGTTAAAACTTAAAGATTCTGTGTAAATCCCCATCTGTCCGGCTTCACAGCTATTGTAGATAATGAGGCTGAATATCTCATACAATTCATTTCTTAATATCTGCCCGTTATTCAAACGGTCGAGAATTATATTTTCATCGATTTTGTTCTTATATATATAGTATTTTATTCCTGAGGTTGAGATTATTTCCATCAAGTCCGGTCTTTTCCAGATCTCATCCGGAATATAGGTTATTACATTGTGGGTATCTTCATTTTTTTGAAGTAATGCGATAGATAGTAGACTTTTAGGAGCAGGAGGAGAAATTTTATGCCTGAAATTTAGACCGAGTTCCATTGCTTTTTTAATAAAATTCAGTGCAAAATACTCCCTTGCACCCTCATGTAAACCTAAAATATTAGTTGATATTTCTATGATTACAAACTTATCTTTAACAATATTTGAAATTATTTCATAAGCGGTCTGTCTTTTTTTCAGATCATCTCTCACTTTAATATAGGAAACTATATATCTAGGACTTCCTTTTTTATTATTTTTATTTTCTTTGATCTTAATTATATTTTTATCCAAAGTCATATATACTCCGCGTTATTTAGGTCTCAGGCTTGTTAAATAATTATTAAATTGTTCAATTTCAAGCTCCTTTAAGTCATTGAGGCCGCTTTCTTTATAAATAACTTTTGCTTTCTTCAGCAAATCTTCCTTCCATTGTTCGCCGGCATTGGTAAGATACTGATTTCTCATTGTTTCCTTAACCTCAGGCAGGGCCTCTGAGAAAGTCAACTGAACAGTTTTATTATTAACGGTTTTAGTAAATGCCTCTTTGTTCGTCTCATAATAATCGTTTATGGCTTTCAGGGTGAGATAAGCTCCCAATTTTATATTAAGGTTAGAGGTTAATTCCATCCTGAAATTCTCAAAAATAATATTTTTTGTAATTTCATGCTTCCGCTCAAGTATATATTTCAGGAATTTCGGATCGTTTTCGATACCTTTTTTCCTGGCGAATTCTGAAAAGAAAATCACTTTTTTTACAGCATTAATGTTATTCATAAATGTTTCAAAATTCATATTTTTATCAGAGTCAGCCTGAAATAAAAGGTGATCATCAACACAATTCTTCCAGGTAACCTGTCTGCCGAATAAATCAAACATTACAGCACTATCTGGAAGATCGGAAATTTTATATTCTTTCCCCCCGATCATAATGGCTTTTTTCATATTATCAATAGAATAATATTCTCTTATATTATTGCTGAGAGATCTTTGATAGTAAATCTCATCAAGTGCCGGTTTAATCCTGAAAAAATTCTCTTTTCCGCTTTGCTTTTCAATCATCTTTCTTGTCATTTTTACAACCGGTGCTTTTATATATATGACATAGATGCTGTAATCGGTAAATACAGGTTTGTCCAGAATACCCTGCTTATCAGCAGAAAAAATTGCATCCTCATACTGCCTGGCAAGACAACCCCTCGGTACGAGGCCTATATCTCCTAAATCGCTCGACGAAATAGGGTCTTCAGATTTATTCAGTGCCAGGTCTTCAAACTCTTTCAAAGGGTTGTCTGAAGTTTTTACCTTTTTTATTATATCATATGCGTAATCTTGTTTCGACTTAACAAGTTCACCATATGCTTTATCAGAAAGATTGGTCTGGATGGTATCATAATTAGTAACTGGTATTTTGAGCCCGTTGGTAATAATAAAGCTTATATGCAGGATATTGATATTGGTCGTACGTCTTATAGATAGCATAATATGAGCCGGGTGGACTACTTCATAAGTCTCTCTCTGGTCATTTTCAGCCTGGTTGGTCAGCATATCATAGCCCTTACTTTCTAGGATACCCAATTCGTTCTTTTTATATTCTGTTTCGAAAGCATCCTTGAAATTCAGTGTATTCGTGAATCCTTTGGAGATTTGGTCCTGGATTGCGATTTCAGGAACCAGGAAGGTTCTGAAAATTATATCTTTCTGCAATTCCCGGTTTGTTATAAAATCATTGCCGAAACTCATGACAAATCTGAGCATAGTCGACTTTACTTCTCCTATTGCCAGGCTCTTTTCCTCATTACCTCCTTCGTAAACTGCAATCACGCCGGCTTCCCTTGAACATGCAGAAAATATCAGCGTTGAAGTAAGAATCGCAGCAGCCGGCGCAATATTTTTTATTATATTAAAAATTCTCACAGAATTCCTCCAGGCTGAAATAATAGGAATTAATATATATCAGGATCATGATTATATCAAATATTAAAAATCAGAATCTTACCAGCTTTTCAGGGCCTCTTCCATTTCATTTATACTCTTTATCGAGGAGATTGCTTGGCGGATATCTTTTGAGTTTTTATAGTTCCTTACATATTGAAGCAGTGTGGATCTGATAGGTATGATATTCCCTGTTTTTGCAATGCTTGTATAAAGAGCGGCGAAGTTCATCATAATCTGCTTGATTTCATCGAGAGAGTAATAAGAATAAAAACCTTTTGTAAAATAATCGGTAATTTGCTTAAAGATATAGGGGGAACCTACTGCCCGGCGTCCGATCATAACAGCATCGGCCTTTGTCAGATCAAAGACCGTTTTGACATCCTCAGGGGATGAGATATCCCCATTTGCAACAAGGAGCTTCTCAGTCAGCTGTCGTGCCCGGAATATTTTATTCCAGTCTGCCTCTCCCCTGTAGAACTGTACAGCCAGCCTCGGGTGTACTATTATAATGTCTGCACCAGCATTATCAAGGGCAGGGACTGTTTTTTCAAGATTATCCTGGTCAAACCCTGATCTTATTTTGGCGGAAACTATTACTCCGCTGTCTTTAAGGGCTTTTATTATGCCGGACATATATTGAGGGTGGTTCAGGAGAAATGATCCTGATTCTGCCCTGATCACCTTGCGAACTGGACAGCCGAAATTTACATCTATGATCTTTATTCCGAGCCTGTCCTGCATAACTCTGGAAACTTTATAAAACTTTGCAGGGTCGTATTTTCCGAAAAGCTGAACGGTGGTGTAAGGCTCTCCTTCGAGATCAAGGTAGTTCCATGTTTTCTTATTATTCCTGTGAAGACCTTCAAGACTCACCATCTCTGTTTCAGCATACCCTGCTCCGTAATTATAGGAGAAAAGTCTAAGGGCTTTGGTTGAGTATCCCGCAAGAGGCGCCAGCCACAGATTGTTGGGTATTCGGATGTCATTAATAATGACTGTATGAATATAGTTTCTGCTTATGTTTTCCATAGACTTGGATCAAATCATAAAATCGAATAAACAGAGCGGTACCATCAGAAAGCGTAGCCGAAATCTATGCCGTAAATGAAAGGTTCACCAAATCCCTGGATATACGGAAAGTAGTTAGGGTAGGATTGTGAATAGTATCCTGAACCGCTGTAAGTGGAGTTCCAGGATCCGAAAGACAGCTCGACTCCGAAACGCGGTTCGATGAATACGCCGCTGTTTCTTCCGAGCAGTATCTTATTCCCGACTTCGATTCTTACCATTGGAGCCGCCGGGAAATTCCCATTTATACTGTATGAGCCGCTATAGTCACGATAAGAATAACTGATTGTAGCGCCTTCGACTCCGGCACCTAATTCAAAAAAGGGACCTGCAAGGCTTTGCGGGGGCTCGTAAAACCACATGAACCTGCGTCCAAAATAAAATCTTGCGTATAAAGCTGCCGACCAGTAACTGATCCCGCTGTACCAGTAATAATTAGGGCTATAAGCCGCCTCGGCCTTTAATGAAAACCAGTCAGTAAGAGACTTTTCATAGGATATTCTAACGGAGCCGAATGCGAGATCTAGAAGGTCTATGCCGAAAGCGCTTGTCGGGCCGTTAAAAACAGGCTGCCTCCTGTTGTACACGGGAGGATTTTCCTGAACACTCGGTGGAGGCGCAGGTGCAGTTCCTTGGTTCAGATCGATCTGATTTCCTGAAACAGCATCAAAAACCATCTTTATCTCTGATTTGTTTATACTTTGAGTTTTACCATCGGCACTCTGAATCACAATTTCACTCTCGGATTTACCCAGAAGGTTCCCTTTGATTACATTCCCGTTCGTAAGTATAACATTGACAACCTGGGAAAAAAGAAAATAGGGGTAGAGGATTAGGAAAGAGATTATAAATAATCGAAGTTTCATTATTGACCTCCAAATTAAGTCTGTTCATTAAAATTGAGTGCTGAAGCTAATAAAAGGATGCAAAAAAATATCAGATCTTTGATTCATCTCCAGAGCTGCTATCTGTACCTCGCCCTCTCATCCAACGGTACAAGCAGTATGACTATTCTCCTGTTTTGTGCGCGGTTTGCTTCGGTATCGTTGGGAACTACGGGATTATATTCTCCATAACCTGTCGCTTTCATAAGTGCTGGATCAATACCCTTGGACTCCAGGTACCGTACTATAGTAGTCGCCCTTAATGTTGAAAGCTCCCAGTTTGAAGGGAATTTCCACCTGTATTGTTCGGCTATGGGAATATTATCGGTATAACCCTCCACCCTTATCTGTTTGTCCTTTACATTTTTCAGTACATTGACAAGCTCATTCAATACCTTTTTTCCGTTAATCTTGATATCGGCGCTTCCAAGGTCAAAAAATATTTTGTCCTTAAAATCAATATTAAGTTCACTGCCCAATTGCTGTATTTTCAAATCACCTGTATCTATTATATCCTGCATCTGTTTAATAATGTTGGAGGAAGTCATAGCCATATTTGAAATCTCAATATCTTTTTGAGACAGGAGTCTTCCATGTTCGGCGGACAGATCCTTAATATTCTGCCTTAACGAAGCTATTTCCATGTCTTTATTGCTTATTTCACCGTTAAGCGAGTCTACCATCTGCGCTTTCTTTTTAATATCTGCATTCAAAGAATCTATCTGTATTCCTAAATTTCCCTTGGTGGAATCCACCATATTTTTCAGATTAGTGATTTCAATTGTCAGAGAGTCGACCTGCTTCTGCAGTGAATCTCTCGAATCCTGCAGAGATGCCGCCTGGTTTCTCTGAAGATCTATTTCATTTTGAAGACTTTTATTTTCAAGTGTTAGATTGCTGTTGGCTGACTTTTGTTCTTCGATCTGCTTTCCCAGATTTTCCTTAGTCGAATCTATAAGATTTTTCAGGCTGGCATTCTCAGCCGTCAGGGATGCCGTCTGTTCCTTTTGAGATTCCAGGTCGTCTTTTAAACCCTGGTTTTCAGTTATAAAATTGCTGTTGTCAGTCTGCAGTTTTGAAAGATCATCGCTTTTGACTATGGTCATACCGCATCCTGCAAATAGTGCCATCAGGGCCAGGGAAAGAGATATTTTTGTAAGACGATTCATAATAGGCCTCCTTGATGAAATAATTTTAAACTTATTTTATAATAATAAGAAAAAATTTAAGAGTCAATATTATATTTTGAAATATCATATTTTAAGCAAAAAATTATATAACTTATTGTAACTTAACATAAAAATCAAATGTATATTATAATAGTTATATAAAGTTGGCATTGAAGAGCTGTAATGGTGGGCTGGAATTATAAGGATGGTTTATGGATGAAAAAGAGATAATAAAAGAGGTAAAAAAAGGAAACAGCGAAGCCTTCGGGCAGTTAATAGATCTTTACAAGAAACTTGTTTTTTCTTTTGCTTATTATCATGTTAAAAATAGAGCGGATGCGGAGGATATAACACAGGAGGTTTTCTGGAGAGTATTCTCTTATATAAATAAATTCGATGAAAAAAGAAAATTTTTCAGCTGGCTTTACACAATAGAGATGAATATTCTGGCGACTTTTTTAAAAAAGAGAATGAAACAAAAAAAAGCGTATGCCGACCAGGATTTCCTGGAAAATATAGTATTTGACGAAAAAGACCGCATGAGCGCGGAAGATAAGATTGTGCTTTTCGAGGCCATCGATAAGCTCTCAACTATGGAAAAGTCGCTAATTTATATGAAATATAACGAAGATTACAGTATTAAGGAGATTGCCGAATCTTTTAAATTGTCTGAACAGAATGTAAAGGTGAAGTTGTTCAGGACAAAAGGGAAATTATATAAAATCCTTGGCAAGGAGAACATTGTATGTTGAAAGATAGTATTAACAACCTTCTTGAAAAAGAAAGCGAATGGTTCTCAGTAGAAGCACCTAATGATTTACGGGATAAAATATTTTTATACATTGAAGGAAAGGTCCAGAGAAGTTTTGCTTTTCTAAGGTTATTGAAACTGGTCAGTTTCTCAACACTTTGCGTTTTAGCTGTTATGGTCATACTGCTGATCTCTTATCAGTTCAAACCCTCAAAAGTTGTTTTTGTTTACCCCAATTCAGGTACCGAGAAATCAGTGAATTTAGTCGGCACTATCAATAAAGAAAATAAAAAGATACCTCTGGTGCTAGACAAAAACAGCGGTTATTGGAAGGCAACTGTCAGGGTTGCTCAGAACGATCTTCAGGATTACCATTTTATTGTCGAAGAATTTTCCGCTGATGATATAAACAGAGACAATTAAATTATATTCCCTGAAATGAAGCAAAAAACTCCTTATAATACGCTACCCACAATCCAGAAAAAGGCTGCCCCGCCTGGGCAGTCTTTTTTCTTTTCAAGCTTCATGGCGGGCATAATACAGCTGTCAATTATGATGGGGCAGTTCAGCATATCCTTAAATCCTGACAACCTTTATCATATTCGTACTTCCTGATTGACCGATGGGAACTCCGGCAGTTATAACGATATAATCTCCACTCTTGACAAGCTGTTTGAACCTAAGGATCTCGGCAGCTCCATCAAGAAGCTCGTCGACTGAAGAGACGTTTCCAAGCTCGAGAGGAGTCACTCCCCAGGTAAACACGAGACGTCTGACAATGGATGGGATCGGGCTTACAGCAATTATAGGAATTATAGGCCTGTATTTAGCTATATTTCTGGCAGTCCCGCCGCTGTGGGTAAAGGTTACAATATAATTTGCCCAGATCTTTTCTGAAAGTTGTACTGCAGCAAAGCATACAGCCTCATCAGGATTTTCATATGTTTTTTTTATCAAATCGTCGTAAATGCCCTGTTTTTTCAACTCTGTATTTTTGAAGATCCAGCTGTCCTCAACCTGGAGCGCTATACTCTTCATGATCCTGACGGATTCAACAGGGTATTTACCGGAGGCTGTTTCAGCGGAAAGCATTACAGCGTCACTGCCGTCAAATATTGCGTTTGCAACGTCATTTGCTTCAGCCCTGGTCGGAGTCGGATTATTCACCATGGACTCCAGCATCTGGGTAGCGGTTATAACCGGTTTGCCGGCAGTATTCGATTTACGGATGATCTCTTTCTGGATAACAGGCACTTCCTGCGGAGAGGTTTCAACACCAAGATCTCCCCTGGCCACCATTATGGCATCGGCTGTATCTATTATATTATCTAGATCATCTACAGCCTCCGGTTTTTCGATCTTGGCTATTATGGGGATTTTTCTTCCGTATTTTTTCTGCATAAGATCAAGAAGTTCCCGGATATCGTCTGAATGTCTCACAAACGACAGGGCGACGAAATCTAAATCATAGGTAAAAGCAAAGTCAAGATCGCTTGCATCCTTGTCTGTCAATGCAGATATCGAGAGTTTGACATGGGGCAGGTTGACACCCTTGTGCGGCTTTAAAAACCCTCCATGAACAACAGTTGTGTAGATTGATCCCCTCTCTATTTTATCGACTTTTATTTCCAGAAGCCCGTCGTCCATCAGTATTCTGTCTCCCGGTTTTGTCTCATCCATCAAGTGAGGGTAGTCTATAGAAACTTTTTTGATACCTTTGTAGTCTCCGCCTTCGACCGGTTCGGGTAAGAGTATCAGCGTTTCACCTTCACAAAGAGTAAGAGAATTGTCTTTTATCGCTCCAACACGGATCTTTGGCCCCTGAAGGTCCTGAAATATACCGACAGTCCTTTCAAGTTCGTCAGAAACCGCTCTTATGTTTTTGAGAGAAAGCAGGTGTTCATCGAATGTACCATGTGAAAAATTCATCCTGAAAATGTCCGCTCCTTCCAATATCAAGGACCTGATGATATCAGCTGAGCTTGAACTTGGGCCGATAGTTGCAACTATTTTTGTAAATTTCATACTCATTTAATTTAACCTCATTTTTTTGTAAATATTTATAAGCCCGTTCGTTGAAGGATCATGACTTGATACTGTCATATCACCTTCCAGTTCAGGAAGAATATTATTGGCAAGTTGCTTACCCAATTCCACTCCCCATTGGTCGTAACTGTAAATATTCCATATTACACCCTGAGTAAAGATTTTGTGCTCATACATTGCTATGAGGCTGCCGAGAGTTCTGGGCGTGATCATTTTTACCAGTATCGAATTTGTAGGTTTGTTGCCTTCGAATACCTTAAATGGAGCCAGAGAGCTTATTTCTTCTTCGCTCTTCCCGGTTTTTCTCAGTTCTGCTTCTACCGCCTCGTAATTCCTGCCATTCATTAATGCCTCGGTCTGGGCAAAAAAATTTGACAAAAGCTTTATGTGGTGATCGCCGATAGGATTATGGGTTTTGGCAGAAGCTATAAAATCGCATGGAATTATCTTTGTACCCTGGTGTATAAGCTGATAGAAGGCATGCTGACCGTTTGTTCCCGGTTCTCCCCAGATAATCGGGCCAGTCTGCCAGGAAACAGGTTTTCCGTCCCTGTCTACACTTTTGCCGTTTGATTCCATATCACCCTGCTGAAAATAGGCAGGGAAACGGTACATATATTGATCATAGGGAAGTATAGCATGAGTCTCTGAGCCGAAAAAGTTGTTATACCATACCCCCAGCAAGCCCAGTATCACCGGTATGTTGCTTTTTAAAGGAGCTGTCCTGAAATGTATGTCCATTGCAAAAGCGCCTTCCAGCAGATGGAAGTAATTTTCATAACCGATAGCGCATGCTATCGGAAGCCCGATGGCGGACCAGAGAGAATATCTTCCCCCTACCCAGTCCCAGAATATAAACATATTTGAAGGGTCAATGCCGAATTTTGATACTTCTTTTTCATTTGTGGAAATTGCCACAAAATGTTTTTTTATTTCCTTTTCATCCTGAACTTTATTGAGGAACCATTTTCTTGCCGTTCGGGCGTTTGTCATGGTTTCCTGCGTGGTGAATGTTTTGGAAGCGATCATGAATAGAGTGGTTTCCTGGTCACAGACTTTAAGGGTTTCAGCTATATGAGTACCGTCAATGTTGGATACAAAATGAGAATTTAATCCTGGACGGGCATATGGTTTCAGGGCCTCGGTTACCATTGCCGGTCCTAAATCGGATCCACCTATTCCTATATTTACAATATCTTTAACAGGTTTTCCCGTATAACCCTTCCACCTTCCAGAACCTATATCGTCGGAAAATTTCTTTACTTTTTCCAGCACCTCCCTGATCTCTATCATTACATCCTTACCGTCAACCATGACGGGTTTTCCGGAAAAATTACGTAAAGCCGTATGTAGAACAGGCCTGTTTTCAGTTCTGTTGATCCTGTCTCCGCTAAAATATTTTTCAATCGCATCTCTAAGGAAGACCTCTCCGGCAAGTCTTAGAAGAAGTTCTATAGTTTCATCGATTATTAAATTTTTTGAAAAATCGACTATTATGTCCTCGAATTTCAGGGAAAATTTCTCAAAACGGGTCGGGTCTGCAGCAAACATATCTGAAATTCTGTTGCTTTTTATTTTTTCATAATGCGCCTGCAGTTTCTGCCATGATTCGGTTTTTACCGGATTTATATTTTTCAGCATCAGGATGCCGCCTTCCAGTATTTGTCATAGAAGAGGGCAAGATTTTTTTTGATTTTCGAAGGGATCACATCCTTTGCAGTTATTACGGCGTATTTAGCGGCAGTTCTGCATGAACATTCATCCCCGACCGGTATTTGTTCAAGGATGAGGGGAAGCACTTCATTTATCATCCTGTTATTTTCTTTCATATATTCAAGAACCATCGATATTCCAACACCTTCTTCATTCTCCTTCCAGCAGTCATAATCTGTAGCAAGGGCAATAGTTATATAGCAAATTTCGGCCTCGCGGGCCAGTTTTGCCTCAGGTATCGCCGTCATGCCTATCACGCCGGCTCCCCAGCTCCTGTGAAGGTTGCTTTCTGCACGGGTAGAAAACTGCGGACCTTCAATACAGACATATGTTTCTTCTGTAAATAATCTTTTTGAGGATTTCTTATCGGACAGGTATTTTAGTATTATTTCACTGATTTTTCTTTTCATATTAATACAGAAGGGATCTGCAAAAGATATATGGCCTACAATACCCCCGCCGAAATAGGACAGTTCCCGGTATTTTGTCTTATCTATTATCTGGGATGGAAGTACGATATCAGTCGGTCGTATTTCCTCTTTGAGGCTCCCAACTGCGCTTACAGAAATTATTTTCTCTACCCCAAGGGATTTGAGGGCATAAATATTGGCTTTTACCGGTACTTCTCCCGGCATTATACGATGACCTTTCCCATGGCGGGGTAAAAATGCGGCAAGTCTGTCACCGGTCCTGCCTATGGTTATTTTATCTGAGGGTTTTCCAAACGGTGTGGACAGATTCAACTCTTTCAGAATTCTCACGTTTTTTAGTTCGTAAACCCCGCTTCCTCCTATAACAGCCAGACTGACCTTTTCCATAATCATCCTCCTCATGGTGTTTTTATACTGATCAATCTTTCGTTTTCGGCACTGCCAATTTTCAAAATAATCCTGTAAGCAGCGAAATCGAGCACCTTTTCTCCAATATCAGGCCATTCTATGAATGAAAAATCACAGTTTGAAAGATAATCCTCTATTCCAAGTTCCATTATTTCTTCCAGACTGTTTAAACGGTAAAAATCAAAATGACAGATTCTGATCTTATCATTCCGATATTCGTTCATTAATGTAAAAGTTGGACTTGTAACATTATTTTCCAATTCCCACTCTGAAACAAAACCCCGAACAAATGTTGTTTTCCCGGTTCCAACCCCGCCCTCCAAAAGGATTACACTGCCTCGGGGAAAATTTTCATGGGCAAGCTTTCTCGCATACGATAAAGTTTCTTCCGTATTCCGGGATATGAAATCAGCAATCAATTCCACAGATCCCTACGGCCGGCTTCTTGACAATCTCTTTAAAAATTGCTTGGCTCTCTTTGATTTGATCCTCTTCATCAGCGCATCCATTAAATTCTCTTGCCGGCCCTTCCATCATCGCAGGGCTCGTCATCGTGCCAGGGCCTCTCGTGCTCGGCTGAAGGAGCACTGGTACAGACGTTAAGTGGTTCCATCGGTTCACCGCAGCATACAGGCGCTTTATTATCATATCCTTCTGCTGTACTGCCGCAAGTCTTGCATTTGTAATTTCTACTCTTCATAAGGAAGCCTCCATTTTGTATAATGTAGCTCACTTCAATTTCATCAATAAATGATCATCAGTATATAATAAGAAAAATATCATATTTTGTAAAGTGGATATGCTGGGGATTTCTTTGCAATTTGCCCCCTTTTTATATAAAATAATAATTACGATTTCATTTGAACGGAGGGCAGACATGCCTGAACCTAAAAAATCGCCATTCGAATACGAGAGAAAAAGCGTATGGACAAAAGTAAACGATACTGGTAGGAATGTAATTTTTGACTTTGCATCAGATTACAGAAAATTTATGAGCATGTGCAAGACGGAAAGGGAATGTGTCAGATTTATTGAAAGTGAAGCCCTGAGAACAGGTTTCCGGGGCTTTGAATCGGCAAGTTACAAACCCGGTGAAAGAATTGTAATAAATAATGGCAACCGTAATATTCTTCTTGCTATAATAGGCAAGAGTGATATAAAAAACGGCTTCAATATTATAGCATCCCATATCGATGCTCCGCGCCTTGACCTGAAGCCTCTCCCCATTATTGAGGACTCGGAAATGGCACTTTTAAAAACACATTACTATGGCGGAATTAAAAAGTATCAGTGGGTTAATATGCCGCTTGCTATACATGGAACAATTATTAAAGCTGACGGTCAGTCCATTGACCTATCTTTGGGAGAGGATGAGAATGATCCTGTATTTACCATAAATGACATTCTTCCTCATCTTGCTGGAAAGATACAGGGTGAGAAAAAGTTATTAGACGGGATAGACGGAGAAAACCTGAAATTGGTAATCGGCAACATTCCTTTACGGGATAGTGATATCCAGGAAAAGGTCAAGGCGATGACTCTTCAGGTTTTGAACGAACAGTATGGCCTCAATGAAGAGGATTTTATATCGGCGGAGATAGAAATAGTTCCCGCTTACAAAGCCCGCGATGTAGGATTCGACAGGAGCATGATCGGCGCATACGGTCATGACGACAGAGCATGCAGTTATGCGGCTTTTCGCTCATTGATCGATTTTGCCGATGTTCCTGAAAGGTCTGTAATGGCTCTTCTTGTGGATAAGGAGGAAATAGGTTCTTTCGGGATTACGGGAATTCGTTCCATGTTCTTATATAACTCTATTGGAAGCATTATCGGCCTCATATATCCTGAATACAGGGAATCTGAATTAAGGGGTGCGTTTGAAAGGTCTTTCTGCATATCGGGAGATGTCGGTGCAGTCATTAATCCAATGTTCAAAGATGCTTTCGATCCGACAAACGCGCCTAAAATGGGCTATGGAGTTCTTCTTGAAAAATACACTGGATCCAGAGGAAAGTACGGAGCCAGTGATGCTTCAGCCGAACTTATGGCTAAGGTAAGGAAGATATTTAACGATAACGGAGTGGTGTGGCAGCCGAGCATTCTTGGAAAAGTTGACGAGGGAGGAGGTGGTACCGTTGCCATGTACCTGGCAGAAAGGGGCATACCAGTCGTTGACTGCGGGGTAGGGGTTGATGGTATGCATTCTCCATTCGAGGTCATGAGCAAGGGCGATCTCTATGAGACATACAGAGCTTACAAAGCTTTTTTGAAAGATGCATAAACTGCAGCAGAACATGTATATTGGAATTCTTTCAGTAAATCTGTCAGTACCCTACCGTGAAACCATAAAGGAAAGGCGGAACGTTCTGCGAAGCATAAAGGATACGGTGAAAAAGAAGTTCAACGTGAGCGTTTCTGAAATTACGGAATCTGATGAGGTTACATCCAGTGCGAAGCTGGCAGTAGTGGCCGTGTCGGGGGACCCTTCTTACTTGCAAAGCATACTATCCAACGTATTTAACTTGCTAGAGAATAATCACCCCGACAAGATAATCTCATATAAAACAGACATTCTTTCTCACGATTAGGGGGCGATGAGTGCGCCACTTCAATTATTTTTCATCCTCAGCAGGCTCTTTTCCCTTCATTTCCTGTTCCCGCTTTTCAACGAATTTGCGGAATGCCTCCCTTCCTTCTTCATTCCAATATTCTCCGTAAAATCTCCATTTATTCCTTTTATCCCTGCCGTACCAGAAATCATCTCTACGGGCGAAGCGTTTGAAATACATTCTTGCCATGGTATCATCATGTAAGAATGGATGAGGCAGGATGGAGCCGAAAAGTATACGGATCAGCAGAGTTATTCCGAATCCTTCCCAATAGGTTATCTGTCTGAGGCTGAACAGTCCTGGCATAAGCCAGTTCCAGAGAAGCAGGACCACAAAGCCGAATATTAATGCAAAAACTATCACTCCTATTAAACGCCCGACAACCAGCTGAGCGAAACTATTCCATCTATGATGATGGTAGTAATGGTGATGTACGTTAAATTCATCTTTAATATCAGTCATGATCTCCTCCTTAATTTTATATTTAACTATATTTATATTATCAGGTCGCTGATTTTCTTCCTTAGTGCGGCTGTAGCCCGGTGCTTTCTCGCCAGCAGTGTTCCGATTGGTTCTTCCCATAGCGTAGAAAGTTCCTCAAAATGTCTGCCTTCAAGCTCCACAGCAGCCCAAACGGCTTTTTGTTCAGGCGGGAGTTCATCCATGGCCTTATAAATTCTGTCCATTATCTCTCTCTTCTCAATTTCATTATGAGTGTCATAGCGCAGGTCTGAAAGTATCTCTGAAAGAGCTGGGCTGTCTCCGCCGGAAGCGGGTTCATCGAGAGACATTGTCTTGTTCGGTTTTCTGTATTGATCGATAATCCTGTTCTGTATCGATCTGTATATGTAAGCTGTGAGATTTTCAATCGGAACTGCCGAATCTACAGAGTCAAGAACTGATAGCATAACATCCTGAAGTAAATCTTCGGCATCCCGTTCAGCACTGTCTCTCAGATTTTTTCTTATGTAGTGAAGAGCTTTTCCCTTTTGTGCCTGGAAGAAAGCAACAATACCTCTCGTTTTACTTTGCCCGCTTTTAATACGATTCATACAGCTCCCCATTATTAAGACGAGATTGATTGATTTTTATTTCACTATTGTTGTTGTTCAAGTTTGAATGATTTAATCCAGGAAGTGGTTGGCTATTTCGTTGCAAACAAAGAATTGTATATTCGGATTATCCTCAATTGCCCTTCCGGCCTCGGAAGAGAGGGATGAGGTTGATACTATAATCAGGCGTGATGCCTCTAATTTTTTTAGAGACTGCACAACAGGCTGGATACTGAGATAGCCGATAGGTTCTTTCCATCTTCGGACGCAGAACAGCACCCTTGAATCTCGTTGATATTTCTCCTCGCAGAGTATATCAATAGCCCTGCCTTCGGAATAGGCGAGGGGATCGATCTTGACTGCCTGATTGATAACCTTAAAGCCCATACCTTCTACGAGCTTCATAGACATTTCAAGGAAACGAGGGAAATCCGCTGAAAGGAATTCTTCACAAAGATCATCCTCATCCTTCTCGGGGGGCTTTTCCTGCGTTATAGTTCCCGTAACTGTTTTGACGGATTTCTTACGAAGAGATTGAGCACTTTCCTCTGCATATTTGTCAAGAATGATCGTCGGATCAAATTCGGTTTTTCTCGTTGGAGCGAAAAACTCCCATAACATTTCCGCCGGTATGAATTTTTCTTTCCATTCCGAAAACATTACAGCCAGTTCTTTGGCTGCAGTTTGAGCCTTTGATTCCAGGATGGTGTAATCAAAATCCTGTTTGGCTTTTGCGCCGTTATAGATGGTCTTTTCGTACTCCTTTTTATATCTGTCCATAGAAGAGACCAGTTCATAGAGATAACTGCTGCTTTCTTTAATTTTCTGTTTGTCTTCATCGCTCAGATCTTCTATATTGTCTTTATATTTAATATTCTTGCTGATGCTTTCCATAGCAAGATCGTAGTATCCCTGCTGGATGCGGAAGAAAATATAAGCCATATTTATCTCATCCGACATCGATTCACTTTTCAGATTGTCGGAGGTGAGCTTCTGCAGCTGAACGACAAGCTCCCTAGATATCTCAAAATTTTTATTCTCAAGATATATTAAGAAGAGTATTTTTATAGCAAAATAAAGCTGTTCGCTGTTGAGAGACAGCCTATCGGAATTGACTATTTCCTCGAGAAGTTCCCGGGATTTTTGAAGTGCTCCCATGCGGAAATAGGAAAAGGCGAGAAGATACCTTGTCTGGTAGTCATGGCTGTTTATTCTTGAGGATTCTTCCAGCAGGCTGACTGATTCATTGAAATGTTCAGCCATAATATGGCAAAATCCGTATTTTTTAAGGAAATTCGGATCCCTTTTATAAAACTGATGTGCTTTTTCAAAATACGGAAGGGCCCTGTGAAAATATTTTTGTGTGAAGATGATTGTTGCGATGGCCTCAAGGACATCCTTTGCAGACTGAACCAGATTATACGCCTGCATAAGAAAATCAAGGGCCTCCTGATCTCTGTTTATCGAGACGTATAATAAACCAATTCTCCTGTAAAGTTCATAAAGTGAAAAAAATTTGCTTTCCCGGCCTATTTCAATAAGCTTGCTGTAATAACCTATGGCTTCCGGGTACTGGTTCTTTTCTTCGTTGATGTTCCCAAGATGCCACAAGGCTTCAACATCATTGGGGTTTTTTTTCAGGGATCCCATGAAGATACTCAGGGCCGTATCCAGGTCTCCTGTTGCTACCGCACGTTCAGCCTTTTTTATCTTCATATCCTGCATGGTATGGAACAGGTAATAACCGACAACAAATAAAAGTGCCGTTATGACGAATAATATCTCCACGACTACCCCCGCCTCAAATCAAATGATTTTATTTAATGATATCTTTCAAATCGGGCTCAACAGAGTCAGGAGAGTAGCCTGCGTCCAGGGCCTTTTTTAAAAACTTGGAAGCGTTAACCTTGTCATCCTGAGAATTATAGAGTACAGCGATCCTGTAGAGGACGTCTTTATCCTGCTTGATTTCAGATGCCATCAGAAGATTGTTCAGAATATAATTCGTCTGAACATCCTGTGCTGAATCTGCGTTATTAACATAAGTCTTGAACTGACTTTCAGAGTCATATTGGATCGTTATATTAAAGTATTTTTTTAACAGTTCCCTTGCCTTGGCTGCGTCAGCACCCATTGGATAAAGCTCATTCGAATACTTCAGACAGTTTTTAGCCTTTAAGTTCTTATGGTTGCTGTAATAAGCTTTAGCTGTTTCCAGCCAATCTGAAGACAGGATTTTTCTCTGAGACGGTGCAAGGTTGTCATAAGAAACAGCGAATAAAGCGATATTCATGGAGAATAATAATAAAGCGATTAACACGTATCTCATATGAACCTCCCAAAATTTTAATAAAGCATTTTAAATTCAAGCATATTATATAATATCTTTAATTAAATAATGAATAATATGCCGCTTTTTAAAAAGAAATCTATATTATTTTAACACCTTGGAAAAAATTAAGCAATCTATCGAATCAACGTTAAAAATTTTTTTTGTAACATTCTCAGCACCGATTTCATTTTGACAATAAATATTTAATAAATTATAATTGGCATCTGAATTAATGTAGTAAAGAAGGCCGGAAAAGAAAGAGGAGGGATTGCAGTGAATGTCGGCTGAAAAGCAATAATTACAGCAGCGGGTACTTTGTTTTAGATGTGGAATAAATGGAGGCGTTATGAAAATTTCAGCAATTCAAAGATCTGGCGGTTTGGCTATGATTACAGGTTCTGTGTTATTGGCTCTCTGGGCTGTTTTAAGGATAACTCTTCTACCTGTAATTCAAAGAGTTAAAGACTTCTCTGTGATTGTATCAAACCAGCACTGGATTTTGATTTCTACCATAGCTTTTGCAGGGGTTTTATTGATGATATTTGGATTCACGGCTGTCTATTCACTTTTTTATTCCAGAGCTGGAATAATCGGTTTCCTGGGGTTTCTATTTGTTGTAACGGCTTTTATTCTGGAAGCCTGCCAGATTGCATGGGAAATATTT
>Ga0187771_10000504_pt1 | contig 24401 bp, 19 predicted proteins | sample 0116_SJ02_MP15_1_FD_133139 | JGI IMG/M metagenome (GOLD analysis project Ga0187771, IMG submission 133139) | Tropical peat soil microbial communities from peatlands in Department of Meta, Colombia - 0116_SJ02_MP15_10_MG | ecosystem: Environmental > Terrestrial > Soil > Wetlands > Peat | place... | reverse complement strand
TGCCTGCTCGAGACTGCCTGCAGACACTGCGATTGATTCGTGGTGTTCAAAGCTCCCTGCGGGACCTGCGCACCTGGCTGTCGAATTCGCCAGCCTCGGGCGACACGATGGTGTTATCAGTGGGGATGAGCGGACAACTCTCGAACCTCATTGTCCGGAAACGAGTTGAAAAACTCAATGCGCTGATCGGCGAGCAAGGATCCCGAGCCGAGGAGAATCCCAAGCTAGATCTGCGGAAACGTTAGTTCCAGCACCGCCTGAACGAAGACGAGGTGAAGCAACTCCGCGATGCCTACCTGAGCGGTGATCCCGTCCGTCAGCTCGCGACTCGGTTCCGTGTCCTCCGCAGCACAGTCCTCAAGCACCTGGAACGAGCCGGCGTCGCCCGGCGAAGTCTTCAAACGTGGGTCCACGGTGCACACCTCGATCGGCGAAGGGGAGTTCTTCCCAGATAGGCTGGTGAACAGGCTTCCGGTTCGTCCGGGGGTATGACGCGTACTCCAGCCACTTTCGTAGGCAGGCAGCTCACAGTCTGCAGACGACCGGCTCACCAGAGTCCGTAGTTGCTCATGTTGGCTTCCCGTACTGCGCTGACATAACCCGCGCGTTCGTAATCAGCCTCATCTGCGTCAGCCGGTACCGCGGCCAGGCCACGCAGCTCGCCAACCGTCGCAAATCCGTTGCGCTGCATCCAGTCCTCCAGCCCGTCGAGCAGGACTGTCGCGTACTTGAGGCCATGGCGCAAGAGCGCCGAGGCGGTCATCACGACGTCCGCGCCAGCCATGAGGTACTTCGCCACGTCGACCGAAGTCTCGACGCCGGTGGTCGCCGCGAGGGAGGCGTGTACCCGTCCGTATAAGAGGGCAATCCACGTGCGGGGCAAGCGGGCATCGGTTGGAGTGGAAAGACCCAACTGGGGCACGAAGGTGCGGGTGTCAAGGTCGATGTCGGGTTGCAGGAACCGGTTGAACAGCACCAACGCATCGGCGCCGGCCTCGTCGAGGCGCAGCGCCATCTCACCGGTCGAGCTGAAATGCGAACCAAGTTTGACGGCGACTGGCACGGTGACGGCGTCCTTGACCCGCCTGAGCAAGTCGATGTGCCGCTCCTCGACCTCGCGACCGGAAATCCGAATGTTGCCCGGCAGGTAATAGATGTTCAACTCGATCGCGGCAGCCCCAGCGTCCTGCATCGCTCGGGCGTAGTCGACCCAAACCCCCGGAGCGACGGCATTGAGGCTCCCCAGCACCGGGATGTCGACAGAGGATGAGGCACGCTCGAGAACACTCAGGTAATGGCGCGGGTTCCCGGGCTCGTCTACATCGTCATCGGGCACGTGCAGGAACGGCTTGGCGAGACCCTCAGTGCTGGCGTCGACGAGTCGCACGTTCTCGTCAGCCTGCCGGTGCAGCTGCTCTTCGAAAAGTGAGTAGAGCACAACCGCTCCGACTCCGGCGTCAGCCAACCAGCGAACTCCCTGCGGAGTCCAGGAAAGTGGAGAGGCTGATGCAACGAGCGGGTTGCGCAGCTTCAGCCCCATGTACTGAGTCATGAGGTCCATGAGTGTTCCTTTCGTGCGTCAGCACCAAAGCGCTACGCACCACGGGTCCCCAACTCCACGTAATCATCCCACTGTCGGACGACAAACTGCTGCTTATGCACGAGTTGCCCTCGCGACCGACAAGATGGCCAGCGACCCCGACGTCCATCCCATGGCGTTGCACTGAGCTTGTTCACTCATTCCCCAATCCCCTGCAACGCGACCTCGCGGTTGCAGTCAACCGCGACCCGAGGGGTTTGGACCGGCACGAATCGCCTGAGCACGCCGGTGACCTTGCTCTCGCGAGTTGGGCTATGAAAAGGAGCATTCGCGCAGGCCACCCAGCGTCACAGAGCGATCACACGTGAAAGGGACATTCTGGGGACAGTGATCTCGGCAGCAGTGGAGGTGAGCGGACTCGAACCGCCGACTTCCACGTTGCGAACGTGGCGCTCTACCAGCTGAGCTACACCCCCAGGTCAACGGCCAGGAACGACCTGCAGGCCTGGAACCCGCCTGAGACTAGTCGTGCTCACCCGAACCTGGTCGGCGAACCAGACCGTCGCCTGGAAAGCCAGCCACGTTCCTGACGATTGACCGCTTCCCTCAACCGTCCACGCGGTCGATGGTTCGCCGCGCTAGGTGGGCTTGCCCGGAACCACGAGGCGCGGTAGTTGCGGTTCGCATGTCTGTGAGATAGCGACGAACCCTTCAACGCCTGCGACAGCCACGGGGCGCTCCTGTTGCGAGTCGATCCCATCGGCGGCGGTTGTGATCGTGACAATCTTTAGCGCGCGTTCAGCCGTCATCACTTCCGCCGCGGCGCAGCGGACGAGTAACGCGAGATACACGCCCGTGACCATCGCAAGCAAGACCGCCACGACCCAGAAGGCGCGCAGCGACGGCACCGCCCCGACGAGGAGCGTTGAACAGATCCCCGATCCGAGGAGAAGAAGCGTCTCCCGCCGACGGGTGCGTCGCGCTTCAATGCGCGTCTGAACTGCTCTTAACGCCGATGCCTGGGCCTCGTTCACCACGCGAGCTTCTTTCTCCGAACTCGGAAGCCGAGCGTTAAGACTCGTGAAGTTTGCGTGGGCACGCCCAAGAAGTTCTGTCTGATGACGGAAGCGCGCCACCGATGACACGAGTCGGTATTCAGAGAACTTCCGCACGGCGATCGGCAGGATGACAACCAGCCAGACGAGCACGAGGACGAGTACGACCATCCCGTTGCTTTCCTTTGCGTTGGCCGGTTCCTGTGGTCGACTCGACGCTAACGGACGGCGGTTTCGAAGTGGTGGACCTGACCGTCCACTCGCGCCGTGTCCGGGAGTTCGTGGTCGTGTTTAGACAGACGGCGACGTAGCTTCGCCGTCGGCATGACGCCAGACGCCCGACCGCCCGCCACTCTTCTCCCAAAGCTGCAACTCGCCGATCGACATCGTTCGGTCCGAGGATTTGCACATGTCGTAGACGGTGAGAGCGGCAATCGCGCACGCAGCCATCGCTTCCATCTCGACTCCGGTGCGGTCGAACGCATCGACGCTCGCTTCGACCTCGACACAATCATCACCGATGGTGAAGTTGACAGACACCTGCCCGACGAGAACCGGATAGCAGTAGGGGATGAGATCTGCGCTCCGCTTCGCCGCCTGAATGCCCGCGACGCGTGCCGCGCCGAGCACATCCCCCTTCGTGATGGCGTTCGTCGCGACCTTCGCTGTGGTCTCGGGAAGCATCGTGACCTTGCAGCGGGCCCGAGCTCGGCGATGCGTCGCGTCGCGCGGTGCAACGTCGCCCACTCTCGCCGGACCGAGCGGGTCGAGACGTGCAAGGTCGCGTTCAGGCATTTCGCCGAGTGTACGCAACACCCCTCGGCCACGTCGCACCGGGGCGACCGACGCGCCGCCGGCGCCCGGATCCGCCGAGCTCCCGATATGCTTGGCACTCGGACGCCTGGAGTGCCAAAGCCGGCCTCGGCGGACTTACCGGCGAAGGAACGCGATGCCGACCTACGAGTACGTCTGCAAGAGCTGCGGCGACAGCTTCGAGGTCACGCGAGCGTTCACCGATTCGGCCCTCACGACCTGCACCGCGTGCGGCGGGCAGCTGCGAAAGGTCTACGGCTCGATCGGCATCGTTCTCAAGGGGGGCGGCTTCTACCGGACCGAGAACCGAACGAACCGCTCCGCGTCGTCGGCGTCGAACAACGGCTCCTCGGCCGACAAGACGGTGCCCGATTCGGCCGCGTCGGTCCCCGTCTCGAAAAAGGAAAGCCCGACGAAGGACTCCGACGGATCAACGTCGACCAGTTCAGTGACGGCGAAGCCCGCCGCCAAGTCCTGAACGGGTAAAGAGTCCTTCAGCTCCCGCTCATCGCGACGTCGCCGATCGCGATCGTGACGCCGGCCGCGACGCCCGGCAGCCATTCGACATCGCGGCCGACCATTTCGATACCCTCCAGTAGGCGTTGGATCGTCGAGGCAATCGTGATCTCCCTGACGGGCTGGGCGAGCTCGCCCCGCCGGATCAACAGCCCTTCGGCTCCGACCGAGAAATCGCCGCTCACGGGGTTCACACCCGAATGGACCCCCGAGACGCCCTGGACGAAAAGCCCCTCGCCCACAGCGCTGATCACCCCAGCCTGATCGAGCTTGCCGGGAAGGAGACTGAGGGCCCGGGCGCCCACCCCGGGCGTGGACTTAAACCCGGCGCGCACTGCAGACGCCGTCGAAGTCGTCTGTGCGAGGCGCGCCGAGTACGTGTCATAAAGGAACGCAACGAGGCGACCCTCCTCGAAGAGAGGAATCGCGCGACAGGCGAGCCCCTCAGCGTCATAAAGGGACGCGCCGAAGGCGAGCTGATTCGTTGGGTCGTCGGCGAGCGTGATCGACGTGGCGGCTACCTGCTCGCCTAGCCGGCCCGCGAACAGCGACCTCCCCTTGGCGACCTCCTCCCCCGACAGGATCCCCGCGAGCACCGCGAGGAGCGTCGCCGTCACCTCCCGGTCGAAAACCGCCGTGACACGGTCGCTTGCCGGCTTCTGCGCGCCAAGCATTCGGGTCGCACGCACGACCGCGTCGTGCGAAGCCTTGTCGATCTCGAGCTCGTCTGGTGAACGGCAAACGCTGTACCCCGCGCCCGTCTGGGTGTCGCTACCTTCGCCAGCGACTGCCGAAGCAACCAGGTAGCAGGTCGTGGCACGCGACGTCGCCACGATCCCTGTCGAGCTCGCAATGGCGGCCTCGCTCTGGTCGTCACCGTAGTCAGCGCTCACGACTTCGCGGATCCGCGGGTCGCCGGCGCGGACCTTCCGCTCGAGTTCGAGCGCCAACGCGATCTTCCTCTCTGTCGCCACCGCGCCGAGCGCGTCGGCCCACAATTCGAGCCGGGCCGGCGCGACGCCGTCTGGGCTCGCCAGTCCGACGTTTGCGTCCGGAGTCGCGAAGGAGGCATTGTCCCGAGCCTCCCCGAGTGTCTCCCGAGCGAGCCGCTCGTCAAGGTTGCCGACGTAGGCGAACCCCTGGCGTTCCTTCGCAATGACGCGGATGCCGACACCGGCCGACTCTGCCGACGAGAGCGACTCGATTTCGCCGTTGTAGGCACGCACCTCGGTCTCACGCTGCCAGGAGACGAAGGCCTCCACCTCCTCGCCGGACTGAGCCCATGAGACGATTCGTTGCGCCAGATCGAGCAGCTCAGCCACCGTCCGTCCCCCCGATCGTCACCGCGGACACCCGCAGGGTCGGCTGGCCACTTCCGACGGGCACTGACTGGCCGTCCTTGCCGCAGATCCCGGGCGCCATCTCGAAGTCGCTGGCGATGGCATCGATCTTCATGAGCACGTCGGGTCCGTTGCCGATCAAATTGGCGTCGCGCAACGGCTCGGTGATCCGACCGCCCTCGATGAGGTAGGCCTCGGTCATGCCGAAGACGAAGTCTCCCGTCGCCGTGTTCACCTGGCCTCCGCCGAGCTTGGCGACGTACACACCGAAGGGGGTCTGAGCGACGATCTCCTCGGGATCCTCGCTCCCGGCGAGAAGGAATGTGTTCGTCATGCGGACCATCGGCAGATGCTGGTAACTCTGACGACGTCCGTTGCCCGACGATTCCCGCCCGCCCTGGCGCGCCCGCAGGTAGTCCCACATGTACTCGGTGAGCACACCGTTCTCGATGAGCACGTTGCGACGTGCAGGTCGCCCTTCATCGTCGATCCTCGTGGTCCCCCAGCTCTCGCCGACGGTTCCATCGTCGACCAGGGTGACGAGTGGGCTCGCGACTTTCGCGCCGAGCCGGCCCCGGAACGCCGAGGCGTCCTTCATGACGTGATCGGCCTCGAGGCCGTGGCCGCATGCTTCGTGGAACAGATAGCCCCCGGTGCCCCCCTTGATGACCACGGGGAACGCCCCCGACGGGGCCGGGCGGGCGGAGAGCTTCACCACAGCGCGCCGAGCGGCCACCTGGGCTGCCTCCTCCACGCTGAAGCGATCGAACAGCTCGAAGCCGATCGTGCGTGCGAGTACCTCGTAGCCGGTCTGGAGACCCGAATCCCCCGACGCGACGCACGAGACCCCGAAGCGCGTCCGTGTCTGGTCATCCGACACGTAGAGCCCGTCGGAGTTCGCGATGACGATACGGCGTCTGCTGTCCCCGTAGCCGGCGGAGACCTGGACGATCGAGCCACTCGTCGAGCGGGCCTCGTCATCCGCGCGCGCGAGCAGCTCGACCTTCTTCGCCTTGTCGACGCCTTCGGGTGGGATCTCCACCCGGCCGACAGGATCGTTCCTACGTTCGGCGAGTGCGACTGCACGCACGCCTCCCCTCCCGGCATGCGCGACCGTCGCGGCAGTCTCGGCGGCACTGCGAAGTCCTTCGGATGACAGGTCGGCGGTGTACGCAAAACCCGTCGTCTCGCCGACGACGACCCTGATTCCGGCACCGCGGTCCCGGCCCGATGACAGCTCCTCGATGCGTCGGTCGTCGAACGAGATCCCTGTGGAACTCCGATCCTCGACGAACACCTCGGCGAACTCCCCGCCGCGGGCCAGCGCCGAGCCGAGCGCCGCCTCGATCGCATCGCCCTCGGCGAGCACGGGGTCCCTGTCGCCCACCGCCACCCGCTCCTTTCTCGTCACCTCTGATTCAGCGGCCGATCGCGCGTGATCACGCCGCAGCCACCGAAGGAGCACGTCAGTCCCCGTATCGTAACGACGGCACAGCGGGCGATCGGCCTCGGCCGGGCACGGGCGACCCGTCGCGGACCAATCTCGATGAGACTCGCCGCCAGACCTGGTCCGATGAGCCGCACGTCACGCCGGGTGAGCGGATGTCACCGGTTTCCGACCCAAGCCGGTGGCGAATCCGGCAGAATCTAGTAGTTCGGCGCGGTCGAGTTCCGTACCCGGCGCGCAGCGGCCCGGTACCATCAGGACTGCAGGCGAACTGCTGCCCGGCCGGATTCGACGGGCGCATCGAGGCGAGCAAAGCGCCGGGAGGCGCTGGGAGGCGAGCATGGAGGAGTCTCGTGCGTCGCAGGGGGCCGAGGCCACACCGATATTCGGTGCGTATCGTCGCGGCTATGACCCTGAGCAGGTTGATCGCTACGTCGCTGCCCAACAGCGGCGACTGGACGAGTCGCTGTACCGTGCTTCGGAGGCCGAGCGCAGACTCGCCGCCGCCGTTGGTCAACTCCGTGAACTGCATCGTCGCGTCGCCGCTCTGGAGGACCACCGCCGTCCGTCCCAATCGTTCCCCCTCGACGGTGTCGGCGAGCACATCCAGCGGATTTTCGAGGAAGCGCGAGAGGGGGCCGACGCGCTCCGGGAGAAGACAGAGGTAGAACTGGCGGAGCTCCGCGAGAAGACCGCCGAGGAAGCTCGGACGATCCTCGCCTCGGCCCGCAGCAAAGCTCAACAAATAGAGGCTGATGTCGAGCAGCGTCGGCGCGAGCAGCTCGGTCGGATCGAAGAGGACCGTTCTCGGGCCGTTACCCAGCTCACCTACCTCCACGAGCAGCGCAAGAACGCGGTAGCGGAGCTGCAGAGGCTTCGTGACGTCATCGATTCGACGATTGCCGAGGTCACGACGGCCGACCGCGCCCTGACCGAGGTGCCGAAGAGCGACTCCCCGCGAGAAGAACTGGAATTCCTTCGGCGTTCGCCGATCAGTGAACGACACCCCTCGATGTCGAACCGCTATCGCGCGACCAGTCTCGACGACACGACTCCCGTCGGCGAGGGTAAGCCGCCCACAAGGACGCCGGCACGGAGTTTCCGGCCTTCGGCCAATCGCGTTGAGCCCGACACCGCCCGGTTGGTACGGGAGCATCGAGCCACGATCGCCGCGGAGTCGGATTTCCCACGAGCCCGTGCTGCGATACCACGTCCAGCCGAACGACGGTCAGCGTCGGCGGTCTTCGACTTCGAGGAGCACTAGGCGCCCCAAGACCCAGGGGAAGCTGGTGCACCCCGGTGGCCAGTTCCTCAAGATGGGTTCGGTCGTCCGTCGTCTCCTACGATGCGCTGGACAGAGTTCGACTTCTTGCGCGGGGTTGCGTCGTGCGCGTGGTCGAGCGGGTTGGGCCGCTAGCTCATCGGGAAGAGCAGGGGACTTTTAATCCCAAGGTGCCGGGATCGAGACCCGGGCGGCCCACAGCTGTTCTTTCGGTTTAGAGGTCGGCAGCTCCGCCGGAACTTACATCAGCTGGTCTCTGGCCCAACAGGCGGCCTAACAACTTTTGGACCGTTCGATGGAGGGTCAATCGCGGGGAGCATCCGAACACGCCCGGAGAAGGGCCCTGACGCGTTCGAGATCCGCGTCTTCCTCGGCCGTGACCCTTACGGCCGAGCGTGCCACCGGACGCGCGTGTTCCATGGCACTAGACGCGAGGCCGAGCGGGAGCCGCAAATCTCAGGTGTCCTGCGATCTAATCCGGGTCGCCCTACCGGGAGGTCACCTCTTTTCGACTGACGACGGGCGGCCCCGCCGGGGTGAGGGTCCCGCCCTCTTTGGCATCCGGCCCGCCTCGGCCAACGCCCGCCGCAGGACGAACTCGATCTCGGCGTTCACGCTGCGGAACTCGTCGTTGGCCCAGCGGACCAGCGCATCGTGGACCGCCGGGTCGATGCGCAACAGGACCGATCGCCGTTCGCTCACGTATACAGGGAGCCAGCGTTCACCACAGGCGAAGGAGGCTGGTCACCGCAGAGCACGACCATGAGGTTGCTCACCATGGCTGCGGTTCGTTCCTCGTCGAGGGAGACCACGCCCGTTTCGGAGAGGCGCTTTAGGGCCATCTCCACCATCCCCACGGCGCCCTCGACGATGCGAGAGCGGGCCGCCACGACTGCGTTGGCCTGCTGGCGGCGCAGCATGGCCTGGGCGATCTCGGGAGCGTAGGCCAGATGGGAGATGCGCACCTCGACGATCTCGACCCCGGCGACGGCCACCCGTTCGGCCACCTCCCGAGCCAGCTGGGCCGCCACCACGTCGGTGGAGCCCCGCAGAGAGGTTCCCACCCCGGTGGTGTCGTCATAGGGATGACTGGTGGCCACGTGCCGAACGGCCGATTCGGCCTGGACCGTGACGAAGTTCTGGTAGTTCTCGACGGCATAGGTGGCCTTGGCCGTGTCCACGACTTGCCAGACAACGATCGCGGCCATCTCCACCGGGTTCCCGTCGGCGTCGTTGACCTTCAAATGGGCGGTCTCGAAGTTGCGCACCCGGACGCTGATCCGCCGGCGCCGATGGTGGAACGGTGCCACCCACCAGAACCCCGGCCTGGTCACGGTGCCGATGTAACGGCCAAAGAACTCAACCACCAGCATCTGGCCCGGAGTTATGACGTCCAGGCCGGTGAGGACCAGGATCGAGAGGGCGAAGGGCAGCCAGAACCACGCCGTGCCATCCCCATGGGCCACCACCTGCCCGTAGATGGCGCCCCCCAGAACGACAAGGCCCAGCCAGCCGCCGGTGGCGACAGCCCGGCGCTGGACGATGTCAACTCGCGCTCTTTGATGCCCCACGGGCCCGGCGGTGGACTGTGACGTACCGTCGCTCATGGCTGGCTCCTCCTCGCTGACTGATATCTAAGTGATATCGCTTTATGGCCGGACAGTCAAGCCAGCCTGGCGATTTGGAGGTGACTCCTTCGGCTCCGAACGTGTTCGCCGATGTGCGCTATCGACAGCGATCACGGGACCATCCCAGAACAGCGTCCCCGAACGCCGAGGGTCGAACGTCCCCTCACGTCGGTTCGCGCCGCACAGAACGACAAGCAATCCGAAGCTTCGTGTCGCGCCCGATTTGATGTCAAGAAGAAACGCCACGTCGCTTCTGCGTGAATTGGTCCGTAGGGCGGGCACGGCCGCCGAGTCAAGCGAAGGCATCCGTCATCTCTCGCTCTTCACCCGATCCGGCGAACCGCCGGAGTTCCTCCTTCGCCAGGAACCGAATGTGCAGGACACACGCGGGGTCTCCGGTCACGTCATAGCGTCGCTGTAAGGCCTTGAGCAAAGGAGACACTTGAAGCCGCGTTTGCGGTGATCCACCGTCGGCCTGGCGTCCCAGTTCACAGCTCTCTAGTGACCAATAGCTTCTTCCGTGTCATTCAATAGGAAGTTTCCAGAGTGCTCTCGGATCATTCTGACCGCGCTCAACCCACTCCACAGGATCCTCGTCCGTAGGGCTCCGTAGCGTGCGCAACACGACCGGCCGTGGCCCATAAGTCACCTCCCGGCGCGTCTGGGTCCGTCCCGCATCGTCCCCTCGGACGATGCCACAACGCGCCAACAAGCTGAAATGGGACGCCGTGGGACTCGGTGACACTCTCATGGACCCTCTGAGCTGCCCTTTTAGTCCCAAAGTGCCCGGATCAAGACCCGGACGGCCCACCGGTACTCCTCCGGCCCGCCGGTATTTGCCTAGTCATCCGGCGACGCCTAGCAACCCCCGCAAGAATCGTCGGGTCACCCGACCAAGTGTCCATGGCTAGGGAGATCGTCTCCCGAAAGAAGCAAGCTCGGGCGCGATCCGCGCTGCTCAGATTCTCCGGACATGTGCCCGTCATGTCGGGCGAGGCTCATCCCCGAAGCGCGCCCCGTGCCGCCTCAGCGAAGATTCTCGATTTGGGCCAAGACGTCCTAATCGGTGGGCCTGTTCGGCGCGGGCTTCTCGCTGGCGCCGGACCGCAGACCGGCGTCAAAGGCTGCGGCACACCCTGGGCCGCAGAACCAGAAGTCGAGCTCGCCGATCGACCGACGGGCGGGAGCCTTCGCGGGATCGACCTTCATTCCGCAAATCGGGTCGATCGCGACGTCGGGGTCTGCAGTCTGTGCCCCGATCGGAGACCCGACTTCCGGTCCGTGCGAGCGCGCCTCCTCACGGTGATGAGAATCCTCGATGGAAGGGGTCGCACCTTCCGCAAACCGGTCTCGGCATCGATCAGAGCAGAACCAGTAGTCACGACCGCCGAACGACATGTGCGCCGGGGCTTCCGCCACACGCACCTGCATTCCGCACACCGGATCGTTCGCGTAACCGAAACCCCCGCCGAAACGCGCCCCATTGCGGGCCAGCCACCACACGCCCGCGGCAACGCCCAGAAAGACGACGTTCAGATAGGCGGTGTAGTTCCAGGCAAAATGGGCGGAAGCCACTCGGATCGCTCGCGTCGTTGGGATCGCGCCGACCAGTCTGAAGATCCCTTCTGTCGCGAGTCCGGCGATTGCCATCACCACGTAGAAGAGGCCCACGAGCCCGGCAGTGAGTTTGAGACCGTAGAACTTCCGGTAGATGAGAATCAGCGGCGCGGCGATGAGGTCGGCGAAGATGAACGAGATCACGCCGCCAAAGCTGATCCCGCCTGACCAGAGCGCCGCGGCCAGGGGCACGTTCCCGATCGAGCACACACAGCTCAGAATGGCGATGATGGGTCCGACAAGGGCGTTCTCGATACTCGTGGCAAAGCCGTGCCCATGGACGAAAAGGGCATTCCACAGGTCCGTGGGCACGAGGACCGCGAGAAACCCGGCGATGCCGTAGCCAATGACCAGTTCCCGGCGCAGCATCGTCGCGTCGGCGACCGCGCAGCTCGCGGCATCGGCCAGCGCCGCGGGCGAGCGCAGCTTCACCGACCATGACCTCCGATCCAGCTCACCCTGTCGCCGGGCGGAGACGCCGGCCTGGAGCACCTGGCCATGGACAGCCGCATCCTGGTCGGTGATCCGGCGCCGGGCGGCTTCGACGATCGGCTTGCCGAAGACGAATCCTCCGACGGTTGCGAAAACAATGATCATGATCGGACCGCCGACGAACTCTGCAACCATGAACTGCCAACCCAACAGCACGAGCATGACGATCCCCAGCTCGACCACGAGGTTCGTCGAAGCCACCATGAACACCATCGCGGTGACAAAGTCCGCCCCCCGCGCGAAGAGTGATTTCGACATGGCCGAGGCGCCATAGGAACAGCTCGATGAGAGCAAGCCATAGCCAGCGGCGCGGGCTATCGCAGCCGGCCGGTGACTGCCGAGTTTCAATTGCATCTGGTCTTTCGAAACGAGTGCCTGGACCAAGCCCGATAGCGAGAAGCCGAGCACGAGCGCCCAGAGGGTCTCCCAGAACATGAAGAAGCCCTCTCGCAAGCCGCGGCCGACGTCAACTAGTGGGTAGATGACGGCTAATTGACTCACGAACGGACCAGTCGGGCGATCGCGGCGGAGGCTTCGCCGATTTTCTCCGCGGCTTCATTCCCTCCTTGCGCGACGGCGTGAGCAACACAGTGCGAGAGGTGCTCGCCGAGTAATGCCAGTGCAACAGCTTGGAGGGCCCGCGTCGTCGCAGAGATCTGGTCGAGGATGTCGATGCAGTAGCGCTCGTCGTCGACCATGCTCTGCAACCCACGGATCTGCCCCTCGATCCGTCGCAGTCGTCTCTGCAGCGCTTGCTTCTCGTCGATGTATCCCGGTGCTCTCACGATGACGCGCTTGTCGACATACTCTAAGATTATACCCATGGGGGGTATTCGTGATCATCGGATTCCTCGGAAATGTGGGCATGCGCGATGCGGCTCGACCACGTGGGAGATCTCGCCGTCGGCCTGGACCTGGTCACGGCGGCGCGTACAGCCGCCGCCTCAGGCGGCCGTGATCCTCCTCCGAGCGTTTCTCGTCGCGAGCCAAACCCTGAGGCCGGCAAATCGATCAATCAGCTGTGCGCAGAATCCACAAACCGCCACGACGACGGCCATCGAATTCACGTCACCGGCGGAGACGGTCAACCTCTCACTCATCGGAGTGCTACGACCGAAGCCATGGCACGTTCCGGACTCGAACGGGCATCCGCTGGCACCGCCTGCTTCTCCCCACAGGAAGAGATTGACGCCACCACCCTGCTCGTGACCGGTAAGGACCCGGGTTCTCCCGGGTCGCGCCGTGGATGACGCTGCCAGGCTGGCTTGCGTGCCAAGCGACCTTTTCCGCTATCTCATCGCAATTTGGATCGCCTTGAGGATCATCGCTTTCGGCGTGGACGGATCGGACAACGCCACCGCGTGCGTCGCAGTGTCATCAGTCTTGGAAAAGCCGCAACCGCCGCAGCCGATCCCGTCCTCGGCAATCAGGGACAGCTCCAGCTGCCCGTGAGGTGGACCGTCCCCGTCGCGGTGCCCTCATGCAAACCGAGTGTCGCATTGATCGATCCTGTCGTTCCCTTGCCCCCGACGGTCACGGAACCGCTCGAGGAGACCCACGCGACGAGACCGCTGGTTTCGAGTACGACGTACACCTTGCCTACAGCGAACTTCTTCCATGTACCGGGACCGGGCACCACGATGTTGATCGTCCACGGAGCGGCCTTCCTCGGCGAGAGCTTGGCGCTCGCCCAGCTCAGCGTGTCGTTGTGAGCACTTACCGTGTAGCAGTTGAAGTTCGGAACGATCTTGAGCGTTCCTTTGAGCGCCCCGCTCACGGTGATGGCGTTCGTCGACCCGGCACCGGCGCCGCTAGCCGGGAGGAGGGCCACCGCGAACAACACTGCCAGCAGCAAAGGCAACCGATGCAGCACGCCGAAGGTTCTGTCTTCCCGATATCGGTCTGTCATCGCGATCCTTTCGCAGCAGGAGGCGGCCGACCTCAATGCCGACCCTCACGATCCGGGCACGACGCTAACAGCGGGGCTCGGCCACCACTTGGCAACGCAGCGGCACGGGGAACCTGGCGACAGTTTGCCAAAGTGAGTGCGCGGTCTCGAGACCTTGTTGTATCGCGACCCTTCAGCGGAAAAAACGGCCAAGCAAGATCGTCCTTGATCCGAACGGCTGTGGAACTTCGCCCCGCCAGTGCCAAGGGAACCCGACCGAACACACGATAGGAACCGTCAGATGGTAACCACGTCAACCTCGCAAACGGTGAGAACGATCGCGGGACTCAAATGGCTCGACGCATCGCGGCACGTCGGGTCGCATCTCAACCTCGCTGTTAACCGTCGACGCGCGGGCGGACTTGAGGGAGAAACCGACAACTCGCGCCCCGCTTTGCAGACGCTGCGCACCGTCGGATCCTTGGCGCACCACCCTCAGCGTCGTCGGCCGCGCACCAGAACGTCGATCGCCACAACTTCGCCCTCTGACGTGCTGACCGCACGAGGCACGCGCTCCGCCCGCTCGATCTCGAGTATCCCGCCGAGATCCCGTTCCACATCCTCCGGTCCGTACAGAACCGCGGGATCCTGCGGTCCGCCGTAGCCTTCGGAGAGGTTCGACAGGTCGTGGCCGACGACGAGCATCGTCCCTCCCGCCGCCACCGAGTTCGCCATGCGGGCGAAGATCAGGTGGCGAAGGTCCGACGGCAGGTGCAGATACATCACCGTCACGAGGTCATAGCTGTCCGGTGGTTCCCAGGTTGAGAGGTCGTCCTCCACCCATTTGACGGTCACGCCCCGCGCGGCTGCCACTCGGCGCGCTTTGTCCAGGCCGACCGAGGAGAAGTCCACGCCGACGACCTGCCATCCCTGTTCGGCAAGCCAGATGGCATTGCGTCCCTCACCACACGCCACATCGAGGGCGGTCCCTGGCTTGAGATCCCCGACCTGCGCCACGAGGAACCGATTGGGACTTGCACCCCACACCAGCTCGCTGCCCCGGTACCGGCTGTCCCACGACTCGTTGTCCATCGCTGCCACTGTCGTCTTCCATGACTCGACCGGAACCGGCGGCTCAGACTATCAGTGGGGACGTCTTGCACGACTCTTGTCGCCGAGGTGTCAACGCGACAAGAAGCAAAGTGGTGGGGCACGCGGAACTCCTCACGGAAACCGGCGGATCGGAGAGAATTCCTCACGTTCGCAGTGCATGATCAAGAAAGGGTGCTGACACGATGAGCGGTGATTCGGGTCCCGTTCTCCGCGCCCACGTCATCGTCCGCGGGATGGTCCAGAACGTCTTCTTCCGGGCTTCGTGCCGGGATGAAGCGACCCGCCTCGGTGTGAGTGGATTCGTCTCGAACCTGCGCGATGGCCGGGTCGAAGGCGTGTTCGAAGGCGAGGCACGCGCCGTGCGTGCCATTGTCGACTGGTGCAGGAAAGGTCCACCGGACGCGATCGTCGAATCGATCGAGGTGACCTTCGAAGAGCCTGCGGGCGAGATCGGGTTCCGCGTTCGCTAACGACACCGCCCCACGACAAGGGAACTTGTCGCGCTCGTCGCGTCGCTGCTCGGTGCTGAGCACGTCTGACGCGTCATCGGGGCACTTTTGAATCCTATTTGGGGCCAAAGTCACTTCGGCTGACGTGAAAGCAATGAGAAGATGCCTTCATGGGAACTGCAATCCGGGCTGAGGAACTCGTCAAGCGCTTCGGGTCGGTCCACGCGGTCGACGGCGTCAGCTTCGATGTCGCCGCGGGTACCGTGTTCGGTCTGCTCGGACCCAACGGATCAGGCAAGACGACGATCGTGCGGATCCTTGCCACGATCCTGCACCCAGACGCTGGTCGCGCCGAGGTGCTCGGGCGCGACGTGGTCCGCCAGGCCGACGAAGTCCGTTACCTCATCGGCCTCGCCGGCCAGTTCGCCGCGATCGATCCCAACCTCACCGGGGCAGAGAACCTGCGACTCACGGGCCGGCTGGCGCAGCTGCGGGGGCGCGTCGCCAGGGAGCGCGCCTACGAACTCCTCGACCGCTTCCAGCTCTCCGAGGCCGCCGACCGTCCCGCTCGCACGTACTCCGGAGGAATGAGGCGGCGTCTCGACGTGGCCGCGGCGCTCGTGCAGCGGCCTGCGGTCGTGTTCCTCGACGAGCCGACCACTGGCCTTGACCTGCACAGTCGCAACGAGCTCTGGGACATGATCCGAGAACTCGTGGCCGAGGGCGCGACCGTCCTGCTCACGACCCAGTACCTGGAAGAGGCTGACCGCCTCGCTGATCGGGTCGCCGTCATGAGCGTGGGCCGCGTCATCGCTTCCGACGCTCCGGCGGCGTTGAAGGCACAGCTCGGGAACACGGTGGTTGAGATCAACCTGCAACACGAGGTGGAAGCAATTCGGGCGGCGCAGCTCCTGACCCAGGCGACGGGAACCAGGACGGACCGGGAGGGGACCTTGTTGCGCCTCAGTTCGCCCGACGGGACACGCGTCCTTCTCGAGACAGTGCGATCGCTCAACGACAACGGCATTGCGCCCACGACGTTGACCGTTCGTGAGCCCAGCCTCGATGACGTGTTCCTCGCCCTCACGGGGCAAAGAACGACGACTGTCGGCACTGACGACGCACTACCGGTCGAGAGGACACGACGGTGACCCTCACAGCGATAACTGACGCGCCGGTCTTGCGGCATCCTTACCGGTTACTCCGTCCCTTCCGGGACTCGCTCTCGGCGGGCAGCCGCAACCTGATCGCCTACTGGAGAGTCCCCTCGCTGCTCATCTTCACCACGATCCAGCCGGTCATATTCGTGCTCATGTTCCGCTACGTGTTCGGCGGCGTCGTGTCGCTCAGGCTCATCCCCTATCCCTACGTCGACTTTCTAATGCCGGGAATCTTCGTCCAGACCACTGTCTTCGGCGCCATCGGGGCATCGATCGGCCTCGCCACGGACCGGCAGAGCGGGCTGCTCGAGAGGTTCCGCTCGCTTCCGATGTCGCGGTCCGCCGTGCTCGGCGGTCGCACGCTCGCCGACCTCGTCCGTAACGTCTTCGTCGCGGCACTCATGGTCGGAGTGGGCTACGCCGTCGGGTTCCGGATCCACGTCGGCGTGCCCGCCCTCCTCGCGGCAATGCTGCTGGTGCTCCTGTTCGGCTATGCACTCTCGTGGCTCTTCGCGACGGTCGGCCTGATGACCGGCAACCCCGAGACGGCCGAAGCTGCCGCGTTCCCGATCATCGCTCCGCTGGTGTTCGCTTCCTCCGCCTTCGTCCCAGTGTCTTCGATGCCCGGATGGCTCCAGGCGTTCGCCGCCCATCAGCCAGTCTCGGTCACGGTCTCGGCCGTTCGAGCGCTCTGCGTCGGCGGACCGACGGCGACAAACGTGGCCGAGGCTGTCGCCTGGAGTATCGGTCTACTCGCGGTATTCGGTCCGCTCGCGGTGCTCTACTACCGGCGGTCGACCTGAGAAACGCGCGACTCGCGAGTCCGTGTCTCTCGACTCTCCTGCCGCGTATCCGCCACTCACTTTCGGCAGATCGGATCGCAGTCTCACGAAGGTCCGAGCGTCGGGCAGCAGGTCGCGGCGTGAAGTTGGCCGTCCACGGGATGGTGCAGATCCCCGTTCGCTGTCCGTGAACTCTTGTGCAATCGAGTCGGGCACTAGAAGCGCGCGCCAACTCGGATTGGCTAGTTCACCAGGGTCCGTAATCGCTCATGTTGGCCGCGCGTAGCGCACCGACGTAGCCCGCCCGCTCGTAATCCGACCCGTCCGCTTCAGCGGGCACGGCGAGCCGCCCGCGCACCGCCTCGACGGACTCGAATCCCTTGCGCTCCATCCAGTCCACCAACCCGTCGACGAGCACGGTCGCGTACTCGGGACCGTGACGCAGGAGAGCCGACGCCGTCATGACGACATCGGCCCCGGCAAGCAGGTACTTGCTCACGTCGGCTGGCGTCTCGACACCCGTCGTCGCCGCGAGGGCGGCGTGCACCCGGCGGTACAGAAGGGCGATCCACGTGCGCGGCAACCGGGCGTCGCTCGGGTGCGAAAGGCCGATCTGGGGCACGATGCTGAGCGTGTCGGGGTCGATGTCGGGTTGCAGGAACCGGTTGAAGAGCACGAGTCCGTCCGCGCCGGCCTCGTCGAGGCGCACTGCCATCTCGCCGATCGAGCTGAAATGCGCCCCCAATTTGACCGCGACCGGCACGTTGACCGCGCTCTTCACGCTTCTCAGGACCTCGACATACCGCTCCTCGACCTCCCGACCGGCAATGTGCGTGCTGCCAGGCAGGTAGTAGATGTTCAACTCGATCGCCGCCGCCCCGACATCTTGCATGCGGCGCGCGTATTCGACCCAGCCACCGGGTGTGACGCCGTTCAGGCTTCCCAGCACCGGGATCTCGACGGCGGCGGCGGCCCGCTCGAGAACGCTGAGGTACTGGCGCGGACCGGGCTCGTCTTCCGAGGACGTCGGGAAGTACGAGAGCGATTCGGCGAAACTCTCCGTGCCGACGTCGACCAGTCGCGCGTTCTCGGCCGCCTCCCGGCGCAGCTGCTCCTCGAAGAGCGAGTACAGCACCACCGCGCCGACCCCGGCATCGGCGAGGCGTCGCACGCCGTCCACCGTCCACGAAAGCGGTGAAGCCGAGGCGACGAGAGGGTTGCGCAGCTCCAGACCCATATACCTTGTCGCGAGGTCCATCAACGTTCCCTGCGGGCGTCAGCAGCAAAGTGCTCGGCGCCGTTGGTGGCCATCTCCTCGTACACGTCCCACTGTCGCGCGACAGCCTGTTCGGCGAGGGCATGCAGCCGTTCGGCCTCGGCCGGATCGGTGTTCATGAGCGAGCGATAGCGCAACTCCCGGTTCGTGTACTCGCCGAGCGGGATGCGCGGTCGCGGGGAGTCGAGCAGGAACGGGTTGCCGCCCGCGGCCCGCACCACCGGGTCGTAGCGGACGAGCGGCCAGTACCCGCTCGCCACCGCCCGGTACTGCTGACTGAGCCCGTCTCGCATCGCGATGCCGTGGGAGATGCAGTGGCAGTACGCGAGAATGAGCGAAGGACCGTCGTACGCCTCTGCCTCGCGGAATGCCGTCAGCGTCTGCTGCGGGTCGGCGCCCATCGCCACGCGAGCGACGTAGACGCTTCCATAGGAGATGGCCTGTAACGCGAGGTCCTTACTCGTCACCGTCTTGCCGGAGCTGGCGAATTTGGCTACTGCGCCAAGCGGGGTCGCCTTCGACATCTGGCCGCCGGTGTTCGAATACACCTCGGTGTCGAGCACGAGCACGTTCACGTTGCGCCCGCTCGACAGCACATGATCGAGCCCGCCGGCGCCGATGTCGTAAGCCCAGCCGTCGCCTCCGACGATCCAGATGCTGCGCCGGATGAGGTAATCGACCACACTGCGCAGGTCGTCGGCCGCGGATCCGTCGACTCCGTGGAGCCGCCGCTTCAGTTCGGCGACACGTTCGCGCTGGGCCCGCAGCTCTGACTCGCGCAGCTGCGACGCTGTCAGGATCTCGTCGACGAGCTCGGACCCGAGGGCGTCGCGCAGTTCGACAAGACGTCGACGGGCGAGTTCGGCGTGCCCGTCGGTGGCGATGCGGAAACCGAGACCGAACTCGGCGTTGTCCTCGAACAACGAGTTCGACCAGGCGGGTCCGCGTCCGTCGTCGTCGGTGGTCCACGGCGTGGTCGGCAGATTGCCCCCGTAAATCGATGAGCAGCCGGTCGCGTTGGCCACCATCAGACGGTCTCCGAAGAGCTGCGAGAGCAGCTTCAGATAGGGCGTCTCGCCACAGCCCTCGCAAGCGCCCGAGAACTCGAACAGCGGCTCGAGGAACTGGGTGCCGCGCACGGTGCCGAAGTCGACCCGCGATCGGTCGGTCGCGGGCAGGGTCTCGAAGAAGGCGATGTTCTCCCTCTCGGCGGCCACGATGGACTCTCGCGCGGTGAGGTTGATCGCCTTACGGACCGGGTCACCCGGCGTCTCGATCGGGCACGCTTCGACGCACAGACCGCAGCCCGTGCAGTCCTCGACGTAGACCTGCAGCGTGTAGCGGGTGTCGGGCAGGCCGACGGCGTCGAGCACCATCGACCGGAACTGGTCCGGCGCCCCCTTGAGGTGGGACCTGTCGTACTGACGTGAACGGATCACGCTATGGGGGCAGACGAAGCTGCAGTTGCCGCACTGGATGCACGTCTCGGGCTCCCACTGCGCGACGAACTCCGCGATATTCCGCTTCTCGTAGGCTGCGGTTCCACTTGGATAGGTGCCGTCGACCGGCAGCGCGCTAACCGGGAGGGCGTCGCCCCGGCCAGCCATCATCTCGGCCGTCACGGCGCGAACGAATTCCGGTACGTGATCGGGCACGATGCGCGGCATCTCGCGGGTCGCGGTGACATTTCCGGGCACCTTGATACGGTGCAGACCTTCGAGCGCGCGGTCCACAGCCATCTGGTTTCGCTTGACGACCTCTTCACCGCGTCGACCGTACGTCTTCGCGATCGCCTTCTTGATCCGGTCGATCGCAGCCTTGCGGGGCAGCACTCCCGAGATGGCAAAGAAGCACGTCTGCAGGACGACATTGGTTCGGCCGGCGAGGCCCACCTCGCGGGCAATCCGGCTGGCGTCGACCACGTAGAGGTCGAGGCGCTTGGCGACGATCTGCTCTTGGACGGGGCGTGAAAGCGCGTCCCAGACCTCGTCGGGCGCATACGGGCAGTTGAGCAGCAGTGTCGCGCCTGGTGCTGCTGGGCCGAGCACGTTCGCCCGGTCGAGCAACCCGAACTGGTGACAGCCGATGAAGCTCGCCTGGTCCACGAGGTAGGGCGCCCGGATCGGCTGCGGACCGAAACGCAGGTGGGAAACCGTCTGTGAACCAGACTTCTTCGAGTCGTAGACGAAGTACCCCTGCGCGTTGAGACCCTCCTCATCCCCCAAGATCTTGATCGTGTTCTTGTTCGCGCCGACCGTGCCGTCCGACCCGAGACCGAAAAAGATCGAACGAACCGTCTCCGCGGGCTCGATGTTGAGCGACGCGTCGAAGGGAATACTCGTGCCGGAGACGTCGTCGTTGATGCCGACCGTGAAGGCAGCGCGCGGCCGGGCGGCGGCCAGTTCGCCGAACACGCCGCTCACCATGCCCGGGGTGAACTCCTTGGAGGACAGGCCGTAACGACCACCAATCACTTCCGGCATCACCTGCCTCGCTCCGACGGCAATCGACCTGGCGAACGCGGCGACCGTGTCGAGGAAGAGCGGCTCGCCGATCGATCCGGGTTCCTTCGTCCGGTCGAGCACGGCGACGCGCCGAACTGTCGCCGGGAGCGCCTCAGTCAACGCCTGTGCCGGGAACGGTCGAAACAGGCGTACTTGGGCCACACCGACCCGTTCGCCTTGCCCGTTGAGCCAGGCGACTGTCTCCCGGGCCGTCTCCCCGCCCGATGCCATGATGACAAGCACGCGATCCGCTTCGGGGTGCCCGGTGTAGTCGACGACGTGGTAGCGCCGACCGGTGCGATCGGCGAGGCGCGCCATCGCCTCCTCTACGGCGTCCGGCACACGGGCGTAGAAGGGGTTGACCGTCTCGCGTGCCTGGAAGTAGACGTCGGGGTTCTGGGCCGTACCCCGGATGAACGGGCGCTCGGGTGATAGCGCCCGGTCGCGATGCGCCCGGATGAGCTCGTCGGACACGAGCGCCGCCAGGTCGTCGTCGGTGAGCAACTCGATCGAGTTCAGTTCGTGCGAAGTGCGGAAACCGTCGAAGAAGTGCAAGAACGGCACCCGTGTTGCCAGAGTTGCGGTGTGCGCGACGAGCGCGAGGTCGTGAGCCTCCTGGACCGACGCCGACGCGAGCAACGCGAAGCCCGTCTGACGGACCGCCATCACGTCCGCGTGATCTCCGAAGATTGAGAGTCCTTGAGCCGCGAGCGACCGCGCCGCGACGTGCACCACAGCGGGTGTGAGCTCGCCGGCGATCTTGTACATGTTCGGAATCATGAGCAACAGGCCCTGCGAGGCGGTGAACGTCGTCGCCAAGGCGCCGCTCTGCAGCGCGCCGTGCAGCGCGCCGGCCGCGCCTCCTTCACTTTGCATCTCGACGACCGTCGGAACGCCACCCCAGAGGTTGGTCCTCTTGTGGCTCGCCCATTCGTCTGCGAACTCCGCCATCGGCGACGACGGGGTTATCGGATAGATGCAGCAAACCTCACTGAGCCGGTAAGCAACCGAGGCCGCGGCCTCATTTCCGTCAATTGTCACGCGCATTTCAGTTCGCCTCCGCCACCATCTCGATCGCATGCACCGGGCACTGTTCAAAGCATGCACCGCAGCCGGTACAACGGTCGTAGTTGAACCGGTAGCGGTTCCCGACGCCGAGCTTGACCACGGCGTCTTCCGGGCACGAACCGAGGCAGCCGTCGCATTCGAAGCAGTTGCCACAAGACAGACACCGGCCCGCCTCGTACACCGCCTCGTCAAGGGAAAGACCGCCGACCACCTCGTCGAATGCCGCCACGCGCTCCTCGGGCACGAGCTCCGGCTGCTGCCGGCGGCTGTTGTCACCGAAGTACCACAGGTGCAGACGCTCGAAACTCGCCAAGTCGTGCTTCCTTGCTTCCGCCGGAGAAGCACCCTGCAGCCATTGGTCGATGTGGCGAGCCGCCTTCTTGCCGTGGCCCACGCCGACCGTGACGGTGCGCTCGCTCGGCACCATGTCGCCACCGGCGAACACGCCCGGGGATCCGGTTTCCAGTGACGTCGACACCTTCACGGTGCCGTCCTTCTCGAACTCCACACCCGGCACCCTGTGCAGGAACTCGGTGTCCGTCTCCTGCCCGAGTGCCAGGATCACCGTGTCCGCCGAGAGCGTCTCGAAGCGGCCCGTCGGCTGGGGGAACCCCGACTCGTCGAGCTCCATCACCTCGACCTGCATCTCGGAACCGTCCATCGTCTTGATCGTCCGTAACCAGTTGATCCGCACGCCCTCGCGCTCCGCGTCCTCGGCCTCCTCGGGGTGGGCTGGCATCTGGGCGCGGGTGCGCCGGTAAACGACCAACGCTTCGTCCGCGCCGAGCCGCTTGGCGACCCGGGCGGCGTCCATCGCGGTGTTGCCGCCGCCGTAGACCGCGACGCGGCGACCTATCACCGGCCGCTCGCCAGAAGCGACATTGCGGAGGAACGACAACGCGTCGAGCATCGGTCCGGTATCGCGGGCCGGGATGTCGACTCGCCGGGATAGATGCGCGCCGACCGCGACGAAGACAGCGTCAAAGTGGCCCTCCTGTCGCTCGCCGGCGAGATCCTCGACCCGGTGATTGCCTGTCATCTTCACACCGAGGGTCGCGATTCGGTCGAGCTCGGCCGATAGCACGTCGCGGGGCAGACGGTAGGACGGAATGCCGTAGCGCATCATCCCGCCCGGTTCGGCTCCCGCGTCCCGGACCTCGACTTCGTGGCCACGTCGGGCCAGGTGATAAGCCGCGGACAACCCACTCGGCCCGGCTCCGATCACAAGCACCCGCTTGCCGCTGTGGACCGCCGGCGGATCGAACTGCCAGCCCTTTTCAAGGGCCAGGTCACCGAGGAACCGCTCCACCGAATGAATTGAAACGGCACTGTCGAGGTTGGCTCGATTGCAGACGCTCTCACACGGGTGGTAGCAGACCCGCCCGTGGACTGCTGGCAGGGGGTTGTCGACTACGAGTTGACGCCAGGCCTGTTCGTGATGACCGGCCCGAGCGTGTGACAACCAGGCCTGGATGTTCTCACCCGCCGGGCAGCCAGCGTTGCAAGGTGGAAGGAGGTCGACGTACTCCGGACGGAGCACCCGAACAGGACCGGAGTGCGTACGCCCTTGCGCCAAGTCCGGCAGCACTGCGACATCCCACAGCGGTTTGGTCATGACAATTCCCACTTCTGAAAGGCCATGGCTGTCAAGCTAACCCGCTGGGCTTCCCCCTGCCAGCCAATCACGACGCTGACCTGCGATTCGGACGACGGATACCGGCAACAGCCCCGGTGCACCGAAGATCGACTTGGGATTCGGGCCGCACCAGCCGCTCGGACCCTCCGCGCCCTCGTGGCGCCGCTATATGTCGAGGCCACCGCGTCGAGAGGTCGGAAGACGGCTGGCGGAGCAGCCCCTCAGGCCGTCTGCGTCGAACCGCCAAGCCGAAGATCGTGATGAGGTGAAGGCACCGACTGCTTCTCAAGGCGCAAGAACGCGCAGGCGTCCAGGCCCGGAACCACGCCCCAAGACAAGACACGACTGCTGTGCAAGATTCCTGAACGAAATAAACGCTGGAAGCTGCCGCGACATCCCCGCGACGACCAGCCCCAGCGGCGTTCGGTGCTCGCCACGAACGCTTCCACGGCGGCTGCGAGATGAGCGGCGCGCTTTCCCGCCCGCGGGGGACCCGCGCTCCCCGACACGACCTTCTCAGTCGGCCGTGGAGCCGACGAACCTACCGCGACCCGTGCCGGTGACCGAAGCCTCCGGCTCCCCGAGCCGAATCGAAGCCGCCGAGTCCTCCCGAGCCATGACCGAGGTGCGGCGACCCACCGAAACCGACCGGCCCGCGTCCTTGGCCGTTCGAGATGACGACCTTGGTGGCGGCCACCGTCGTCCCCGACGTCGTGCCGAAGACCGTGACGAGGTCACCCTGCGCCACGTTGGCCAGCGAGGGACTGGTCACGCCGCACTCGACATAGCTCGTCG
>Ga0187771_10000503_pt1 | contig 24417 bp, 20 predicted proteins | sample 0116_SJ02_MP15_1_FD_133139 | JGI IMG/M metagenome (GOLD analysis project Ga0187771, IMG submission 133139) | Tropical peat soil microbial communities from peatlands in Department of Meta, Colombia - 0116_SJ02_MP15_10_MG | ecosystem: Environmental > Terrestrial > Soil > Wetlands > Peat | place... | reverse complement strand
GCTGACCGGTGCCGCGCTCGGCGACCGCTTCGGCAGGCGGCGGATGTTCATCGCCGGACTCAGCCTCTTCACCCTGGGCTCGGCAGCCGCCGCGCTCTCTCCCACCGCCACCTGGCTGATCGCCGCCCGGGTGGTCCAGGGGGTCGGCGCCGCGACCCTCCTGCCGCTCACCCTCACCCTCCTCTCCGAAGCATTTCCGCAGGGCCGGCGCGGCGTCGCGCTGGGGATCTGGTCGGGCATCAGCGGCCTCGGCGTCGCCCTCGGGCCGGTCATCGGCGGAGCGGTAGTGAGCGGGTTCTCCTGGCACTGGATCTTCTGGATCAATGTGCCGGTCGGCCTGGTCGTGATCCCCCTGGCGGCACTGCGCCTCGTCGAGAGCCGCGCTCGCGGCCGTCGCTTCGACCTTCCGGGGGTCGGGCTGGCCACGGCCGGGCTCTTCGGAGTCGTCTATGGGCTGGTTCGGGCCAATGCGCTCGGCTGGTCCAGCAGCACGGTCCTCGGCGCGATGCTCGGCGGCGCCGCGCTGCTCGCCGCCTTCGTGGCCTGGGAGCGGCGCGCCGCGCAGCCGATGCTGCCGATGCGCTTCTTCCGCAGCCGCACCTTCTCGGCCACCAGCGCCGTCTCCTACGCGATGTACTTCGGGATGTTCGGATCCGTCTTCCTGCTCGCCCAGTTCTTCCAGACCGCGCAGCACTACACGGCGCTCCAGGCGGGGCTCCGGACGCTGCCCTGGACCGGGATGCCGATGCTGGTGGCGCCGATCGCGGGCGTCCTCTCCGACCGGGTTGGTTCCCGCCCGCTGATGAGCGCCGGTCTCGCCCTCCAGGCCGGAGCCCTGGTCTGGATCGCGGCGGTGCTCTCCCCGACCACTCCCTTCGGGGCGGTGGTGGTGCCCTTCATCCTCGCCGGGACCGGGATGGCCCTGGTCTTCGCCCCGTCCGCCAATGCGGTGCTCTCCGCGGTGAGGCCGCATGAGACCGGTCAGGCATCGGGCGTGACCAACGCGATCCGCGAGGTGGGTGGGGTCTTCGGTGTCGCCGTCCTGGCCACCGTCTTCTCCAACCTCGGGGGCTACCAGTCAGCCCAGGTCTTCGTCGACGGGCTGCAGCCGGCGGTCCTGGTCGGCAGCGGCGTGCTGGCCCTGGGTGCGATCGCAGCCCTCATGGTCCCGAGCCTGAGGCGGCTCCGCGCCGATGCCGCCGCGCACGCCCGGGCCGGCGAGCTCGAGGAGATGCTGGCGGCCGCCTGAGCCCCTCGAGTGGGCTCAACCTGTCGAACGGAGGCCCAAGTGAGCCGCCGGGGGCGTGTGCTCCCGGCGGCTTCCGCCTTCGGGCGGTCACTCCGAGTTGATGCCTCAGAGGCCGAGCTCTCCGCTGAAATGTGACCCTCTTGACACGTGACCATTAGGTAACCTAAGCTCTCGAGGTGGACGACAACAGGGTCTTCCGGGCGCTGGCCGACCCCACCCGGCGCTTCCTCCTCGACCGGCTCTTCGAGCGCGACGGCCGCACGCTCACCCAGCTTCTCGAGGACGTGGAGATGAGCCGGTTCGGGGTGATGAAGCACCTCAGGATCCTGGAGGACGCGGGGATGATCGTGACCCGGCGCTCGGGGCGCGAGAAGCTCCACTTCCTCAACGCCGTCCCGGTCCAGCTGATCGCCGACCGCTGGGTCGGCAAGTACACCCGCGAGAGGGCGGCGGCACTCGCCGACCTCAAGGCGGCACTCGAGGAAGGAGGCGTGACCATGAGCCCGAGCGCGACCAAGCCCCGGCAGCTCTACGTCGTCTACATCAAGGCCAGCCCGGAGAAGGTCTGGCAGGCGATCACTCAGCCGGAGTTCACCTCCCGGTACTTCTACGGCAGCCAGGTGGAGTCGAGCTTCGAACCGGGGGCGAAGCTGAACCACTATGCCGCGGATCACTCGTCGTTGATGGTGGAGGGCGAGGTCATCGAGGCCGATCCGCCCCGCCGCCTCGTCCACACCTGGCACATGCTCTACGACCCCAAGCTGGCGGCGAACCGGCCAAGCCAGGTGACCTGGGAGATCGCCTCCGAGGACGGCCAGGTGAGCAAGCTCACCGTGGTCCACGAGTTCGAGACCGAGGACGAGACCTTCGCCGAGACTGCCCCCGGCTGGAGCTGGGTGCTGAGCGGCCTCAAGACGCTCCTCGAGACCGGCGAAGCTCTGCCCAGCCAAGCCTGACTCCAAGGTCCGGCGGCCGCGGGCAGTGCGGGATGCCGCCGCTCCCCTGGGGGCGGCGGTGCCCGCTGCCGGAATGCGCCCAGGCCTGCGCTGTTCGACTCCCGGGTGCCGATCGAGCATGTGTCACTGCGGCCGCCAGCGCCGAGAATGCGCCCCATGCACGGAAAGCTCACCCAGGCAGACGGCGGCACCGTCGACGCCACCCCCGAGAACGTCCGGCAGAGCCTGGCCGGCCCCGACTTCTTCTGGCTCGACCTCGACGAGCTGGATGCATTCGCCGTCGAGCTGCTGCTCCACGGCTTCGGCTTCCATCCCCTGGCAGTCGAGGACGCCGAGAAGTTCGGACAGCGCCCGAAGATGGAGGACTACGACGGCTTCACCCATCTGGTGGTGCACGGGGCGCAGGCCTTCCAGACCGCCGACACCGTCGAGGTCCACGTCTTCTACTCGGCGGCGCACGTGGTCACCGTCCATCGGGGTGGCGGCGCCCTGTTCGACGATGTTCGGGAGTGCCTCGGCCGCCACCGCCAGGCGGTCGGATCGACGCCCGCCGCGTCGGTGCTCTACCTGGTGGTCGATCGCCTCGTCGACAGCTACTTCCCGGTGCTGTCCCAGTTCGACGACCGCATCGACGACCTGGAGGACGCCATCCTCAAGCGTCCCACCGAGGCGCAGCTCGGTGAGCTGTTCGCCATGAAGCAGGCTCTGGTCGGGCTCCGCAAGGTGGTCACGCCGCAGCGCGACATGTTCGCCAGCCTGGTCTCGGGAGTGCACAACCTGGAGGGCATCCGCGCCGAGGACGAGCGTTACTTCCGTGACCTCTATGACCACCTCATCCGCGTCTCCGACCTCGTGGACTCGTACCGGGATCTGCTGACCGGGGCGATGGACACCCACATCTCGATCGTCTCCAACCGGCTCAACGTGGTCATGAAGCAGCTGACCATCATCGCCACCGTCTTCCTGCCCCTGAGCTTCCTCACCGGTTTCTTCGGGCAGAACTTCTCGGTGCTCACCGGGCACGTGCTGGTGCCGGCGTGGTCCTTCTGGGTGCTCGGCATCGGGGTCGAGGTCGCCGCCGTCGCCGTGCTGATGGCCGTCTTCTTCCGGCGCGGCTGGCTGGGCGGTCCGACCGCCTGAGCGAGCCTCAGGGCTCGGCTTCCGGGATGGTCCCGTCAGGGGCGAGAGGCATGGTGCGCAGACGCACCCCGCAGGCATCGGCGATGGCGTTGGCGATGGCGGGGGCGACCGCGATCAGGGGCGTCTCGCCACCTCCGGCGGAGGCCTCGCCGGGCTGATCGAGAAGCACCACCTCGACCTCGGGGACGTCGGCGAGGCGGGGTACCCGGTAGGCGTCGAGCGAGCCGTTGAGGATCCGGCCGCCCGCGAAGTCGATCCTCTCGAAGAGGGCCCCACCGAGAGCCATGACCGTGGCCCCCTCCACCTGGTTGGCCAGGTTGTCCGGGTTCACGATCGCGCCGCAGTCGAAGGCGGTGACCAGGCGGGTGACCCGGAGCTCGCGGTCGGGCCCGACGACGACCTCGGCGGCGGTGGCCACCCGGCCTCCCTTCTCGATCCCGCCCGCGATGCCCCGGCCGTATCCGGGCGTGCCGGGCCGTGGGGACTGCCAGCCGATGCGCCCGGCGGCGGCGCTGAGGACGCTCGCGAGGCGCTGGTCGTCGAGATGGCGCAGCCGGAAGTCGAGCGGCTCGACGCCCAGGCGCCGGGCGAGCGCGTCCATGTGGGATTCGCGCGCGAAGTTGTTGGCGGTGGCGGAGAGGGCGCGGTACGAGCCCTGGGGCAGTGGGGACGCAGTCGGTTGGAAGGCGATCCGCCAGCTCGCCACCGTGTAGGGGGTGAGCAGCGCCATCGGGCCCGAGTTGATGTTGATCATCGACCAGGCGGTGAGCCGCCCCTCGCGGGTGGATGCGGCGACATCGATGACGGCCGCGGGACGCAGGTGGCCCCAGCTGAACTCCTCGGCTCGGCTCCACTGGAGCTTGACCGGACGGCCGGCGGCTCGGGCGAGGCGCGCCGCCTCCACCGCCACGGTGGCGCCGTGCTTGCCGCCGAACCCGCCGCCGAAGTCCGGGACCACGACCCGGACGTCGCCGTCCTTCAAGCCCAGGGCCTCGGCGATGATGCTCCTGACGTTGAAGGGCGTCTGGGCCCCGGTCCAGACCGTGACCGTGCCCTCCCGCCATTCGGCCAGGGCGCAGCGGGGCTCCATCGGCGTGTGGGCGATGTACGCGGTCTGGTAGGTGGCGTCGAGGCGCACCTCGCCCTCCGCGAGGGCACGGTCGGGCTCCCCCTCCTCCTGCCGCACCGGCCCGGTCCAGCCGTCGGCCTCGACGGGATGGGCGCGGAGGTACCCCTCAAGCTCCGCGGCAGACGGCTGGGCGGAGAGGTCCCAGGCGCTGTCCAGCGCCTCGGCGGCGCGGCGCGCCGTCTCCGGCTCGGGAGCCACCACCCCGGTGAGCTCGCCGTCTCGCACCACCGTCACCCCGGAGATCGCCTCGGCGGCGCGGGTGCCGAGAGAACGGAGCCGGGCCCCGTAGGCGGGGGCCCGGAGGACCGCGCCGTGGAGCATCCCGGGACGGCTGAGGTCGGAGGGATACCGCTTCCTCGCCAGGACGGCCTCCACCGCCCCCTGTGCCACCGCCCGTTGCCCAGCCGTCCGCCATGAGCCAGCCGAGGTCAGCGACACCTCGCCGGGGGCGTGCTCGGTGCGCCGCGCGCCCCTGAGCAGCTCGCCGTAGGTCAGGGTGCGGTCCGATCCCTGAACGGTCGCCGCAGCGTCCTGGAGCGTCACCGTGGTGGCCGCGACGCCGAGGTGATCGGCGGCCGCCTCGCGCAGAGACTCTCGGGCCGCGGCCGCCGCGGCCCGCACCTGCGGCCCGGCGTCGGGCATGGACCGGCTCCCGAAGGTGCCCATGTCCCATGGGGAGGCGCCGGTGTCGCCCATCACCAGCCGCACCGAGGCGTAGGGGACGCACAGCTCCTCGGCGATGAGCAGGGCCAGCGCCGATCGGGTCCCCTGGCCGGCCTCCACCTTGCCGATGCCGGCCGTGACCCTGCCCGAGTCCGCCACGTGCACCCAGGCCCCGGGTGGCACGCCCCAGCCGCGGTGCTCGGCCGGCGGACCGGCGACGACCAGGAGCCCGTCGCCCAGGACGTCGAAGAGGCGTGGGCCGTCGTCGGGCCCGACGTCGAGCGGGGGATCGGCCGTCCCGGCGGATCCCACCTCGCTCTCCGCCCCGCCCGGGGCGCCGGCCGTGGCGGCTCCGCTCTCCCCCAGGACCGCGGCGACGGCTGCGGCCAGGTCGGGGCGCATCGGCTCGGGATGGTCGGTGAGCTCGATGGCGCGCCGCACCGCGCGGCGGATCCTCGGGTAGGTGCAGCAGCGGCAGAGGTGGTACTCGAGGTGCTCCATGATCTGGGCCTCATCCGGCCGAGGCTGGCGGGACATCATCGCGGCGGCCGAGACCAGCCAGCCCGGGGTGCAGAACCCGCACTGCAGGGCGCCCTCCTCCAACCACGCCTGCTGCACCGGGTGGAGCCGGCCATCTCGGGCCAGCCCCTCGACGGTGGTCACCGGCCGCTCGCCCACCTCCTCCAGCCGGGTGCGGCAGGAGGCCACCACCCGGTCGCCGAGCTGGACCGCGCAGGCGCCACAGGCGCCCTCCCCGCACCCGTACTTGGGACCGGTGATGCCCAGCTCCTCGCGGAGCACCGAGAGCAGCGAACGATCGCTTCCCGACCGCACCTCGTGGGTGACCCCATTCACGACCAGGGTCGTGGTCATCGCACTCGCCTCCGGCTCCGCAACCGCCGTTCCGGCTCAGCCGGACGGGCCCACCCGGCTTCGGCTCCGCCAGAGTGTAGCCGCGGCCGGACGCTGCGCTCGCCCGGAGCGGGAGGTGGTCGGGGGCCGAGCAGGGGATGGAAGGGGCGCTGATCGCCCCCACGGGGGTGATCAGGACACGCTTTACTCTGGTGCCAGGGACGGCGCCGGGACCTGGAGGAAGCGAGATGTCGGCATCGGTGACGGACGGGGATGAGCTGGCGGACCTGGATCCCTTTGACCTCATGGACGCCGAGGCGGCGCGCATCGACGCGCATCTCTCGCGCCTGGACCCGGGCGGCTGGCTCGAGCCGAGCCGCTGCCGAGGCTGGCGGGTCCGCGAGGTGGTGGCCCACCTGGCCGCGTCCGAGGAGTACAACCACGCGACCCTCGACGGCAGCGTGGCCGAGCTCATGGCGCGCTTCCAGGCCAGGGAAGTGACCAGCCTCGATGCGATCAACGACCTGGGGGTGCGCGAGCGGGCTGACCGGACCCCGGTGGAGCTGCTGGATGAGTGGCGACCGGCCGCCGCCGAGACCCGCCGGCGGCTGCGCGAGCGGGGGCGGGAGGGGATGCTGGACACCAGCGTCGGCCCCTACCCGGCAGGGCGGCAGGGCTTCCATCTGGCCAGCGAGCTGGCGATCCATGCCGACGACATCGGCGTCCCGGTGGCCGCCGAGGAGCGCCGGCAGCGCCCCGCCTGGCGAGCGCGGGTGGCGCGCTCCATCGTCAGGGAGTACGACCGCCCGGTCCGGATCGAGGCGTCAGCCGGGATGAACCGGGTGGTGGGCACCGACGGCGCCGTCGAGGCGGAGATCGACGATGAGACCCTGGTCGAGGCATGCGCCGCCCGGCTCCCGGAGGACCATCCCCTGGACCGCCGGCTTCGCGAGGATCTCCGAGTGCTCGCCTGAGCCGGAACCGGTCCCGCGTCCGCCATGATCACGGCGTGGCGGCGGCGGGCCAAGGAGGTGAATACCAGTTGTGGACGGAAATGTCTGCCACTTGGTGGGAACACCTCGATGGACCATGCGCTGCTTCTCAGAGCGCCCGAGCTCGCCGTGGCCGGCCGCGGCACCCCCGGTGACGTGACGGACTAGATCTCGCGGCGGCGGAAGCTCAGGGCGGCGAGCGCCATGATCCCGACGAGCCACGCCGCGCACCAGACCAGAAAGGCGGTCGAAGGAGGGCTCGCGACAAAGAACGGATCCCCCCCGCGCGCCGTGGTCCCGCCGACCACGGCCTGATAGAGGGCGGGCTCCAGGTTGAACACCGAGCCGCGCCAGAGCGCATCCGTGGGCAGCACCAGCTGGCTGATGGTCCCGGCATTGCGGATGCCCGCGTTGCCGAACACCTCGCCGATGGTGCCCGCGATGCCACCGATCCAGGCCACGAAGAAGAGCACCAGGGCGATGACCCCCGCGGTCATCCCGGAGAGCCGGGTGCTGAGCAACAGGGTGAGCGACATGATCACCACCGCCTCGGCCACCAGGTACGCCACGGCGGGTACCGGCGAGGGTGGGGAGTAACCGCTGACCGCCGCCACCACCACGAGCTCAAGGGCGCTGGCCGCGACTGTGTAGAGCAGGATCAGCAGGGCGAGCCCCAGCCATTTGCCGATCAGCACCTGGGCCCGGCCGATGGGACGGGCCAGGATCGCCAGCGAGAGCCCCGATTCGACCTCGGCGGAGACCGCCGGCGCCGCCGCGACCGCGGCGCTGAGGGCGAGCACGCCGCTGAACATGAACTCGACCAGGATCAGCACCTGGGAGACGCCAAAACGGCGCTCGTCGGCTGGCACCGGCTGCCCCGCCGCGTCGGTGAGGTGGGAGATGTGCTGGAAGCCCCAGCCGGTGAGGCCGATGACGACCAGGGTCAGCAGGACCAGGGCGAGGACCAGGCGGCGGCGAGTGGCCTCGAGAACGGTGAGCCGGGCGATGGTCAGCGTTGCCATCAGGTGGGCTCTCCGCGGAGAAGGCTGAGGAAGCGATCCTCCAGTGATTGGCGCACCGGCTCCACGGCGTGGACGCGGCCGCCCGCGGCCACCACGTCGGCGACCAGCTGGGGGACCGCGTCGGGGTCGATGCCTCGGACGGAGATCCAGCCGTCCTGCTGGGTCCGTGCGCCATGGCGGTCGATGGCGGCGATGACGCCGGCGTCGACGCCGGTGAGGCGGAGTCGCACCGTGGCCGCCCCGAGCAGCTGGTCGATCGGGCCCGAGGCGATCAGCCGGCCCTGCGAGATCACCGCGACCTGGTCGCAGACCTGCTCGACCTCGCCGAGCAGATGGGAGTTGAGGAAGACGGCGCAGCCGCGATCGCGCAGCTCCCGGATGATGGTCCGGGTGTCGTGGCGGCCCACCGGGTCGAGCGCTGAGGTGGGCTCGTCGAGGATCACCAGCTCCGGGTCCCCGACCAGGGCGACGGCGAGGCCGAGCCGCTGCTGCATGCCCTTGGAGAAGGTTCCGACCCTGGACGAGCCCCGGTCGGCGAGCCCCACCGTGGCCAGGGAGGCATCGATCTCACCCGGCCACGACGGCCGGGGGAGCTCGGCCAGCCGGCAGTGCAGGGCCAGCACCTCGCGGGCGGTCAGCCAGGCCTGGTAGCGGAACAGCTCCGGCAGGTACCCGACCCGCTGCCGGGTCTGCCGGTGCCCCGCCGGCATGCCCAGGAGCCAGGCCTCCCCGCCGCTCGGTGAGGCCAGGCCGAGGAGCAGCTTGACGGTGGTCGTCTTGCCGCTACCGTTGGGGCCCAGGAACCCGAAGACCAAGCCTCGTGGGACGGTCATGGAGAGACCCGCGAGCGCCTCGGTCTCCCCGTAGCGCTTGCTCAGCGCCAGGGTGCGGATGGCCGCGTCGTCAACCATGGGCGGACCTGCCGAGTCGCTCCCGACCCCGCGCCGCTGCCCGCCGTCGCCTGAGCATCAGCCGGCCTGGTCCGCGACCGCCAGCACCTGGTCGGAGCTGAGCGTCCCGAGCACCGCCCGGATGGTGCCATCCCGCTCCCAGAGGACGAGGCTGCCGAGCCCAGTCTGGTCGCCGATCAGGAGGCCGGGCGCGCCGTCGATGGCTACCGCCTGGGCGGTGGCCAGGCCCACCGGGATCGGCACCGGGAGCGTCCTCGAAGGGTCGGCGATCGCCCGGATCTCGGAGGCGAGGCCCGCCGGGACCTCGGGCTGGGCGAGCAGGTAATCCTCGATCTGGCTGGCCGACGCCCGGTCGGAGCTCACCTCCGGCGCCCGTGTCACGGCGATCACCAGGGCCGGCGCGGTCGCCGAGGTGCGCCCCTGGAGGAGATCGGCGAGGTTGGCCCCGAAGGATTCGATGAGCACGGAGGGCACGGTGACCCGGAGGGTGCTCCCGTCGATGCCGGCCGGCATCGGCGGAAGGGTGGCACCGAGCTGGCGCGCCACCGCCGCGGCCTTGGCTCCGTCGAAAGTGAAGGTCACCGTTCCTCCCTTCATGACCCAGTACGACACGGTGGCCGTGACGCCCTGGGGCAGACTGGCCGGTTCCGGCGCCTTCACGCCGGTCAGCGTCTCGGCCTGCTCCCGGGTGGCCGGGATGAGGGTCAGGCTGGGGATGCCGCTGACGTCGCCGTAGCTGGCCAGCTCCTGCAGGGAGGAGAGATCCGAGGTGGTCACCGCGACCGGGGCAACCTGGCTGGGCTGGAAGATGGTGATGAACCCGCTGGCCACCCCCGCGCCGAGAAGCCCGGCGCAGGCCGCCAGCCCCCCCAGAGCCGCGGCCGACCGGCGGACCCAGCGAGCGCGCCGCCGGGGATCGCGGACCGGACGATGACGGCCATCGCCGGCCCGGAGCCATCGGAAACCGCCGGTTCGGGGCACGCCTCCCCCGGTGCTGAGCCGCTCGTCGAGGCGGCGCAGGGCTGCCTCGGAGTCAGCCGGCCCGTGGGCTGCGATGGCCAGGAACCTCTGGGCCAGCTCCGCGTCCTCGCGCAGCTCCATGGCCCGGCCCCGGCACCGGGGGCAGGCCTCGAGGTGGCGCCGCCGGGCGGGGTCGAGGGCGAAGGGCTCGTCGACCGCGCGGCGGATGGTGCCGTCAGCGAGGTGCATCCCTGGTCTCCTTGCGACGCATGCCGTCAGAGCGCTGCATCCCCGATCTCCTTGCGCAGCGCCGTCTCGGCGCGTCGCAGCAGCGTCCCCACGTGACTGGCGCGGATGCCCAGGGCATCAGCGACCTCGGCGTAGCTCAGGCCTGCGTTGCGGAGCGCCAGCGCGCTCGCATGGCGCTGTGAGAGGTGGCCCATGGCCGCCCTGAGGCGCCGGGCCGTATCGGTGGCGACGGCTCGCTCGGCTGGGTCCTCGGAGGGCGGGGCGCCGCTCATCCAGCGCCGCTCGCGGCTCTCGCGCCGGTGCCTCGCCCGGATGACATTGAGCGCGGAGTGAGCCGCCGCGGCGTGCAGCCAGGCCGGCGCGAAGCCGGCGTGCGGCGAATGCCGCCGGTGCAGCTGGAGGAAGACCTCCTGGGCCACGTCCTCAGCTTCCCCGGCGTCGCCCAGGATGCGCAGGGCGATGGCCACCACCCGCGGATACTCGGCGCGGAACAGGCGGTCGAAGGCCGCCCGGGGGTCGGTGGCGGCATGGGCCGGAGCGGCGGTGGTCAGCGGCATCGTCCTTGTGCCTGTCGCTGCATAGGAGTCGCTCACTGACTCTGAAGCACCGCCGCGCCCAGGGTTGTGACGCCGGGCGAGGCCGATCGGCCACGGAGCCCCTCCCGCGGGTCATCGAGGGGCGGGGCTAGCCGCCGTGAACGGCTGCCCCGGGATCGGCGTGGCCAGCGAAGAACGACCAGATGAGGGAGTCGGCGTCGATCGCCGACGACTGAGGCCCGAGAACGTTGCTGAGCGCTCGCGGCACCTTGGGCCCCCCCGGCCACTCGTGGCCCTCGCCGGTCACGCTGTAGAGCTCGACCGTCGACCCGGCGGCGCAGCCGCTGTACTCGGTGAGGCTGTAGCCATCCTCCGCCGAAGTGCTGGGCGTGGTGGCGCACTGGTCCTGGACAGCCCAGTCGTCCGCCGCCTGGGGCACCGAGTAGCTCCAGTACGCCTCCCCGTCGCCGGCGTAGGGGTCGACGGGGTCCGCGGTGCCGTGGAAGCTGATCACCGGCACTGCGCGGCTGGCTGGGCACGGGGTCGGATGGCGCAGCCCGCTGACCGGGGCCACGGCGGCAAACGTGCTCGAGGCGTCGCAGGCCAGCTGGCTGGTCATCCGAGCGCCTCCCGAGAAGCCGGTGGCGTAAACGCGGGAGGGATCCACGCAGTAATGGGCCTCCATGGTCGAGACCAGCGTGGTCAGGAAGGACACATCGTCCGCCGATCCGGCCGGCACTGACCGGCCGCCGGTGAGCGGCACGCCCGGCACGTTCCAATCGAAACCGGTGCCGTCGGGGATCAGCGCCTGGGGATAGGCGACCAGGAAGCCGGAGCGGTCGGCGGTGGCGTCCATCCCGCTGAACGCCTCCTGGTCAGCGGCGGTCGCGCCACTCCCGTGCATGTTGAGCACCAGGGGGACCTGCGTCATTCCGCTGTACCCACTGGGCACGTGGACGATGGCCAGCCGGCTCCGACCCTGGGTGGTGACCGTGATGGTCGTCGATCCCGGGCTGGCGGGCTTGCTGCAGCCGCTCGCCCCCGGCGAAGAGGGGGGTGCAAACGAACCGCCGGCGCTGGTGCCGCAGCTCACCAGCAGAGTGGCCGCCACGCTGAGCGCGAGAGGCATCGCGGCCCGGGCGGTGGAGCGGCGGTGGCGCACCGGCCGGGGCCGGGCATCCGCGGCGCCGCGGGGGGTGGGGTGTGCGCTCTCGCGAAGGGCCGCTCCGATCACGGGCGCACAGCATGGATCATGAGCAGGGAGCGAGCCGAGCGGTGAATCCGGGAGGCGCGACTCGCGAAGGCGGGGAGCGAATCCGGGGGGCCGCACCCCGGGCCGGCGATTGCGCCTACCATGACCGCGATGACTGAACTCGCCAGCGCCCCGCTGTTCGCCGGCCTGCCGGAGGCCGAGCTGAAGGAGATCGCCGCCAGCTTCAAGGAGGTCCACCACCCGCCCGGGACCGAGATCACGGTCGGCGGTGCCACCGGGGTCGGCTTCATGGTGGTCGGCGAGGGCGAGCTCGAGGTGCTCCTCCCCGGCCGCACCCGCCGGCTCGGGCCGGGGGCCGCCTTCGGCGAGATGGCGCTTCTCGACAGCGAGCGCCGGCGCAGCGCCACGGTGAGAACCACGACCGAGGTGACCCTCCACATCCTGCCGGTCTGGGAGTTCAAGCCCTTCCTGGCGGATCACCCCGAGGTCAGCTACCGCATGCTCCAGCACCTCAGCCGCCGGCTTCGCGAGGTGGAAGGCTCGTCCTGATAACCGGGGCCGTCGGGGTCAGCCGCGCCGGGCGATCGTGGCGGCGGGGCCGACGACCCGGGGCGACCGGGGGTTCAACCGCCGACGGAGATCGTGGCGCGGGGCCGACGACCCGGGGTGATCGGGGAGTCAACCGCCCACGGAGATCGTGGCGGCGGGCGCCGGGGAGGTTGACCGCGAGCCTGACAGCTCCACCCCGAGCAGCCCTCTGGCCCGGTCCTCCCAGGGCCGGGCACCGAGGTTCGCGAAGACGTCGAGGGCCTCCCTGCCCAGGGTGTGCGCCGCGGTGCCGTCCCCACCGGCCCCCAGCACCTCACCGAGCTCGAGCCGGGTCACCGCCAGCCAGAAGCCGGCCCCGATCCGGCCGAACGTTTCCTCCGCCTCGCGGAAGGTGGCCTCGACCCCGGGGCCGTCCTCACCGGTGAGCAGCGCCAGACGGGCGCGGAACCGGGCGGCGTGGGCGCTCAGGAACGGGAACCTCTCCACCGGTGTCATGCGCTCGACCCGTTCCAGCAGCCGCGTGGCGGTGGCCGTGTCGCCCAGCGCAAGGGCTGATTCCATCGCCCGGGGAAAGCCGAGACGGATGCACTCCTGCGCCTCGGGAAGCTCGGCCCCCAGCTGGAGCACGCCCTGGGCGGCCTCCAGGGCTTCGGGCACCCGGCCCACCGTTTGCAGCCAGGCGGAGCGGACCAGCCAGTAGCCGGATCGCTCCTGGATGTCCGACGAATCCCGCAACCTGTCCTGGGCCAGCATGGCGCGCTCGACGGCATCGGCGTTGCCGCGATGGGCCTCGATCTCGGCGACCGCCATGAGCAGGGGCTGGGACTCGTGGAGCGATTCCTCGGCCTCGGCGTCGGAGACCGATTCCGCTATGGCCAGCGCCCGGTCCCACTCGCCGGTCAGGGCGAGGATGAAGACGCTTTCGGCGGTCACGCCCATCTCGTAGCGGCGGTCACCCACCTTGCGTGCCAGCGCCTGGGCGTCCCGGTACAGGGTGAGCGCGTCGGCGAAACGGTCGAGGTGGACCAGCGCCGTGGCCAGGTTGTAGGAGGCGCGCAGCACCGCCCCCGGGAGGTCGTTGGCCAGGGCCACCTGCCGGGCGTGGGTCATGAGGGCCAGGCACTCCTCCGGATGCCTGCGCCGCAGGGCGATCAGGGCCTTGGTGTTCAGCCCGCGCGAGATCACCTCCGGGAGGCGGAGGCTCTCGGCGATGTCCAGGGCCTTGTCGATGCGGTGGGACGCCATGGCGGTGTTGCCGGTGAAGAAGTAGAGGGTGCCCAGCGCCTCCGCGAGGGTGGCCAGGTCGGCGTCGGGCGGGTCGTTCTCGATGACCTGGAACCCCCGCTCCATCCGCTCGATCGCCTGGTCGCTCTGGCCCCGGGTTCCCATCACCCTCCCCAGGAAGGCGGAGGCCCGTGCGGCGGCGTGGACCAGCCCCTGCTCCTCGTACAGGGTCATGGCGCGCCGGTAGTGTCCCAGCGCCGCGTCGGCGCGCAGGGCCCGGCCCGCGATATGGCCGGCTCGCTCGTGGAGCGCCGCCTCCGCCGCAGGACTGGCGGCCAGGCTGGCCGCCATCTCGAAATAGCGCTCCGCCTCGCTGCTCGCCGCCAGTGAGCCGGCGCGCTCACCGGCGGTGACCAGGGCCTCGGTGGCCCGCTCCTTGATCCGCGCTGCGTCGGGGTCGGCCGGGGCCAGACGGTGCGCCTCCAGGTAGTGGGAGGCGACGATCTCGACCACCTCGGCGTCCTCGGGTCCCCGTGTGGATTCGAGCCAGGAGGCGACGGCGAGATGCTTCTCCTTGCGGTCCCGGCGGGAGAGGGTCTCGTAGGCGACCCGGCGGACCAGGTCCTGGACGAAGCTGTACTGGCCACGTTCGGGGGAGCGCGCATCCGTGTTCCGGGAGAGCAGCTCCTTGGCCACCAGCTCGCCCAGGAGTGACTCGAGGGGGCCGCCGCTGACCCCGCTGACCGCGGCGAGGGCGGAAGCGGTGAAGGTCCGGCCGATCACGGCGGCGTCCTGGAGCAGCCGCCTCGCCGCCGGATCCAGGCTGTCCAGCCGGGCCGCGATCAGGCCGTGAAGGCTTTGGGGAACCGCGATCTCCTGGGTGCTCCCGGTGATCCGGTAGATGTTCCCCGAGGCGGTGATCAACCCCCGGTCGAGCAGCATGCGCACCGTCTCCACGGTGTAGAGGGGCACACCCTCGGAGTGGCGAAGCAGCTGCTCCCGGACCTCGTCGGGCAGTCCCGGAACCAGACCGTCGACGAGCCGCTCGACCGCGCTCGGGGGAAGCGGCTCCAGCTGGATCGAGGTGAAGTTGCGCTCCCCCGCGCCCCACCGGGGATGCCGGTCGTGCAGCTCCGGACGCGCCGTGGTGACCACGAAGAGGGGATGGTTCCGGGACCACCGCATCAGATGGTCGATGAACTCGAGGAGCGAGCTGTCCGCCCACTGGAGGTCGTCGAAGACCAGCACGGTGGGACTGGTGTCCGCCAGCCTCTCGAAGAAGAGCCTCCAGGCGCCGAAGAGGTCCTGGCGGTCGTGGTCGCCGCTCTCCTCCAGTCCGAGCAGGTGGGCCAGCCGGGGCTCCACCCATCGCCGCTCGCCGGGATCCGCCACGATCTCGTCGAGGCAGCCGGCCAGCTTCCGGCGCCCCTCGGACGCCTCCTCTCCCTCGGCGATGCCGGCCCGCATCCGGACCATCTCGGCCAGGGCCGAGTAGGCAACGCCCTCCCCGTAGGCGAGGCACCGACCCCGATGCCAGAAGACCTCCTCGGCCACGCCGTCCAGGTATTTGAAGAACTCCCAGATCAGCCGCGACTTGCCGACACCGGCGATGCCGACCACCGAGACCAGGTGAGCGCGGCGCTGCTCGGCGCCGGCATGGAAGAGCTCCTTGATCAGCCGGAGGTCGCGGTCCCGGCCGACGAAGGGAGCCTCCAGGGCCTCGGATCGGAGCGCCCCTCCCCGGCCACCGATGACCCGGGTGGCACGCCAGAGGCGCACCGGCTCGGCCTTCCCCTTCAGGGTGTGCTCGCCGGCATCCTCGTAGACGACCCCGGCCTCCGTCGCTCGCCGGGTCGCCTCCCCGACCAGCACCGTCCCCGGGGCGGCCTCACCCTGGATCCGTGATGCGGTGTTGACCAGGTCACCGGCCACGATCCCGTAGCCTTGGGCATTCGGGGTGACGGCGGCCTCCCCGGTGAGGACGCCGGCACGCGCTCTCAGCGCGGAGCCCGCCTCCGGGCTCAGCGTTGCCACGGCGTCGACGACGTCGAGGGCAGCCCGCACCGCCCGCTCGGCGTCATCCTCGTGGGCAGTCGGTGCTCCCCACACCGCCATCACCGCATCGCCGATGAACTTCTCGACGGTGCCTCCGTACCGGTCCACCAGGGCACGGCAGATCTCGAAGTACCGGCCGAGCAGCTCGCGGACGTCCTCGGCGTCGCGGCCCTCGGCGAGCGAGGTGAAGCCGACCAGGTCGGCGAAGAGCACCGAGACGATGCGGCGCTCGGCGGGCCGCTGGCCGTCCGCCGCGGAGTCAGGGCGTCCCGGGGACTGCACCCCGCCGAGCTGCAGTCCGCATTCATCGCAGTAGCGGGCGCCGGGGCGCAGCGGCGTCGAGCAATGAGCGCAGATCCGAGCCAGGGGCGAGCCGCAATCGGAGCAGAACTTGCTCCCGGGACGGTTGGCGGCGCCGCAATTGGGACAGGGCACGGTTGGTGGCGTGTGGGCGGCACAAGCATCGCAGATCAGCGGCGAGCGCGGACTGGAACGAGTCTGTGACCGATCGGTGGTGCCAGCATCCGCATCCTGGCCGGATGGCACCCTGAGAGCCGCCCGGCCGCCGGCACTCCGCCGGCCGCCCCAACCACGTCCGGGCGCGGGAAATCGGAAGCCCCATGGAAGACGCGGTGTGCACCCGGTGCTGGAAATGGTTTCCGGCCAGCTCCCGGACCTGCCCCGACTGCGGCCAGCCGCTGACTTCCGTGGCCGCCTCGGCGGCAGCCGGTCTGCGGGGCCAGGACCCGCCGCGGTCAGGGCGCCGGCCGCGGCGCCGTCGGGCGTGGGTGCGGGCTGCTCTGGTGGTCAGCATCCTGCTGGTCGCGGGGCTGGGCCTGTTCCCCGGTCCCCAGCTCGGACTCCGGGGTCAGCCGGGCTGCACGCTGCCGATCGGTGGCTGCACCCGGGTCCTCTTCATCGGCAATAGCTACACGTCGGTCAACGACCTGCCCTCCACCTTCGCCAACCTGGCCTGGGCCGCCGGCCACCGGGTCGACACCCAGGCGCTGGATGCGGGCGGCACGACCCTGGAGGACCACGTCGAGGACAGCGCCACCGCGACCGCCCTCAGGTCCGAGAGGTGGAATTTCGTCGTTCTCCAGGACCAGAGCCAGATGCCCGCGCTGGCCTCGACCCGTGCCAGTGAGACGGACCCGGCGGCCGCCAACCTGGTGGGCATGGTGCGAAACCAGGGTGCCCGGCCGCTCCTCTACCTGACCTTCGCCCACCAGAACGGCTGGCCAGAGATGGGACTTCCCGACTACACCAGCATGCAGGCGGCCATCGATGACGGCTACCTGGAGGTGGCCGGCCGGCTGGGGGTCGGTGTCGTCCCGGTCGGGGATGCCTGGGAGGCGGTGGAGGAGGGACCCTCACCGCCCCAGCTCTGGCAGGCGGACGGGAGCCACCCGACCGTGAGCGGCACCTACCTGGCGGCCTGCGTGTTCTACGCCGCGATCTTCATGACCAGCCCGGCCGGGTTGGGTTACGACGACGGCCTGCCCGCCGGGGAGGCGGGCAGCCTCCAGCGTGTGGCGGCGAGCACCGTCTTCGGCGATCCAGAGCGGTGGGATCTGCCCGGCTGAGCGGGGTTGGCCGCGCCGCTTCCTGGCGGCGGGCGCCCGGCGGGTGTCCGGCCGGCCCGCGCCGATCAGGCGGTTGCGGAGGCGGGGCCGGCCAGCCTCTCGACCGCTTCGGCGAGGCCGCTGAGCCCGGTCAGCACCGCATCCGCGAGGCCGGGATCGTCGGGTTGGCCCAGCCGGTTGATCCAGATGCGCGGGATGCCGAGGGCGTGGCACGGCCGGATGTCGTGGAAGTAGCCCTGGGCCACGTGGACCCAGCGCTCGGGACCGAAGACCTCCTGGAAGCGCCGGAAGTGGGCGGGATCGGGCTTGTAGGCGCGCACGTCCTCGGCGGTGATGGCGGCCTCGAAGAGATCGGGAAGCCGGCGGCGGGTGAGGCCGATCAGGTCGCGATCGCAGTTGGTGAGCAGGGCCAGCCGCCAGCCGGCGGCGCGGCAGGCGGCGAGCGCCTCACCGACGTCCGCGAACACGGGCCAGAAGGGGAGCGTGACGGCCAGCGCATCGGCATCGTCGGCTCCCAGCGGCAGCGACAGGTCCTGGGCGGCCCGGCGCAAGCCCTCGGCGAGGACGGCGCGGTACCGAGGGAAGGGCGGCGCCGCCTCCAGCTCGGCCTCGCGTCGCATGTACCCCTCCAGGACGTCGCCGCCCCGCCCCGGAAAGAGGAGCTCGGCGGTGGTGCTGACGCCGTGCCGCCAGTCGATCAGCGTCCCGAAGCAGTCGAAGGTGAGCCAGCTGCCGCTCATGAGCGGCGAGCGTAGCAGCCGGGACAGCGGTCGTCGCCCGCCCCCTGATTCGTGTCCTCCCGGGGCCGAGGGAAACCCCCCGGTGAGAGGCATTCGAGGAGGAGTATCCTGGCTCACGTTTCATGACAGCGATAGCATCGGACGCCAGCCCCGGCTGACAGATGAGGGGGAGGCGGCGACTGGCCTTCCGAGCCATCGTCATCGCGGTGGCGGCCGCGGCGGTGGTGGCCGCCGCGGTTGGCTATCTGCGAACCGTCGACGTCCCGGTCCTCGAGCCCAAGGGCACGGTGGGGCTCCAGGAGCTGCACCTCATCCTCTTCGCGGCCGGTCTCAGCCTTCTCGTCGTCGTCCCCGTGTATGCCCTGGCGATCACCTTCGCGGTGAGGTATCGAGAGGGGAACGCCCGCGCCCGGTACGAGCCGGGGTTGGAGGCGAACACCAGGGTCGAGGTGGTGTGGTGGGGCATCCCCACCCTGCTCATCGTGGTCCTCTCCGTGGTCACCTGGACCAGCTCACAGGCCCTGGACCCGTACCGTCCCCTGAGCTCGTCGGCGCGACCCCTCACCGTGCAGGTGGTCGCCCTCGACTGGAAGTGGTTGTTCATATACCCCGACCAGCACATCGCCGCAGTGAACCAGCTGGTCGTCCCCACGGGCACGCCGGTGAAGCTCCTGATCACCGCCGACGCGCCCATGAACGCGTTCTGGATCCCGCAGCTGGGCAGCCAGATCTACGCCATGCCGGGGATGCAGGCGCAGCTCAACCTCGATGCGACCACGCCGGGCGCCTACACGGGGCTGTCGGCGAACCTCAGCGGGATCGGCTTCTCGAGCATGAGCTTCGAGACCCGCTGCACCAGCCAGGCTGGATTCCAGAGCTGGATCGCCACGGTCCGGGCGTCGCCGTCGAGGCTTGACGAATCCACCTACGCGGCGCTGGCCGTGCCGGCGGTGAACCCCAGGGTCTCGTACTACATCGACGACGCCACCGGTCTGTTCGACAGCATCCTCGCCAAGGAGCAGATGATGGCCGCGCCCGCGAGCGCGGCCGACCCGCCCCCGCTCCCCGGCGCGGTGGCGGCCCGAGCCGATCCGTGATCGCGCCCGACATCTTCGGGCGGCTCACCTGGAACGCGCTCTTCCCCAGCGAACTGGTCACCCAGGTGGCGGTGGTCAGCCTGGGCCTGGTCGTGCTCGCCGTGCTGGCCCTGGTCACCCGGATGCACCGCTGGGGCTGGCTCTGGCGGGAGTGGCTCACCACCCTCGACCCCAAGCGGATCGGGGTGATGTACATCATCGTCGCCATCCTGATGCTGGTCAGGGGCGGTGTCGACGTGCTCCTGATGCGAGCCCAGCAGGCCACCTCGGTGGGCACGTCCCAGGGCGTGGTGTCGACGAGCACCTTCCAGCAGCTCTTCTCCGCCCACGGCACGATCATGATCTTCTTCGTGGCCATGGGGCTGATGTTCGGCCTCATCAACCTGATCGTGCCGCTCCAGATCGGTGCCCGCGACGTGGCCTTCCCGTTCCTCAACGCGACCAGCTTCTGGCTCTTCTTCACCGGGATGCTGATCATCAATGCCTCGCTCGGGATCGGCGAGTTCTCGGCGGCGGGCTGGCTCGCCTACCCACCCCTGTCCGAGCTCCAGTACAGTCCCGGCGTCGGGGTCGACTACTGGATCTGGAGCCTCGAGATCGCCGGAGTCGGCAGCCTGCTCTCGGGGATCAACTTCTTCGTCACCATCCTGCGGATGCGCTGCCCGGGCATGAGCCTGATGAAGATGCCGATGTTCTCCTGGAGCGTGCTCTGCAGCATGTTCATGGTGATGTTCGCGTTCCCCGTGCTGACCGTCACCCTGACGCTGCTCTTCCTCGACCGGTCGATCGGCACCCACTTCTTCACCGCTGGCGGCGGCGGCAACATGATGATGTACGTCAACCTGATCTGGGCCTGGGGCCATCCCGAGGTGTACATCCTGGTGCTGCCCGCCTTCGGGATCTTCTCCGAGGTGGTGGCCACGTTCTCGCGGAAGCCTCTCTTCGGCTACGCCTCCATGGTCATGGCCCTGCTGGCGATCACCCTCCTCTCCTTCACCGTCTGGCTCCATCACTTCTTCACCATGGGCGCCGGTGCCGACGTCAACGCTTTCTTCGGGATCATGACGATGATCATCGCCATCCCCACCGGGGTGAAGGTCTTCAACTGGCTGGCGACCATGTATCGGGGGCGGATCCGCTTCAGCGCGCCGATGCACTTCTTCATGGGCTTCATCGGTCTGTTCACCATCGGCGGGGTGGCCGGGGTGATGCTCGCCGTCCCGGCCATCGACTACCAGCTCCACAACAGCCTCTTCCTGGTGGCCCACTTCCACACCATGATCGTGAGCGGCGTCCTTTTCGGCGACTTCGCCGGGGTGATCTACTGGATGCCCAAGATATTCGGCTTCCGGCTCCACGAGCGATCGCTGCGGTGGTCGTTCTGGTGCTGGTTCGTCGGTTTCGTGCTCGCCTTCGGGCCGCTCTACATCCTCGGGTTCATGGGGATGACCCGGCGCACCAGCCACTACGCGGTCGCCACCGGCTGGCAGCCCCTGCTGATCGTGGCCGGGCTCGGCGTGCTGCTGATCGCGACCGGGGTCGCGATCATGCTGGTGCAGCTGGCGTGGAGCGTCTGGAAGCGCGCCGAGAACGCTGACAGCACCGGTGACCCCTGGGACGGGCGGACCCTGGAGTGGTCGACGTCCTCGCCGGCGCCGGCTTACAACTTCGCGGTGACACCGGTCGTGCAGAGCCGGGACGCCTTCTGGGCGTCCAAGCAGGCGGCACGGCGGGGAGCCCTGGCGCCGGCCCGGGTGTACACCGACATCCATCTGCCCCGGAACACGGGGGTCGGGCCGGTCATCGGGGCCCTCAGCTTCATCCTCGGGTTCGCCGTGATCTGGCACATCTACTGGGCGGCCGCGGTCGCTCTGGTGGTGCTGATCCTGGTGGTGGTGATCCGCACCACCGGGACCGATGACAGCGAGCGGACGATCGCGGCGGCCGAGGTCGCCCTCGCCGAGGCCGGGGGTGAGGTGAGCCGGAGGGTCGCATGATCAGGGTCGAGGCACACCCCGCACCCGTGGACGCCCACGCCGCCGAGGCGGATGAGCGCACCGTGTTCGGCTTCTGGGTGTACATCCTCACCGACTGCGTGCTCTTCGCCAGCCTCTTCGCCACCTACGTGGTGCTCCACGGCAACACCGCGGGAGGCCCGTCCGGCCACCAGCTCTTCGAAATGCCTTACGTGCTGGCCGAGACCATGGCGCTGCTCGCCAGCAGCTTCACCTGCGGGCTGGCCATGCTGGCCGCGGTCAGGGGGCGGACCAGGCTCGCCGTCGTGGCCCTGGCACTGACCTTCGCCCTGGGAAGCACCTTCCTGGCGCTCGAGCTCAGCGAGTTCCACCATCTGGCGGTGATCGGCGCCGGCTGGTCGCGGAGCGGGTTTCTGTCCGCCTACTTCATCCTGGTGGGGACCCACGGGCTGCACATCACGGTCGGTCTCCTCTGGATGGCGGTGGTGGCGGCTCGGATCTGGTGGTCTGGCCTGGGCCGGGGTGAGCTTCGACGTCTGACCCTGTTCGGCATCTTCTGGCACTTCCTGGACCTGGTGTGGATCTTCATCTTCAGCGTCGTCTACCTGATGGGAGCGGCTCACCTGTGAGCGAGCGGCGGCATGCGACCTCGGCCCCTCTCCCGGGTGTGGGACACCTCAGCCTGCGCGCCTACGTGAGTGGGTTCGTGGCCTCGCTGGTGCTGACCATCGGAGCCTACCTCCTGGTGGTGGAGCGCGCCGTCAGCGCCGGCACGCTGATCGCCCTCATCCTGGTGATCGCCGTCTCGCAGTTCGCGGTGCAGCTCGTCTTCTTCCTCCATCTCGGCGCGGAGGCGAGGCCGCGGTGGCGGCTGGCCATGTTTCTGACCATGGTCACGATCGTTCTCATCCTGGTGGTGGGCTCGCTGTGGATCATGGGGAACCTGAACAGCCGCATGAGCATGCCTGAGCAGGAGCAGTACATGAGCTCGCAGGGCGGCCTATGACCGTGGCGGTTGCGCGACGCCGCAGCGTGGCAGCGCGGCCTGGCGACGGCATGTCGCGACGCTGGGTCGCGGCGGCCAGGGACGTCGTCGCCGTCGCCAAGCCGGGGATGATCGCGGCCAACGATCTCACCGCCGCCGCCGGCTGCCTGCTGGCCTCCCGGGGTCACGTCGGCGCGGGGGTGCTGGCGGCGACCCTGGGCGGAGCGTCCCTGATCATGGGGTTCGCGTGTGTTGCCAACAACTACCTGGATCGCCGCATCGATGGGGCGATGGCACGGACGCGGGGCCGGCCATTCGTCAGGGGCACGCTGCCGGCGCCGGCCACGCTGGTCGCCTACGGTGCCGGAGCGGGCGCCGGGGTCCTGGTCCTGGCGTCCTTCGCCAACCTCCTGACCGCGGCCATCGGCGGCCTCGCTCTGGTGTTCTATGTCGTCCTCTACGCCGTGGCCAAGCGCCGCTCGAGCTGGGCGACGCTGGTGGGGGCGGTTCCCGGAGCCGCGCCGGCCATCGCCGGTTACTGTGCGGTGAAAGGTCGCATCGACGGCCCGGCGCTGCTTCTCTTTGCCGCCCTCGTGCTCTGGCAGATCCCTCACTTCTACGCCATCGCCGTCTACCGCAGCGATGAATATCGGGCCGCCCGGCTTCCCACCATGCTGCAGGCTCGGGGGATGCGGAGCACCCGGGCACAGATGGTGCTGTGCATGGGCGGCCTGGTGGGTGCCGTGGCGGCGCTCACGGTGGTGGGCGCGGTTGGGGTGGTCTCGCTGGGCATCGCCGGGATCGCCGGGCTCGGCTGGCTGGCGGTTGGGCTCCGGGGCTTCGCAGCTCCTGATGCCGCCGCGTGGGCCAGGCGGGTGTTCCGCGTCTCTGTGGTGGTGCTGGCGGCGCTATCGGTGTCGGTGGCGCTCGGAGGGGTGCTGCCCTGAGCCGGTGAGGCCCCCATCAGCGGCTGGCATCGAGGCTGTCCGCGATCGCCGAGGCCCAGCCTCTGATCTCAGCCCAGTCACGGGAATCCGCCTCCTGGACGCGCAGGGCGGCAACCATCGCGCGCTCCGAGAAGCTGAGCGTCCGTCGCGCGATCCTGCCTCCGAAAAGACGATGCTCCCGGGCTCCGGTGGCCTCCACCACCGCGGACACGTCCACCGGATTCTGCGCCGGCTTGGGCGGCTCCCCCACCGGTCCGCTGGAGAAGAGCCACACCGGGCGTGCCCGCAGGGCTGCGGTCGAGCGCTCCACCAGGTCGGTGGCCGCCGTCAGCCAGTGCCCGAAGTACACGCCGCTGCCCAGGACGGCGGCATCGAAATCGTCGATCACAGAGAGCGACTCGGGTGGGGCGACGACCACATCGAAACCCCGCCCGGTCAGCACCTCCGCGATCGCCTCCGCGATCTCCGCCGTCGCCCCGTGCTTGGTCGCCGCCGACACCAGGACCTTCATGCGGAACCCGCCGCCCGGAGGTTAGGCCGGCCTGGCGTGCTTACCGTGGACAGCTCCACCCCCATGTCGGCGAGGTGCAGCAGGGCGGCGCGATGCGAGTCCGGCGCGCTCAGGGCACCGATGGCCGGACGCTCGATCGGCTCCGTCGCCGTCGCCTCGGGGTCGACGGCGACGTTGAGGCCGAGCATGAGAGCCTCACGGGCGGTGGTCGACACGCACATGTGGGTGAGGAAGCCGACGATGACCACATCGGTCACCCGTCGCTCCTCGAGCCAGGAGGCGAGGTCAGTGCCGGTGAACGCCCCGAACACCTCCTTGACGAACTCGCGCTCGGTGGCGACGCCCGGCCGGGGCCCGAAGCCTGGGGTGAACTGAGCTCCCCAGGTCCCGGGCTGGAACCCGGCCGGCTCGTCGGGCCGGTTGTGATGGCGAACCCAGGCGATCGGGATGCCCTCGGCCCGGGCCCGCTCGACCCGCCGGGCGATGGCCGCCACCGCCTCGGCATGGCCGGGGACGGGGAAGTCTCCCTCGGGCGAGAACTCGTTCTGGGCGTCGATGACGACGAGAGCTTGCATCGTTCTCCACCTCAGGGCTCGGGACCGGTGCGGACCCGCCGGATGGTACGCCGCCCGGCAGCCGGCGGCGGCTCGAGGGGCAGCCTTCTCGGCGCTCCGGACGCATTGTGGTCGCGGGCTTAGAATCGCGGCTCTGGGGCAGCTCACCGCCGACAGGAGTCAGCGGACGCTCGAGGAGGCGGCGGAGTCGATGATCGTGGATCGGATCCGGCATGAGTGCCGCGGCGACGTCTGCGAGCTGCGGGCACGGGTGCGATCGGAGGCGTGGAGCCGCGAAGAGTTCGAGGTCTGGTACCGGCT
>Ga0187771_10000501_pt1 | contig 24457 bp, 28 predicted proteins | sample 0116_SJ02_MP15_1_FD_133139 | JGI IMG/M metagenome (GOLD analysis project Ga0187771, IMG submission 133139) | Tropical peat soil microbial communities from peatlands in Department of Meta, Colombia - 0116_SJ02_MP15_10_MG | ecosystem: Environmental > Terrestrial > Soil > Wetlands > Peat | place... | reverse complement strand
TTAAGATATCCCTCCCGAGCGGGGAGGCCGAAATCCCATCGCGGCTAGTCTTCCCGGTAGGGCAAGAGCAGCCAATGATAACGGTGGGGGTCAGCGCATCATGAGCCAGAGTGTAGTACAGGAAAACCCGATGAGGGCGATAAGAGTGGGGAAGGTAGTGCTGAACATAGGCCTCGGCAAGTCGGGAGATGCCATAGAGAGGGGGAAGAAGGTCCTCGAGCAGGTCTCAGGGCACAAGCCCAGCCCCCGGAGAGCGAAGAAGTCCGTGAGGGACTTCGGCATCCACAAGGGGGAGCCCATAGGCGTCATGGTCACCGTCAGGGGGAGCGGGACGAAGGAGCTTATCGAGAAGCTCCTGACTGCGAGGGAGAACAAGCTGGAGGAGACTTGCTTCGACTCGCGCGGATCGGTCTCGTTCGGGGTCAAGGAACACATCGAAATTCCCGGGATCAGGTATGACCCGGAGATAGGGATTCTCGGCATGAACGTCTCGGTCCTGCTGGAGAGGGCCGGCTTCAGGGTAGCAAGGCGTGGCAGGAGGACCTCCCGGGTCGGCAAGAACCACTTCGTGAGCAAGGAGGAGGCCCTGGGATACTTCCGGAACAACTTCGGGGCGATAATCTCGTGAAAGAGAGGCACCCGAAGCAGAGAAAGTACGGGAAGTCGACGCACTACTGCAGGAGATGCGGGCAGTACGGCGCGGTGATCCGGGCTTACGACCTGGTCCTGTGCAGGCAGTGCTTCAGGGAAGTTGCGGAGAAGCTCGGCTTCAGGAAGTACGACTAGGTGGTAACTATGCCGGCGACAAACGTCCTCTCGAACCTCTTCACGAGCCTCCAGAACGCAGAAATGAGGAACAAGAAGGAGTGCATGGTGATTCCAGCCTCGAACCTCGCCAGTGAGGTCCTTAGGGTGCTGCAAAAAAGGCGATATGTAGGCGAGTTCGAGTTCATCGATGACGGCGTGGGGGGCAAGCTCAGGGTTCAGCTCCTCGGCAGGATAAACAAGTGCGGCGTAATCTCTCCCAGGTTCCCAGTAAAGACCGCGAAGCTCGTGGACTGGGAGCACAGATACCTCCCTGCAGTCGGGGTCGGGACCCTGATAGTGTCGACCCCCAAGGGAGTCATGTCACACTCAGAGGCGCAAGAGAAGAGGCTCGGCGGGAGGCTCATAGGGTATGTCTACTGAGGCGCTCCAGCGGCAGCTCCTCGACATGCCGGAGGGGGTGACCGCCTCGATGAGTGGAAGGCTGCTGTCCATCAAGGGTAAGTTAGGCGAGGCCAAGAAAGACTTCGACAAGGTGTCTGTAAACATCGGGGTCGAGGGGAACAAGGTCGTCATTTCCCCATTCTCCAGGAAGAAGAAGGACAACGTCATAATCAACACGGCAGTGAGCCACGTCAATAACATGGTCACTGGAGTGACGAAGGGGTACACCTATCGGCTGAAGGTGGTTTACGCCCACTTCCCGATTTCGGTTAAGACGAAGGGGAACGAAATACTCGTCGAAAACTTCGTCGGAGAAAGGTCCCCGCGTGTGGCCAAGATAGTGGGAGACTGCAAGGTCTCCATAGAAGGAGACGACATCATAGTCAAGGGAGTCTCCGTAGAAGACGTCGGGCAGACAGCTGCCAACGTCGAACTCGCGACCAGGATCCGGAGGAAGGACCAGAGGATCTTCCTCGACGGCGTCTACACCTACCACAAGGAGCACGGGATATAGGGATGAAACCGAAGGTTTCGGAAGAGAACAGGCTGAAAGCCCTCGTGAAGAAGAGGGCAGAGGTAGCGGAGCACAGGCCTGAGTTTGTGAGACAGGAGTCCTGGAGATACGTGAGGATACATCCCGAGTGGAGGAAACCGAAGGGCGTAGACAACAAGGTGCGGAGGCAGGACAAGGGGTGGCCCGCTCTGGCAAGGGTGGGATTCAGGGGCCCATCAGACGCGCGCGGCCTCCACCCGAGCGGTCATTTCGAAGTTCTCGTGCACCGTCCCTCCGACCTTGAAGGACTGGTCCCCGGCAGGAACGTCGCCAGAATTGGGGGTACGGTCGGGGCCAAGAAGCGCGAGCTGATACTGACCAGGGCAGACGAACTGGGGATAAGGGTCTTGAATCCGACAGGGTTGAGGCTGGTTGAACCTAAGAAGTAAGAGGAGGCTCGCGGCCTCGGTCCTTGGGGTCGGCCAGGACCGAGTCATCTTCGACGAAGAGTATTCCGACCTCATTCAGGACGCGATCACACGGAGCACCATCAGAGGTCTCATCGGCTTCGGGGCCATCCGGGCGGCCCCGGAAAAGGGCCTCTCAAGGGGGAGGTATAGGGTCCAGTCCAGGAGGCTAAAGCGCGGCCGGGGAGCCGGGTCGACGGAAGGAGGAGCGCTGGCCAGGAACCCCCGCAAAGATCGCTGGGTGACGAAGGTCAGGGCCCTCAGGTGGAGGCTGAAGGTTGCGAAGGACAGAGGAGAAATCACGCCGCAGTCCTACAAGATGCTTTACAAGCAGGTGAAGGGAGGACAGGTCAGGGGCGTGAAGCACCTCCTAGACCTGATGAAGGAGGCGAAGAAGTAATGTCCTCCTACGTCCCCCTGATGAGGAGAAGAAGGGAGGGGGTGACTGACTACAGGTCCAGAAAGCGGGCGATCACTTCCAAGGTAACTCTTCTTGTTGTCAGAATCTCGAACAAGAACGTGACCTCCCAGTTCATAACGCCCAAGGTCGGCGGCGACATGGTCGTGTCTTCAGCCCATTCACGACAACTGAGGAGGTTCGGGTGGAAGGGTTCTCTGAAGTCCACCCCCGCGTGCTACCTGTTGGGGTTGCTCGCCGGAAAAAAGGCTTCAGAAAAGGGGGTTAGGCAGGCGGTCCTATACAACGGTGTCGAGCCGTTCATCCGGGGTGCCCGGATTTCGGCCTTCGTCAAGGGAATCACGGACTCGGGGGTCGAAGTGCCCGTCGGGGAGGAAGCGTTCCCGCCCGATGAGAGAATCTCTGGAAAGTCCATAGCAGACTACGCCTCGAAACTGGCGTCGGAGGACAAGAGCCTGCACGACAGGGTCTTCTCCGCGCTCCTCAAGGGGAACTTCAGGCCGGAGGAGTATCCCAAGCACTTCGAAGAAGTCAAAGCCTCCATCGCGGGAGGGGAAGGGAAGCGAGCATGATGTCTGGGGGTTCCAGGAGGGACGAGGAGCCAGAGGTCTGGATCCCAAGGACCAAGCTCGGAAGCCTCGTGAACGAGGGAAAGGTCTCTTCCCTCGAGGAGATATTCAGAAGCGGCCAGAGGGTCCGCGAGGCCGAGATTGTGAAGAAGCTCCTTCCTGACCTGAGAAACGAGGTCGTAGGGGTGAGCGTGGTCCAGAAGCAGACAGACGCGGGGGAGCTGACCAGGTTCGCAGCCGTCGTGGCGGTTGGCAATGGGGCCGGGTGGTTCGGAGTCGGCAAGGGAAAGGCGATGCAGACCAGGGAGGCGATTGACAAGGCCACCAACGCAGCCCTCCTTAACATCATCCCCATCAAACTCGGTTGCGGAAGCTGGGAGTGCAGGTGCGGCAGAGCGCATTCAGTCCCTTACAGGATAAGGGGAAAGGCTGGAAGCGTCACGGTGGAGATAATACCTGGGCCGCGGGCGCTGGGGCTGGTCGCGGGGCCCGCTCTCAAGAACCTGCTTCAGCTCGCCGGCGTCAAGGACGCCTGGATCAGGACCTTCGGCTCGACAAACACGATGTCCTCGCTGGCGAACGCGGTGTACGACGCCTTTAGGATGTCGCACGGGCTCAACGTATAGGGTGAATGGATAGTGGGACTCCTCCTCGTCGTGAACCTCCATGGGAAGATCAACTCCTCTACCCCGGTCAGGAAGGCGCTCTGCGAGCTGAAAGTGGAGCGGAAGTTCTCTGCTTCCCTGGTCCCCGACGACCCGGCGACTCTGGGCACGCTCAAGCTCTGCAAGGACTACGTTGCTTGGGCACCAACGGACGCAAAGCTCATCGCGGTTCTCCTCGAGAAGCGAGGGATGGTCAGCGAGAGAGCGAGACTAGACGCACACGCGCTGACAGGGATGGGATTCAAGAAGCACCAGGAGCTGGCCGACAAGATGCTCAAGGAGCAGCTCCGGCTCTCGCAGGTGCAGGGGGTCAGGCCGTTCTTCAGGCTGTCCCCCCCCAGGGGGGGCTTCAGGGTGTCCCTTCGAAAGCAGTTCAGCGAGAAGGGCATGCTCGGAAGCAACCCGAAGCTCCCAGACATCGTGAGGAGGATGGTCTGAACTGCCGACCAGGCTTCGCAAGGGAAGGAGGTACAGGGGTGGACGGACCCACGGCTACGGCCAGATAGGCCAACACAGGCACTCCGGCAAGAGCGGAGGACACGGAAACGCCGGGCTCCACAAGCACAAGTGGAGCTGGATGCTGAAGTACGACCCGGACCACTTCGGGAGGGACCCCTTCAGGCCGCCGGGGCACGAGAAGCCAGAGGTCTGGGCTAACGTCGGCGACCTGGACGAGATGGCGAAAGGTAGCAAGGTTCTCGACCTTTCGTCCATGGGGGTGGGGAAGCTGCTGGGCTCAGGGAAGGTGTCCGGCGCCTACGAGGTCAGGGTCGACTCCATCACAAAGAAAGCTCAGGCTAAAATAGAGGCGGCCGGAGGAAAGGTCGCAGCCAAGGAGTAGAGCCATCACCAATGGCTTCGATGCGCGACTTCATCAAGAATCTGGCGACGGTGCTCCCCGAGATCCCCAAGCCAGAGAGGAAGCCGAGCCTCAACGAGAGGTTCATCTGGACCGGGTTCGCTCTCGTCCTCTATCTAGTGATGGCGGTCACCCCGCTGTGCGGCTTTGGGGGGACGACGAGCAGCACCACCTCTCCTGGTGTCTGTGCGATAACCGGCTCCACGGGCGAGGACCAGCTCGCGTTCCTGAGGGTGGTCTTCGCCTCAACCCAGGGGACCCTCATGGAGCTCGGAATAGGCCCGATAGTCACGGCGGGACTCATCCTCCAACTGCTCGTTGGGAGCGACATCATAAAGCTCGACATGGGCAACCCCGACGACCGGTCGATCTTCGGCTCCTCGACCAAGCTCCTCACCTTGATAGTGATCGTAGGGGAGTCCCTGGCCTACATCTTTGGCGGCGCATTGGGCGTCCTTCGTCCGGGCCAAGAGGTCATCATCTTCATCCAGCTCTTCCTCGCAAGCCTCACCGTGCTCCTTCTCGACGAGATGATTCAGAAGGGGTGGGGGATCGGAAGTGGAGTGAGCCTCTTCATCCTGGCGGGAGTCTGCCAGACCGTGATGTGGTACACGTTCACGCCAATCACGGTCGCGGTGACGCAGACCACCCAGGAGGTCTTCGGCTTCATACCCGCCCTGATCAGCGCCATCTTCAGCACGGGTTTCAGCTATGCCACCCTTGCTTCCGTCGCCGTCAGAGACTACCAGTATCCCAGCCTGCTCACCTTCATGCTGACGATAGTGATGATTCTGTTCCTGATCTACGTAGAAGGGATACGGGTGGAGCTGCCGATCACCTCCACCAAGTACCGGGGGTTCCAGGGGGTGTATCCCATCAAGCTCCTCTACGTCTCCAACATCCCAGTCATCCTGGTGTCGGCACTCTCCGCGAACATCACTTTCTTCACAGAGCTGCTGCACAGGAGCGTCGGCACATCCACCAGCAGCTGGGTCAACTATCTCGGCGTCTGGGGGAACGTCAACTCGTCCTATCCTACGGGAGGCCTTGCCTACTACATCACGGCCCCCCAGAGCGTCTCGCAGACGATAAGCGACCCGGTGCACTCCGCCGTGTTTCTCCTGTTCCTAGTCGGCATGTCGGTGCTCTTCGCCAGGCTCTGGGTGGAGATAGGTGGTCTCAACGCGAAGGCCGTAGCAAAGAACCTAATGGACGCAGACGTCCAAGTGCCAGGGTTCAGGAGGACCGGACTCTCGATTGAGCAGGTTCTCGCACGCTACATCCCTACTCTCACAATCATCGGTGGGATTCTGATCGGGCTGATCGCCGGCGTGGCCGACCTGTTCGGCGTCTTCGGTTCGGGGATCGGGATACTGCTAATGGTCGACATAATACTGCAATACTACCAGATGCTCCTCAAGGAGCAGGTCGAAGAGATATCCCCCGCCCTCGCGGGGCTCATCGGAGCAGGGTAGGCTTGCGGCTCCGGGTCGTCGTCGTCGGGATCCCGGGAGTCGGGAAGACCACGGTCGTGGAGAAGGCGCGTTCCAGCATGAAGAATGCCGGGCTGGTCACTTTCGGGACGGTCATGTTCGAGGAAGCACTGAGGCTAAGGTGGGTCAAGGACAGGGACCAGATGAGGAGCCTTCCGGTCGAGAGGCAGAGAAGGCTGCAAAGGGCCGCTGCCACGAAGATTGCAAGGATGAAGGATGATGTCGTCTTCGTCGACACCCACCTGTTCATACGCACGCGGGAAGGGTTCTGGCCAGGGCTCCCCTTCGAGGTGGCCAGGGCGATGCGGCCCACGCACCTCGTGCTCGTGGAGGCCTCCCCCGAAGAGATTCTGGGCCGCCGGGAGTCCGACGAGACAAGGCACAGGGACACCCTCGGCGCTTCTGACCTCGAGTCCGAGCTGGCGCTCGCAAGGGCGTTCCTGGCCGTCTCCTCTACCCTTACGGGAGCTCCAATCCTGCTGGTGAGCAACAGCAAGGGAAAGGCGGACGAGGCCGCTGGAACGGTAGTCGGGATGCTTAGGAAGGCCGCCTAGGCTTGCAGACGAAGGCCAAAGGGAAGAACAAGTCGAGCGGCTCGGGCGCCGGGCTCCTTATCATCATAGTCTTGGCCGTGATCGTCATCTACGTTCTCTACTATTCGGTCGGCCCCCTCTTCACCCCCAAACCAGCCGCTCCGCATCCTACTATCGCCCTGAACCCGGCGGCGAACATAGTGGGGTCTTTGGTGTCGATTTCGGGCCAGTATCTCGCGCCGAACCGTACGGTCACGGCCAAGTTCAACAGCTCGCCTTTGGCGCTGGAGGGCACGTGTAGCACGAGTTCGAGCGGGGTCCTCTCCGGTTGCATCTTCGTGGTGCCCGCTTCGGCCACAGGTTCCTCCAACGTTACCGTCGATGACGGCACAAACCTGGCGTCTGCCAAGTTCAGCATCCCTGGGACCACGGTGCCGGAGTCTACCTTCCTGGTGACGCTCACGTCCATCAGTCTGGGCTTGGCCACCCAGCTGGTCACCAGGCGAGTAGTGGACCTGAACGCGGAGAGGAAGATGAAGGCGGAGCTCTCCGAGTTCAACAAGGAAAAGAGAGAGGCAACCCTGGCGAAGGACACCGCCAAGCTCGAAAAACTGAAGCGTAGGGAGCTCGCGATGCGGCAGGAACAGAGCAAGGTGCAGCTCGCCCGCCTGAAGGTCTCTGGAATCACAATCGTTCCGCTCTTCGGAGTCTACTATCTGATGGCGACCTTCCTCGGAGGGTACAGCGTGACCGTCGCCCACGCGCCGTTCGTCAACCTAGGCCTGCCGATCCTCTTCGGTTCCGACGGTAGCGTCTCGCTCTTCTGGTGGTACTTCCTCAGCTCATTCGTCTTCTCGACAATGCTCTCCAAGCTGCTGCGTACTACGCCATAACCACGGGGGCCCCAAGCGTGAAGGCGATAATCGTCTCAGGGATGCCCGCAGTGGGGAAGACAACTGTTTCCCGGCTCCTGGCGAAGAAGCTTTCCCTCCACGTGATGGGAGGCGGGGACGTCCTGAAGGAAATGGCCATCGAGGAGGGGTTCTCACCGGGGGGTGACGACTGGTGGGACACGAAGGAGGGCATGAAGTTCCTAAAGGAGAGGAAGAAGTCTCCGAACTTCGACAAGGAAGTTGACTCGCGGCTGCTCGAGAAGGCAAAGAAGGGGGGTGTCGTGATTACCAGCTATCCTCTGCCCTGGCTGACCTCAGACGGGATTAAGGTCTGGCTGTCGGGGTCGGTGGAGAGCAGGGCAGAGAGGATGTCCCGCAGGGACCGGATGGCTCTGGCGAAGTGCAGAGAGGTCCTTGAGGTGAGGGACACGGAGAACTTCAGGCTCTACAAGAAGATATACCAGATAGAATTCGGAAAGGACCTCAGCCCGTTCGACCTCATTGTCGACACAGAGACCATCGACGAAGCAAAGGTAGCCCGCATAGTACTCCACTTCGCCAAGAACAGAAGAGTCTGACATGCCGTCCAAGATGTTCGTGCTTGACGAGGAGCCCGCTGACCCCCAGCACGGCTGGAGACCGTCGGAAAGGCCGGTGGAAGCGATGCTGGAGTACGGGCTCATCCCGCTTGACAAGCCGCGTGGACCGACCAGCCACGAGGTCGTCGCCTGGGTCAGAAAGATGGTGGGGGTGGAAAGGGCGGGCCACAGTGGAACCCTCGACCCGCCGGTTTCCGGGGTTCTGCCCATTGGGCTTGGGGAAGCAACCAAGGCCCTAGGCCTGCTCCTTCTCTTCCCGAAAGAGTACTGGGGGGTGATGAGACTGCACTCTTCCGTCCCGAGAAAGCAGCTCGACTCCGCGCTCGAGGAGTTCAGGGGCGAGATATTCCAGCGGCCTCCGCAACGGTCGTCGGTCAGACGCGACGTGAGGAGCAGGACGATTCACGAGCTGGAGGTCGTCGAGTCCGACGGGAATCTCTTTCTCTTCAGGTGCCTCTGCGAGTCCGGGACCTACGTCCGGAAGCTCGTCTACGACCTCGGCGAGGTCATGGGGGTAGGCGCAACCATGGTCGAACTCAGGCGGACGAAGGTCGGCCCTCTCACCGAGGAGAGGGGCCTCGTCACCCTGCACCGGCTGAGCGACGCGGTGTACAAGCTCAGGACGGGAGACGAATCGTCCCTTCGGTCCGCGATCATCCCCGTAGAAGACGCGCTTTCCTCGCTCGGAAGGGTGATCCTGAGAGACTCTGCCGTGGACGCGATCTGCCACGGCGCCCGGCTCGGCACTCCAGGAATACTCAGCGCCTCAGAAGGGCTTTCAAAAGGAGACCTCGTCCTCCTGATGTCGAGCAAGGGCGAGTTGGTGGCCACGGGGAAGGCCCTAATGTCGACGGCCCAGATGGCGTCCTCAGGCAGGGGGCTGGCTGCCACCACAGAGAGGGTTGTCATGAAGCAGGGGACTTACCCGAAGCTTTGGAAGAGCAAGGGCGCCAAGAAGGGACAGCCCTCAGCCTCCCCCCAGCCAATCGGCTAGCTCTTCACATAGTCGGGTATCCTGTCAAAAGAGAGAAGAGTGTCGCAGTACCTGCATTGCAGAATCCTGTTCTTCTTCCAGGTTACGAACTCAGGGCTTACCGGTTCCCTCTCGGCGTTCGAGATGCACTGGACCTCGGGGCACCTGATTCTCCCCTCGATGACGTCTGGGACCCTTGGCTCGTACTTCGACACCTTCCATTCCTTGATGTAGTTTATCGTTATGCTGGGGAATATCAGGCAGACGATGTCGGCCTCGCTCTCGTCGACGTGCCACCTATCGATTTTGATGATGTCCTTCCTCACCAGCTGCTTGCTCGCGACGTTCTGAAGTATGGCCACCGAGACGTCGGCCCCGAGCATCGCGAGCCTGTTCAGTCGGAGCACCTGTGCCACCAATCCAGACTTCCAGTCGGGGATGTGGTCGACCACCGTGCCCTGTTCGATCTTGCGCACGAGCATTCCGGCTTCCGACTCGCGCTCCGTGCTACGACACACCCCCCAGGACGTAGGTGAACAGGACCATCCTCAGGGGGAGGCCCGCGGCGGCCTGCGTGAAATAGCGCGCATAGTTGGTGGCGTCCACGTCGGGGGATAGCTCGTCGACCCTGGGGAGCGGGTGCAGAATCTTGAGCGAGGGTTTCGCGTCCTTCAGAGCCTCCAGGTTGACCTCGTACTTCCCCCTGACTCTCTCGAAGTCGGTAGGGTCGGGAATCCGTTCCTTCTGAATCCTGGTGACGTAGAGGACGTCGAGCCCGCCGATGACCTTGTCGAGTTCGGTCTCCTTCTTCGCGGTCACTCCCCTTTCGTTCAGGAAATGCTCCACCTCTGGGCGGATCTGAAGCGATTCGGGGGCAATGAAGCTGATTTCGACGTCGTAGTTCGACAACGCATACACGAGCGAAGACGCCGTCCTCCCATACCTGAGGTCGCCGAGAATCCCCACCTTCAGCCCGTCGATTCTTCCGAAGGCCTTCCTTATCGAGTAAAGGTCGGTCATGGCCTGGGTCGGGTGCTCCCTGCTGCCGTCGCCGGCGTTTATGACTGGCACGTCCGCTATCTTCGCGGCGAACCGTGCGGCCCCCATCCTCTTGTGCCTGATTACGAAGCAGTCAGTCCCGTACCCCTCGAACATTCTTATCGTGTCGTGGAGCGTCTCGCCCTTCGAGACCGATGTCCCTCCTGCGTCCGAGAACCCAGAGACCTTCATGCCGAGGTTGCGGGCCGCTATTTGGAACGTCGAGTAGGTCCTTGTCGACGGCTCGAAGAACAGGAGAGCCACCAGTTTTCCCTTCAGCGCGCCCTCAAGAGAGCCATGATGCTTCTCCAGGTCGTCAACCGCACGGAAGAGCTCCTCCAACTGGGCGCGCTTGAAGTCCTTGGCGCTGACAACGTCTCTTCCCTTGAAATCGGCTATCAAGACAACTCCCCCCTCGAAGATGTGGTCCATGTAATGACTCGTGAGAGACAGCGCTGGAGTCGCGACGCCATGTGAAGCCTGTCTGTTATCTTGAACCCTCGCTGAATTCGGCCAGTATCGGATATAAGGATTCTCGGCCTTGGAGACCCGTGGGCGTCGGGTGCGTGGGCTTCCCTACGAATCATGTAGCCTGGGAGATTGTCGCCTCAACCGCACGTCGTGACCTTCCAGGAAGCGATGGCACCCGTCAAGGTCCCTGCGTAGCTGCTCGTGGTGACGGTCGGGAAACCCGTAGTCTGATACGTCGCGACTGCGTAGTCCTGCGTAGTGGTCCCTCCGACCGTGGTACCACGTCCCAGTGACTCGACGGACCAGACGGCGTACTGAGTGACGGTGCAACGCTCCAGAACCGGCCCCTGTAGAGTGGTGGTGACGAAGGTGTACGTAGTGGTTACTGTCTCGGTGGCAGACTCGTTCCCGATGTAACCAATTACGACTCCAACGATCAGCGCGGTGAGTATCAGCACCGACGCGATTTGCCCCCTCAACGCAGTGATGAGGGGGCAGAGGGTCTATAACACTAACACTCCGAGCGCCCGCAAGCACGCTGCTGCTGGCTCGCCAGTCCTACGGTGACTCACTCGGCTGAATCGCCGGCGTACATCCGCGTGGGGGCCGCGGCCCGTCTCGATAGCCTTAAATGCGCTTTGGAGGTCCGCCCATTTTCCAGAGTGGCCAAGGAAAAGGACGAGGCTCTTCTTCTCCTCCAGGACGGCTCGATCTTTTTCGGACGCGCCTTGGGCGCCGAAACAGAGGCCATCGGAGAGGCGGTCTTCACCACAGGGATGGTCGGCTACTGCGAATCAATGACGGACCCCTCGTTCGCCGGCCAGGTCCTCTGTTTCACCTACCCGCTTATTGGGAACTACGGGGTTCCGACCTACGAAGAGAAGGACGCCTTCGGCCTGCCCAGGTTCTTCGAGTCGTCGTCTATCAGGGTGAGGGGAATCGTTGTCCAGGAAGCATGCCGGCTTCCCAGCCACTGGGCCTCGAGGAGGACCCTGCATCAGTGGCTTGAATCAGAGCAAATCCCTGCCGTGGAGGGGGTGGACACCAGGGCGCTTGTGACTAAGCTTAGGGAGGTCGGTGTCATGATGGGAATCGTTGCCAGCGGGGAAGCGTCGAAGGACATCGATGAACTTCGGGGCACCCTTCTCAAGGCCGCCACCTACTCCACTCTCAATCTCGTGCGCGGGGTCACGCCTTCAGAACCCGTTACGTATGGCCCCGAGGGCCCCCGAGTGGTGCTATTGGACTGCGGAACTAAGAACGGGATAGTCAGGAACCTCCTTCGCAGGGGATACCAGGTGGTAGCCGTCCCGTTCGACTCCTCGTACTCGGCGGTCATGAAGCACGCGCCGGCGGGGGTCGTCGTGACCAACGGCCCCGGCGACCCGCAGCTCTGTCGAGAGACGGCGAAGTGCGTCGGGGCGCTGGTGGAATCCGATGTCCCCGTGCTGGGCATTTGCCTCGGCGAACAGGTGGTGGGGATGTCCCAGGGGGTCGAGACCTTCAAGCTCAAGTACGGTCACAGGGGCCAGAACAAGCCCTGCGTTGACCTGAGCACCGGCAGGGGGTACGTTACAAGCCAGAATCACGGTTACTCTCTCGACCCGAAGACCATGGCGGGGACCGACCTGACCCCCTGGTTCGTAAACTCTGACGACCACACAATCGAGGGGGTCAGGCATTCGCGCAGGCCGTGTTTGGCCGTTCAGTTCCACCCTGAGGCTACCCCGGGCCCCTACGACACGGAATTCGTCTTCGACAGGTTCGTGGAGCTCATGTCAAGACCGCGTCAAAGAGGTGAGGAGATTCGAAGCGTGAGGGCGTAGGAAAGGCACTCGTCCTAGGAAGTGGGGCAATAAAGGTCGGAGAAGCAGGCGAGAGCTGGTAGAACCAGCCGCAAGTTCGACTACTCCGGCAGCCAGTGCCTCAAGGCTCTGAAGGAGGAGGGAGTGACCTCCGTGCTCGTAAACCCCAACATAGCGACCATTCAGACGAGCGAGCAGTTCTCCGAGCGGATTCACTTCGTCCCAGTCAACCTGGAGTCAGTGACCAAGGTAATCGAGAGTGAACGTCCTGACGCAATCCTCCTTGGTTTCGGAGGACAGACCGCACTCAACTGCGGAATCCAGCTTTCTGACAGCGGGGTCCTTGACAAGTACGGGGTCAGGGTTCTTGGCACGCAGATAGAGGGTATCAGGCTCACCGAGGATAGGGACCTCTTCAAGCGGACCATGCTGGGGATAGACATCCCGGTCCCCAGGAGCAGGGCCGCCTACTCGGTCGAGGAGGCGGCAAGAGTTACGGACGAGTTGGGGTTTCCCGTGATCATACGGGTGGCGTTCACCTTGGGCGGAAAAGGGGGCGGCGTGGCGCGCGACCCCCGTGAGCTGGCTACCATCGTAGAGAAGGGGCTGAACAGCAGCCTCACGCACCAGGTCCTGGTGGAGGAGTATCTCGGCGGTTGGAAGCAGATCGAGTACGAGGTGATGCGCGACGGGGAGGACAACAGCATGACCGTCTGCAACATGGAGAACATGCTCGGCATGAGGGTCCACACAGGGGACAACATAGTCATCGCCCCCTCGCAAACCCTCACGAACGCCGAATACCACCTCCTCAGGTCCGCCTCGCTGAAGGCCGGGAGGCGCTGCGGCGTAGTCGGAGAGTGCAACATCCAGTTCGCTCTCGATCCCTCATCGGAACGGTACGCAGCGATCGAAATCAACGCCAGGTTGTCCCGTTCCTCGGCGCTGGCTTCCAAGGCGACGGGTTACCCTCTCGCCTACGTGGCCACCAAGCTTGCGCTTGGGTACACCCTGAACGAGCTCAAGAACAGGGTGTCGAGGGTGACCAGTGCCCTGTTCGAGCCGTCCCTCGACTACCTCGTCGTCAAGATGCCCAGATGGGACACGGACAAGTTCGACGGCGGCGCCAGAAGAATAGACACCTCAATGAAGTCAATCGGGGAGGTCATGGCCGTGGGGCGGGGGTTCGAGGAGGCCATCCAGAAGGCCGTGAGGATGTCCAACCCGAAGTACGACGGAGTCGTGAGGGACGGCGAGCCGGCTGACACCGAGGCTCTCGCCAGCAGGCTCCGGAATCCGACTGACACCATCCTCTTCGACCTGGTCGACGCGCTGAGGGGGGGACTTTCCGTTCAGGAAGTCAGTTCGAAAAGCGAGGTCGACTGCTGGTACGTCGCGAAGCTGAAGAACATAACCGACCTCCACGATGAGCTCGGACAAGCTCGGCCAGGAGCCGCCTTGGACCTCCCGACACTCTCCAAGGCCAAGAAGCTCGGTTTCTCGGACCGGCAGTTGGGGCAGCTGCTGGGATCCGACGAGGACCGGGTAAGGGAGGCCAGGCTGAGTCTTGGAATCCGCCCCGTGACCAAGGTCATCGACACCTTGGCCGCCGAGTGGCCCGCCAAGACGAACTACCTGTATCAGACCTACAACGCGGCGGTCGACGAGGCTCCCCCTACTGCGAAAAAGAAGGTAATCGTGCTCGGCGCGGGGCCCTACAGGATCGGGAGCTCCGTCGAGTTCGACTGGGGGACCATGAACATGGCCTGGGCCCTCAGGGAGTGCGGGATAGAGGAGGTCATCGTCGTCAACTGCAACCCCGAGACCGTCTCCACCGACTTCGACATGAGCGACAGGCTCTACTTCGAGGAGCTTACCATCGAGAGGATACTCGCCATCTACGAGCGTGAGAGGCCCGATGGGATGGTCCTCTGCGTCGGGGGCCAGACCCCGAACGACCTGGCCTTGGATCTGGAGAGGCGAGGGATCAACGTGCTCGGCACTTCCCCTCAGTCCGTTGAGGCGGCCGAGGACAGGTCCAAGTTCAGCGCCCTCCTGGACCGCCTCGGCATCCCGCAGCCTGCATGGGGGAGCTTCCGATCTCCCGGGGAAGCGGCTGTCTTCTGCTCCCGCATAGGGTACCCGGTCATAGTCAGGCCATCCCACGTCCTGAGCGGCTCGGCGATGAGGGTGCTTTGGGGCCCATCGGAGCTCGAAACCTACGTCACGAGGGCCGTGAAGGCCAACCCGAACTACCCGGTCACAGTGAGCGAGTTCCTCCTGGGAGCCAGAGAGGTCGAGGTCGACGCTGTATCAGACGGGACGAGCACTGTCATAGGAGCCATAGTGGAGCACGTCCAGGACGCAGGCATCCACTCGGGGGACGCCATAATGTCCATCCCGGCCACTTCGATAACCAACGCGGCGCAAGAGAAGATTCGGGCGTACACCAAGGGCATCGCGAGAGAGCTGAAGGCGAGGGGTCCTCTCAACGTTCAGTTTCTGGTCAAGGGGAGGTCGGTGTACGTAATCGAGTGCAACCTCAGGGCCTCCCGGTCCCTCCCATTTGTCTGCAAGGCGACTGGGGTCAACCTGATTGACATCGTAGCGCCAGCCGTCCTCGGGGGGAAGCTCAAGAGAAGGACGGATGTCGAGGCGCCGAAGCGGTTCGCCGTCAAGGCTCCCCAGTTCTCTTTTCTTCAGATTGATGGTGCCGACCCCAAGCTCGGCGTCGAGATGAGGTCGACGGGCGAAGTCGCCTGCTTCGGGGACAGCTTTCCAGAGGCGCTCTCCAAGGCCCTCTCGGCGACGGGGCGCAGGATCCCCGCGAGGGGGGAGCGAGGGGTCCTCTTACTGGAAGAGGGCCAACGGGAGGACACCCTCACTGACCTAATCTCCAGATTCGGCAGGGCTGGGGTTGAGTTCACCGCGGCGGCCGAAGGGGACCCGAGCGAGAAGGTTGAGAAAGTCCTGAGGGCCATATCCCTCGGCGAGGTTTCCATCGTCCTGTCCTTCAACGCGAACTCGAACAAGGAGAGCAAAGTGCTGCACGGCATCAGAAGGAAGGCAGTAGACCTCCAGGTGCAGGTCGTCACGACAAGAGAGGAGGCGGAAGCCATGCTCCTGTGCATGAACCGGGACCACGCCTCTCCCGCGTGAGCTGCCTGGCAGCCGTCCGTTGTCTATTTAAGCGGGGCGGGTCAGGCGGCCCCACGCCGGGGTCGCCTAGCTCGGCAGGGCGCAGGGCTTAGGTCGCGCATGCCTGGAAACGTTACCACGGGACAGCCTGTCTCGCGAAAGCGGGTCGAGGGTTCAAATCCCGCAAAGCAGAGCGGGTGAAAATCCCTCCCCCGGCGCCTAGTTCTCCCAACTTCCGCGAGACCCCGTGCCATTCCGCTGCGTGCCACAAACGCTATAAGACCACGGCAGAAGGCGCAGTCAAGTGCAAGGGCCCGATAGAAAGAACGAAGTCGGCCTCACTTTTGATGACGTGCTCCTGGTCCCAAGGTTCTCCGCGATAAGCTCGCGTCGGGACGTCAACGCAACGTCCCTCTTCTCCCGAAACATCAGGCTGAGCATTCCGATAGTAAGCGCCAACATGGACACGGTCACGGAGTCCTCCATGGCCATAGCGATGGCGCGACTCGGCGGGCTGGGCGTCATTCACAGATTCATGTCCGTTGAGGAGGAAGTCAAGGAGGTTTCGAGGGTAAAGCGTTCCGAGGGGGTGGTCATCGAGGATCCTGTGACTCTGGGCCCGGGCAGGACAGTGGGAGACGCCAGGGGAGTCATGGCTGAACGCCAGGTAGGTGGCATCGTAATAGTTGACGCGAAGAAGAGAGTCTTGGGGCTCGTCACCCGCAGGGACATCAACTTCGAGGACGACCAATCGAAGAAGCTTACCGCGGTGATGACGCCGAGGGCCGAGCTCGTTACAGCCCCGAAGGGCGTGGGGCTTGACGAGGCCAAACAAATCCTGCGCGGCAACAAGGTCGAAAAGCTCCCGCTTGTCGACAGGCAAGGGAGGCTTTGCGGCTTGATAACTTCCAAGGACATCATGAAAATCAGGCAGTTCCCTCTGGCCACCAAAGACAGGAAGGGCCGCCTCAGGGTCGCCGCCGCCGTGGGTGTCAAGGGGGATGGGATTCTCCGCGCCCGGAGGCTCCACGATGCGGGCGCCGACGCCCTGGTGGTGGACATAGCCCACGGGCATTCGGAGCACGCCATCGAAACTGTCAGGAGAATCAAGAAGGAGCTGGGCGACGTCGAGGTGGTCGCGGGCAACGTCGCGACGGCCAGGGGCACGTTAGACCTGATAATGGCAGGCGCGGACGCGGTGAAGGTGGGGGTGGGCGCGGGGAGCGTCTGCGTGACGAGGGTCGTTACCGGGTTCGGCGTCCCCCAGCTCACAGCAATTATCGACAGTGCCAACGCCGCCAAAGCGGAGGGAGTACCGGTCATCGGGGATGGTGGCATCCGGAACCCGGGGGACGTCACGAAAGCAATAGCGGGGGGCGCTTCGACCGTCATGATAGGCAGTCTCTTCGCAGGCACCGAGGAGAGCCCTGGCCCGACGATTCTCAGAGACGGAATCAGGTACAAGCTGACCAGGGGGATGGCTTCTCTCGCGGCGTCGATCGACAGGAGAGTCCGTGAAGGCGGAGACCCCGCCGAAAGAGGCGAACTTGTCGAGGAGGCCATTGAGGAGGGCGTCCCGGAGGGGGTCGAAGGCCTCATCCCGTACAAGGGTGGGGTGGAGGGTGTCGTGAGCGAGCTATTGGGCGGGCTTCGTTCGGGGATGAGCTACAGCGGCGCCTCGAACATAGCAGAGCTTCAGAAGAACGCCGACTTCATCAGGATCACTTCCGCCGGATACAAGGAAAGCCTCCCGCACGACATCAAGAGGGTGATGTGAGGCGAAGAACCTCACCATCGTTGGCCTCCAGTGGGGGGACGAGGGGAAGGGGAAAATTGTCGACTTCTTGGCCGGGGAGTTCGACGCCGTGGCCCGCTTCAACGGAGGGAGCAACGCCGGGCACACTGTCGTCTTGAATGGCAGGAAATACACCTTTCATCTCGTACCGTCAGGGGCTCTGAAAGGGAAAGAACTCTTGGTCGGGGCGGGGGTGGCCCTGGACCCCGAAGTCCTGGCGGCGGAGCTCAGGCTTCTTCCCCCCGCGGAGCGAAGGAGGATCACCGTCGATGGGAGGTGCACCCTCGTCTCCCCGCTCGAGAAGGAGTTTGACGGCCTCCTCGAGGAAATGAGGGGCTCTTCCGCCATAGGCACGACGAAGCGGGGCATCGGGACGTCCTACGCAATGCGCGCCCTGAGGCTCTCCCCTCGCGTCTATGACCTGATTGCAGGGTTCGATTTCCGAGACCTGGAGCGGTTCTACGAGAGAGTGGGGGTCTCCCACGGGGCGCTGAGGACCTGGGCTTCGTCGACGACACGCCTGCTGAAGCGAATCTCAGGGGATGTCGCCGCCCGCGTTGAGGCGATTAGCGCCGAGGGGGGGCCCATACTCTACGAGGGGTCCCAGGGGACCCTGCTCGACCTTCTCCACGGCAGCTACCCGTATGTCACCAGCTCGCACACGATCGCCAGCTACGTTCCCTCCGCACTGGGTATTCCGCCGTCGCTCGCCGGCGAACCATTCGGAGTCACGAAGTGCTACACCACTAGGGTCGGGGCCGGCCCGTTTCCCACGGAGCTCAAGGCCGGGGTCGGTGACCTGATAAGGAAGGTCGGGAGCGAGTTCGGCTCGACGACAGGGCGTCCCAGGCGGGTCGGGTGGCTCGACCTCGTCGCGCTAAGATACGCCGTCCAGCTGAACGGGGTAAGAAAGGTGGCGGTCACCAAGCTCGACGTCCTCGCGAAGGTCAAAGACCTCAGGGCCTGCGTCGCCTACGACGACAACGGGACCGAGTCCACCAGCTTCCAGAAGTGCCTCCCACGCCTGGGGAGAGTCAAGCCGGTCTACGAGTCCCTGACTCCGCTCTTCGGTGCCGGCTTCGAGGGCGCGCTCCCGCGTAGGGCGAAGGACCTCGTCGGCTTCATCGAAAGGGAGCTTGGAGTTCAGGTCATGCTCGCTTCCTACGGAGACGAGAGGTCAAGCACGGCTCGACTGGGGCGCTAGGGGCCGCCTGGTAACGGCCGGAAATCCAGCAAGGGGCGCACTACTATCTGAGGGACGGGCGCCCTAGGATTCGAACACCCATCCCAGGTCGGGCGGGTCGGTCCTTCGCGTGACGTTCTCGTTGATTGCATGCGCAACTATCGGGAGGGCGAGCGTTATGTCGGCGTACAGGGTCGCCTTCTTCGCCTGCGACGATATCTTCCCCCAGCTGATGGCCTCCTCCAACGTGCATCCGGAGAGCCCTCCCCATTGGGGGCTGTCGGCGGTTATCTGGATCGCGTATTCGTGGGGGGTCTCCTCGTCGCCCCCCTGGGCGAGCGACTTTATGATTGTAGATAGCTGTATGGTGTCCTTTGGCACTCCTCCCCCGAGGTACACCACGCCCGTCCGCCTTGTCTTCTCCGCAATCTGGGCAAGCTCCTCCATGTCCTTGGTCTGGTCTAGCTTGATCATCTTTCCCGTCTTCCTCTTGAGAAGGCTAAGCGCAACGCCGTAACCGCTGTCGATGAGGCCTGGCGAGTACACGGGCACCTTGTTCTCGTACGCGGCAGCGACGATGCTGTCAATCCCCTTCTCAGATAGGAACCGGCCGAAGAGGTGGAGGAACTCCCTCGTCGAGTAGGTCTTCCTCTGGTCGAGGGTCTCCGCGAACTTGTATATCGTGTTCTCAAGCTTCCTGTACTCCATCTCGTCGGCGTAGATGTCATAGAACCTGTCTATCTTCATCTTCAGCAGCTTCTCGTCGTCCGCGAGCCAAGTGCCCTGGTAGTAGTGGTAGCCCATGGCCTCCAGTATGTCTTCCGAGATGTTGGCCCCGGTGCTGACCACCACGTCCACGTATCTCTTCTCGACCAGCCACCTGATTATCTTCCACTGACCGGTCGTGCTGAGCGAGCCGGTGAGGCCCATGAAGATCGTCAGTCCCTTCTGCCTTGCCATCTCGCTCCATATCCCGGCGACCTCGCCCAGTTTCTTTCCCTGAAAGCCCGTCTGCGACATCGCCTGCAGGAGACTTGACACGCTCTTCCTGCCGACCTCTATGGTGCGCACTGGTTTGGAGAGTACATCCTTCTTGGATACCACACCCGTCCACCCGACGAATCCACTTAATTGCTTTACTTGACCGTCACGGACTTCGCGAGGTTTCTCGGATAGTCCGGGTCGTTCCTTCTCGCCACTGCCATCTCATAGGCGAGCAGCTGCAGCGGGACTGCCTCTACGATGGGCATGAACTTGGGTTGGACCTTGGGGATGCGGAGGAAGTGGGTGTACACCTCGTCGCGGCGGTCCGATACGCCGATTATCTCGGCCCCCCTCGCTCTCAACTCCTCGGCGTTGGAGAGGACGTCGGCGTGGGATTCTCCAGTCGGGTTGATCACGACCACGGGGGTCCCCTTTTCGATCAGGGCCAATGTTCCGTGCTTCAGCTCGCTCGCCGGCATCCCCTCGGCGTGGATGTAGGAGAGCTCCTTCAGCTTGAGCGCCCCTTCTAGGGCGACCGGACTCTGGTACCCCCTTGCCACGAAGTAGAAGTCGGGCCTCCCTTTGTACTTCGCCACCACCTCTTTGATCCTCGCTGCGGTCCCCAGCGCTTCCTTTACCCCGTCGGACAGTTCCTTCATCCCGTTCGTGCGTCTCTTCCCGAGGACCGCGTCCACGACCATGTTCACTACCACGACCTGGGCGGTGAAGCTCTTGGTCGCCGCCACTCCCACCTCCGGTCCGCAGTTCAGAAGCAGGGTCCAGTCGCTCTCCCGCGCGAGGGTCGAACCAGCAGCATTGACGATTGAAAGGACCTTCGCTCCCTTCTTCCTCGCCTCCTTGACCGCCTCCAGCACGTCTGCGGTCTCGCCGCTCTGTGAGAGCGTTACAACGACCGAGCCCTTGCCCACGAACCCCTTGTGCTCCTTGAACTCCCCGGCCAGGATGGTCTCGCACCTGAGCTTGGCTTCGTTCTGGAGCCTGAACTTCATGAGCAGCCCGGCATGATAGCTGGTCCCCGCGGCGGTGATGAACACAGATTTCGCCCTCCTTATCGCCCCAGCGAACTCCGCCAGGCGCCTGGGGTCCTGGACAGAGGCGTTCACCACAGTCTGGGGCTGCTCGTTGATTTCTTTCAGGGTGTGATGGGCGTAGTCTGCCTTGGAGACCTCCGAGAGTTCCCACGCAACCTGGGTGGGTTTCCTCTTCACCTCCCGCCCGTTCCTCCTAAAGATTCTCGCGCCGTCCTTGGTTATCTGGACCACCTCGTAGTTGTCGAGGAAGATTGAGCGGTCAGTGTGTTCAATAAAAGCCAGGACGTCGCTCGCGACGAACATCTTCCTGTCTCCGACCCCTACGATCAGGGGCGCGTCCTTCCTTGCCCCGACGATGGTATCGGGCCTGTCTTGGAACATCACGGCGATCGCGTACTGCCCCTTTAGCTTCTTCGTGGCCGATAGCGTGGCTTTTACCGGGTCCCTGGTGCGCCTGTACTCCTGCTCAATCTGGTGCGCGATGACTTCCGTGTCGGTTTCGCTCCTGAACCGGTGCCCTCTCGCCAGCAGACTCTTCTTCAGGGGCAGGTAATTCTCTATGATTCCATTGTGGACGACGGCGACCAGCTCGTGGCAGGACGTGTGCGGATGCGCGTTTCCGTCGGTGACCCCCCCGTGAGTCGCCCATCTCGTGTGCGCCATGCCGATGTTCCCTCCGAGCCGGGACAGGCCGTGTCTGGCCTCGATGTCCCTAATCCTACCTGCCCCCTTCCTTACCGCCAGCCGGCCGTCGTCTATGGTCGCCATCCCAGCGGAGTCATACCCCCTGTACTCCACCCTCCTGAGTCCGCTGAGGAGGATGCTGGCGACTGGCTCTTCAGCCACGCAGCCGACTATCCCGCACATGTTCTCCAGCTCTCCATCAGGCCGCTAATAACACCCGCAAATCACTTTCCTCGACCCTGCAATCGCGCTTGAGAAAGGTCGACCGCCAGCGGCAGCGCCACTTCCAAGACCATGCAAACTGATTTAAGCACTGTCGTCGGAGGCGTCCAGTCATGGGCAGGGAAAAGCTGCTCTTCGACCCTTTCTCTCGCGGGGACATGGCCAAGAGGGTCTTGGTCTCCACCCGGCCTGAGGACTTCCGGCCAGCCTCGGGGAAGGTCGGACAGCGTATTCTAGAGCTGCTGTCCACGGGCCCCAAGTACCCTGCCGAAATCGCGAGGGCCCTCGGGGTGTACCATCAAACGGTCTATTACCACGTGGGGCGCCTCGAGAAGGCAGGGCTGATATCCCGCGTCAAGAGCCGGGTCATCAGGGGAGGGGAGGCAAACCTCTTCGCGCTGTCGTCTGACGGCTACGCGGTCGAGTTTTCCGTCAAGGGCGAGAGGATGCCCACCATCGCATCCACTTCCCGTTCAAAGGCCCTGGGGCGGTTCCTCCAGGAGTTCATCGCCGAGGGGGACCTCGACGCCTGGATCGTGGTCGGGTCGCCCATCCCCCATGGTGCTGGGGGGACTCAGGCGCGCGACGGCCACTATGCCGTCCAGCTCGGTTTCGCGCTCGGGCAGTTCGTGCGGCTTCCGGAAAGGTTCCCAGTCAAACTTGACGTCGACATCAAGGCTGAGAAGCTCCTCAGCTCCAACCTAATTGTCGTGGGAGGCCCAAGGACGAACGTGGTTGCTGAAGAGCTGAACCCGAGCCTCCCAATCAGGTTCAAGCAGGGAGGGTTCTGGGGCTCGATAACCGACCAGGGCGGGAAGCTCTACAACTCTGAGCTTGACTGCATCGTGGCGAAGGTCAGGAACCCTTGGAACCCGGAGAAGAACTGCGTGATCGCGGCCGGGCTGACGGGCGCCGGGACCAAGGCGGCGATAATAGGGATATGCAACCAGGCGGAGTCTCTCTTCCAGGGATACACTCGGGGGGAGTTCGTGGCCGTCCTGCGCGGTGTAGACCGGGATGGCGACGGTAAGGTGGACTCCGTGGACGCTTTGCGGGCCTCGACGGACTAGGCCCTTCTGCCGCGCCTTCCGCCTTTCTTTCTCGTCGTGTCGTGCGGTATCGGGGTCACGTCCTCGATTCTCCCGATTCTGAACCCGGCCCTCGCGATGGCCCTGATTGCGGCCTGCGCTCCCGGCCCGGGGGTCCTTGGTCCGGTCCCTCCCACCGCCCTAACCTTGATGTGCACTGCAGTTATGCCCTTCGACTTCGCCGATTCTGCCGCGGCTGACGCGCTCCGCATGGCCGCATAGGGGGAGGATTCGAACCTGTCCGCCTTCACGTGCCTCCCACCGGAGGAAAAGCCGATGGTCTCGGCTCCCGTCAGGTCGGTGATGTGGACTATCGTATTGTTGTAGCTGGAGTAGATGTGCACGACCCCCCACTTGTCCTTGAGAGCTTCTTCTTCAGATGCCATTCATCATCACTTCTGCAGGGCTGGCCCCGCGGAGGGTGCTTCGGGCGCCTGCGAGCTCGGTTCAGCCGCAGGCGGCGCTGCCGCTTCCGACGGAGGCTTGGGCTCCCTGATTCCGACGAGTTTGATTTCCGGCTCCTCAAGCCTGTTGATTCCATAACCTGGCGTTTTGATCATCCTTTCCCCGACCACTATGTGACCGTGGACAATCAGCTGCCTCGCGTGGAGCGGAGACAGGGCCATTCCCTTCTTGAAGACCATGGACTGCAGCCTCCTGGCCAGGACGTCTTCTACGGTGAGGCTGAGGATGTCGTCCAGGCTCGCCCCCTCGGCGACGAGCCCCTTCCTCCTAAGGCTGTCGAGTAGTTTCTTCTCTTCCCTCAGCCTGACCTGCTCGGTGGCCGCCAGCAGCGTCCTTGCCTGTTTTCTCATGGAGCTTAGCTGAGTCTCCGCCTTCCAGAGCTCTCGCTTGTTCCTCAGGCCGAAATTCCCGAGAAGGTACAGCTCTTGGGCCAGTTGGTCCGCGCGCCACGGGCTTCTCGGCCGGCTGTACTTCTTCCTAGCCTTCTTCGGGTCTCCCAACTATCACTTCTCTTCCTTCTTTGCGGCTGCCTCCTTCGCGGCCGCCTGTAGGACAGCCTTCCTGACCCCCACGGTCCTTCCCTTCCTGCCCGTGGTCCGGGTCCTCTGCCCCCTCACCTTCAGGCCGAGACCGTGCCTAACGCCTCTCCAGCTCTGAATGTTTCTTTCCGCCTCGATGTCGTTCTTGATTGCGAAGTCCAGGTCTGAGCCCAAGAGCTGCTTGCTGTCCCCCGCTTCCGGGTCCTTCCTCCTGTTGTAGTACCATTGCGGGACCTGAGAGGCTGAAGACCCTTGGATGGTCTTCTCTATCTCCTTCACCTGCTCCTCTGACAGTGTCCCCAGTCTCGCCTTCGGGTCGAGCCCGAGGCGGTTGACCACCGTATTGGCGAAGCTGTACCCTACTCCCCTTAGGTCAGAGAGGGCCGCGATGAGCTTCTTGCTCCCTTCGAGGTCCTTCCCCGCGATTCTAACCAGGTGCCTGAATTCGGTGGCCGTCGACATTAGACGGACCAGCCCAAGCCCCTGAGGTTATAAGTTTTGGTCGCCTATGAAACGGTTCTGGCCCATCTTTAGTTGTTTTGGCCCCCTGTCCCAGATGGGTTGGCGACCGACTGCCTGAGCAACTCTGACCACTTGTTTCCCTGAACCCCAACGCCCTCCGCGCCGGCGCCTGACCACCTCGGGCCATGTGTGGCATCGAAGCCCTGGTGAACCCACGGGCCACTGCGACCTGCGTAGGCAAAGCTGGAGCCGAGGGACCAGCGCAACCCTCGGGAAGGGCCGAGGGGGCTCACGATTGGGACGCTCAGCGGAGCCCTGATCAAAACTGTCTCCGACATCCTCGTGGTAACGACACTCGTA